>Ga0116170_10003233_pt1 | contig 15326 bp, 12 predicted proteins | sample AD_JPNHW1_MetaG_FD_89797 | JGI IMG/M metagenome (GOLD analysis project Ga0116170, IMG submission 89797) | Active sludge microbial communities of municipal wastewater-treating anaerobic digesters from Japan - AD_JPNHW1_MetaG | ecosystem: Engineered > Bioreactor > Anaerobic > Digestate | place...
AAAATGAGAAAAATACCCCGCAAAAACAGGTATTTGTCAGAAAAATCAGCTTGTTTTCCAATCAAATCAGCCTCACTCACCTCTCGCTTCCGGATGAAATGATTTGTTCAGCGTTTCCTTAGCAGTTTTTTCATGGGCGATGTCCTATTTGATCTTGGTGTTCTGGCCCTCATCAAGCAATGGCTCAAAGCCCCGGTCATTGGTGAAGACGACAATGGAGTGAAGAAGACCGTAGGCGGCGGCAAGGCCAATCGCCGGGGAACGCCGCAAGGCGGAGTCATTTCCCCGCCACTGGTCAACTGCTACCTGCATATTCTCGACCGGCTATGGCAACGGCGGCATTTGAAAGGAAAGCTGCAAGCACATATTGTGCGTTACGCAGATGACTTTGTCGTCCTGTGCCGAAAAGATGTCGAGGCACCGCTGAAGGTGGTGCGCCGCGTGCTGGAACGACTGGACCTCAGTCTCAACGAGGCTAAGACCCGTATCGTGGATGCTACCCAAGCCAGCTTCAACTTCCTCGGGTTTGCGATTCAGATGAGTCGGGGGGGGCAGCAGTGGAAAACCGTACCCGAATGTTTGACCGGCTGATAAGTCGCTGAAGAAAATCAAGGCGAAACTGACGGCACTGACACAAAGGAACCTGACCGTCATCCCCTTGAGTGACGTGGTCGGAAACGTAAACCGCAGCCTGCGAGGCTGGGCAAACTATTTCCACTATCGAAACTCAAGTCTGGCGATGAGCAAGGTCAGAAACCATGCGGAAGATCGATTGCGAATCCACTTGATGAAGCGACACAAGGTGAAGGACAGAGGAACTGGCTTGCGCCGCTTCCCGAGTTCAGAACTCTGGCTGTACAAGGTTCCGACGGTAGCGGACTGGCGCTCAGCGCATGCCTCGGCATGAAGGACATCGGAAAGCCGTGCGCGGGAGAACCGCATGCACGGTTTGATGAGGGAGGGCGGGCGGAAGCCTGCTCTCTACTCTACCCTTTGTCGTGCGATAAAAATGCCAAGTGCTATTGAGAGTCAGGCCTTCTATTGCTGAATGACGCGCCTATAGATATGGCTTATGGCGTATATGTATTGTTTGCATTCTGGTGGAAGACAAATTCCAGCCGTCCACAAACGACGAATCCAGAGGCCGGGATTCGGGCTCTGGATTCGCGGGCCTTGGTCTGATGGCGAATCAGCGCGTGTTGCCCGGCTCCGGCAGTACGATATTGACTTCGAGCACCTCGTAGTTGCCTTGCTTTTCAAGCGAGACCTTGATGTCGTCCGGGTTGACCGAGACGTACTTGGAAATGACGGCGATCAGTTCCTTCTGCAGGTCGGGCAGGAAGTCCTGCTTGCCGGTCTGGCTGTTGCGCTCGTGGGCGATGATCAGTTGCAGGCGCTCCTTGGCGACGGCGGCCGTCTTCGGTTTGTTGCCGAAAATGAGAGAGAGCAGGGACATCCTATTTCCCTCCGAACAGTCGCTTGAAGAGGCCGGGTTTTTCGTAGTCGACGAAGCGCAGCGGCTTGTCGTCGCCGAGGAAGCGGTCGACGATGTCGAGGTAGGCGTCGGCGACGTCACTGTCCTTCAGGTGGATCGCCGGCGTGCCCTGGTTCGACGACTGCAGCACCGATTCCGATTCCGGCACGACGCCGATGATCTTGACGCGCAGGATTTCGTGGATGTCCTTGTAGGAGAGCATTTCGCCTTCCTCGACGCGCTTCGGCGAGTAGCGGGTGATCAGCAGATGCTCCTTGACCGGCTCCTCGCCCTTGATGGCGCGCCGCGACTTGGCCTGGATGATGCCGAGGATGCGGTCGGAGTCGCGCACCGAGGAGACTTCCGGGTTGGTGACGATGAGCGCCTCGTCGGCGAAGGTGAGCGCCATCACCGCGCCGTGCTCGATGCCGGCCGGTGAGTCGCAGACGACGTAGTCGAAGCCCATGTGTTCGAGCTCCTTCAGCACTTTCTCGACGCCTTCCTCGGTCAGCGCGTCCTTGTCGCGCGTCTGCGAGGCGGGCAGCACGAAGAGGTTGTCGTTGCAGCAGTGCTTGTCCTTGATCAGCGCCTGGGTCAGCGTCGCTTCGCCATTGACGACGTTGATCAGGTCGTAAACGACCCGCCGTTCGCAACCCATGATCAGATCGAGATTACGCAGACCGACGTCAAAGTCGATGACGGCCGTCTTGAAGCCGCGCAGGGCGAGGCCGGAGGAGAAGCTGGCGCTGGTGGTGGTCTTGCCCACGCCACCCTTGCCCGAGGTTACGACGACGATGCGAGTCACGAAGGTGCCTCCGAGTGAAAAAACGAAATTTTACCTGTGGATACAGAAAATGCCGAATGGCATTCGGTGAGCACTCAATTGGTCGACAGCGATTCGATCAGCAGACTGCTCGATGCGTCGTCTGCGCTGCCCGAGAGCCGGATCTGCACCGGTCGCCCGGCCAGTTTGTCCGGGATGCCCGACTCGAAGGTGCGATAGACGCCGCCGACCGAGACGAGTTCAGCCTCGAAGCGCGTCGTGAAAATGCGTGCCTCGGCCGAACCGCTGGCGCCGGCCAGCGCGCGGCCGCGCAAAGGCGCATAGATGTGGATGCTGCCATCGGCGATGACTTCGGCCCCGGCGTTGACGGCGGCGAGCACGACGAGGTCGCCGCCGCGTGCGTAGGCTTGCTGTCCGGAACGTAGCGGGCGGTCGATGACGAGCGTTGAGACGAAAGCGGGTGGTGCGGGCGGCGCTGGCGTGGGCTCCAGAACGAGCGTTTCCTGCACGGGAGCGGATTGGACCTCGGGCGTGGCCGCTGCCTGCGCCGGGGCTGCTGCCGGCTCGACTTCTTCCGCGCTGCGCGCGTTGCGCTTGAATGCGGCAAAGCTCGGCAGGCCGGCCACCGCAGCGCTCTGGCGCAGCTCCTCGCTGCCGTCGCGTACGCCGATGACGTTCAATCCGTGCTTCATGAACACCTGGCGCAGCGCCGTCCAATTGACGGCTTCGGCACCGTTCGCCGGATCGGAGAGGTCGATGCGGTCGAGTTCGAGCACGGCCGCCTCGCCGTCGAAAAAGGCGTCGTCGCCGAACAGTTCGCCGGCTGCCTTGGCCAGCGGGGCGGTCTGTAACGAGTGCAGCGTGACGCTGACGACCGGGAGCGTCGTTCCCTTGAACTCGACCAGTAGGGGTTTTTTGTTTGCGCGTGCCATGGCTTTGTCGCGAGGAGGGTGTGGATTCTTGAGGGAACGAAGTCTAGCCGACTCCGGTTCGTTTGGGATGGCTGGTGTGATCCTTGTTCAGAACCGACAAGGCGCGGCTTGAGTTTCAGAAGAGGGAAAATGCGGTCCGTTCTGCGGATTCTGTCTGGCCGAGATTCGGAGAATGATCGGGAAAAGCGGCGGGGCGTCGGTATTGCTGCAAGGCACTAGGAAAGGGACGAAAGGGACGCATCGTGCCCCGATCCGGATGGAAACTCAACGCGCAGCCGGCGTGGAAGTCGCTTCGCTGTCTTGCCAATACAACCACACGCGCGCATCGAACTCGAGCTGGTGGTACGCCGGCTCCATGTGGCAGCACAGCTTGTAGAACTCCTTGTCGTGCTCGCGGATGCGCAGGTGCGCCAGTTCATGGACGACGATCATGCGCAACAGGGCTTCGGGCATGTCACGGAAAACGGCGGCGATGCGGATCTCGTTCTTCGACTTGAGTTTGCCGCCCTGCACGCGCGAAACGCGGGTGTGCGTGCCGAGCGCCTGGGCGACCACCTGCAGGCGGTTGTCGTAGATTACCTTGGCGAGCGGCGGCGCGTTGCGCAGGCAGTCGTTGCGGATCGCCTGCACGTAGTCGTAGAGCGCCTTGTCGGTGCGTACGTCATGAACGCGCGGGTGGCGCTGGCGCAGCACGTCGCCGAGCCGTCCTGCATCGGCCAGCTGGCGCACCGGCTCGACGAGCGACGGCGGATAGCCGGCGAGGTAGGCGATGGTGTTGCTCGTGGGGGCCGGCACGGTGGTTCGGTTATTCGGGCAGCCGGTAAAGCTGGTCGCGGTAGAGCCAGGCGCCGAGCAGGGCGTGCGCCAGAGCGCGCTGTTCCATCGGCTGGGCGTCGACCGGCGTCGCGGCGGATTCGAGGCGCTTGTGCGCCGGGTCGTAAGTGCCGTGCGACGGCGCCTTGTCCGGGCGCAGGACGACGACCTTCCGGCCTTCCATCCACGCATAGTTCTGCTCGTACTGCATCATCGCCCGGCCGGGCAGGCCGTCCGGCTCCTGCGTCAGGTCGCGGCCGATCATCGGATGCCTGGCGTCGACGCCGATCAGCGACAGCAGCGTCGGCGGCAGGTCGATCTGGCTGGCGACGGTCTTCACGCGGCGCGGCTTGATGTCGGCGCCGAGGATCAGTCCGGGGATGTGGAAGCGTTCGATCGGCACCAGGCTGTCGCCGCGCACGCGGATGTCGTGGTCGGCGACGACGACGAATACCGTGTCCTTCCAATAGTCGCTGGCGCGTGCCTTGGCGATGAACTGGCCGAGCGCGTAGTCGGTGTACTTCACCGCATTGTTGTCGGTGCCCTTGGGCTCCTCGTAGAGCTTGATGCGGCCATCCGGGAACTCGAACGGTGAGTGGTTCGAGGAGGTGAAGACGAGTGTGAAGGACGGTTTTCCTTCGGCGTGCTTTTCGAGCAGCCGCTCGTGCGTCTTGTTCAGCAGATCTTCGTCGGAGACGCCCCAGCTGCCCTTGAAGACCGGATTCTTGTAATCGTTCTGGTCGGTGACCTGCGAGAATCCGTTGGCCATGAAGAAGGCGCGCATGTTGTCGAAGTGCGACTCGCCGCCGTAGATGAACTCCGACTCGTAGCCTTGCTTGCCGAGGATCTGCGCCAGCGTGGAGAAGTTGCGCTGGGCCAGCGAGAGCTTGACGACGGCCTGTGCGGGGGTCGGCGGGAATCCGGTGACGACCGCTTCGATGCCGCGCACCGAGCGCGTACCGGTGGCGTAGAGCTGCTCGAACCACCAGCCTTGTTCCTTCAGCTTTTCGAGTTCCGGCGTCACGGGTACGCCGCCGAGCGATTCGACGAAGGTCGCGCCAAGGCTCTCTTCGAGGATGATCACCAGATTGAGCGGACGCTCGCGGCGTGCCGCTGCCTTCTGTTCGGTCAGCGTCGGAATCTCCTTGTCGCCGAGCAAGGGGCGCTTGTCTTGCAGAAGCTGGCGGCTGGCTTCGATCTGCTTGAGGATCTCGTCCTCCTTCATCGTCCCGTAGATTTCGCTCGAGCGCGCTTCGTGCTTCATGCCGTAGATCGCGTGCGTGACCGACCAGGCCGAGTTGAGGATCAGCGTGTTCACCATGGGGTCGCCGGTGAGCGCGAAAAGCGCGGGGTTGGCCGGACGGTGGTCAACGCTCGAGCGGATGGCGAACACGGCGACAAAGACGATCAGTGGCCAGGTGAGCCACAACTTCACGTTCGACCAGGAACGTTCTCGTTCGAGCCACGGCCGCGTCGCGCGTGCCATTCCCCAAAAGGCGAAAGCGGTGAGCAGCGAGCCGGCGACGAGATGCAGGCGGAAGCCGTTCCACAGCATCGGGAAGACTTCGCCGGGGTACTTCAGGTACTCGACGAACAGCCGGTTCGGGCGTGCGTCGTACTCGTTGATGAAGGCCGGCGAGGAGACTTCAAGCAGGGCGAGCAGGGCGATCGAGAGGATGATCCAGAAGGCGCTGAGCCGGCGCCAGAAGCGCCAGGTCAGCCCCGTCGCCAGGACGGGCGCGAGAAGGATCAGGGGCAAGGCGAGCAGACTCAGCTGGATGATATCGACGCGGATGCCCTGCAGCAGCATTTCCGGCCAGATGCCGGTGGCGACGACACGCTTCGCCTGCCAGAGCATGAGTCCGATGCGCGACAGCGAGAGCATCGGCAGGCCGATGAGGAAGAGCATGGCCAGCGGCGCGTAGGCGCCAAACAGGCCGACTCTTGACCAGAGTCGGTCGGCGAAAGTGGAGGAGGGCGTCGTTTCGAACATCGATAGCTGCTCACAGTTGAAATTGGGCTGGGGCGGAGTTTAGGCGAAGATCTTTAATGCCAGCTTAAGAGATGGCGGCGACCAATTCGTTCTCAAGGCCAGGCGCGCGCACCCCAGATCATGCGCTTGGCGACGAAGTGGCGTAGCGGTGGCACGAGGTCGAGCGCAAGCAGGCCCAGTCCGCGTGCGGTGCGCAGTGGCGGCAGATCGTTAGAGAACAGGCGCACGATGCCGTCGGTGAAGGCCATGCTGCCGCGCCGGTCAAGCTGGCGGCCACGCGCGTAGGCAGCGAGTGCGGCCGCGTGGCCGGCGTCGGGCTGCCGTTCCAGGCCATCGAGCAGTGCTTCGGCGAGTTCCCACGCATCGCGCAAGCCGAGGTTGAAACCCTGGCCGGAAACCGGGTGCAGCGTCTGTGCCGCGTTGCCGATCCACACCTGGCGCGGTTGCGTGAGGTGTCTGCGCACGCGCAGGGCGAGCGGGTAGGCGGCGCGCGGCCCGGTGCGGACGAAGTCGAGGCGGGTGCCGAACTGCGCGCGCAGGGCGGCGAGGAAGCCAGCATCGTCGAGTGCGAGGATGCATTCGGCCTTCTCCGGCGGTACGGTGAATACCACCGAGTAATCGTCGCCGATGGGCAGCAACGCCAGCGGGCCGTCGGGCGTGAAGCGTTCCCAGGCACGGTTGCCGTGCGGCGCGGCCGGTCGGACTACGGCGATCACGGCGTGCTGGCCGTAGTCGCTGACGCTGACGTCGGGGTCGTTCTGCGGCGTCCCTTCGCCATGGACGACGAGTCTGGCCGTGATCTGCCGTGTGACGTCGCCGCGGGTGACGGTGGCCAGGGCGCCGCTGTCGTTGGTGGTGATCGTCACAACCTGGCCCGGTTCCAGCCACTGCGCTGCCGGAATACGCGCGTCGAGCGCTGCAGCGAGGTCGCGGTAACGCATGACGTAGCCGAGCGCCGGTGTTCCGTAGTCGGCGGCTTCGATCATCGTGCGGCCGAAGCCGCCGCGCTGCGATACGTGGATGTCGCGGATCGGCGTGCCGGCCGATGCGTTCCACGCGTCCAGGCGTTCGAGCAGCTGCCGGCAACCGTGCGAGAGCGCCAGGCCGCGCGGATCGTCGGCCCAGGCGCCGCGCGGTCGGCGGTCCAGCAAACGAACACGCTGGCCGCTGTCAGCGAGCGCCAGCGCGAGCGTCATGCCGACCGGGCCGGCGCCGAGGATGAGGATGTCGGTATCCAGAGATTCTGTAGCGGCCTTATCCACCTTATCCATCGTGGCGCATCACTTCTTCGATTTCGGCAATGGTCTTCGGCGCCGTGGTGTAGACGTTGCAGCCATCTTCAGTGACGAACACGTCGTCCTCGATGCGGATGCCGATGCCGTGGAGGTGCGGCGGGACCATCGGCGACGGGCGGATGTAGAGACCGGGTTCGACGGTCAGCGCCATGCCCGGTTCGAGCTTGATCCAGTCGTCACCGGTCTTGTAGTCGCCGGCGTCGTGCACGTCGAGCCCGAGCCAGTGGCCGGTGCGGTGCATGTAATAGGGCTTGTAGGCCTCGCTTTCGATGAGACCGTCGACGCTGCCGGCGAGCAGCTTGAGGTCGATCATGCCTTGCACGAGCACGCGCACGGCGGCGTCGTGGTAGGCGGCGAACGGCGCGCCGGGTTTGATCGTGGCGATTGCCGCCAGTTGCGCGGCGAGCACGATCTCGTAGGCGTCGCGTTGTGCGCCGATGAAACGCCCGCCGACCGGGAAGGTGCGCGTGATGTCGGCGGCGTAGCCTTCCAGCTCGCAGCCGGCGTCGATCAGCACCAGCGCGTGTTCGGAGAGCAGTTTGTCGTTGTCGACGTAGTGCAGCACGCAGGCGTTGGCGCCGCCGGCGACGATCGGGTTGTACGAGTGGCCGCCGGCGCCGCGCCGGCGGAATTCGTGCGTGAGTTCGGCTTCGAGTTCGTATTCGGCCTGTCCGGCCCGGCAATGGCGCATGGCGCGCGCGTGGCCGGCCGAGGTGATGTCGGCGGCGCGGCGCATGAGATCGATTTCGTGCGCGTCCTTGACGAGGCGCATGCGGTCGAGCGGCTGGCGCAGATCGCGGATCTTGTCCGGCGCGTGCTTGCCGGCCCGGGTCTGGGTCCGCACCGTGTTGAGCGCGGCGACGATTTTTGCGTCCCATGCCGTATCGTGGCCGAGCGCGTACCAGAGCACCTTGTGGTCGGCGATCAGCTCGGGGAGCAGCGATTCGAAGGTGCTGAACGAATAGGTTTCGTCGAAACCAAACGCATCGCGCGCGGCGTCGGGGCCGTAGCGGAAGCCTTCCCAGACCTCGCGTTCCTCGTTCTTGTCGCGGCAGAAGAGGATGGACCTCTTCCGGCGGCCGCCGATCAGCACGATCACCGCTTCCGGCTCGGGGAAGCCGGAGAGGTACCAGAAGTAGCTGTCGAAGCGGTAGGGGTGGTGCGAGTCGCGGTTGCGCACGCGCTCCGGCGCGGTCGGGATGATGGCGACGCCGTCGCCGATGTGCTTGAGCAGCGCGGTGCGGCGTGTCGAGTAGGGTTCGTGTTTCATGGCTTTCTGCGGAGCTCCTGATCCAGTTCGGCGAGGCGTGCCGGCGTACCCACGTCGACCCAGCGGCCGTGATGGCGTTCCCCGGTGACGATACCTTTGGCGATGGCAGCGTCGAGCAGCGGGCGCATCTTCATCACCGCACCAGCCGGCACCGTGGCGAAGAAGTCGGGCGAGAACACGCCCGTGCCGGCGTAGGTCAGCGTCGGGCCGAGGCCCGAGCTCGCGTAATGAACGACATCGCCGTCGAGGCAAAAGTCGCCGCCTGCGTGCTGCGGCGGATTGGGAACAAAGACGAGATGCGCCCGCCGGCTGGTCAGTGCGAGCGCGCGCTTGAAGTTCCAGTCGCACCAGACGTCGCCGTTGACCACGAGAAAGGGCTCGTCGCCGAGCAGCGGCAGCGCGTTGGCGATGCCGCCGGCGGTTTCCAGCGCACCGGGCGGTTCCGGCGAATAGCGGATCGACAGGCCGAACTGTGCGCCGTCGCCCAGCGCATCGACGATCTGCTGGCCGAGGTGCGAGTGGTTGATGATCACGTCGCGAAAGCCGCAGGCGGCGAGGCGTTCGAGGTGCCAGACGATCAGCGGTTTGCCGCCGGCCATCAGTAGCGGCTTCGGCCTCGTGTCGGTGAGCGGGCGCATGCGTTCGCCGCGTCCGGCGGCGAGGATGAAGGCCTTCATCAGAAGGTCAAACCCGTCTCGACGGGCCGGCTTTCCAGTTGATCGAGCAGGCGAACCAGCGGCTTCAGTTCGAGATAGCGCTCGCACGTGCGCCGCAGGTAGGCCATCACGCGCGGCATGTCGTTCAGGTAGGCGTCCTTGCCGTCGCGGTAGCAGAGGCGGGCGAAGATGCCGAGCACCTTGATCTGCCGCTGCGCGCCCATCCACTCGTAGTCGCGGTAGAAGTCGTGGAAGTCGGCGTGAACCGGCAAGCCGGCCTTGCGCGCCATTTCCCAGTAGCGGATGACGAAATCGAGCTCGTCCTTCTCGTCCCACGTGATGTAGGCGTCGCGGTAGAGTGAGACGAGATCGTAGGTGATCGGGCCGTAGACGGCGTCCTGGAAGTCGATTACCCCCGGGTTGGCCGGGTAGCCGCCGTCCACAACCATCAGGTTGCGCGAGTGGTAGTCGCGATGGACGAAGACCTTCGGCTGCGCCAGGTTGTTGGCGAGGATCTTCTCGAAGACAGCGCGCAGGGTCGCGTCCTGCTTCTCGTCGAGCGCGATGCCGAGGTGGCGGGCGACGTACCAGTCGGGGAAGAGATTGAGCTCGCGCGTGAGCAGGGCGCGGTCGTACTCGGGCAGCACACCGGACCGGCTGGCGCGCTGGATGTCCACGAGCGCCGCGTTGGCGTCGCGGTAGAGCTTCGGCGCGGTGTCGGCGTTCAACACGCTGAGGTAGGTCGTGCTGCCGAGGTCGGAGAGCAGCAGGAAACCCTGCGACAGATCCTCGGCGAAAACTTCGGGCGCATGTACGCCGGCCTCGCGGAGCAGCGCCGCGACTTCCAGGAACGGGCGGCAGTCTTCAAGTTCGGGCGGCGCGTCCATGACGATGCGTGTGCTGCCGTCGGGCAGCGAGACGCGGAAGTAGCGGCGAAAGCTGGCGTCGGCCGATGCGGGCTCGAGCGAATACCCGTTTTTAAGTTCTTCTTCGGTGTGCGAGCGCACGAGATGACGGTCAAGCCAGTCGCGCAACAGGACGGTACGCGGCATGCCGCTTCTCCTTGGGCTTAGGTGTTAAAATGCGGCGATTTTACCACTGGCTCCAAGGGCTTCCACGCTGCGGCGGCCAGCCGGGTCGGCACCCATTTTTACTGAAGTTTCCGGATGAATCCTCCTGTACGGCGCAAACAGATTGCGCTGCTCTTCTGTTCTGGCCTGATGAGTGCGTGGATGGGCGGTTTGGTGCCCATCGCACAAGCGCAGTCGCTGACGCCGTTGCGCGTCGATCCGACCTTGCTCGGCTTGCCGCCGATCAAGCCGGCAGAGGCGCCGGCACCTGCTGTGCCTGTTCAGGGCGCGGCCGAGGTGACGCCGGTCGATGTGTCCAGCCCTGAAGCAGCGGTCGAGGCGGCGCCTGTAGAAGGAATCCGGAAAACGGAACCCGAAGCGGAGCCGGTAAAGCGGAAGAAGGCGGTCCGTCCAGAGGACAAGCGGCCCGTTCAAGCCGCGCCGGACAGGATTCCAGCGCGTGCGGTTGCGCCCTCTGGCGAAGCGAACGAATCGACGCCGCAGGAAGCTATCGCCTCGCCGACGCCCGCGCCGGTGCCGAAGGCCGTCGAGACACCCGTGGTCGTTCCGCCGCCACGGTCGGTACGCAGTGAGGACAGCGAGGGCAAGCTCGCGTCGGATGTCGAGCCTGGCACGCAGAGTGCGAAGCGCCCGGCCCCTCCCAAAGCGATTTCTGCCGCGGCGGCAGAAAATACCGCACTTGCGCCGGTTGAGAGGCCTGTCCCCAGTGTGGCACCTCCCCCGCGCGGGCAAGTTTCATCGCTCGGTCCCTTGCGCGTCGATCCAGCATTGCTCGGGCAACCTCCGGTCGCTGCCACGCCGCCTGTTGCGCAGGGACGATCGGCCGCTACGCCGGCGGGCAGCGATGCGCCATCGCCAGCTGCGCCGTCCCGTTTGCCGGCGACATCGTTGGTCGTGGCGACGGTGGATGCCGACGAAGCATCCGATCCAACGCCCGCCCTGGCCCTGCGCGCGTCGAACGAGATGGTGCCGCCGCCGAAGGACAGCGATGTGCCGCGGCCGACATTCCTCAGCGCACAGCGCATGCAGGGCGAGGCCGATCGCGAGTTCGTCGCCGAAGGTGAAGCCGAGCTGCGCAAGATCGGTACGGTACTCAATGCCGATCGTATGACCTATTGGCCGATCGATGACGAAGTCGAAGGCGAAGGCAATGTGGTGCTCGAACAGGGGGAAGATCGCGTCAGCGGTCCGAAGATGCGCCTGAAGCTGGAGGAGCAGGTCGGCTTCTTCGAGCAACCCGAGTACCTGATCAAGCGCCCGCCGAAGATCGGCACCCCGGCGGTGGGTGGAGCGACGGTGGCTGCTGTCGTCGATGGTCCAACGGGATTCGACGACTGGGATTCGGGCTTTGCCGCGCCGGGTCAGCTGCTCTCGAGCGAGGCCGAAAAGAGCGGTCGCGCGATGACCGAAGGTCGCGGCCAGGCCGACCGGATCGACTTCGAAGGCGAAAACCAGATTCGCCTGACGAACAGCACTTATACGACCTGTGAACCGGGCAACGACGACTGGTATGCGAAGACCGATAACCTCAAACTCGACTACGACCGAGAGGTTGGCGAGGGCAGCAACGGCGTTGTCTATTTCAAGGATGTGCCGATCTTCTATACCCCTTGGCTCTCGTTCTCGCTCAACAACGAACGCAAGTCGGGCGTCCTCGCGCCGTCGTTCGGTACCAGCAGCGACAACGGCTTCGAGTTTGACCTTCCCTACTACTGGAACATCGCCCCGAACATGGATGCGACCATCACGCCGCGCGTGATGAGCCGGCGCGGGGTCCAGCTGAACAACGAGTTCCGCTATCTGAACACCGCCTATGGCGGGTTGTACCAGGGCGAAGTCAATGCGGAAGTCCTCCCCGGCGACCGGTTGCGCGATGGCGATCAGCGGTACGGATTCTCGATCAAGCACAATCAGACCTTCGCCAACGGATTCGCAGCGCAGATCAACTACAACAAGGTCTCCGACGACGACTATTACACCGATTTGTCGAGCGAGATTGCGAGTACGTCGCAAACGCAGCTCTTGCAACAGGGCGTGCTTACCTACGGTGGCGGCGGCTGGTGGTCGGCGACGGCGAACGTTCAGCAGTATCAGACGCTGCAGCCCGACTCGGACAACCCGGTGGAGGCTCCCTACAAGCTCCTGCCGCAGCTGACGTTGAACGCGCGCAAGCCGGATTTCCATTCGACCGATATCGCTTTCCTGGGGCAATACACCCACTTCACCCGGGAAGACCAGTACGTCGGATCGACCTTCATCGACGGCCTGACTGCCGGTCGGACCGTGCTCTATCCGCAGTTGTCGCTGCCCTACGTGACGCCGGGCTGGTATGTGACGCCCAAGATCGGCGTGAATTATCGCCAGTACTCGATCTCTGGCCAGAATGCTTCGAGCTCGATGCCGGATTCGGTATCGGTGACGCTGCCGGTCTTCAGCATCGATTCCGGCATGACCTTCGAGCGGCCAAGCCACTGGTTCGGGCGCGACTACACGCAGACGCTCGAGCCACGACTCTACTACCTGAATGTCCCGTACAAGGACCAGAGCGATATCCCGCTCTTCGATACGAGCGTCGCCGACTTCAACTTTGCCCAGATCTTCTCCGAAAATCAGTTTACCGGTTGGGACCGGGTCAGCGATGCGAACCAGTTGACGGCGGCGGCGACGACACGCCTGATCGAGCCGGATACGGGTGCCGAGGTCGTGCGCGCGATGCTCGGGCAGCGCTTCTACTTCAAGCAGAGCCGAGTGGGACTCAACTCGACGGCGGAAGAGTCTAAGGACAATCGCTGGGAGAAATCCGACGTGCTCGCGGCATTCAGCGGCCAGGTCCTGCCCCGGGTCTATGGCGATCTCGCCTGGCAGTACAACCTGTCGGACAAAGAGGTCAAGCGTTACTCGATGGGGGCGCGTTATCAGCCGGCGCCTGGCAAGGTGCTGAACGCGGCGTACCGCTACAGCATCGACGCGAATTCGCCGGTCGACCAAGTCGACATTTCAGGACAATGGCCGATTTCCGGCCGTTGGCATGCGGTGGGGCGCTTCAACTATTCGTTCCAGGACGACGAGACCGATCAGGGCGGGCGTGTCATCGAGTCGATCGCAGGCCTCGAGTACAACGGCGGCTGTTGGGTCTTGCGCGGGGTGGTCAGGCGCGCCGCGCTGACCGAGGCGGATGCGTCGACCTCGTTCTTCGTCCAACTCGAACTCAGTGACTTCTCGCGCATCGGCTCGAATCCGTTGAGTTTGCTCAAGCGGAATATCCAGGGCTACAGCCCGATCAACCAGTCCATGGACAGTTCAGTCCTCGATGAATAACGGATACATCTCATGACGTCCTTGTTTCGCAAAGTCCTCGTAGTCTTCTGCCTGGTCGGCGCGTTCGGCGCCAAAGCCCAGAATCAGCCAGCGAATGAACCGCTGCCCGCCGACCGCATCGTTGCCGTCGTCAATGACGAGGTGATCACGCTGCATGAACTGCGCTCCCGCCTCGATTTCGCCGTTGCTCAGCTGCAAAAGCAAGGAACACCGTTGCCACCGCGCAGCGAACTCGAGCGGCAGATGCTTGATCGCTTGATCATGGACAAAGTCCAGCTGCAGCATGCGCGCGACAACGGAATGCGCATCGACGACTCACAGCTTGAGCAGGCGTTGCAGCGTATCGCCGCCAATAACAAGATGTCGCTCACCAAGTTCCGCGATGCGCTGCAGAAGGATGGCATCTCCTTCGTCAAGTTCCGCGAGGATATTCGCGAGGAAATGACCATCGCGCGCGTGCGCGAGCGTGAGGTGAATGACAAGATCGTCATTTCCGAAGGCGAGATAGATAATTATCTGAGCGGTGACTTGAAGGGCGGGGACGCAGGGGAAGAGTACGAAGTCGCGCACATTCTCCTCCGTGCGCCGGAATCCGCGAGTCCGGAGCAGATCCAGACGCTCAAAGCCAAGGCAGAACAGGTCTATGAGCGCGTAAAGAAGGGGGAGGACTTCTCGCAGCTGGCTGCGACGTATTCGGATGCGCCGGACGCGTTGAAAGGAGGAAACCTGGGTGCACGTCCGCTCAATCGCTTGCCAGCCCTGTTCGCCGACGTTGTCGTCAAGCTCCAGGATGGCGAGGTCGGTCCGCTGTTGCGCAGTCCGAACGGTTTCCACTTGGTCAAGCTGGTCGCCAAACGCGGTGGTGCGGCGCTGCCGCCTGTTGAACAGACACACGTCCGCCATATCCTGATCAAGGTCAACGAGGTGGTTGCGGAGATAGAGGCCCGCCACAAACTGGAGGGACTCTACGACCGGATCAAACATGGCGAAGACTTTGCCGCCTTGGCCAAGCTCTACTCGCAGGATGGATCCGCGTCCAAGGGCGGCGACCTCGGCTGGATCTATCCCGGCGACACGGTGCCGGATTTCGAGCGCGCGATGAACGCGCTCAAGCCGGGCGAACTCAGTCAGCCCATCCAGTCGCCGTTCGGTTTTCACCTGATCGAAGTGCTCGAGCGACGCGTTCAGGACGTCTCGGCCGACCGTCAGCGTGCGGCGGCACGCCAGATCCTGCGCGAGCGCAAGATGGACGAAGCCTACCAGGACTGGTTGCGGCAGATCCGCGATCGTGCCTACATCGAATTGCGTCTCGAGGAGCGCTGATTGAAGTCCGACCTGCCGGTGATCGCCGTCACTTCCGGCGAACCGGCCGGAGTCGGCCCCGAGCTTTGCCTTCGGCTTCTTGAACGCGACTTCCCGGCACGGCTCGTGATTCTCGCCGATCGCCAGCTTCTTGAGGCGCGGTCAGGCGCGGTCGGACTTTCGTCGGATCGTCTCAAGCTGCGCGATTGGGCTTCGGAATTGCCGCCAGAGCGAGGCGTCGTCGACATCCTGCATCAGCCATTGGTCGCTCCGTCGAATCCGGGCCAACTCGACCCGGCCAACGCGAACTACGTGCTCGGTCTTCTCGACCGGGCGCTCGACGGCTGCCGTTCCGGCGAATTCGCTGCGATGGTGACGGCGCCGGTGCATAAAGGCGT
>Ga0116170_10003238_pt1 | contig 15290 bp, 14 predicted proteins | sample AD_JPNHW1_MetaG_FD_89797 | JGI IMG/M metagenome (GOLD analysis project Ga0116170, IMG submission 89797) | Active sludge microbial communities of municipal wastewater-treating anaerobic digesters from Japan - AD_JPNHW1_MetaG | ecosystem: Engineered > Bioreactor > Anaerobic > Digestate | place...
ACTGACAAAGGCGGCCGCACCTGTCATGCCGCCATTGTCTCTCGTGAGCTAGGTATCCCTTGCGTAGTTGGCACTGGTGACGGCAGCCAAAAAGTAGCCAATGGCCAAGCTGTTACTGTAAGCTGTGCCGAAGGCGATGCTGGCTTTGTTTATGAAGGCAAACTACCATTTTCTATCAAGAAGACCGATATCCAAAAATTAGCCAAGCCAGCTTGTAAGGTTATGCTAAATATCGGCTCACCTGATATTGCTTTTGCTAATTCATTTTTACCAAACGAAGGTGTTGGTCTAGCTCGCGAAGAATTTATTATCAATAATTCCATCCGCATCCACCCCATGGCTTTAATTAATTATCATAAATTAACTGACGCCAAATTGAAAAAGCAAATCAATCAACTGACTGTCGGCTATACTGATAAAAAGCAATTCTTTGTTGACAAATTAGCCCAGGGCGTTGGCACTATTGCCGCTGCTTTTTACCCTAAAGATGTTATTGTTCGCCTATCTGATTTCAAGACCAACGAATATGCCAACCTAATTGGTGGTAAAGACTATGAACCGGTCGAATCTAACCCAATGATTGGTTGGCGTGGGGCTAGCCGTTATTATGATCCAAAATTTGAACCAGCCTTTGCTTTAGAATGTTTAGCCTTGAAAAAAGTCCGCGAAGAATTTGGCCTTAAAAACCTCAAAGTCATGATTCCTTTCTGCCGCACTGTTGAAGAAGGCAAATTGGTTATCAAAACCATGGCTAAATACGGCCTCAAACAAGGTAAAAATGGCCTAGAAGTCTATGTGATGGCTGAAATCCCTACCAATATTATTTTAGCCCGTGATTTTGCTAAAGTTTTTGATGGCTTTTCGATTGGTTCCAATGACTTAACCCAGTTAGCCCTAGGCATTGACCGCGATGCCGGTAATCTTCAAATTGCTGGCGCTTCCAATGAAAAAAATCCTTCGGTTAAATCTTTAATCCAATTCTTAATTGAAATTGGCAAAAAGACTAAAACTAAAGTGGGTATCTGTGGCCAAGCCCCAAGTGACTTCCCTGACTTTGCTCAATTTTTGGTAACTTGCGGCATTGATAGCATTTCTTTAAATCCTGACACTGTTATCAAAACTACTTTGGCTCTAGGAAAAATAAAACCGACCAAGAAAAAATAAATTTTACTCAATTCTTCAGCTCAAAAACAGCCACTAATCCCAGTGGCTGTTTTTATAACTATTGACATAAATAAGATATTGTGCTTCTATTTGGTTAAATAATTGTTCTTCAACAACAAAATAAAAGGAGGCCTATCATGGCACAAAAGCAACATGTTGCTCTGATTTTTTGTAAACTAGCCGATCAAAACAATGATATCGAAGTGTTGCTTTCTAAAAGAGCGGCCCTTCAATATGAAGACCCGAACTCACCCAAACCCCAATCTTTCTTTCAAGGAATGCAAATTTTCCCTGGCGGAAAGATGGAGGAAACTGACAAAAATGTCTGGTACGCAATCGCTCGTGAACTCCGAGAAGAAGCAGGTACTAAAGCCTATAATTGGGTAAGGATCTTTCTAAAAAAATACCCAGAAAAAATTCATCAAGTAGGTGAATTTTGCTTCGCCATTGAAATGTCCGATGACGAATCAGAAGAGTTCTTTGGTAAAATCAAACTGATTCAAGACCATGAATCAGTAGACTGGTATACCTCCAAAGAGGTAGAACAGTTTGAAGACTTGAAACCATTTAAAAACGGCGTGCCTGATGGCATCAACGCCATTTTCCAAGACGAGGCTGAGTGGATCAAAACCTTAGCCGAAAAAGTACTCAAAAAAACATAATTACCCTCAGCACTCGAAAGAGTGCTGTTTTTTTAACCGCTTCTTGACATAAATCAAATATTATGCTACTATATAGCTAAGTAGTTGTGACCTTTAACAATCCAAAAACCATCAAATAAGGAGGTATTATGCGATGGTTTAATTTCTTTTTCGGAAGTCCACAGCGAGTGCTCTGGACATTGGTTGTCATTTTAATATTAGTGGGGATGATCAATCCCGAAATTATTAAAACCGCTTTCAATAATCTATTGGAAGCTTTACAACCATTAATTAATCTAGCCGTTACCCTGATGATAATTTATGGGGTCGGACGCTGGTTATTTAAAAAAGGCGGCAAGAAGTAGCCGCGAGGAGGAAAGAATGAAAGCATTAATGAAGGCATTAAAAAAAATAGCAGTACCAATTTTAATGATCATTGGGTTTTTATTTATAATTTCAATTGACGGTTTAACAAATCTCGCTTTCCCTAGCAAGATTGTCATAAGCAAAGACCTTTCTCTCGAAAACTTCAAAAATTGTCCGGAGATTGGACAAGCAATTGTCGATCTCTATAGTGCAAAAAACCCGAAGGAGTGGTCAGAAAATCACCCCATCGAGTCCCGCCGTATTAAAATTTTTCTAGATGAGTACAACATCTGGAGCTTAAAAAACCCATCCTCGTCTGTCAAAAGCCTACTAGAACAGTGGGCAAAAGAGAACGAGAATGAAGGCCGACAGATAAAAGTCTGCCTAGAATAGATACCTTTAAGCTAATCCCAACGATTAGCTTTTTTTATTGCCTAAAAAGCATTATAATAGGGCTATATTTTATATTATATTGAAGCGATAGTAATATGTATTGGTTAAATACTCCACTACCGGCTACCATTATCTCTTTTGGCCACTTCCAGCTTTACTGGTATGGCTTTTTAATGGCGCTAGCTATGGCCATAGCCAGTTTTGTCCTATGGAAATTGAACCGAAAAACCGTTTCTGGCCAAGATTTACTTGATTTAATCTTTAATTTAGTAATTACCAGCTTAGTTAGTGCAAGACTTTACCATGTTTTAATCCACTGGACTGACTATGCCACGAACCCTCTGTCTATTCTAAAGGTCTGGGAAGGCGGCCTAGCTATTCATGGCGGCCTAATTGGTGGCCTAATTGCCCTCTATTTCACTTGCCGTCAAAAACACTGGTCCTTTTGGCAATGGACAGCCCGGCTAGCACCAGCCGTCGCCCTAGGGCAAGCTATTGGTCGCTGGGGCAATTTCTTTAATCAAGAGCTTTTTGGTCAGCCAAGCACCAATCCTTGGGCTATCCCAATTGATTTAGTCTATCGGCCACTTGATCAAATAACTGCCACTCATTTTCAGCCACTTTTTTTATATGAATCACTCGGCTGTCTTGTTTTAGCTATTATTCTTTACTTGCTAAATCGTCGAAATGTCCGACCAACCTTAATTTTTGGCAGTTATCTCTCTGGTTATGGTTTGATTCGTTTGATTATGGAGTTTTTCCGTCAAGACTACACTTGGCAAATCGCTAATTATCGCTGGCCACAAATACTTAGTCTTGGCCTTATTTTTATTGGCTTTTATTTAATCATTAAAAAACCAAAAATAAATACCCTTGCCAAATAGTGTTTTTAATGTTAGATTAATAACTGCTCTCATACTCCGATTTATTCGGTTTTAATCCAAATTATGCCAAATCTAAAATCAGCCAAAAAAGAATTACGAAAAGGCAATCGACGAGCTACTCGCAATGAGGAAGTTCGCCAAGAAGTCAAAAAAATGGTAAAAGGTAGCCGCCGCGCTATTGATGCCAAGACTGCCGAAGCTCAGGAAATGGTCAAACAAACCATCAAAACCTTGGACAAAGCAGCCAAAAAAGGCGTCATCAAGAAGAATACTGCCAGCCGCAAAAAATCACGGCTCCAGAAAAAGCTTAACGCTATTCAGCCAGCTGCTAAAACTACCAAAAAGAAATAGTTTTGAAAGATTAAAAGAAAACACCCCGCAAATCACGGGGTGTTTTCTTTATGTAAAGAACGGCTTACAAATTACTGAATAACTTCAATAGTCGCGTATTTTACACCGAATTTTTTAGCTGATTGATATTCTTTCATCCAAATATCAACACGATTAGCATGTTTTTTAGCCATACGATCACGGACAACAAAAACACGATCGCCAAATAATTCAGGAATTCTAATTTTAGTACCAAGTGGTAACACATTAGCCGCTACAGTATCCTCACCGCCATGTTTACAGACATTAAAACCGTTGGCAGTAATACAAGGAGAAGCATCACACTGCGAAACATTGGAATTATAAGCTGTCATTACATGCTTACTGGTTCTGACAACTCGTCCGCTAAATTCATCATTTTTGATTTCTTCAATTCCAATCTCTTCCTCCGGCATTCTAAGTGACCAGCGTTCGCCGACCAAGTCGCGAGGTATAATATTATTTGTTTCTAAACTGAAAGACAAAGACAAGGAAGATGTTGGTTTGCTATCTGTCTCATCGCCCTGACTAGCCAAAATTGGCATAGGGAAAAACAAAAACTCTAAAGCGACAATAGCTGTTAAAATCCAGCTGATTTGTTTGGCTTGTGTTTTGTTGAAAAGACGGATCTTACACCGCGAATAATCCATATTTAGTGGCTTAAAAACCCTCGAGCATTTAGCTTTGATTAATTAAATAAGCATGGGTAGTATTGGAGGGTGACTTGTTATATTAGCACAGCTATCAAAATATGTCAATAGACTTAGCACACTTTATTATAAAAAATAGCTTATATTAAACAAAAACTACTTAAATATACCCCTCTTTATTAGGGGCTTGATTTTTTTCTAAAGATAGCCTAATATACTTACACACCTATAACGAACTTCTGGTAGCAGGTGTCCAGAAGGCTCCAATAAAGGGAAAAATCTTTATTTGGAAGTTAATTATTAAGCTAGGTGTTTTGCCTAGTTATTTTTTTATGAATCCACAAGACAACAATTTGAGCGAATTCGCCAAATTACTAGAAAAAGATGGCTTTGCCATCCCTCAAGTCGGCGATACTATTGTCGGCAAAATTATTACTGCCTCAAAATCTGAAGTTAAATTAGATATTGATGGTGTCATGACTGGTATTATTCGTGGCCGCGAACTTTATTTTGATGCTGCTGAATATGCTAAATTACCAGCCGGTTCTGAAATTGAAGCCACTGTTATCGATACTGATAATGAAAATGGCGATTTAGAACTTTCTTTCCGTCATGCTGGTGAACAAAAAGCTTGGCAAAATTTACAAGATGCTTATGCCAAGAAAGACAATATTAAAGTTAAGGTTCTTGATGCTAACAAGGGTGGTTTAATCGTTGTTCACGGTCAAGTTACTGGTTTCTTGCCTGTTTCACAATTAGCTCCAGAAAATTATCCTCGTGTTAGCGGTGGTGACAAGACCAAGATTTTAGAAAAATTAAAGACCTTGATCAATACCGAAATGGAAGTCCGCGTCATGACTTTAGACGAAGACGACAAGAAGTTAATTGTCAGCGAAAAAGATGCTTGGCAAGATAAACAGAAAGATATTATTTCTCGTTATCAAGTCGGCAGCGTTGTCGAAGGCAGTATTACTGCTATCACCGGTTTTGGCTTGTTTATCAATTTCGACAATAATTTGGAAGGCTTAATCCACATAAGTGAATTAGCTTGGCAGAGAATTGATGATATCAATGAACTTTATAAGATTGGCGATACTATCAAAGCTGAAATTATTTCTATTGATGGTTCCAAGATTTTCTTATCGGCTAAGAAATTGATCGATGATCCTTGGAAGAATGTTGCCAAGAAATATGCCGTTAACCAAAAAGTTACTGGCTTAATCTTGAAAGTTAACCCATTTGGTCTATTTATCGAATTAGATAATGATATCCATGGACTGGCTCACATCAGCCAATTGTCACTAAAACCTGGCCAAAAGATTACTGATGCTTATGCTCCTAATACTAAGGCCGAGTTTACTATCATCTCTCTAGAACCAGAAAATCACCGCTTGGGCTTAGCCAATATTGTTAAGAAGGCTAAGAAAGAAGCTAGTGAGGAAACTGCTGAAGCCACTGAAACTGAAGCTAAACCAAAGAAAGCAGCTGCCAAAAAAGAAACTAAAAAGGAAGCTGCTGAGGAAATTACTGAAGAGGCTACTGAAACTGAAGCTAAGCCAAAAAAGGCGGCTGCCAAGAAGACAGTTAAAAAAGACGAAGAAAAAGCTGAATAATCTTTTCAGTAAAATAATAATAAAGCCGCCGCTTAAGGCGGTTTTATTATTGTCAAAATCCTATTTATTAGGCTATACTGAAATAACTAAACTATTATTTTCTTATGAAAAATTTACTGAAAAACTTTTTTCTCGTCTTAATCATCTTTTTATCTATTAGTTATCTATTTAGCTTATATCAAGGTAGATCTTCTAAAATAGAGAAAATTGGCCTAGAAAGCTTAGTCCAGGAAGTTAATAGCGATCAGGTTTCGGCTATTAATGTCGACGGCACTGATTTGGCTATCAGACTAAAGGATGGTCGTCAACAAAAAGCCAGTAAAGAGTCTGGCGAAAGTTTAAGCCAGCTGCTCCGCAATTTTAATGTCGATGCTGCTAAAATGTCAGCTGTCAAAATTGAAGTAAAGCCTGATTCTTCAGATAATATTCTTTTTTCCATAATTCTACCCTTTTTCTTGCCAATCCTAGTCTGTATTATCCTCTTCTATTTCATCATGCGCTCGGCTCAGGGAGCTAACAATCGAGCTATCAGCTTTGGTCAAACCACTGCCCAAGAAATTGACCGCAAAAAAAATAAAATTACTTTTCGTGATGTCGCTGGTGTTAAAGAAGCTAAAGAAGAATTAAAAGAAGTTGTCCAATTCTTACGCCAACCAAAGAAATTTACTGACCTTGGTGCCAAAATACCAAAAGGTGTTTTGCTTTTAGGTAGCCCAGGAACTGGTAAAACCCTACTGGCCCGAGCAGTGGCCGGTGAAGCCAATGTTCCTTTTTTCAGCCTATCTGGTTCAGAATTCGTTGAAATGTTTGTTGGTGTTGGTGCTTCTCGTGTTCGGGATCTCTTTAAAAAAGCTAAAAAGAGTGCCCCTTGTATCATTTTTATCGATGAAATTGACGCTGTCGGTCGTCGTCGTGGTGCTGGACTTGGCGGTTCTCATGATGAACGAGAACAAACTCTCAATCAAATTTTAGTGGAAATGGACGGTTTCGAAGTTGGTACCAATATTATTGTTATGGCTGCCACCAATCGTCCTGATGTTTTAGACCCGGCTCTACTTCGCCCTGGCCGTTTTGATCGCCAAGTTGCCCTAGATGAACCTGATCTCAAGGACCGTGAAGCTATCTTAAAAATTCACGCCAATAATAAACCATTAGCTAAAGATGCCAATTTAAAATTAGTGGCTCAAAGAACCCCTGGTTTTAGTGGGGCTGACCTAGCTAATGTTTTAAATGAAGCTGCCATTTTAGCCGCTACCAAGAACAAAAAAATCATCGAAAATGATGATATGCTCATGAGTATTGAAAAGGTTATGCTTGGGCCTGAACGCCGCAGCCGTATCTTAAATGATAAAGAAAAAGAAATTACTGCCTACCACGAAGCTGGGCATGCTCTAGTGGCTCACTTTCTGCCGCACGCTGATCCAGTCCATAAAATATCGATTATTTCTCGTGGTCGGGCTGGTGGTTATACCTTAAAACTACCAGATCGCGATAAGCATATGCAGTCTAAGCAAGAATTTATTGAAGAAATTGCCGTGCTTTTAGGCGGTTTCTTAACCGAGCAAAAAATCTACGGCGAAGTAACTACTGGAGCTACTTCTGACCTGCGCCGCGCCACTCAACTAGCTCGCCGACTAGTAACTGATTTTGGTATGAGTGATAAAATGGGTCCTAGAACTTTTGGTGAAAAAGAAGAAATGATTTTCCTTGGTCGTGAAATTCATGAACAACGAGACTATAGTGAAAAAATTGCCGAATTAATTGATGAAGAAATTGATAACTTTATCGGGCAAGGCAAAGCTCTAGCTGAAAAAGTTATCAGCAGTCATAAAAATCAGCTAGATGCTATTAGCCAAAAACTACTCGCCGAAGAAACAATTGAAAAAGAAGCTTTTGAAAAACTAGTTGGACCTAAACCGCTTGCTTAAATAAATTACCTCTTTCTTTGTAGTTATTAAAGATACCAAAGCTCGCACAAGCCGTCGATAAAAGGACAATATCCCCATCGGCGGCTTTTTGTTTAGCACTTTCCATAGCTGATTCCATACTCCCCGCTGGTATTATTTTATCTTCCGGATAACCAGCTTCAATTAAATCTGCCTTAATTCTGGGTGAAGCTTGCCCATCAAATAAAATAATTAATTTAACTGGCCTTGTAGTAATAAGTTTAGCTAGTGACTTAAAATCATTGCCTTTATCTGCTCCGCCTAAAAATAAAATTATTGGTGCCTCAAATGATTTTAAAGCTATCTCGGTTGCAATTGGATTGGTGGCAAAACTATCGTCATAGTAGCGAACACCATTTTTTTCAGCCACAAATTCTAAACGATGCTCCAAACCTTTAAATTCAGCCACGGCTTGTCTAGTCTTATCCTCTGGTAAGCCGATAATCTCAGCAACTACTTGAGCAGCGGCAATATTTTCTTTATTGTGCTCACCAACCAAAGGAGTTACCCAGCTAGAACTGCCGAAAAATCTAATCTGGCTATTAATTTGATTGGTATCTAATTGATTTTCTAGCTTCTGATTGATAATTAAAAAATCACTAGTTTCTTGATTGATAAAAATATTTTGTTTGGCTTGCCAATAGTCTTCTCGACTTTGGTGATAATTTGGATTGAGCGGATCAGCTGGCGCTAAATGCTCTTCATATAGATTGGTTACTACAGCAATCCTAGGACTATAGCGCAAATCTTCCAATTGAAAACTAGATAGTTCCAAAACAACCCAACTATCTTCATCAACCAGATCAATAAAAGCAAACGGGGCAATGCCAATATTTCCACCAAGAAAGACTGGCCAGCCAACTTGGTCAATCATTGTGTAAATTAAACTACTAGTCGTTCCCTTACCTTTAGAGCCAGTAACGCCGATAATATTTTTACTAGGGCAGGCTTCAAAAAATAAATTCATCGGACTATCCAGTTGGCTACCTGATTTAATAGCCACCTGAATCTGAGGACAAAAAATCGGCCAACCTGGTGAACGCCAAAGATAGTTACAAGAATTCATTCCCTCATGAGATTTTTCACCAACTCGCCAAGTGATTTTTAACTGGCCAGACAAAGAATTAATTTTGGCAACTTTGTCAGCTAGCTGCTCAGCCTCTCGACGATCATAAATAACTATCTCTAAAGAGATATCTTTTCGACTGAGCCATTCTAGCAGCGCTTCATTTTCAGCACCAATTCCTAGGACAGCTATCTTTTTATTTAGATACTTATCAAAATTAATCATATTTTTATAGTTCAGCCCAATTGTCACCAATATCGCTGCTGACTGCCAATGGCACAGCTAAATCAATAACCTCGGTCATCAATTGTGGAACATTTTCTTTAATGATTTCAATATCTTTTTTATCAGCCTCAATAATTATTTCATCATGAATCTGTAAAATCATTTTAGCTGAATCATTTTCAAAATTTTTAATTAACCAGTTGTTGACCTTAATCATGGCTGCTTTCATAATATCAGCCGCTGTTCCCTGAATCGGTAAATTAACGGCCATTCTTTCAGCCGCCCGCCTAAGGATAGGATTAATATTTCCTAAATCAGGTAAATAACGACGACGACCCCAAACAGTTGTCGCGTAACCATTTTCCCGAGCCTGTCTTATCAAACTTTCAATATACAAGCTTATTTTAGGATAGACAGCGAAATATTGATCAATAAAATCTTTAGCTTCCCCGTAGCTAAGCCCAGTTGCTTCAGCTAGGCCATGTGGACCTTGGCCATATAAAATACCAAAATTAACTGCCTTAGCTGCTCGCCGTTGCCCTTTGGTTACTTGATCTAAAGATACACCATTAATTTTAGCCGCGGTTGCCAAATGAATATCTCGACCAGCCAAAAAGTCAGCAATCATACTTTCTTCATTGGCTAGACTAGCCATGATTCTTAATTCTATTTGAGAGTAATCAAAACTTATTAATTGACAGCCCTTTTCAGCTACAAAAGCCTGTCTTAGCTTTTTGCCCATCTCAGTTCTCGTTGGAATATTTTGCAAATTTGGATCACTTGAAGACAGCCGGCCGGTTGAGGTAACCGCTTGATTGAAAGCTGCCCTAAGGCGACTATCACGGCTATCGGCTAGCCGTGGCAAAGCTAGAGCATAAGTACTTAAAAGCTTGGCCACTTCACGGTATTCTAATAATAGGCCAATAATTTTATGTTGGTCTTTTAATTTTTGTAGATTAGCCGCATCAGTTGATAGTCCATTCTTAGTCTTGCCTAGACCTTTCACTTTCAAATTTAATTTTTCAAATAAAATTACTTGCAGTTGTTTTGGTGAATTGATATTAAATTCTTCACCAGACTGCAGATAGATTTCTTTAGTTAATTTTTCTATTTCTGCCTGCCAATCTCTAGCTAGTTGTCCAAGAAAAGCTTGATCAATTTTGGCACCGCTGATTTCCATCTTGGCAAGAACACTAATTAGCGGCAGTTCAACTTGATAATAAATTTTTAAAAGGTCGTCGGCTTCTATTTTTTTCAAGGCTTGCTCATGAAGTTCAGTTAGCTGACCAATATCTTCAGCCGTTTCTATTGCCTTCCCCTGTTTAGAGCCAGGGTTGATAAGATAGTCAGCAATAAATAAATCACCAGACAGTCCTTCAAACTTTATTTTATATTTAGCTAACAATTTAATTATCTCTTTAGCTTGAAAAGTAATTTTCTTGATTTGACGATTGGTTAGTATCTCTCTCCAAGGCTCAATAATCTCCTGGCTGATTTGTTTGTCTTGGCTAAATAAATCTTGTTGGGCTTGCTGTTCAATTATTAATTTTATGATTTTACCCGAGTTAGCTAAAGCTAAGCCAACCGTTTTATTGTCTTCGATAATTGGCATCACTGAAATTTCTTCACCAGAAAATTCAGCCGCGGCTTTGCTTGATTGCTCAACTGTCTTAATCTCTAAAACTGGCAATTTCTCTACTGCTATATCGATTACTTTATTTTCGGCTGACTTTATTTTACTGCCTCCCAATCTTTCTAGACGAGGGATAAGACTCCTGAGTTCCCAATTTAAAAAAGCCTGTTTAATGGCTGGATTGCTAAAGTCACCAACTTTAGCTTCTGGTAAAGAAAAAACAATTGGCACATCACATTTTATCTGGGCTAATTTCTGGCTCATATCTAAGCTAGCCTGATTTTCAGCAATTAGTTTACGCCAACGAGGCTTTAGACGATCGTCTTCAATGTTATTACTAATTACTTCTTGCAAAGCATCCAACCGGTCAAATGATTTTAATAATTCAACGGCTGTTTTATCGCCAATTCCAGGAACACCAGGGATATTATCACTTGGATCACCTCGTAAACTCTTGTAGTCAACCACTTGATCCGGTCTTAAACTAAGAACCGTCTCAACTCCGGCTTTATCTAAAATAACTGTTTTTTGTAAGCCTTGCTGCAACCAATAAACTCTGGTAGAATCATTAACTAATTGAAAACTATCTTTGTCACCAGTAATAATATAATTATCTAGCTGTGGCAATGAAGTAACTACCGTTCCAATAATATCATCAGCCTCGTAACCAGCTTTTTCTAAAACCGGGACTGACATTTGTTTTAATAGCTCCTTGATAATCGGAATTTGGCTATATAATTCGTCTGGTTGCTTGATTCTTTGTGCTTTGTAATTAACTGACAGTTCATGACGAAAAGTCGGCTCAGGCCGATCTAGAGCCACTATTAAATAATCAGGCGTTAATTCATTGATGACCTTAAACAAAATACTGAAAAAACCATAAACCGCATTAGTCGGCTGTCCATTATAAGACAGCTCGGATTGAACAGCATAAAAAGCCCGGTAAATAACCGCGTTGCCATCAATAATCGTTAATTTTTCTTTTTCTTGGTTCATTCTTTAATTATAAGGTAAAAACCCTTTCTTGAACAGAAAAAAACAGGCTGCTGGTTAGCGCCTGTCTTTTTATTTCTATAATTTACTGTAGGGATTTGGCAATGCTTTCTTTCATAGCATCAGTCCATTTGTCTTTCCAATCATTTGGCTGTTTTTCCCAAAAACTAATTAAATAAACCTTGCCATCATGATTAGCTGCTTTGGTAAATTCTTTCTTGTTTTCATCACCGTCACTCAATTTGTTCCAAGCTTCTTCATTATAAGCCCTAATAACAATTGGCTTAGCATAACTTGGTGGAGTAGATGCAGTGTATTCAGGATCACTCGTTGGCACATAGAACTTTATTTCCTGATAATCAGTTGAATTGGTTCTTTCAGTTTGATAATAAATAAACTGTTCTGGCAAATCTAATTTAAATTTTAAATCTTCATTGCGATAATGATACAAGCTGTCATAGCCCAATTGATCCATGTTTTTTGGCTGACGGCCAACAACCAACCACCATCCAGCAACGATAATTACTAAAGTAGCAACAACCACTAAAAGCCGAGCCCAAGTCGGCCAACCCTGTTTGTTAAACATAAATTTATTTCTTTATTTTCCAAAAATTATTAATTTCCTGATTAATCTTCCACAACCGAAAAGCAGTTGATAGAAAGGCGTAGGCTAGCAGTAAAATAACTACCCCAAGGATTAACTTAGCCATAAATTCTGTCCAAACAGTTAAGAAACTCAAGGCTAACAGCAATAGACCAACAATCATCAAGCTTAAAGCAACTTGGCTGATTTTATGGCGGATTGCCTTAAAAATTTTTTCCATATAGTTAATTAAACTATTTAATTACCAGTTAATTATAGCTGATAAAAACAAGAAAAGTCTAGCGCTAAATTATTGCTAGCTCGCCTTGATTATCAATAATCTGCCCAGGTAGGCTAAAACCGGAGGCTTTACGATGACCGCCGCCGCCCAAAAAGCTAGCCAAAATCGAAATATCGACATCTTGTTGATTGGTCCTTAGGCTACCTTTTAAAGTTCCGTCTTCGGCTTCAACCAACAGTAAACTACCATTAATTCCTTGCAAACTATTGATTAAGCCAATTAAACCAGACAGATCATCCATATTCAAACCAAATTCCACCATATCAGTCTGTCTAATGATGGCTACGGCTACCAAATATTTAGGATTAATCTTAAGACAACTCAAAATTTTTCCCCAAAGTCGCATCACTGCTAAATTTTTACTAGCCAATGTCTGACTAATAATTTTAGGCAAACGAGCACCAGATAACATCATTCTGGCAGCAATTTCGGTAGTTTTATTGGTAGTATTAGAATACAAAAAATTACCAGTATCGGTTACTAAACCAGTTAAAATTGATTTAGCAATTTCGGTATTAATGTTTAAATTATTAGCGATTAAAAAATCATAAATAATTTCTACAGTGGCCGCGGCTTGATTTTCCTTAAAAGAAACATCAGCATAATCATCTTGCATTTCATGATGGTCAAACTCGACGACTTTTTGTTCTGGTTGTCTATTAAGTAACCAATCTTGTATTTTTGTTCGACTAACACTACCACAATCAACAACGATAATGGCTGAAAAATTATCAAATTGTTCTTTTGATAATTGATTGGTTATTTTCTGACTACCCGCTAAAAAATTAAAAGTTGCACTTGGTAAATCGGCACAATAAGCAACAGCTGGCTTATTTAAATAAGCCGCTAATTCTAAAAAAATATTAACCGACGAGATTGCATCACCGTCCGGATTATAATGAGGTATGATCAGCCAGCTAGCAGCCTGAGTTAAAGTTTGCCAAGCTGCGACCGCCTTTTCCCTATCCATAGTTTAATTCAAACCTTGAATCAATCTATCCAAGTGAGCTGCTCTTTCTTCAGTATCATCGATTTGCCAAACAATTCTCGGCACCCTTGATAGGCGACATTGTTTGGATGATGTCCGAGCTATGGTTGAAGAAAATTTTCTCAATTGACGCAAAGCTGTGCCGCGTAAATTAGTCGGTAAAACCGACACACCAATTTCGGCATTTTGACCTTCACTACTTAAATCAACATAGGCAATGGTTATTAAACCATTAGGAAATTCAACCAATTTATTAACTAAAAAGGCTACCTTTTCTCTCATTAGTTCATTAGCTCTCTTATTGCTCTCCATAGCTACATTTTCTTAAAAATCTTGTCTTCTCGGTAGACTTTCAAAATATCACCAACCATTAGGACATCATCTGAATTAATTTGCAGGCCACATTCTTGATTTTCTTGAACTTCTTTAACATCCAATTTACCTGATTGCAGTTTAATAAGTTTGCCTTCACCGACATTTTCTTTTTCACGAATTAGTTCAAATAGGCAATCTGATTGGATAGAGCCGTCTAAAACTCTTCCCCCAACTATCTGCTCTGCTCCTTCTTGCTTAAAGACTGCTAATAATTTAACGCGTCCCAAGTCAGTTCGTCTGATTTCTGGCTTCATCAAACTTTGCATTTCCTTGCGAATATCGTCAATTAAATCGTAAATAATTTGATATTTTTCAATAGTAACATTTTTTTCACGAGCCAAATCTTCAACCTGAGCAGTGGTTTTAACATTAAAACCAATAACTTTAGCTTGGTTAGCTTCTGCTCGAGTAATATCACCTTCAGCAATATTACCAAGACTGCGATGAATAATACGAACTGCTACTTCTTCATTATTTAATTTTAACAAAGATTCCTCAATGGCTTCGCCACTACCAAAAACATCAGTCTTAATAATCAAATTAATGGTTTGACCAGTAAATGAATTACCATCTTGGATTCTAGTTATGGCTTGATTTTGACCTTTGGCAATAGTCTTAACCTTGTTACTGCGGTCAGCTTGGCCAACTTTGACTACATCACCAATTTCTGGAGTAGCCTTGAGACCAATAATTTTAACTGGAGTTGATGGTCCAGCTTCCTCAATACTTAGGCCTCGATAATTTTTTAAAGCTCTAACATGGCCATAATATTGATCATTACAAATCAAATCATCACCAATCCGCAAAGTGCCATTTTGAACCAAAACAGTGGCCACTGGTCCCTCGCTTTTATCAACATGAGATTCAATAATTGTACCAACAGCATCAGTTTTTGGATTGGCTAATCGATTATTTTCCTCAATATCAGCTAAAAGTAAAATAGTGTCCAACAAATCTTCAATACCCGTGCCATTTTTAGCTGAAATCGGACAAATAACTACCTTGCCTCCCCAGTCTTCAGCCAACAAATTAAGTTGACTGGCTAATTCTTGTTTTACTTTTTCCAAATTAGCTTCTGGTTTATCAATTTTATTAACCGC
>Ga0116170_10003240_pt1 | contig 15289 bp, 18 predicted proteins | sample AD_JPNHW1_MetaG_FD_89797 | JGI IMG/M metagenome (GOLD analysis project Ga0116170, IMG submission 89797) | Active sludge microbial communities of municipal wastewater-treating anaerobic digesters from Japan - AD_JPNHW1_MetaG | ecosystem: Engineered > Bioreactor > Anaerobic > Digestate | place...
CCAGGCAACTATTTCTGGAACATACAGCCAGTCAAACGGTATGACTATCAGCCATACCGGTGGTGATTCAGTTGCCCTTTCATCAGTCAATTTCATGACCACGCCATCCGAGATGATGGGGACCGACGCGGCCAAATTTGCATGGGTCATCAACAAGACGATTATTCAGGATCCAGCAAACAGCAATTACGCGGTCTATAATATAACAAGCGGTGTTTACAATACGACCTCATTCAAACCCGGCGACACTTTTGTCGTCACTCAAGCAAACTGTTTGGATTTTAACACTACAGCAATAAATAAAAATGATGTGGTCTTTCCAAACCCGGGCGTTAACAAAAATGCCCAAGTTTGGTGGAGCGATAAACAGGGTAAATTAAATTATTTCGGAGCCTATTCATTTGGCAACCCGAATAACATCGGCAAGTACTTCTACTTAGATCTGGTTGACTCGACCGGCAGCGTTATTGCCCGGACAAAAGTCACCATCACCAAGTGAAAAGACTAAAAACCCATTTTTCTTTTTTCATAATCCCGCAGATGACACTTGACGAATCACAATAATTTACCTGAATATACTCTCCGGGCAGTATGATTTGCCATTCCAGATACCCGGTATATTTCAAAAAGAACCCGGCAAAGACACCCAACAGTCTGACAAATGTATGACCAACTGACTTTGATTTGACAAATACGTCACGGGAATTTTGAATTCCCGGTTATCATCAATACGCAATATTTGAAAACATTCCTTCGAAACTGACGAGAACGTATCCGGATCCCACGTCGGTCCAAACCCTTCGTTCTTACCCAATCCGCATACGGATCCTCACTCCCAAAGCCGATCCCCAAAATAAAAGGGTCCTATTAGCGCAGTTTTGCCACTCCGTCGTAAAATTAAACAAAAGAAGCTCAAATCACGCGATTTAATTCCATTTCCGCAGGTGTTTTTGCGAATTCCGCAGTTTTTCGGGTGACCGAAAAAAATACTTCCCGAAAAAATCGCCCGAATCAGGCCCCGTTTGCCAAAACAAGGCCAGTTTACAAAACGGAGTTCCCTAGATGGGAGTACCCTTTTTAGAGTCTGTTCTCCGACGGAGCCACCAGGTAATGGGAGGGCCGGATGCGGTTTTTCAGGGGGTGGTGGTATCCCCCGTCAGGGAAGAAGATCCGGTAACCGGCGGTGTCGCAGCGGTTGTAGCCCCGGCCTTTTTAACCGGGGATTTTTCCGGGAGCGGCATGCCGTCCCGCCCGATCTCACAAAGCCCGGTGTCACAGACCTTAAAAAACCTCCACGCGTATTCGGGAGAACAGATCCAGAGCTCGCGGGAAATTTCCCGGGACGACGGGAACAGTTTCAGCCCGGCAATCTCTTCTGCTGCCTCCCGCTCCAGCCACTGCAGGGTGCACCGGATATACCGCATGCGCTTGATTTTGACCTGCGCCAAACACTCGGGGATCGCAATGGAAAAATCGGCGATCAGATCGGGTCCGCGCTCATAATACCGGACAAGCCCGCGCTTTTTTGCGATCGGGTCTGCTTCTTCCAGCGCCCGGACCGGGTAGCGGCCTCGGGTCATGACGATCCCCCGGACAACAGCCAAATCAGACACATACCTGAACCGTTACCTGCAGGATGAGATATGCTTTCCAGTCAGATGGAATGAATACCCCGGTGCTTACCGTGCGTCCGTGAGTGTGTAATGTCAAATTACGGAAAGACCAGAACTCCCGGAGGTACTGTTTACTGGCAGCAAACCCATTAAATCCAGAAGATATCCTGACAATGCACCGGGACAATTCACGGGTACCCGATCACCTCAACGCCCAGATCAAAAAAATGCGGATCGTTTGTGACGACAGATGCGCCGACGGATATTGCAGACGCGGCAATGATCGCATCGGCAACGGAAATACCGGACCGTTTGAGCGTTCCGGCCCGGATGGCAGTCTCCGGATACAGGGGAACTGCCTGGACCTTCGAATGGAGCACCTGCATTGCCCTGAGCGTACCCGTTGCCGCGTCCAGTCTCCGGGAATAAACATATGCGATCTCGGTCAGGGTGATCGCTGCGACAAATCCTTCCGCCTCTCCGCTCTGGACAGCATCAAAAAGATCCCGGATGCTCTCGGATCCCTTCTCGCGGTTGAAAAACGCGAGAAATGCGTGAGTATCAAAGAGCAGCTTTCTTTTCGAGCCCGTCATCCCACTCCTTCCGCAGTTCTTTTACTGCCTCAGCAGTATTCTTCAGCTTGTCGATTCCCCAGAGTTCCGAAAGGTTGACCAGCGGCTGGAGCCGGATTGCATCGTCCTCTTCGACAACGATAAGCGCATCGCCTTCCTTCAGGGAAAATTTTTTCCGGACTTTTGACGGGATGACAATCTGTCCCTTCGATGAGAGAGTAACAACTTCCATAGTAAGATATTATTTACATTGTAAGGCAATAAAATTTTTGACTTATGTGTAAGAAATTTACGCGAATGTAAAGGTGAAAACCATATGGGAGAATCACGCTGCCGGGCTTCTCCATCTATGTGCCTGATTAACTGCATTCGGGGCATACAATCAGCGCATGATGAGGGAGGCCTCAGTCCTGGCTCGGACAAGGATATCGAAGATGCGGTCTATCTTTGAGAAATCTTCAAAAACAATCTCGATCATAACCGTATGAAAATCCGGATGAAAGAATTCGACGTCTCGGGTGAGGAATATGGAATTGTCGTTTGACCGGACAGCTCACAAGGAAGAGCGTCTTGCATTTGTCCGCAGTTATGCGGCCTGGGTGAAACGAACGCCCAACGCTGAATGGAGCAGGGAGCAGGCAGTACTCATCGACAGCCTCATGAAAAATGTACGGAATATCCCCCTGTCCCGCCATGTATATCTCCAGAGGGTGACGGGGAGGAGACAATCAGTTCCAAAAACGGGGAAACCAGGTACCGGCGCAGTTCCCATCCATGCATTTCACGATGCGTCAGATCAACAAACTACATTCTAATTTCCTAAAGGACACCCTTTTGAATTTTTTCTGCATACACGAGCCAGGTTCTGAAGTATAGTGCACACAAACGACTATAAAAAGTTCCAAATTTTTTTGTTTCATTTGCATATCAGGAAACCGGTCCGAAATGGTAAATCATTGTATTTAATAAACCAATAAGTTAAAACAAAAATGTAGACATGCCCCCCAACTCCATTCTGCCAGATACTACTGGCTCGACAGCACCGGCCAGCGGATCAACTTTCTGGCGCGACCAGTGGAAGCAGCAGCGGCTCGCACTCCTTGAAAGCCGGAAAGGAGAGGGCAACAGTTTCTGGAACGATAAAAAAGCGGTGAGAAGCCATTTCATCCGGGACTTAAACGAGTGGCGGGAATTTGCCGAAGCCCGCATCGCGGGCATGAGAATAAAAGACGGATCGCGGGTGCTTGATATCGGCGCCGGCACCGGAACGTTAAGCGTTCCCCTCGCCGCCCACGGGTGCGATGTCACAGCAGTCGAACCTTCACCGGTTATGGGAGACGCCCTTCTTGAGTATCAGAAAGATCAAAAAACCCGGGGGATCACGCTCATCCGGAAACGCTGGGAGGATGTGACCCTTGAAGAACTGGGCGAGCCGTACGATGCAGTCATTGCCTCTTACAGTCTCATGGTCACCGATATCGGGGACGCCATCGCGAAAATTCAGCAGTGCTGTGGGGGGACAGCCCACATCTTCTGGTTTTTAACACAACCCCTCTGGGCGCAGGTGAACGCCGGGGTCTGGAAGCAGATCCACGGCACGGAATTCTGCGGCGAACCGACCGCCGATTGTCTCTGGCAGGTGCTGTACGAGACGGGGATCTACGCAAACCTCGCGGTCGAACCCGGGTGCGATCCCGCGATATATCCTGCCATTGAAGATGCGGTAAATGAATTCCACGGTCGGATGAACTGCACGACCCCGGGGCAGGACGAGATCCTCCGCGAATATTTTTCCCGGACGCTGGCAAAATCCGAAAAAGGTTACTATGTCAATGGCCGGGCACTCGGCGCCCATCTCTGGTGGGAGGCAAAAGAGCAGCAGTCACGCATAAATAAAAACGGGAAACGGTAAGTGCCCGGATACCGGCAGGAGAAACAAAAGCCAAAAAGGATTGTTCGATGATGGATCTCGGGAATTTTGCTGTTCTTTTTGTCACGCTCTGCCTTTTTGGCCTCTGTGTACTGCCGGTGGCTGCCGCCGGCGAGTCCTGCACGGTTACCGTACTCTCCATTCCGGAAGGTGCCGCAGTCCACATTGACGGTACCCTGATTGGGGCCGCCCCGCTCCGCGACTACGCGGTTTCGTGCGGGAACCATACCCTCACGATAAGTGCAAACGGTTATGCAGATTTCACTGAAAAGGTAGTGCTTGAACGGGGAAATCCCCCTACAATCGTCGCAAACCTCAAACGGCTGGAGGACCGGGGCACGGCCTATATTATATCGGATCCCCCGGGCGGAGACCTGTATATTGATGGGATCTTACGAGGCCAGACACCGCTCTATGTCGACGCACTCTACCCCGGGCCGCATACGATCCTCATCCGGAAAACAAACTACGAGGATTACCAGGATGTCGTGACCGCCTCAAAAGGGACAATAGCGGAGTACAACGAGTTTCTCATCCCGCTCCCGCAGACGGGATTTTTGGGAGTCGCATCAAATCCCGAGAATGCAACCGTTTACCTTGACGGCAAACTGTTCGGGACGACTCAGACACCGTTTTCAAGAGTTGCGGACGGGGAGCACCGGCTCCTTGTCCAAAAAACCGGATACCTGGACTATACCCGGAACCTGACGATCACTGGTGGCACGATGAAATTTGTACAGGCCGATCTCAAACGAATCCCCGATGAAGGTACCCTCATTGTCGATTCGTATCCCACCGGTGCCGGACTGTACCTGAACGATACCTACAAAACCGTAACGCCAGTTACGTTCGAACATTTCCCGGCCGGTAACTACACGCTCGAATTCAGGAAATTCAATTACACCAGCCGTAATATTTCCTTCACGTTTTCCGGGGGTGAGACCCGGGAGATTTATGCGCAGCTCGGGCAGGGAGATGAGGGGGCCGTCAATACGGTGGTCCGGAGTTATTTTACGGAAACGGACAAGAACCCAGATGTTACTGTTGCGGGAATGGAATCGTCATATATCGAGCGCCGGTACGCATGGGTTTCTGAGGGGCACCCGGCATCAGTAACGTTGCACATACCCCGGCAGATCTATGAACATTATAAGGCGCTGCCTCATCCCCATGATAACACCAATATGTCGGCATATACTTTGAGCGACGAGGACCGGATTTACTTAAACGAACTTGTCGGGCAACTCAAAGACGCCAGCGGGAGCAGGAACCGTGCTGCGCGAAGCAACTACCATAATGTGGTCGCTTTCGTCCAGTCAATTGCCTATGAACCCGAGGCAACGGATTACTGGAAATACCCAATCGAGACCCTCGCGGACGGAAAAGGAGACTGCGAAGATACTGCGATCCTGACCGCTGCACTCCTCAAGGAGATGGATTACGATGTCGCGGTGGTATTTCTCCCGGGTCATGCAGCTGTTGCAGTCGCCTGCGATAACTGCAACGGATATTACTACCCGCTTGATGGAAAGAAGTACTATTTCCTTGAAACAACAAAGCCCAATTATTCACTGGGTAATGCACATGAATACGCGAACACCCCGGCACAGGTCTATGTCTTATGAAAGAAAAATCCACAGTCCTCCGAAAACATTTTCGCAATCCCACAAAAACCCCGGTCTGGAATAATATCCCGGAATCCCGACAATATTCAATAAAACTCAAAATTTTTTTTGCCGTGATGGCTGTACTAATTGTCCTGACCGGCTGTTCGGGCTGTATTAAAATTGCACAGGGTTCACTTTCCAAAGAGGCTTCTTTTACCCTGGAAAATTCACCGGTTGTCACAAATACCCCGGCATCATCCGAAACAGTTACTGTACCGATGACACCCACGCCGACCCCCGCCCCTGTGCTCACCCCGGTAAAATCAGAAATTGTAAAAGAGGTCACACCCTATACAACACCGAACCCTTACCCTATTCTTCACGGTGTCCGGATCAATTCCACTCCCCAATACAGATTTCTTTCACGCACACCGGAATTTACCAAGACCTATACATTGAGCGGAAATGCTTACGGTCTTCTCGTAAATGTGGTGGAGGGTCCGCTGTATATCAAGTATATTGTCGATCCAAAATACGACTGCCTAAAGGATCCGGACTCCTGCCGGGGGACAATGACGGTCCCGGTAAATCGCCCGTACATGACCATTACGGTCAGGGACAACCAGACCCGGCAGATTGTTGCACAAGACGGGTATGCGAGAGAGTTTAGTTCTGACACCGGCAAGTATACATTTACCGGTACAGCCACCCATGATGACAGCTCAGCCACCGAGCCATACACTTCAGAACCAGGACCGCGGTATATCCCGGTCTACAAAGAAGGCCAGTTCCAGGTAACAATTGAAGGGAATTATCTCGACGTCACTGTCGAAATAATCACCGGTTCATCCCCGGATCCGCTGGAGGACACGGAAAATGCTGCAGGAGGCGTTCCGGCATCCTCATCCAATGACTGGGACGACTAAAAACCTGCCCTGTATGTATTCTTCAACCCGAACCGTAAATTAAAGAAATGCAGTTTTTATTTTTCTTTACACGATCATCTTTTCAGGTTGAGGATGATCATTACCACTGATTTTCCGCACAGCCTAATCCCGCGATTAAAACTTTGTATTTAATAAACAAGAAAAGTTTAAGTTTTAATATAAACATGAAAGCGCGATCCCCCTCACCCGAATTTTCCGGCAGGATATCCCTCCCGGCAACCGTTCACGATCCCTTCTTCTGGAGGGAACAATGGCGGCAGCTGAAACTTGCCCACTGCGCCGTACCAAACTACGGTAACGCCCGGGAGTTCTGGGCGAATAAAAAAATGATTCACACGGTCTACATGAAAGGCAGAAAATCGCACAAGGAAACTGAGAATTCACGGTTAAGTGCGATGGCAATTCCTGATGGCTCGCGTATCCTTGATATTGGCGCCGGCCCGGGAACGTACGCAGTGCCGCTTGCAGTCCGGGGCTGCACGGTCACGGTCGTTGAACCTTCGCCAGTCATGCGTGATGCGCTCGCGGAAAATATACGGAAAAACGATGCCGATAATATCAGGATCATCCCCAAACGCTGGGAAGATGTCACGGTAAAGGAACTCGGCGGGCCGTTTGATGCGGTCATTGCGTCGTATTCACTCACCATGATGGACATAGGAAAAGCGCTTGCAAAAATGCAGGCCTGCTGCACCGGGACCGTCCACCTTTTCTGGTTCATGACCACTCCCGCATGGGTACAGGTCAATAAGGACCTCTGGCCGCTGCTTCACGGTGGCGCATTCCCGGGTGAGCCCACCGCCGACTGGCTCTGGCAGGCCCTCTGCGAGATGGGGATCTATGCAAACGTGCAGGTCGAAGTAAAATTCCCGGCGCCGGTCTATGCAACCGTTGACGATGCAGTCAATGAGTTTACCCGGCGGCTGAACTGCACCACCGCAGCCCATGAGGAAACGGTCAGGAATTATTTCCAGTCGGTACTCCGGCAGGACAAGCAGGGCCTGGTCCTCGGGACAGAAACACTGGGAGCGCATATCTGGTGGACAAACACCTGCCCGAAGGATTGACCGGGAATAGTCATCCCGGCAGGATCCGTCAAATCCCGTTACACACCGCCACAGGATCATGATGAAGATGATAAAAATGAGCGAATACAACGAACTGTTCAACAAAGTAAAGGAATTCCACGGGCATGTCTGCCCCGGCATTGTGCTCGGGACCCGGCTGACGATTGCCGGCCTGCGCGAGCTTGGCATGAATCCCCTGGAACCGGCCCGCAACCTTATCGTGTATATGGAGATCGACCGCTGCGGTACCGACGCCGTGCAGGCAATTACCGGCTGCTCGCTTGGCCACCGCAACCTCAAACACAAGGACTACGGGAAGTTTGCTGCTACGTTTGTCGACACCCGGAACGGAAACGCAGTCCGGGTAGCGGTCGATGAAAAGAATCGTGCAAAACACGATAAGCTCGAAATAAAAGAGGTCATAAGACTGCTTTCCGAAGTCCCGGAAGAAGAGATCCTTAAAATCGAACATGTCAGGATCATGATAAAAAAAGAGGACCTTCCGGGGTTTCCTGTGGAAAAAGCCATATGCAGCAGATGCGGGGAACAAATCTCGGATAACCGGCATACCGTAGTAAACGGGATGGTGTTGTGCAGGAACTGCTCCGGGGAACCGTACTATACGGTGGTAGAAAGTCCGTAAGAAAACAGCAGGGGAATCTGTGGGCTGCCAAAAAAGAGCACAGGAATGATAAGTTTGTATAGTGAAGCACACCAGTCTGTCCGGGGGCGCCGGATCTTTCGTGAGATCCAAGGGCTGTTTTATAGCACAGATGGCCAACATTTTTCTCTGGCAAGTTCATCACAGAATACATAAAAACGAGGGAATACCTGTGCAGCCCTGCTTACCCCCACTCTGTCATGCCTGCAAACATCTCCATGCCGGAATGTCGTTGTCATGCGCTTCATTCCCTGATGGGATTCCCGACGATATCCTTTCCGGAAAATTGCACCATGTAATTACCCGTGTCGGAGATCACGGCATACAATTCGAGAAAAAGAGTCCCGGCCCGGTATATTTCATGACTGCAGAACAATCCGTGAAGTGCCTGTTCCAGGTTACCGTGGATGGGACATATGAACGATATGTCCCGATTCTTGATGAGTGGGAACCAGACAACGAATTTGTAAAAGTCCTTCTTCGAACCGGTACCGGGTTCCGGCAGGTTGATGAATTTGACGCAGTATCGTTTATTGAAGAGTCACAGCTCCGGAAGAATGCAATCAATCCCTGTACGCTCCAGTACCGGCAGATGATGTACCTGCGCAAGCCGGGAACGCGATCTCTGATGATGGACTCGAAACCTTCTCATTCCATGCAGGATTTTTCATAAAATATGTCTGCATTCAGATTCTTTCGGGCAAAAAAATGCTTATCTAAAAAACCAGGAGATAATTTCACCATGACCATGCATCCATACCGGGAACCGTTCCCGCTGAAGAATCCCCGCTACTGGAGGGAACGCTGGCAGCAGCAGAAATGCAGCCGTTCGAGGATCACACGGGATTGTGCGAATTCCGGCAATTACTGGAGTTGTGAGAAAAATGTTAAGGATATCTATGGGAAAAGCCGGCGATCTGCCTCATGGAATTCCAAAGTCGAGTCACAACTAACAGAGATGGATGTCCCGCCAGGATCGCGGGTGCTTGATATCGGGGCAGGAACCGGGACACTTGCCATCCCCCTTGCAGCAAAAGGCTGCCAGGTTACGGCCATCGAACCATCGGATCTGATGATGCAGGGTCTCCTCCAGAACCAGAAGAACGCGGGTATATCGGATATTGTTGTCATTCCCAAAAGATGGGAAGAGGTTAATCCCGAAGAACTGGGCGGGCCATTTGACGTTGTGATCGCATCGTATTCACTGACGATGACCGATATCAGTGGGGCACTCACTAAAATGCAGGGCTGCTGCACCGGGACAATTCACCTCTTCTGGTTCCTGACACCCCCCTCATGGGTAAGAGTCAGCTATGATCTCTGGCCGCAGCTGCATGGCAGGGAATATACGGGAGAACCGCTGGCCGACTGTCTCTGGCATATACTCTGTGAGATGGGGATCTATGCAGACATCCGGGTGGAACAAAAAAAGCAGCCGATCCTCTATCGGGCAATCGATGATGCCGTCAGGGAGTACTACCAGCGGCTGAACTGCTTCACGCCGGCACAGGAACAGATCCTGTACGATTATTTCCAACGCAACCTGCTGCAGTCAGCTGGCGGATACCATCTTCCCGGAGATTCGATAGGTGCCCATATCCGGTGGAAAACCTGTGCAAATCCCACACAATAAGTGATCTACCGGTTTGTCCCATAAGAGTGGACTCTCTCGTGATGGGAGAATTTTTTATTGTAAATATGACCTAAAAACGATTGTCAGCCTTCGAGCTTTTCCCGGCAAAAAATTGACACCGGGCCGCAATGGAGGTTGATGAGACCCTGCATAGGTTTAACGTAAAGGCGTTTTCGCGGCTTGCCGGTGTTTTTGGTCAATTTTGGTAAACAAACCTGCCGTTTCAAGCGAGGCTCTGATGTTTCCTTCTGTTATTCGTGCTTGTGTGCATGTGTCCTCTTGGTGCGTGCATTCCAAAGGGACAATACTCTTATTTGCACTTTAATGTTATAATAGTTTTCTTTTAACTTTATGGTTAGATTAATTTTTTATTATTAACTATACCCCGAAAAGGTATACCTTAACCCAACAGCAAAAGACATCCCTCGGGTATATCCAGGATATTTTAAAAAGAAAGGAAGCGGCAAACGGATTGGCGTGCCACAAGGCTTTTTCCCGGCGAATAGTGGAACTAAAAAAAGATTTAATCTACAGCGATCATGACTTCGCTTGACTTTACCACGGCATATGCTTCCTTGCCGACGGAAAGACCAAGGGTTGCAACCGATTTCTTTGTGATAATGGACGTGATCTCCTGCCCTCCGGGAAGCACGAGGACAACTTCTGAGTTGACGCTTCCGGCAGTGATCGCTTTTACCTTGCCTTTCAGGATATTTCGTGCACTGATCTTCATGGTTCTCACCAGGGTGTAACTGGTGATGCCGGGGATAAATAATTTATGATATGTCTTTTTTAGAACGCGCCACAACCTGTCGTAAGTAAATCTCACGACTATATTGATCATCAGTACCCTCAAAAGGCAGATTACAAATATCTCCAAAGAATATTGACATTATTCCAGATGACAAAACCGTACATTACAGCAACGGAACCGAGAAGGGCAGAGCCGGACAAGGGCATTTTCCGTTCCGCGTAAAGAGCAACTAGGACAATTGCACATGCGAATACCAGTTTGAATACAACGTGAACATACGGGTTTGACACGACCGGAACCATCGCAGGATTCATTTCGTATCCGCCGAGTCCAAGAATCAGGGCTGTCGTTAAAACGTCAAGAAAAAACAAAGCTGCTACGATACAACCGAGAACCGGCAGGATCCATTTCGATATGTCCTGAAATTTCATGGCACTATGAATAGTATTGCTCAAAACGCCGTTCCGGCACCCGGTTTTTAGTACTATCCCGAAATCCGGATCCCCCTGTTAAAATCAAACCTGTGCACAGGGTTTTTTAGGGCCGGGGAATCCCTGATGCAGGGTGCCACCATTAATGCCTGTTTTGTTGACCGGTTTAATGTCCGCCGGATAGACATATTATGTTTTTATTAAAATTGGTTTCGTTGCTTTAGACAGAAAAACCTGTTCATCCGGTTAAGAATCTCCCGCTTGTGCCGGTTGCTGGAACGGTGATTCCTGTTTTTAGTTTGTATCCAATATGATTTCCGTCGTTTCCCGTATGACCGTGACAGGCGGGGTCGAATTGATCGTCACCCAGATTGTCCCGTCTTTCGAATTGACTTCATCGAACCGGATATTCCTGCAGACCGGCGCAAGGACACTCGCATTGATGCTGCTGTTTACGGATTCATGCAGTGCCTGGCGGAAAAGAGGGGGGGTGTTCCCGGAACTTTCGGTTGAATTGAACCATACGTTCAGTAATGTCACGTTAGAATATACTTCGGGGGGTAGTGAGCTGCTTGTAAGATCCAGGGTGCCCATCCCGTTCCCGCTCACGGAAGTGCCGGAACCGGCTGCCCTGATAGTTACTCCTTTTATGATAATGACCGAGCAGTTGGGCGGATCTGCGGGATTCGGGTATGACCGGGCACTGAAAAGTGCGCGGGTGACTTTATAGTCCACCTTGTCCATCGTTTGAACTTCAAGAGGGGTCGGGGCAAGTGCCGCTTTTGTCACATTTACGTAACCATGTGACCAGGCATAACCCTGGTCCTGCCAGAAGTTCCCCACCGGATAATAGGAGAAATTTGCAAGTTGGCAGGTATCATTCCTGACTAATGACGATGATGAAGGAGGTGATGCGTTATACAACCGTATCCACATATAGTCGCCTTCATCCTGAACCGTAAGCACGCCCCCGGATTTTGTTGAACTAAAAAGAACATCCCCGCCCCCGAGGGGAATTCTTTTTGATAGTTTCATGCTGTTTTGGGAGGAGGCTGCAGACTCAATATCTGAAGAAAACCGGAGGATCCCGGACTCCACTTCCTGTAAATGCGAGACCTCGGCCTGTTCCTTCATGGCAGGAACAGCCGACGCATTCCAGACCGCAAAAAATGTAACAAATACTGCAAGCACGAGCATTGCAGCAAGAACCGGCGCAACTGCATCTTCCCGGATCATCGTACAACCCTCCCGGTAAAGATCCGGGAACCCGGCGTTACAAGGGAGACGGTCTCATTTCCTGCGAGAGTCCCGGTACGGGTTTTCACGGTGATGCTGCTTCCCAGATCGAAAACGGATTTATACGGGACCATGACGAATTCAGCCGATGAGTTCTTCTGGATGGTATCGTCCGGATAACTGATAACAACCGTGAGGTCCTCTTTTTTGACCCAGTCGCCTCCTTTGTGCCACAGGGTAATGGTCCCATTCGTGTTGTCAGCAGTCATCAGGATCGTAACGCTCGGGTCGCGGGCTGTCGGGAGAAAATTTCCAAGAGCTGCGGCAAATACACCGATGAGGATAACGACAAGCCCGATCATCAGCATTTCGCCGACAACTTCGGATACCCCGTTCTCGCTGTAATCCCGACTGGTCATTATATCCTGCCATCCTTTTTTTCCGGATAAAAACAAACGGCTGCTTCCTGTTTTTTGGACAGGCCGGGAAAAAACTGGTCCTGTCTTTTGGGGGATCAATCTCTTTTTCTCTTTTTTACCCCGGGGCAGGGACAGCACTACCGCATCCGGATTTCTCCTGTCAAGATAACTGCGATACATCATCTTATTAACTTTTAGTTTTAAATTAGTGACTGAAGTTAAACAAATAATATAAATTTTGATAACATCATACGATAATTGAAAGATTTTGGAGGATCATTTCTCATGAGAAAATTGTCGGGGCATGAACATGCAGCCAGCAGGGATTCTGCCGTATCACCGGTCGTCGGTGTCATGCTCATGCTTGCCGTAACCATCATGATCGCCGCAGTCGTCAGCGCAACGGCAAGTAATTTTTCCGGCACGGAGAAAAAAGCGCCCAGCGCGATTCTCGATGTCAGTATTTATTCGGAAAAACTGTATGATGGTTTTTCCACCCCGGCAATGACCATCCGGCACATCTCCGGTAATGTCCTCCAGACAAAGGATCTCCAGATCGTCACGTATTACACCGCACCAAATGGCAATATCAGTAAAGGATCCCTTTTGGGGGAAACTGCTGTTTCCTTAAAGAATTATCGTTGCGGCGTGATGTTTGTCAACGACGATACCCGGTATGAGACTGATGACCGGCTTTCATCTTCCAGTACCGGTGGCAAAGCAAACTGGTTCGGGAATTCTTCCGCCATGTTTAAGCCGGGAGATATCCTCGTTACTCCGGCACAGTATTGTGAAAACGAGAATGCCGAGGCCGGAAACACGGACCTGCACCAGAACCCGGGCATGGAAGCATTATTCCCGAACGTGAAATTCATTAAAAGTTCTGCAACCGATGAAGATGAATTTCCGTCAGGAAGGGTTGTATCGGTAAAAATTGTCCATGTACCAAGCGGCCAGATCATTTTTGACAAGGACGTGGTGATCGGCTGATGACCCGTCCTGTAAAAGATGCTGCGGTTTCTCCGGTTATCGGGGTCATGCTCATGCTCGCGCTCACCGTTATGCTTGCCGCAATTGCAAGCGTGTTTGCCGGGGGGTTCAGCGATAGTGCGGAAAAATCCCCGCAGAGTTCCCTTTCCGTTTCAGTAAATTTCAACAAGATTTCCAATGGCAGTACAGACTATTACCGGATCTATTTTGATCATACCGGGGGCGATCCGTTCTCGCTGAATTCTATAAAAGTAGTATTCCGTTCCGAAGAAACGGAGAACAAGACAGAACTGACCCGGCAGAGTCCGGACTGCCATAATTTTACGCTCGTGGGAAAGACCGGGCCGGATTATAACGAAACGACAGTACGAGCCGGAGACCGGTTTTTCATCGATGGACTGGCTGTTGAGGGTCCGGATGATAAAACCGGCATACAGTTAGGAAATACAGTCTTCTGGAAAAACAAGGAACTCACCTGGATGGTCATTGATTCCCGCACCAGTAAAACCATCGCGATGGGATCGCTCTTCCCACTATAGAGAGAACTGTCCGTCGGGGTATATGCATTACGCCGAAGCACACATTCTAATTTTTATTTAATATCAAATTCCGAGCAGAAACCAGAACATATCCACATACCAAGTATTACCCAATCCCCAGTTTTTTTAAAAACCTTAAAAAACAAGCAGCAATGATATTCTCATGATTGATGTTATGACCCTCGAAACTGATCTCTCCCGCATCGGGATCTCACTTCCCAAGAACCTGCTCGACCGGTTTGATGAAATTATTAATGCCCGGGGGTATTCCTCTCGTTCAGAGGGCATCCGTGATGCCATCCGCACCTACATCACGTACTACAAATGGATGGCCGATGTCAAGGGAGAACGTGAAGGGGTTATCACGATGGTCTATGATCACGACCAGCGAGGCCTTCTTACTACTATTACCGATGTCCAGCACGAGTACCACGATATCATAAAAGCATCCCTCCATTCGCACGTAACCCATACTAGATGCCTGGAAGTGATCCTTGTACATGGGGACGGTGCACAGATCAAGACGCTTGCCGAACGGCTGATGTCCCAGAAAGGGGTCGAGTCGGTAAAACTTACCACGATACAGATCGAGGACTAAACGAGGACGGGTCATCCTCTGATTTTTTTCGCAATTGTTCCGGATATTCCGGTAAACTCTTCATGATACCAGAAATGCTCTTTCTCGAGGAGAACTCTTACCGGCATGAGGATAACCGGATGTGCGGCCGGTGGAAAACAGGAACCGGAAGAGTTGCCGTCACCCGTAATCATCGTGAACGGAGCCGTAACCCCGCACTATTTTTTTATAATACAACCCCGGCCAATCCGGACATTTCATTTCCGTGTCGCGTGAAGTATCCCCATAACACCAAGGGGGGAATATACCGGGG
>Ga0116170_10003243_pt1 | contig 15281 bp, 9 predicted proteins | sample AD_JPNHW1_MetaG_FD_89797 | JGI IMG/M metagenome (GOLD analysis project Ga0116170, IMG submission 89797) | Active sludge microbial communities of municipal wastewater-treating anaerobic digesters from Japan - AD_JPNHW1_MetaG | ecosystem: Engineered > Bioreactor > Anaerobic > Digestate | place...
CGGCGTGAACGTTTCGGAAGGGCGGACCCACACGAAAGCGCTGTTGGCCGCGGAAAGCCACTGGGCATTTTCAATGGTCTGCCAATCGGCTCCGCCGTCCAGGGAGTAGTCGATGTGGACGGTGGCGTTGACCTCCCAGCCCTCGCCGCTCGCGTTCCAGAGAATCGGCTGACTCTGTTTGGGGTCTTGCCCCTGATCGGGGGCCATGGCCACGAGAACCCGTCCCGGTGACGTTTTGGAGGCCTGCGTTGTGCCGCCATAGGCCCCGAGGTTTTTGCGCCCGCCGTTGGGGTCCGGCTCGAAGGACAAATCGCCGGCGAAGTTGTAGGGGTCGCCGATGTCGATGCACGGGCTGTGCGTGTCGAAATCGAAGATCCACACGCCGGGGACCGGCAGCCAGCGGCCGCCGAAGGACTTGAGGTGGAAGTCCGCGTTTGCGGCGTCCGCAAAGGCCGGGTCGCGGCTGATGCTGTGCGTGTCGCGGGCGGCCCCGTTGTTCGTTTGGGTGAAACGCTGCCAGTCGGCGAGCGTGGCCAGCATGACGCTGATGCCATTGGTGTTGGCCTTGCCAAGGATTCCGCCGTTGTACGCCCACAGGTCGTTGTAGTCCGAATAGAACAGGTCGTTGCCGAGAAAGGTCTGGAGGCACATTCCGCCGCCGGCGGCGACCAGGATGTTGTTGCACACTTGGCAGTTCGGCGGATGGCCGCCCAGCAGGACGGCCACGCCGTTGGTCACGACGACGGTGTTGTTGACGACTTTGAAAGCGTCTCCCAGCTCGGCGACGTGCGGCTCCAGATACAGGCCGTTGCCGCTGTCGTAAATCAGATTGTGCGAAATCATGAACGAGCCGTAGCTGGTGTTGGCGCTCGGCTGAACCGCGAGGGCTGCGCCGGCGTTGTTGAAAAAGGTGTTGCCCGAGATTTCGGCGTGGTTGCAGAAGGAGGAGTCGATGTAGAGCCCGACGTCGGCGCCGGTGAACGTGAGGCCTGAGAACCGGATGTGGTTGGCGTAGTTTTCGAAGCAGAAGCTGCCTTTGACTTGGGAGCCGCGGTCGAAGACGGTGGTGCGCCCGGCGCCCTGAAGGGTGAGCAGGCCGTCCCAGCTGCCGCCGTGGCGCGAGTCGATCACGGTGTTCGAGACGCAGAGATACGTGCCCGAATCGATGTAGACCGTGTCCGAGAATCCGAGCGTGTAGCGCGTCAAAAGGGTGCCCAGGGAGGCCACCGGAGATTGGGGCGTCAGACCATCGTTGCTGTCGAGCCCCTCGGCTGTGCAGTAGATGTCGTTGGCGGTGCTTCCGTCGTTCACATAGTACGAGGTGGCTTCCGCCCGGTAAGCGGTCAGGCAGAGGCCGAGCGCGGCCGTTGCCCACAGCGGACCCAGCGGCCACGTGTGCGATCGGTAGAAAGGCGTTGTTGCATTCATGGTTGAGCCTCCGTCGTCGGTTGGGTGCGCTGCGGCGGCTGATTCGTTGAGGCGCTCTTGAGCCGTTGCTGGAGGGCGGCCAGGCGCTGGGAGGAGGTGGATCGGAAAGCCGGGTCTTGGGTGGCGTCCCGCGCCTCGGCGAGCGTGGTCTGCGCGGCGTCACCCTCGCCCTGGCCTTCTTGGGCTTCGGCTAACTGCCAAAGCAGCGGGATGCGCCGCTGGGGGTTGTTCGCGGCTGCGAGCGCGCGGCGCAGGAGGAGCTCGGACTCTTTCCACTGGCGGAGCCGCGCGTAAACTCCGGCGAGATACGCTTGAGGGTCCGGGCTCCGGGCGGACACGCGCTTGGCCCACGCGAGCGCCGCATCGGGGCGCTCCTGAGCGATGTAGAGGTCGACCAGCCGGGGCGAAAGGAGGGCTTCATAGGAGGCGTCGCGCTGGAGCAGCTTTTCGTAGGCCGCGGCGGCGTCGCGCGGTTTTCCGGCGCGCTCGAGTGCGGTTCCTTGGCGCATCAATTCCGCCGTTCCGTCGGCGGGCAACTCCTCGGCTCGGCACGCGAGACCCAACCACAGCGCCGCGAAGCGCTGGAGCCAGCGCATGGTGCATGAGGATGTTTTGAGCCGCTTCATGATCGATCTCCAGCGTCCGCACCCGTGCCAAGGTTAAGTCGGGCGGACGGCGTCGTCAACGTTTGCCTCAGAAATGGTAAATGCAGGAAATGTACACGTCGTGGCGCTGCACGTCGGTTCCCAAATTGCCTTCCTGTCCGGGCACCAGCGTGCCCATCACGTCGTTGCCCCACGAGTAGATGTAGGCGATATCGATGATGACTTTGTTGGGGCCCTTGCCGAGCGAGATGCCGGTTCCCAGGCTGATGCCCCAGTATTGGTCGGGCATCCCCACGGCTGGGCGCTGATCCCAGGAGAGGCCGGCGCGGAGCGGGATCTCGGTGTGGGACAGCACCCAGAGGTACTCCGTTCCCGTGCGCAGCGCCCAGCAGTCGTCCAAGGGGTGATCCCCGTACTCCGAGCCGTCGAGCGGGTTGATGCGCTTCTCGCCGTCCGCCTTGAAGGAGTAATCGGACCACCAGGTCTGGCTGACGTCGAACGAGGTGGACAGGCGGTTGTTCCAGTGCCAAACGGCGCCGGTGGACCAGTAGAGCGGGAAATCAAAGGTGACGTCTTTGCTCTCCTGCGTGGTGCTGGTTGAGCTGCCGACGGGGTTGCCGTTGGCGTCGGTCACGTTGACCCGGCTCCGCACGGTCTTGGTCTGGTGGGCGTGCGCGGTCCAGGGCAGATCCAGGCAGAAGCCGAGGGTCAACTTTTCCGAGACGTTCCAGAGGCTGCCCAAGGTGGCGTTGACGCCGCGGAAGCCGTTGATGCGGTCGTCCACGTCGTAGGAGCCGGTGTAGCGGTACTGGCTCGACTGCAGGCTGGTGTCGGTGGTCGAGTACGGCGGCACGTCGCCGCTGTCGGAGATGGGGTAGGAAATGGTCGGGCTGACGTAGCGGCCGTTGTAGGACCAGGTGCCCGTTGTGGTGCGGAGGTCGGTCAGGCGCGAAAGGCTGTTCAGGTCGCCGGTGTAGCGGGCGTGGGTTTCGGAGTGAATGTCCGGCGTGTCGAGCATGCCTTCCCCATAGAGGTTGAGGGCGGCGCCGACGGAGACTTTGGGCGTGATCTCCATGGCCCAGGCCGGCGTGACGGCCTGAACGCCGCCCTCTTGGTCAAAGCCCAGCTTGCCCAAGGTGGCCGATGCCGTGTTCTGATCCAAGGTGGTGGTCTTATGGGTGGTCAGGTTTTCCGTTACGTCCAGGTAGCCGTTGTCGAGGTTGTAGTGATTGAAGAGCGTTTGGGTGGAGTCTTCGCTTGAAATCTGGTGGAGTTGGCTCGCCGAGCGCTGCGAGAAGTTGGCGTGAAAATGTTGCGAGAAGTCGTAAACCTCTTGGTAGTTGAGGGAGAAGACCATGTTGTGGTCCAAGAACCGGAAGGGCATGACGGCGCTCATGTAGTTGATGGCGTTTGCAAACTCGTCGTCCGAGCCGACGCGGTAGTCCGAGTCGCCGGACCAGTGGCGGTCGCGCTCGTGGCTGAGACGGTAGACGAACGAGAGCTCCGAGCGCTCGAGCTGAGTCAGGCCGGCCGGGTTCCACGAGGCCGCCGTGGCGTCGTCGGCCACGGCCGTGAAGGCGCCCGCAACGCCGAGGGCCCGTGCGCCCGAACCGCTGGGCAGGGGAGCCGAGAAAATGGTGGGCGCCGTGAAGGGCGGTGCCGACGGCGCCGCAGGGGCGATCAGCGAACCGCCGGCGTCGACGTGGGCCAGCGGGATCTCCACGTCGCCCGCCAGAGTGGAAAGGGTGAAGCTCTCGGCTTTGAGCCGGAGAGGGGCGGTCGCGAGTGCGGCCAGCGCGAGACGGATGCACGTGCGCACCCATCCGATCCCGCGGCCCCCGAGGGGGACTTTTTCCACAGCTCGTTGTTCGGCTCTCATGGTTTCCACATTTCTGTCCGCGCGTCTTGTGGCGTCCGGTTCGGCAGATGGGGCACAGGCTTCCGAGGCGAGCGTCCGGTTGGGTCCAGCCGAATCAGGGCTCAGTAGTCGTTGACACTATAAATGTCGTTTAAAACACTTTCTTCTTCCCATGAAAAGCCCTATGATGTCAATGATTTTCTGATCAAATAATATGACGGGCGTGCTCGTCGGACGTTCGGTGTGGCGAAGAACGGTTGAGAACCTGACCTGGAGAGCTTCGGCATGGACAAACCCGGCACCTCAGTTCATCTGGACGTGGACCGCTTGCGATCGGGCGACGACAGCGCATGGAACGCCTTTTTTGAACAGTTCGACTCCGAAATCCGGTCCGTCGTGGCGTGGTCGAAATGGCGTTTCGACGCCCACACCCGGGAAGATGTTGTGCAGACGATCAAAGTCGGGATCGTGCAGTCGATCGGACGTCTCCAGTCGGATCAGTCGCTCCAAGCCTTCGTCCGCAAGATCTGCGTGCACCGCTGCATCGACGCGCTTCGGCGGCTGATCCGTGAGCAGGGGCGACTGGAGCCGCTCGACTACTTGGACGATAACGGCGAGTGGGTGGACCGGAACTTGGCGGCCGATCCCGGGTTTGACCCCGTGGTTGCTTTGCAGCGCATGGAGAACGTCAAGGTTGTAAGAGAAGCCTTGGCGAAGCTGGACGAGCCGTCGCGGGAATTCGTCCTTCAGTTCTATGTCGAGGGCCTTTCCTATCGCGACATGGCTCGGATTCACGGCGTCGCGGTCAACACCGTCGGCAGTCGGCTCTCGCGGTGTCTGGACAAGCTGAGGCCCTTGCTGAGGCGCGCCGAATCGGGGCCGGGGGGCGATGCGGACGCTCGTTTTTGAGGCCGGCGGTGTTTTTTGTGGAAGAAGCGCGCGTCCCCGACGACAGTACGTGTAGCGACGGACACAAGGATCCGTTCCGGCGAGCGACACTGGAGGAATGCAACGTGAATGCGGAAGCGTCAAATCCCACCGAAGCCATCTGGGCCTATCTGCATGGCGAACTCTCGGATGCGGATCGCCGCTCCTTCGAGCAGGCCATGGCGAGTGACCCCGCGCTCCGGAGCTGCTTCGAGGAGGCCAGCCGCATGGATCGACTGCTGCGTTCGGGCGTTCCGTCGGAATCCGAGGAGGCCGCCCTCGACGCTTTGGCCGAACAGGCGCTCGCCGCGTGGGAGCGCGATCAGTCTGTCGCGTCGGATCCGTTCGCCGCCGCGGAGCCGTCCGCATTTTCGAAGCGGGGCTGGATGCGGTGGTTCAATCGCCCGGTCATGGGCCTCGCCGGTTTGGCCGCTGCGGCTCTCTTCGTCGTGGCGCTGAGCCCCGTTTTTCTGAAGCCGGAAGGAGCGCGCTGGTCGGAGCCCGTGTTCTCGCCGTTCGCTCTGAGAGGTCCGGCGCTGCCGGTCGGGGGGCACGCGCTCGACGCGGGTTCGGCCAAACGTTGTCAGGCGGCATTGATGGCTGCTGTGAAACGGGCGGCTGACGCCAGCGGCGTTGCGCTGCCCCCCGACCTGGACATCTCTTTCCGCCTGCAAGAGCTGCAGGGCGGAACCTTTTCCGTGTCCGTGCAGGCGCGGCTCAACCGCGGCGCAAGCGTGGGCGAGTGGAGCGGCGATTATTCCAGCGTCGACTCGTTCGTGAAGCTTGTGGACGCCTCCGCCGAACGCATGGTGGAGGCCTGGACCAACTTTTCCGGTGCCGAGGGCGGAGGAAAACGGCCATGAATCTGCGACTGAAACAGCGGTTGCTCCTGTTCGCCCCATTCGCGGATGGCGGGCGACCGGGTTGGGTCGCCGGGATTCTGGCCAGTGTGTTGCTGACCGTAGTGTGGGGTTGTGTGGCCGTAGCCCCGGCACCGGAAAACGAAGGCGGAGAACTTTATCACCACAACTGGTGGAACTGCTATGCGCGCGGCACCACTCTGCTTCGCCAAGGCAGGACGGCCGAGGCGCAGCTGGATTTTCAGCGCTGCCTGGGGTTGACCCCGGGCGCCAAGTTCGGCAACACCCGGGACATGTGGCGGGCCCGGACGTACGGCCTGCATTTCGTGGAGGGGTATTTTCCCAACCGCGAACTGGGCGTTTGCTGTTACGAACAGAACGACCCGGCTCAGGCCGTTCGCTTTCTTGAGCAGTCGCTGAAGCAGGAGCCCTCCGGCCGCGCCAAGCACTACCTCAACCTCGCCGTTCAAAAGCAGCTGTCCGGCCGCACGGTTCCTGCGCCTCTGCTCAAGATCGACTGCGCCGAAGAGCCGCTTCTCACGAGCCGCCGCACGTGTGTGCTCAGCGGGACGGCCAGCGGCGAAGGGCGCGTCCGCGCCTTGAGCGTGGCCGGCCTGCCGGAGTTCATCGAGCTTGCGGAGCCTTCGCGGGCGTTCGCGCGGAGCGTTCCGCTGAAGCCCGGCACGAATACGGTCGTCGTGACCGCCGAAGACCTTTTGGGGCAGCGCGTCTCGCGCCAACTCGTGCGAATTGCCGACTGGCAGCCGCCGCGCCTCGCGCTGAAGCGGGCGGCCGCGCAGGGCGGCGAATGGCGGGTCGAAGGGACCTGCCGCGACGAGTTCGGCGTCGCCGAGGTCTCCCTGGGCGCAGCCGTCCTCTTCCGCAGCGCCAGCGGGAGCACCGTCGTCGACGTTCCTCTTTCGGCGAACGTCCCGGCTTCCGGTGCGGTGCTGACGGTCACCGATCTGGCGGGCAACAAGCTGACATGCGCGCTGTCCGCCGAGGCGCTCGGCCAGTTGGCCTCGTTGAAGACCGCGCCGGCCAGCACCGCGTCGGGATGGGGACTCTGGGCGGCCCATCGGCTTCCGGGGGTGCCCGGCGCCGCCACGCTTGAACAGATGGAGGCCTGCCTGCGTCCGTCGCCGCACGCGATTGGCGTGGGTTCGGTTGGGCTGCTGAGCACCACGGCCGCGGCCCCCGAAGAGGGGGGCGACCGCCTGCGGCCCACGCTGTCGCTGCGGGGGTGCCAGCCGGTGTCGCGGGTGTTCGCCGAAGACTTTTACGTGGACGGCACCGCCGCGGACGGCGGCGGGCTGGCCCGCGTGACGATCAACGGCGAGGACGTGTTGGCGAAGGAGGATCAGGGGAGCGCCCGAACGTATTTCGCCCGGCGACTCCCGCTCGACCTGGGCACGAACCGCTTTGAGATCGTGGCGTCGGATCGGGCCGGAAACCGGACCGTGCAGGCGCTGACCGTGGTTCGCGTCGCGCCGGAGTACTTGGAGGACAAGTTCCGCCTCAGCGTGGGGGTGCCGCCGCTGGTGCCCGCCGAAGTGGGGTCGGTCGGCGTGCGCGTCAAGCGCTCCATGGAAACCGAGCTGACGCAGTCGCCGATCCGGTTCCGCCTGCTGGAACGCAACGAGGGCTGGGATTTCGTGCTCCGCGAACAGGGGCTCAGCGTTTCGGACTTGGCCGACCCCTCGGCCGCTTTGCGCATCGGCAAAATGGTGCCAGCGGAAATGCTGCTCATGGGCAAGATCTTTGCCGAGGCCAAAGGGTACACGGTCTACCTCAAGGCGGTCGAAACGGAAAACGGCGAGGTCGTGTTTGCCAGCGACGTCTACAGCCCCGACGAGGCGCGCAGCCTCGACGCCGCCGTGGCAGGCCTCGTGATGAAAGTGAAGCAGGGATTTCCCCTGATCACCGGCGAAGTGCTCCGGTGCCAGGGTTCGCGCGTGACGCTGAATGTCGGACGGCAGGAGGGCGCCACGGAGAACAGCCGTTTTCTCGTGGTCGAGACCCTGGGGAAGGGCGACCTCGCGGACGGCCAGGTCTGCAAGACGTCAGGCCAGCCCGTCCAGGTGCAGATCGAACGCATCCAACAGAACACCAGTACGGCCCGCGTCATTCCCTCCTCGGCCGATTCCATCGTGAAAGAAGGTTACTATGTCTACGCAAGATAACGATTCGAAAAAAGGTGCGGAGACACCTTTGGCCGGCGGCGTTAACGCGTGGAAGGTCAGCCGAACCGTGCTGGTTCCGCCCGCGTCGTCGCCCGCAGACGGGCGGCGTGAAACGGGCGTCGACGCCGACGAGAAGAAGCCCCAGGAGACCGCCCCGACGTCGCCCGCCGCACCGGAGCGGTCCCGCATCGGGTGGATCCTGACGACCGGTTTGGCGGCGGGCCTCATCACCCTCGTGTCGGTCGTCTTCATCTGGTTCAGCAGCCGCCCGTCGGTCGAACCCCGGCCCAGCCTTTCCCGCTCGGGCCAGGGAGCGGGGCAGCCGCCCGTCGCGGCGGGGACCAATCGGCAGTCAACGCTGCCCATCTACCGCGCGCTCGTCATCGGCATCAACCAGTACCAGTCCGCCGGCGGCCAGGGCTGGCCGGCGCTCAGTTCGGCCCGCGCGGATGCGGAGGCCATTGCGCATACGCTGTCCACCGACTACGGGTTCCAAGTGCAGACCCTGCTGGACGGCCAAGCCACGCGCGCCGCCATCCTGAACGCGATGGACGAACTGGCGACCTCCGACGAGGACGGCGCCGACCTGATCTACTTTGCGGGGCACGGCTTCTACGACGAGAAGTTGCAGGAGGGCTACTGGATTCCCTCCGATGCGCGGAAGACCGTCGACGGCCGGCAGGCCAAGGAGGACTGGCTCTGGAACTCGACGCTCACGCGCCTCATCAACGCGTCGCGCGCCCGCCATGTGCTCGTGATGGCCGACTCCTGCTACGGCGGTTCGCTGTTCCGCGGCGACGAGCCGCTGAGGTCCAGCAACAATCAGGCGTGGTACGAGCGGGCCATCGCCAAGCCCTCGCGGTACCTGATCACCAGCGGCGGCATCGAGCCCGTTCTCGACAGCGGGGCCGGGCACAGCGTCTTCGCCCAGCAGGTCCTCAACTACCTCACCTACGGCGACCACACCGTCTTTTCCGCAAACGATCTCGGCGCCGCCCTGCGGGAGCGCGTGGCGGCGTTGACCGGACAGATGGTGCAGATGGGGCCGCTGCCCGTGAGCGGCCACGCCGGCGGCGAGTTCGTGTTCGTGCGCCAGAAGGACGGCGCCAGCCTGGCGTCCTTCAAGCCTGCACCCGCCGGCGTGGTGGCCGCCGGTGCGGAAACCCGCGGCGCAGAGGCGTCCGCGGACCAAGCGGCGCAGGCGCGGCAGGAGGCCCTGCGCGACGCCGTGACGCTGACCCGCGCGGGCCTGCCTAAAGCGGCCAACGGCTTGGTTGCGTCGGTGCTGCAGCTGAACGCCCAGGACTCGCTGGCGCGCGCCGTGTCGGAGTACATCGCGCGCAGCCAGAAGCAGGAGGGTCGCGATGAGCTGCGGACGCTGATCCAGACGATCGAAGCCAGAAACAAGGCTTTCGCCGTCCCCGCGCAGGGCGGCGCGCCGGCTCCGGCCGCGCGGCCCCGCGTGCTCGCCTGCCTGGGGCCCGCGCTGCCGCCCCACGCGGCGGACGGCGAAAGCCAAGGCTTGCTGTATCGCATTGCGCTGCGCGCGGAGCTCGAGAACCGCGCCAGCCTGCGGGTCGTCGAGCGCGAGGCGCTGGAGACGCTGCTGCAGGAGCAGAACCTCGGCGTGTCCGATCTGGCGGACCCGCGCGCGCGCACCGCCATCGGAAAGCTGCTTCCCGCGAGCCTCCTGCTGCTGGGCGACATCGTGCCCGCCGAGGGCGGAGACAAGGTGTTCGTGCGGCTCGTAGACACCGAGACGACTCAAGTGCTGGCGTCCTTCACCGCCTCCCGGAAAGCCGGCGAAGACCCCGAAAAGGTCTGCGCCGAGCTGGCCGGAAAAGTTGCGGAAAAGCTGGCGGCGGTGAAGCCGCTGCTGGCGCCGGTTTCGTCGCTGGAGGGCGCGCAGGTGAAGGCGGGCGTGGGCGCGTTCCACGGCCTGCGGAGCGGCGCGGTGTTCGCGGTTCTGACGCGCACGCTGCGCGATCCGAAGGTCGCGGATGACTATGCGGAAAAAGAAGTGGGCACCGCCGCCGTGCGCGACGTCTCGGAGTTCTCGAGCGAGTGGGACGCGACGTGGGCCGCGCAGGCGCCGGCAAACGCCGACAACCTCTGGCTTCGGGAGAAGTCCGCCGCTCCGGCCCCGGCTGCGAAGCCGTAATCAGGGGTCGCGGAACTCTTGCTGCTCCGACGGCGGCAGCGCGGCGAACTCGTCTTTGCGGACGTAGATCAGCTCCTGCTGGCCGATGCTCCTCACGGCGGTGCGCTTCAGCACCAGAAACGAGCGGAAAGAGCCCTCGGTGTCCGGTGCTTCGCTGAGGTCGAAGCCGCGGCGCGAGACCGCAAAGGAGAGGTTGCTGAGCTTCTGAAGCCGGGCCGCCACGTTGATGCAGGAGCCCACGTAGTCGGCGCCGCCTCCGACGGAGATGACTTGTCCGCGGGCGATGCCGCAGCGCAGCCGGCGCGGCGGCGCGCTGACCGCCCTGCGGATGTCGGGGTAAAAGCGTTCGACGTAGAGGTTGGTCACGGCCAGCAGGTTCTGCGCAATGTTCACCGCGCCGGGAAAGCCGCAGCACGCGTCCGTGTTCCAAATGAAGAGAATGCCGTCGCCCAGAAACTTGGCGTAGAAGGGCAGGCACCCCCACAGCTTCACCAGGGCCTCGTCTTCGCTTTCGCGGAACTGGTCGGCGAGCGTCTGAAACAGCCAGGTCAGATAGCGCGAGAGAAATTCGGGAATCACGAGGTGCGAGTCGACCTGGCCGCAGAAATCGGTGAAGCCCTCGAGATCGAAAAACGCCACCAGCGCCTGGACGTATTCGCCGTCGCGCGCGATGTCTCCCAGGCCGAGCGCGGAGGGGTTGAAGGCGGCGAACTCCTTTCTGCTGAGCGCGTTGAACGTGATGCCCGGGCCATAGGTGGCGGCGTCGCCGGCGATCTGCGAATAGGTGAAAGAAATGTGCGGCACGGGTGCAAGCCCCTTTCTCGCGCGCCCCTCGGCGCGTCGGTTGCGGCTACCAGGGAAGGACCATTCCCTCGTAGCCGAGTTCGGCCTGAGGAAACACCGATTGGATCTCCCGCTCCCGCCGGAGCAGAACGCCGTCGTCGTCGTTCGTCGCATGGTGCGTGATCACCAGGCGGCGCACGCCGCTGGCCTTCGCGACGCCGACGCTGTCCGGCCACGCGCAGTGCCCCCAGTTCGCAAACGGGGACTCCGGCGCATAGCCTTCGGTGATCAGCACGCTGGCCGGCCGGGGCTCGCGGCAGAAGCGGATCAGAGCGGCGCGCTCGGCTTCGCCCGAGGTGCGCCAATCGAGGTCGGTGGCCAAAACCATGGCCGCTCCCGTGGCGCGGTCTTCGATCCGGTAGGCGTAGCAGCCGAAGCAGTGCCGCAGGGCGCACCAGCTCACGTCGAACGCGCCGTGGCGCAACGGCGACCCGCCGCACGCCTCCGGGAGCACGACGAAGCGCTGCCGAGCGAGAAAGGGGGCCGGCCAGAACGGCTTTCCGATCAGCGTGTGGAGGGCCGCCTCCGCCGTGACGCCGTCGCAGGGCGGCGAGGCGAACACGATGTGCCAGTTCGGGTCGTACAGGAAGGGAAAGGGCGGAAGCCCGGTGAGGTGGTCGAGGTGGTAGTGCGTAAAGAGCATGAGCACGGGAGCTTCGGCCGACGAGCCGGTGAGGTGGGGCGCTAGCGTCCGCAGGCCGGTGCCGCCGTCGATCACGATGCGCGTGTCCGCGCCGTTCTCGACCAGCACACAGCTCGTCGATCCCCCGAAACGCATGAAATCGGCGTGCGACAGAGAGGCCGATCCCCTCACGCCGCCCAACACGATGCGTCTGGTGCCCACTGTCATGACTCCGCCCTCCTCGTCGCCGCCCGCCGCTCCAACGGATACCCGGGCCCGATTCCATGGCCATATCTTATCGGGTGCTTTTTCGTCTGAATAGCAAATTGTGACAAAAACTCCCGAAAACAGGGTCGTTGGCGGTGCCTCGGCGCTGAGTTTGAACTGGAAGCGATAGGCCTGTTGTGCTATAAATAAAAGTTGTTTTGTACGTTTTAGTGGATTTTTTCTGACGGTGTAGACAAGGTTGTTTCATGAATTTGATAAAAACGATTTTTGGGACGAAAAACGATCGCGATTTGAAGCGCCTTCAGCCGTTGGTGGCGCGGATCAATGAACTGGAGCAGAGCTATCAGTCTCTTTCGGACGATCAGCTGAAGGCCAAGACCCAGGAGTTCAAGAGCCGGGTGGCCGCGGGGGAGACGCTCGACGACATCATGTGCGAAGCGTACGCGACGGCGAAGAACGCCTGCCGTCGGCTGTGCGGCACCTCGCGCGAAGTGTGCGGGCACCTGCTCACGTGGGACATGGTCCCCTTCGACGTCCAGCTCATCGGCGGCATCGTTCTGCATCAGGGCAAGATTGCGGAGATGCAGACCGGTGAAGGCAAGACGCTCGCCGCCACCTTGCCGCTGTACCTCAATGCGCTGTCGGGCAAGAACGTGCGGCTGGTGACGGTCAACGATTATCTGGCCCAGCGCGACGCCACGTGGATGGGGCACCTGTACGAATACCTCGGGCTGACGGTCGGCTGCATTCAGAACCACATGGGGCCTGCCGAGCGGCGCGCGCAGTACGGCTGCGACATCACGTACGGCACCAACAGCGAGTTCGGCTTCGACTACCTGCGCGACAACGGCATGGCGGTCGAGCCCGGACAAGTCGTGCAGAGCGGACACTATTTCGCGATCATCGACGAGGTCGACAGCATCCTGGTCGACGAGGCCCGCACGCCGCTGATCATCTCGGGCCCCGCGGCGCATTCGTCGACGGCCCAGTACGTGGAGCTGAAGCCGCGCGTGGAGCGGCTGGTGCGCGACCAAATGGAGATCTGCAACCGCCTGATCGCCGAAGCCAAGGCCGCCATCGACGCGAGCGACCCGGAGACGGCGATGCGCAAGCTCTACCAGGTCTACCACGGCATGCCGAAGCACAAGCAGTTCCTGCACCTGATCGAGGACCCGGCGGTGCGCAAGCTGCACGAGCAGGTCGAGAGCTCGATGCTCTCGGAAATGCACAAGGAAGAGGCGCGCGATCTGACCGAAATGCTGCTGTTCGCGATCGACGAGCGCACGCGCGAGGTGGCGCTGACCGACAAGGGCGGCGAGGCCATGTCGCCCAGCGACCCCGATATGTTTGTGATGCCCGATCTGGTGAGCGCGCTGTCGGCGCTGGACGGCGACGCATCGCTGAGCACCGAGGAGCGGGCCAAGCGCCGCCAGCAGATTCAGGCGGACTTCGTGGTCCGCAGCGAGCGCGTCCACAACGTGGACCAGCTGCTGCGCGCCTACTGCCTCTACGAGAAGGACGTGGACTACGTGGTGCAGGAGAACCACGTCTACATCGTCGACGAGTTCACGGGCCGCGTTCTGCCGGGCCGCCGCTGGAGCGACGGACTCCACCAGGCCGTGGAGGCCAAGGAAGACGTCGAGATCGAGCGCGAGACCCAGACGCTTGCCACGATCACGATCCAGAACTATTTCCGCCTGTACAAGAAGCTGGCCGGCATGACCGGCACGGCGGAGACCGAGGCCTCGGAGTTCCACGACATCTACAAGCTGGACGTGGTGGTGATTCCGACCAACCGCCCGGTGCGCCGCGTCGACAGCAACGACCAGATTTACAAGTCGCAGCGCGAAAAGTACAAGGCGATCATCGAGGAGGTCGTCAAACGCCACAACCGCGAGCAGCCGATTCTGCTCGGCACGGTGACGGTCGAGACCTCCGAGGTGCTCAGCCGCATGCTGCGCATGTCCAAGATCCCGCACAACGTGCTCAACGCCAAGAACCACGCCCGCGAGGCGGAGATCGTGACGCTGGCGGGTCAGCCCGGCGCCGTGACGATCGCGACCAACATGGCCGGCCGCGGCACCGACATCAAGCTGGGCGGAAGCGTGGTGTGGGTGCCCGAATCGACGATCAAGTCCCAGCTCAAGCTCGACGACAAGTACGACAACAGCCCCAAAACGCTGCGCGACCTGCTCATCGAAAAGCCGTGCGGCCTGCACGTGATCGGCTCCGAGCGGCACGAGTCGCGCCGCATCGACCGCCAGCTCCGCGGCCGCTGCGCGCGCCAGGGCGATCCGGGCTCCTCGCAGTTCTACATCTCGCTGGAAGACAATCTGATGCGGCTGTTCGGCTCCGACCGCATCTCCGGCATCATGACGCGGCTCGGCATGCAGGAGGGCGAGGCGCTGGAGCACAAGTGGCTCAACCGCTCGGTCGAGACCGCCCAGCGCCGCGTGGAGCAGCAGAACTTCGCGATCCGCAAGCGCACCCTCGAGTTCGACGACGTGATGAACAAGCAGCGCTCCGTGGTCTACGATTTGCGCAGCGAGGTGCTGATGTCGCAGAGCTCGCACGAGCGCATCCTCGACGTGTTCAACGATCTGATTCTGACTCAGTCCGAGAAGTACCTGACCTCCGAGAAGGACTCCGAGCCGCAGGAGCTGGTGGACTGGGCCTCCGACACCTTCCCCGTGGCGGTGCGTCTGGAGGATGTGGCGGACTTCAAGGGCCAGCCCGAAAAAGCCGCCGAAGTGCTGTTCAAGCGCGTGGAAGAGGCGTACGAGCTGAAGTGTTCCATGGAAGATCCCCAGGTGCTCCCGTTCATGGAGCGCTCGGTTTTCCTGAGCTGCATCGACCAGCAGTGGCAGGACTATCTGCGGGCCATGGACGAGCTGCGCCACGGCGTGAATTTGCGCGCCTACGGCCAGCGCGATCCGCTGGTGGAGTACAAGCGCGAGGCGTTCGGCATGTTCGAGGAGCTGATGACGCACATCAAGACCGAGGTGGCGACGTCGGTCTTCCGCGCCACGACCATGCAGAACTTCCAGCGCATGATGGCCGCTTCATCGGGCCCGCGCGTGCAGACCGTGCACGCCGACGTCAACATGTTGGACGGCGGCATTCAGACGGTTGCGCAGCCCGAACAGCCGCCCCAGCGCGAGCTTTCGGCCGATGTGCCGTCCTCGGCGTCGGCCAACTTCGACGCCATGCTGCAGGCCATGGAGAAGGCCGAGCGTGCGCCGGCCGCGCGCCCGACGGCTGCCGCTGCGGTGGGCCGCAACGACCCCTGCCCCTGCGGCAGCGGCAAGAAGTACAAGAAGTGCTGCGGTCAGGGCCTCTGACCCGCGGGTCGGAAATAAAACCTGTAGCCGATGAGCGGCTCACCGAAGGTTCGCCCTCCAGCGCCCGTCTCGTCTTCAGGTTTGGAGGCCAGACACGCGGCGAGCAGCCGCGTTGTCTGCGCCGACGGGTTCGAGCGGTTTAAAGCGTGAGCATCGACTCTCAGCCGTTCGGCAATCCACACGTTGATGACGGCCTGTCTGGGAACGCCGAGCCGTTGGGCTTCC
>Ga0116170_10003246_pt1 | contig 15273 bp, 15 predicted proteins | sample AD_JPNHW1_MetaG_FD_89797 | JGI IMG/M metagenome (GOLD analysis project Ga0116170, IMG submission 89797) | Active sludge microbial communities of municipal wastewater-treating anaerobic digesters from Japan - AD_JPNHW1_MetaG | ecosystem: Engineered > Bioreactor > Anaerobic > Digestate | place...
GCCGGCCTTCCTCTTTTTTACCCCCTCCCGTCTTTCCTCATCTGCCTGAAACAAAGAAGCCATCCTATTGGGACGGCTTCCGATTCTAACACCTATTACTAACTACTAACCATTAACCTTTTTCCGGAGCTGGCGCCGATTGTCCGGGTTCCCCTGCAGGTGCAGGCGCGGGAGGAGCCGGTGGCATAGGTGGCGCCGGAATATTTTTTACATCACCCTGAATGATGATCCTTTTCATATCTCTTGAATGCCGTGGTATACGCGGTGGCATAACCATATAATGCTCATCGTCTACATCAATGATGATCCGCTTGCCATGACGCCGATCCTTGATCTTGAATCCCTGAATGCTCCCCATGGGAATGGATTGCATCAGACTTTCCCACTGTGAAGGCAACCGGAATTCCGGATAATCATCTCCTCCAAAGACCTGCATATCGATCTCCGGAATCTCAAAACGATCCGGAAAATCTTTGAAAGCTTCCTTCATGTGTTCCTGACAGTTTTTCATCCCGTCATGGACAATCCTCAGGATCACACTGTCGGGCATCATCTCCAGAGAATCCGGGTTCATATCATCGAATTTCATCCGGATAATTTCCTTTTCAACTGTCCCCTTTCCCTTATCTTTACCCGGCTTATTCTGCGAATAACCAGCCGAGGAAAATCCCATGGTAAACGACAGCGCAACGGCGGTTACGATGATCAGGACCCTGGTGTTGATGTGCGTTTTCATGATGTCTGATTGGTGCAACAAAATTATACCACCACACCCCGGGCAAAGGTTAACGATCGGTTAAAAATGGTTAACAAAAAGTTAATCTTCACTTTTCCAGAGCGGTTTTCCGTACTTTTGACTTATGAAAAAAGGCTGGTTGAACATCATCATTTCTTTGATCATCTTATCCTTACTGGGCATTACCGGTCTGCAGTATTTCTGGATAAGCAATGCCTATCGTATTAAAGAAGCTCAGTTCGATCAAGGAGTGAGAGATGCCATGCAACAGGTGGTAATCCAACTTGAGACACGGGAGAAAGTGGTATTCCTGTCGAAAGAATTCCTGAAAGACACGATCAATGCCATTGTAAAATCCATGAAATCGGTCAGACCCGGCTCTGAAGATCAACTATACAATCAGGAACGACTTCGGGAATTCGAACGGATGCGGGACGAAGGAGTGCTCCCTCCTCCGCCGCCACCACCCGGTGAGTTGGAATTCAGGATTGGCTGGGACGGAAACCAGGAAGTACTCACCATTTCACCACCCACCTTACAAACATTGAACGATTATTTCGGATTCCCCCTGAAGGAAATCAGCCCATCCCGGGAAGAATTACAGAGAGATAAATCATGGTTTGAACACTCGGGAAAAGCAATCCGGAAAAATACACCGGCCGAACTTTCTATCCGGAAGATCACCGAAAACGCCGACCGGCTGAAAAATATCGTGGATAAAATGGCCATCGAGATCGATGAGCTTTCCAAACCCATCGAAAAACGCGTCGACATCACTTCCCTGGACAATCTGCTCAAAGCAAGTTTCTCCAATAAAGGCATACGGGTACCTTTCGAATTCGCCATCGTGTCGCCCTATGACACCACGAAACAGGTCCCGGTCAAATCGCCTTTTTTTGTCCCCGATCAACTCAACTCACCATACCGGGTCAACCTCTTCCCGAACGATATTTTCCAAAAACCCCTGTACCTGATCGTCTCCTTCCACGGCGAGAAAACCCAAATCCTCAAATCTTTCGCCTGGATCCTGTTCGTCTCGCTATTCTTCACCCTCGTGATCATCATCACGTCGATAATCAGCATCTTCTTCATGATCAGGCAGAAGAAAATATCGGATATCAAGACGGACTTCATCAATAACATGACGCACGAGTTCAAAACGCCCATCGCTACCATCTCCATCGCAGCCGATTCCATCAACAATCCCAAAGTTATCGATGAGCCCGGAAGAATTCGCGACTATACCAAGATCATTAAAGAAGAGAACCAACGAATGAATACGCGTGTGGAGCAGGTGCTCCAGATGGCCCTGATCGACAGCAAAGGATTCCGGCTCAGACCGGAGGAAACCGATGCCCACGAGGTCATTCGCCGGGCAGCAGAACACCTGCAACTGATCATTGCCCGCCGCGACGGGATCCTGGAACTGGACCTGAAAGCCCCGCGATCGGTGATTATGGCCGATCCCGATCACTTCCGGAATGTTATCATCAACCTCCTCGACAACGCCAACAAATACTCGCCTTCCCGGCCTGAAATTCTGGTCCAAACCTATAATCGGTCCGGGAAACTTTTTATCTCCATCCAGGATAAAGGGATGGGAATGAATCCGGAAACACGCCGGAAAGTATTCGACAAATTCTTCCGGTATTCCACAGGTAACATACATAATATCAAAGGATTCGGACTTGGATTGAGCTATGTAAAGGCCATCGTGATGTCGCTGAAGGGAGAGATTTTCGTTCACAGTGAATTGGGAAAAGGAAGCCGGTTTGAAATCAGCATGCCATTGGTTGATACGGATGATGAGGAATTCGAAAATGAGGAGAACCATGGAAAAGAAAAATAAGATTTTACTGGTGGAAGATGATCCGAATTTCGGATCTATCCTGAAATCGTACCTGGAATTAAATGATTTTGAAGTCACCCTGAAAGAAGATGGCAAACAAGGACTGTCTGCTTTCCAATCCTTCCCTTTCGATATTTGTATCTGCGACGTAATGATGCCCGAAATGGACGGATTTACCCTCGCCCGCGAAATCCGGAAACTTAACAAGGATGTACCCCTGATTTTTCTGACCGCCAAAACGTTAAAATCGGATGTCATCGAAGGATTTCGTACCGGCGCTGACGACTATCTGACAAAACCTTTTGACTCCGAATTACTTATGTATAAAATCAGGGCCATTTTAAAACGCTCTCCCAAAGAAGAACAAACGGCTCCTACCCTGTTCCGGATTGGAAAATTTTCTTTCAATTACCCCCTTCGATCTCTCGAATCGGCCGATGAATCGTTCCGGCTTTCCCCCAAAGAATCAGATCTGCTGATGATGCTCTGCACCGCTAAAAACGGGATCCTGCTCCGAAAAGAAGCCCTGGAACACATCTGGGAAGCCGACACTTATTTTACAACCCGAAGCATGGACGTTTTTATCGCCCGTTTACGTAAATATTTTAAAAGTGATCCGGAAATTGAGATCGCAAATATTCATGGTAATGGATTTCGATTGGTTGGATTGAAGACTGATATAGCTGTATAGCAATTTATTAGAGGTTTTTTTCTTTTTTTCTGAAGAATTTGAAAATAAATTGTTGTTATTTTATTCACAATGTGAATGTTTTCACATTAACTTTGCTTTTCGGTTTAGAATGTATTACTTTTGTATTGAATTTAACATAGAATTGGCATAAATGACCATTCAGCAAGTTGTTGACATATTACATGGAAATCTGGTATCCGGGAAGAATCAATTGTCGTCGGAAGTGGTATATGGCTTTTCATCAGACCTGATGAGCGATGTGTTAACGCTTGAAAAAGAAAAGATCATCTTACTGACCGGGCTGGCAAACGTCCAGACCATCCGGACATCAGAAATGAGTAATATCAACTGCATCATTCTGGTTCGCAATAAAAAAGCAACCCCTGAAATGATCAAACTGGCCGAAGATACCGGGATTGCCCTGGTGGAATTTCCGGGATCCATGTTCCATGCAGTAAGCATTCTGAGTGTTGCCGGGATAAAGCCTGTTTATTAAGAAGAAGCGGGGTGCAATATACATTTCACATAGAGGGCGGTAATTTTGCAAATACGGGTGTTGCTTCAAGTGAGATCAAAAAGCGACTGAAGCAACTCAACCTGAATGCGCAGACCATTAAGCGGATTGTGGTGGCTCTTTATGAAGCGGAAGTCAATGTAGTGGCGCATGCCTATAACGGAGATATCTTTGTTGACCTGACTTCTTCATCGATCCACATATTGGTGAAGGATGAAGGACCCGGGATTCCCGATATCGAACAGGCCATGCAGGAAGGTTTTTCCACCGCCACCGAGGAAGTACGTGAAATGGGATTTGGCGCGGGCATGGGATTGCCCAACATAAAGAAAAACGCGGACCATCTTGATATACGCAGTACCGTAGGAAAAGGAACGGAAGTGGAAATAACCATATACCTGAATCATGATCAAAAAACCGAATAATCCGACGCCGGATCGGTCCGGTTTTCATCATGCACTGAAAGTCATCGACAAAGTGTGTATGGGATGCACTCATTGTATGACCAGTTGCCCGACACAAGCCATCCGGGTAGTCAACGGGTTAGCTGTCATCAACGGTAACCGTTGCGTCGACTGCGGCATGTGCATGAGGGCCTGTCCGGTTAAAGCCATCTATGTCGACCACGACGACTTCAACAAGATCTTCAAATACAAGCAACGCGTGGCGCTGGTCCCCTCTGTCCTCTTAGGCCAGTTTCCGGAGGATATCACGCTGATGAAGATATTCAGCATCCTGCACGAGATCGGCTTTAACATGGTCGTCGAAGTGGAACAGGGCATCGATATTGTCAAGAAGACCTCGATGCAGTACATCAAAGACCATCCCGACTGCACCCCCTTCATCTCTTCTTTCTGCCCGGCCATTATCCGCCTGATCCAGGTCAGGTTTCCCTCCCTCGTCAATCATATCATCCACGTGAAAGCTCCCCTGGAAGCCACGGCCTTCACGCTCCGGGAAAAATTTGTGAAGGATGGTCTGAAACCCGATGAAATCGGCATTTTCTACATCACTCCCTGCGCGGCAAAAATTGCTGCCATCAAAAGCCCGGTTGAAGAAGAACCCTCGCCCATCACCGGAGTGATCAACATGAATTTCCTTTATAATAAGATATATTCTGCCATTAAAAGCGGAAAAAAAGACCATTGCGCCGTACCAGATCCATACCCGCTTGCGAAAGAAAGCATCCTCTGGAGCCTCACCGAAGGAGAAATACCCCATTATCCCGGAAGAGCCCTTGCCATCGATGAGATCCATAACGTGATCGAATTCCTTGAGAAACTGGAAAATAACGAAATAGAAGGAGTCGATTTCCTCGAATTGCGGGCCTGCGATGAAAGCTGTCCCGGAGGAGTACTGACCGTGAGCAACCGTTTTCTGACCGTCGAAAGATTGAAAAAACGCAGCCGGAACGCGGAGAATATCATTCCTCCCAACCACGATGAATCAGGAATCCAGTTTACGGACGTACCGCAATCTGTTCTGGACAACATGCAGATCGAAAAAATCATGCCCCGGTCCATCCTGACGTACGACGAAGATATCAGTAAAGCGCTGGATAAAATTTCGGAAACCGAAAAACTGTGGAAAAAACTTCCTGATCTGGACTGCGCTGCATGTGGATCACCGACCTGCCAAGCCCTTGCCGAAGACATCGTGATGGGGACCGGCAACATCCGTCAGTGTTTCTTAATTTCCAATACCCTGGAAGATAGTGGCAAAATAGAACCTGGCGCTACCCGGAAAGAGATTGAACGCATCTGGGGAAAGAAAATCAAGGATCAAGATCAAATCGAAAATATTTAAACCATGCAGGTAAAAGACATTATTTCAGCACTGGGACTCACTGTGCTTTCAGGTAACAACGGACTCTCCCGCGAGGTCACCGGAGGATATGCCTCTGACCTTCTCAGCGATGTCATGGGCAATTGCGAATCGGGCCAGGTCTGGATTACCGTGCAAACACACAAAAACGTCATGGCGATCGCTTCGCTGCGCGAATTGGCCGCTATCATCCTGGTGAAAGGAAACAAACCGGAGCCTGAAACCGCCGAAAAAAGTGAGGAAGAGGGAATCCCCATTCTCGGAACTGACCTCCCCACCTTTACCGTAGCCGGACAATTATACCAATTGCTCCATTCGTGAAATCGTGAAAGAGTACAGGGCCGACCTTCATATTCACACCATTCTGTCTCCCTGCGGAGATTTGAATATGAGCCCAGCGAACATCATCCGCGTCGCGGTGGAAAAACAACTGGACATTATCGGCATTACCGATCATAACGCGGTTCTGCAAGCCCCGCTGATTCGTGATCTTGCTAAAAAACAAGGACTTACTGTCCTATGCGGAGCAGAAGTCACCACCCGGGAAGAGATCCATTGCCTGGCCTTTTTCCCTACCGACGAAGAATTATTTTCGTTTCAGCAGTACCTGGAAAAATACCTCCCGCATCAACCAAATGATCCGGATAAATTTGGTTACCAGGTTGTTGTCGATGAAGCCGAGAATATCGTCCGGGAGTTCGAGTACCTGCTCATTTCAGGGATTGACCAGAGCCTGGAGCAGGTGGAGGCCGAGGTTCACCGCCTTAACGGCCTTTTCATCCCCGCACATGTCGACCGGCCCCGCTTCAGTATCATCAGCCAGCTGGGCTTTTTCCCGCCTGACCTCCGGGCCGATGCTTTTGAGATTTCCCGGAACACCACCAGACAGGCGTTCATGACTTCCAATCCCGGTTTGAAAAGGTGGAATTCCATTCAGAGTTCCGATGCTCATTTTTTAAATTATATTGGGACCGCTTTTACCAAATTTCTACTTGAATCACCTAATTTTGTGGAAATTAAGATGGCGTTAAAAAATGAGAACGGGAGAAAAATCCTGACAGACTGAACCCATTATGAAAGACCTGTCCTTACACATTATCGACCTCGCCCAGAATTCCATACGGGCAGGAGCCACCCTGGTAGAGATCACCATTACAGAAGATCCTGTTAAGGATCAGTTGGCGCTCACCATCCGGGATAACGGGAAGGGAATGGACGAGCAGACAGCGAAGAAGGCGGATGATCCCTGGTGCACTTCCCGGACAACCCGGAAAGTAGGGATGGGCCTCCCGCTGATCAAACAAAATGCAGAGCGTACCGGAGGAACATTCCACCTGGATTCCGTTCCCGGATCGGGAACAACCGTGAAGGCCGTGTTCGGATTGAGCCACCTCGACCGTCCGCCGATCGGAAATATTTCCGAGGCGGTTGTACTCCTGTCGGCCGGTTCTTCTTCGTGCGATTTTGTCTATTCGCACACCACCCCGAAAGGAACTTATGTTTTCGACACCAGGGAAGTCAAAGAGGTCCTCGGACCCGTTCAAATCGGCCAGGCAAAAGTCATCAAAACCCTCATGGAAATGGTAGAAAACAACCTGAAAGAGATAGAAATTTCAGATTAAAAACATAGTTCAATAAATTGATTTAAAACTGATTATATAATATTCAAGATTTAGTCTACATCAATTTTATGTTATTTTATTCACAATGTTATATTTTTAACAACATTTATTTGGTCGATCGAAATTTTTTTATACCTTTGCATCGGAAATGATAAAATCAATTAGCCATGAATAAGATAAAATCGCTTTCGGATTTAAAGAAAATGCAGGAAGATTTGCAGAGCAAAATGAGCCTGAGAGAAAGGAGTAATCATCCTGAAAGTATCATTCAGATCAAAGTCGGGATGGCGACCAGTGGGATTGCCTCCGGAGCCAAGGAAGTCATGACTTATTTTATCAACGAACTGGAAAAAAGAAATATAGAAGCCGTTGTGACGCAAACCGGCGATATGGGATACTGTTATGCAGAGCCGACCGTTGAGATAACGCTTCCCGGACACGAGCCCGTTGTTTTTGGTAATGTAAAAGTTCAGAAAGCTGAAGAGATCATCGAGAAATACATCAAAAACGGCGAGATGGTTGACGGAATTATTCCGATGAATTACGAAACAATAAATAATATCTAATACAGGAGATTATTTTATGGCAAAATTCAAGTCACATCTTCTGGTTTGTGGCGGAACCGGTTGTCGGGCATCACACAGTGATGCCATTGTTGCTTCGCTGAACAAAGCCCTGAGTGATCTTGGACTCCAGGATGAGGCCAAGGTTGTCACTACAGGGTGTTTTGGTTTCTGCGAAAAAGGACCGATTGTGAAAGTCGTTCCTGATAACACGTTTTATGTCCAGGTAAAACCTGAAGATGCCATGGAGATCGTTCAGGAGCACATTTACAAAGGAAGAAAAGTAGAGCGGCTCCTTTACCAGAATCCCGAGAGCAAAGAAAGGATCGGAGATTCAAAGCACATGGGCTTCTATAAGAAGCAGATCCGTATCGCTTTGCGTAACTGCGGATTCATCGATCCCGAAAATGTGGAAGAATACATTTCCCGTGACGGGTATCAGGCATTGGGAAAATGTCTGACGGAATTGACTCCTCAGCAGGTCATTGAAATGATTAAGAAGTCGGGTCTTCGTGGCCGCGGTGGTGGCGGGTTCCCGACCGGATTAAAATGGGAAATCACAGCAAAAGAAAAAGCTGATCAGAAATATGTCATCTGTAATGCTGACGAGGGCGACCCCGGAGCATTTATGGACCGTTCGGTACTGGAAGGCGATCCCCACTCGGTGATCGAAGCCATGGCCATCAACGGTTACTGTACAGGTGCATCAAAGGGTTTGATTTACGTACGTGCCGAATACCCGTTGGCCATCCACCGGTTGGAAGTCGCCATCAAACAGGCACGTGAATACGGCCTCCTGGGTAACAACATCATGGGAACCGGATTCAACTTCGATATCGATCTTCGTTTCGGCGCCGGCGCCTTTGTCTGCGGTGAAGAAACAGCCCTGATCCACTCCATGGAAGGAAAACGCGGAGAACCGACACTGAAACCTCCCTTCCCCTCCCAGTCAGGTTATCTTGGCAAGCCGAGTAACGTGAACAACGTGGAAACGTATGCAAACATCCCCGTCATCATCAACCTGGGACCGGAATGGTTTTCTTCGATCGGAACCGAGAAATCCAAAGGCACCAAGGTCTTTGCCCTCGCCGGCAAGATCAATAACGTAGGCCTTATTGAAGTCCCGATGGGTACCACCCTCCGCGAAGTCATCTTCGAAATCGGTGGTGGTATCAAAGACGACCGTGAATTTAAAGCAGTGCAGACAGGCGGCCCTTCGGGCGGATGCCTCACCGCACGTCACCTCGATATTCCTATCGATTACGACAGCCTGATTGCTGCCGGCTCCATGATGGGCTCCGGTGGTATGATCGTCATGGATGAAGACGACTGTATGGTGGCCGTAGCCAAATTCTACCTCGATTTCATCGTGGGCGAATCCTGCGGAAAATGTTCCCCCTGCCGTATCGGTAATAAAAGACTTTATGAGATCCTCGACAAGATCACCAAGGGTGAAGGGACGATGGAAGATCTCGAAAAACTGAAGAACCTCAGTACCGTTATTAAGGATTCAGCCTTATGCGGTCTTGGACAGACCTCTCCCAACCCTGTGTTATCTACCTTGGATAACTTCTGGGATGAATATGTTGAGCACGTTATCGATAAAAAATGCCGCGCCGGTAAGTGTAAAGCCATGATGCGTTATATCATCGATGCCGAAAAGTGTATCGGGTGTACACTCTGCGCGCGCAATTGCCCTGTTGACGCCATTTCCGGAGAACGGAAACTCGCTCATGTAATAGATCAGAATAAGTGCATCAAGTGTGGCGCCTGCATGGAAAAATGCAAATTCGGTGCAGTCAGTATTAATTAAAAAAGGCTGAAAAATGGAAACGGTAAAACTTACTATCGACGGGAAGGCCGTTGAAGTAGAAAAAAATACGACAATTCTTAATGCAGCGAAAACTGTTGGCATTGACATACCAACCCTCTGTTACTTTCAACTACATGATATGAACATTGAAAACCGTCCGGGCGGCTGCCGCATCTGTGTGGTAGAGGTGGCCGGGCGGCGTAATCTCGCTCCTGCTTGTTCAACTAACGTAACAGAGGGAATGGTAGTCAATACCCATTCTATACGGGCCTTGAACGCACGCCGGACTGTTCTGGAGCTTATTCTCTCCGACCATCCTGCCGAATGTCTTACCTGTGCCAAATCCGGAGATTGTGAGCTTCAGACCATGGCACAGCAACTCGGTGTGCGTGAAATACCCTTCCAGGGAGAAATATCAACCTATCGTAAAGACACATCACCAGCCATCATCCGCGATGTCGACAAATGTATCATGTGCCGTCGTTGCGAAATGATGTGTAATGAAGTCCAAACAGTTGGCGCTTTGTCTGCGGTCAACCGTGGGTTCACTGCGGTAGTGGCACCGGCATTCGAAATGAATCTCGAAAAATCTACCTGTACTTATTGCGGACAATGTGTATCTGTCTGCCCTACCGGAGCCCTCACAGAAGTTGACCACTCGCGCAATGTTATCAATGCACTCGCTGATCCTAAAAAGACCGTTGTGGTTCAGACAGCGCCTGCCGTTCGGGCTGCATTAGGTGAAGAATTTGGCCTCGAGCCAGGCACCCTCGTAACGGGAAAGATGGTTTCTGCACTCAGACAACTGGGATTTGACTACGTTTTTGATACTGACTTTGCTGCCGATTTAACAATCATGGAAGAAGGCAGTGAATTACTTGACCGTCTTACCCGTTACCTCAAGGGTGACAAAGAGGTAAAACTTCCTATCCTTACCTCCTGCTGCCCGGGTTGGGTGAACTTCTTCGAACAACAATTCCCCGACATGCGTGAGATCCCCTCAACGGCGAAATCACCGCAGCAAATGTTCGGACCGGTGGCTAAAGAATATTTTGCCAAGAAACTTGGCGTCGACCGGAAAAACATGGTAGTGGTTTCCATCATGCCCTGCCTGGCTAAGAAATACGAATGCCAGCGTGAAGAATTCAAGGTTGATGGCGACCCGGATGTTAACTTCTCGCTCTCTACCCGCGAACTGGCCAAACTGATCAAACTGGCTAATATCGATTTCAATTCCCTGCCGGATGGCGATTTCGATAATCCTCTCGGCGAATCTACCGGAGCTGCCGTTATCTTTGGTACCACCGGCGGTGTTATCGAAGCAGCCTGCCGTACCGCTTATGAAATCTATACCGGTAAAAAACTGGATAAAGTCGATTTCAAAGAACTCCGCGGACTGGAAAATGTACGTCATGCCACCATCGACTTCGACGGACTCCCCATCAACATCGGTATCGCTCACGGTTTAGGCAATGCCAGGAAACTGCTCGAAGATATCCGCGCCGGAAAATCCAACTTCCATGCTATCGAAATCATGGCTTGCCCGGGTGGATGCATCGGCGGCGGCGGACAACCGTTCCACCATGGTCATTCCGAAATCCTGAAGAGCCGCGCTGCAGCCCTCTATCGCGAAGATGAAGGCAAAGCAATCCGGAAATCTCACGAAAATCCGTTCATCATCGAACTGTATAAGGAATTTCTCGGGAAACCACTTAGTGAAAAATCACACCATCTGCTGCATACCAAGTATTTTGACAGGAGTGCAGGAGTTTTTGTTGAAGAATGATTATTTAAAAGGTAGTAAAATTATGGCTAAGATCAAATTACCGGAAAATAAAATCCAGGAGTTGAAGGACGTTTGCAAATCCTTTAACAATGAAAAAGGAGAACTGATCAATGTACTTCATAAGGCACAGGGTATTTTCGGTTACCTTCCGGCCGAAGTACAGGAAGTGGTCGCAAACGAACTCAACATCTCCGTGGCCCAGGTTTACGGTGTAGTGACCTTTTACTCCTTTTTTACCATGATCCCCAAAGGAGAACACCCTATTTCCATCTGCCTCGGTACTGCTTGTTATGTACGCGGTTCGGAAAAAGTGCTTGATGAATTCAAAAAAGAGCTGAAGATCCAGGTCGGAGAAACAACTCCCGATGGGAAATTCTCGATCAGCTGTTTGAGATGTGTCGGAGCCTGCGGACTTGCACCCGTTGTTATGGTCGGAGAAAAAGTGTATGGCCGGGTTTCACCGGAAAGCGTGAAAGACATCATCGCGGAATATAATTCCTGATCTCATTATCTCATTTTTTTGGTTAATACTTCAAAATGCCTGCGGATCATCTGATCCACGGGCATTTTTTTTGAGATCCCCTGAGATCAGAAGAACTTCATGGTGGTTTCCTTCAGGAATTTTTCTTCCAGCACGCGAACAATGCGGTGTATCACGGTCCGTCGCAACTCCAGATCGATGGGCAAACTCGGATCCTGATGGGCTTCGTTGACTTTCGTCCCCACGATGAACTGGATCTCGTCGCTCTCCAGAATCATCCGGACGATCTCACCGGCAGGACCTTTGCCCAGGTTGTAATTCGGATTATATACCTTCAGAATATCATGCACCTTACTTAGTGTCAGGATTCCCTCGGTGATGAGGTCCACCCCTTCCATGTGCGACACCGGAGGAAGCTCAGGGTCAGTGAACTCATTGGAATCGGTAATGGTCTTGTTCCATTCCCGGGATATGATATCGGCCGTAGTGGCGCCGCATATGATCTTCTTCCCCTTAAAATCGTTTAAGATGCCTGCGAACGCGACATCCGTCGTCTCCTCCTGCGGGGGGCCCGTACATATCATCAGTTTCCGCGGCTCCCGGAAATAAATGACACAGCAACTCATGTCGTCCTGAGGATGGAAGCTGTCGTTCAGGTTGGCCCGGTCGATCACCTTTCCCGCCAGCTTAGCGGCAGAGATGTCGTGCTCGTCATGTACGTTCTCAAGGATAAAATGCTCAAAATTCTCCTGCCCCCATCCTACCGGGTATTTATCGCTTCCCAATCCAGCCTGGGTGATGCCATCCGACCCAAAGATGATACGGTCTTCTTTCTTCGGAATAAAAGTAGTAGTGAGCACCTCTTTCCCGGTGCTTTTTTCACTTTCGATTACCACGCAATTCCAGACGGGTTCCAGAACCTGTTTGCCGCGCATGAGGAATGTCTTCGGATTTTCATACTCCAGGATCTGCACCTCCCCTTCCACGTTGATATCCACGATGGTAAAGGTGGAATAGTTCATATGCTTCACGCTATCCACCGGGAGGATATCCATCAGGATCTCGGCCAGTTTCTCCACCTTGCGGTGTTCCCGGGTCAGTTCAAGCGCCATCGTCGAAGTAAGCGAAGCCAGCATGTTCGCTTTGATACCATGACCCATGCCATCAGAGAGCACGGCAATAATCCGGCCCTCCTCTTTAATCCTCCGGGACAGGAAGACATCGCCGCAGACCCTTGCTTCGTGGTGAGACTTCTGCTGGCAGTTAACTTCTATGTAGTACTGTTCGTTCAAGTTGGCTTCGGAGTATTCTTGTGCGATTCGATCACGGAGTTGAGCATCTGTTCTGTTTTAGCAGCTCCTTCGCCCAATAAAAAGGCAATTTTCTGAACCATTTCGAAATTCTCGTCGATCACCTCATTCAATCTGCTTAAAATCTGCTGCTTACGAACTTCAGGAGTGTACATGTCGCGCAAGATAGCCCCGACAAATTTTTTGCTTCTTATCGGGAATATGGAGACACTCAGTGTTTTCTCGCCCAACACCACATCGCGGTGTTCAATGCTTTCATCGGTGTTCAGCACGAAACTGAACATCTTATAAAAATTGACGGGCAACAATGTTTTCAGGTCAGCGCCGACCAGTCCGGGAATCACTTCGTGGATGATGGCTGCTTCTTCGCCGATGATCTGGATAAAGGCCTGGTTTGATTGGATAATTCTGAGTTTATCATCCACGATCACCACTCCCGAAACCAGTTTTTCGAGCATGAGGTTGACGATCTCCGACGACTCTTTCTGCGATTCTTTTTCTTTGGTGGCTGTTTCTTCGGATTCTTTCAAGGCCGCCTGAGTCTTGGCCAGTTTTTCGTTGGTGCTTCTCAAGCTTTTGATATACTCCTTGCTGTTTTTCACGCTGAAAAGATGGCACATCGCTGTGGTGGCAAGTCCCTGTGAGATGGCGATGGCGAACTCCCGGCAATTCCGGTAGCCGCAAGCCTCGCATCCGATATCGTTGGCCAGGTGATGTTCCCGGGCAATCATTTTAAGGATCTCTTCTACCTTTTCCGGCGACGGTTCCGGCAATCGTTGGTCATCATCCCGGAAAGTCCGGGAGAAATCCATTCCTTCAAACCGGGAGACAGCCTCTTTCCAGGATTCTAAGTCAAAATTCTGCAACCGTTTATTGGCATAGTCGGTCACCAGGGTACGGCGTAGGAATTTTTCCCCTCCGGGAGAAGTTCCGGGGCCCATCAGGCATCCTTTATTATAAAAGATATTGAAGTGCTTATGGATCATCTCGGTGCGGTAATCGAATTCCCTGACCGCATCCAGCATATTGTTCCTGCCTTCGGTGGTGATGACATAACCGGTAAGAAGGTCTTCGTTGATGCCGACAGCCTGAAGGATCCCGTTTGGAATGGGATACAATGATCCTTTATAGCCCAGCGGGGGATCAAATTCAGCGAACTCCAGCTGGCTTTCCCGGATATTGAATTCGGCGAACAACTGCCTGAGTTCAACGAACGTCAGGACGGCATCCACTTTCCCGTCACCGGTGAAACGGAGAGCCTCATTTTTAGTCGCGATACAGGGCCCGATAAAAACCACTTTGCTTTCTTCCCCGTACAATGCGTGCGCCACTTTGGCCGTGGCGATCATCGGAGAAACAACGGGAGCCAGGTTAGTGATTAACTGGGGGTAGTACTTTTCGACATAAGCGACAACGGCCGGGCAGTTGGCTGTGATATGATACTTCCCTTTGAAATCCTCAAATAACTCTTTGTATTTTCCGGCTACCAGGTCAACCCCGAAGGAAACTTCCATGACATGAGTGAACCCGAGCGCCCGGATCATCTCCACAAATTTGCGGTAATCCGTAATGTCATCGAACTCCCCGGAAATAGCCGGGTCGCAAATGGCTGTTACTGTCGCACCCGATGCCAGCAAGGCTCTGGTTTCCTCCAATGCGCTTCTGTATGATATAACATGTTGAGGACATGAGCGATAGCAACTTCCACACCCGATGCATCGTTCATCCACGATGGAAGGGAATTCGGTGTTTATATCCACCCTGATCGCTTTCACGGGACATATTCTGACACACGAATAACATTTTACACAATGATCCTGTTGGATGGAAAAAAGCGGTTCAGATTCCATTTTACCTCATTTTCAATGAATCACATTATCTGAGTATACCAAAAATAGAGATAATTCGGTAAAAGTTCAGGATTTTTATGAATATTTCCTGAATTTTATTCAATACTTTTATCTGTTCATTTTTTAACAGTGATAAATTTTTCACAAATAAATCTTTCATAATTAATAGTAAAATTGTATTTTTGTTTTATTACAAATTAATCGATCGATAACAATGGGACGAGAGATTAAAGA
>Ga0116170_10003247_pt1 | contig 15268 bp, 11 predicted proteins | sample AD_JPNHW1_MetaG_FD_89797 | JGI IMG/M metagenome (GOLD analysis project Ga0116170, IMG submission 89797) | Active sludge microbial communities of municipal wastewater-treating anaerobic digesters from Japan - AD_JPNHW1_MetaG | ecosystem: Engineered > Bioreactor > Anaerobic > Digestate | place...
CTCGCGCCATGAGGAGCAACAGTTCCGGGCGGTGGAGATTGGGTCGGTGGTCCGCGAGGCGTTGCGGTTTATCCGGGCCACGATTCCCTCGACGATCGAGATTGAGGACTCCGTCGCTCGCCAAGGGTGTGTTATCCGGTGCGATGCCACCCAGATCCACCAGGTGGTCATGAATCTCTGTACGAATGCCTACCACGCGATGCGCGATCGGGGAAGTGGCATTCTGAGTGTTTCCCTGTCCTCCCTGTCGCTTCAGGAACGGGAAGTCGTCAGTGTCGAGGGAACGGTGCCCGCGGGCGACTACGTGCGGCTGGTCGTCAGCGATACGGGGTGTGGCATCGAGGAATCGAATCTGGAGCGAGTTTTCGATCCCTATTTCACCACCAAGCGCAAGGGAGAAGGGACGGGGATGGGGTTGTCCGTGGTACTGGGGATTGTCAAGGTTGCCGGCGGGTACATTGCCGTGCAAAGCCGGGTGGGTGCGGGAACGTCGTTCAGCCTGTATTTCCCCAGTTGCCGTCTGGAACAGGAAACGAGGCTTCCGTCCCTTCCGGGTGAAGCCGCCCCTCCCCGGCATGGAACGGGACGGATTCTTTTTGTGGACGACGAGGAGCCGCTGACGCGCCTGGGGCAACGGGTTCTTGAAAATCTCGGGTATCAGGTCTGGCCCTTGACGTCTCCTGTTGACGCCTGGGCGATGTTTCTGAAAGATCCCTCCTTTTGCGACCTGGTGATTACCGACATGGCCATGCCGAAGATGTCGGGAGCGGATCTGGCGCAGCGGATTCTGTCGGTTCGGCCCGATCTGCCCATTCTGCTTTGTTCCGGGTTCAGTGAGACGCTTGACGCCCAGAAGGCGTTCGATCTGGGGATTCGCGAGTTTCTGGTCAAGCCGGTGGCCAAGACCGATCTGGCTGCCGCCGTGGCGCGGTGCCTGGAGTCGTGAATTTCTCGACCGCTCCGGCTTTTCTTTCCCGATAGACCCATCCAGAAATTAAGGAGAATGAGATGAGGAAACAGATCACAAGGCGGACTTTTTTGCTCGAAGGGCTCCTCGCGACAGGAGCGCTCGGCGGGCTGGCGGGGTGTTCGACTCTCTTTCGTCGTTCGTCGAAGCCCCAGGTCTGGGCACTTCTGAGCGACCCGCATATTCCGGGAGAAGGAACGGCGCCGAAGCCGTCGTCCGGGCTTTTTCACTTCGATCCGGAGGCAAACCTGAAACGGGTGGTACAGGAGATTGGGGCTCGGTCCGACTTCGCGGGGGTGGCGGTCACGGGCGATCTGGCCCGCCTGACCGGCCAGCCGAACGACTATGTCCGTTTTCACGAGATTCTTGCCCCCTTGAGCGAACGGGGACCGGTTCTGCTGGCCATGGGCAATCATGACCGGCGCGAGAATTTTTCAAAGACGTTCACGGATCCGGACGGAAAACCTCAACCGGTGGAGGGGAAGCGGGTTCGGGTCGCCGAGGGGAAAGAGTGTCTCTTCGTCGTTCTGGATTCCTGCCGGGGGGACGAAAAAGACGAGGGGGAACTGGGCGAGGCCCAGAAGGCCTGGCTGAGCGGATTTCTCGAAAAGATTCCGGACCGCAAGCCGGTTCTGCTTCTGGTTCACCACACGCCGGAGGATTTGCCCGACCTGCTGAAAATCGCGCGTCCGGCCCGGCAGGTCAAGGCGATCGTATTCGGACATTCGCACGTCTGGGGTTGCGCTGAGCAGGAGGGACTGCACCTGGTCAACCTGCCCGCGATCGGATACAGTTTTGCCGAGAAAGAACCGGTGGGGTGGATTGAAGCGGCGCTGGGGCGCGAGGAGGGAGTTTTCACGCTCCACGTCGTCGGAGGCGGGCGCGAACGCGACGGGGAAACGCGTCGTTTGCGGTGGCGGTGAGCGGTCAGGCGGAGTGTTTTCCCTGCGAATCGCCGGGAGTGGAGGATGGCGGCGTCCGTTTCTCTGCGTGCCAGCGGTTGTTCTCTTAACAGCATCCGGGTTGAACAACCCGATGAAGATTCTGTTTGAATCTTAAAGTTCAAACCATAGTTGTTTCAGTCCGGCGGTGTCCGGAATATTTCCGGCGGAGGGGAAAAAGGGGAATTTCCCTCTTCCGCCGGAGATTTTTTTTCGGATTTTTTCGTCCCCCGTTTCTAAGTCGCGTGCTGGTAAGCGCCTGCGGCAGAATACAAGATATAACTCCTCTCTTGACAAACGGTACAACGCGTAGTATCTATTTAGCCTTCAAGCCACACGTGGAGTGGCGATTCCAACGAATACTCGAACACATCGCCGCGTGTGTGGAGGGATCGGGTCAGGACGAGGCGTGCCGGGGCTTTTCGGTGGGTTGTGAAAAAGGACCGGAGAACGCCGGAAGGAATCTTGACGCGAGGGCCGGTGCCGTTTGAAGTGCAGTCGTTCGCGGAGGTATGTCCGACGGACGGAAGGAAAGGTTTGTTCTTTTGAATCTGAAACGCCGCTTTACAACCCCGGAGGTTCATCCGCTTGATACGGTCGAGTGTGAGAAGCGCAGTTGTGTTATTCGGAATGCGGATGGTTCGCCGGTTTTCGAGATGCACGATATCGAGGTGCCGTCCAAGTGGTCGCAGCTGGCAAGTGATATTCTGATTTCCAAATACATCCGCAAGGCAGGGGTGTCGGGTGGACGCGAGGGTGTCGCGGACCACGAGGCAAGCATTCGTCAGGTGGTGGGGCGTATTGCGCGCGCCATCCGGGCGGCGGGCGAGCGCATGGGGGGGTACTTCGACTCGCCCGAGGACGCGGCGGTCTTCGAACAGGAAATGATCTGGTTGTTGCTGCACCAGTATGCGGCGTTCAATTCGCCCGTGTGGTTCAACTGCGGGCTGTTCGACGAATATGGCATTCAGGGCAGCGGGGGCAACTGGGCGTGGGACGAGGCGGCTGGCCGGGCGGTCGAGCTGGCGCACAATTACGAACGTCCGCAGTGTTCGGCCTGCTTCATTCAGTCGGTTGACGACGACCTGATGTCCATCTTCGAACTGATGAAGAAAGAGGCGCGGATCTTCAAGTACGGGTCTGGAACGGGGACGAATTTTTCGAGCCTGCGCGGGCGTCAGGAAAATCTCTCGGGCGGGGGCACGTCGTCGGGGGTGATGAGTTTCCTCGAGGTGTACGACCGGGCGGCGGGCGCAACGAAAAGCGGAGGGACCACGCGGCGCGCGGCCAAGATGGTCTGTCTCGACGCGGATCATCCCGAGATCCGGGACTTTGTGACGTGGAAGAGCAAGGAAGAAAAGAAGGTGCGGACGCTGATCGAGGCGGGTTATCCGTCCGATTTCAACGGCGAAGCGTACCACACGGTGTCGGGTCAGAACAGCAACAACTCCGTGCGTGTCACGGACGAGTTCATGCGGGCCTGTCAGGACGGGGGCGCGTGGAAGACGCGTTTCCGCACAACGGGCGAGGTGTGCGAGACCTTTCCGGCGGCGGATCTCATGCGTGAGATCTGCGAGGCGGCGTGCGAGTGCGCCGACCCGGGGTTGCAGTTCCACACGACGATCAACGAGTGGCACACGTGCCCCAACAGCGGGCCGATCCGGGCGAGCAATCCCTGCTCGGAGTTCATGTTCGTGGACGACACGGCGTGCAATCTGGCGTCCATCAACCTGCTCAAGTATATGGGTGAAGATGGCGTCTTCGACGTCGAGGGGTATCTGCAGACGATCCGGGTGTTCACTCTGGCGCAGGAAATTCTGGTGGATTTCTCCTCGTATCCTTCGGGCGAGATCGCGGCCAACAGCCACCGGTTCCGCCCACTCGGGTTGGGGTATGCCAACCTGGGGGCGCTCCTGATGGTGCAGGGACTGCCTTACGACAGTGACGGCGGGCGGGCCTGGGCGGCGGCGCTCACGGCGATCATGACCGGTTACGCCTACCGGGTTTCGTCCGAAATCGCCGCGGGTAAGGGGACGTTCGAGGCGTTTGAAGAGAACCGCGAGCCGATGCTGAAGGTGATCCGCAAGCACCGCCATGCGGTCGAAAAGATCAATGAAAAGTATTGTCCCGCGTCTCTGATCGAGAGCGCGCGCCAGCAGTGGGAGGTTGCGATCGAGGGCGGGGTGAAGTGGGGATTCCGCAACGCACAGGTCAGCGTGCTGGCGCCCACGGGCACGATCGGCCTGTTGATGGATTGCGACACGACGGGTATCGAGCCGGACTACGCGATCGTGAAGTTCAAGAAACTGGCCGGGGGCGGGTATTTCAAGATTGTCAACCGTTCGGTGAATCGCGCGCTGCGCACGTTGGGCTATTCTCAGGAACAGATCCAGACGATCCTTCAGTATGTGCTTGGGACGCAGGAGCTGGAGAATGCGCCGGTGATCAACACCCCGGCGCTGCTTGAGAAAGGGCTCGAGGCGGCGGATGTCCGGCGCATCGAGAAGGCGCTGCATGGGGTGGTGCGGCTCGAACACGCGTTCTCGCCGCACATTCTGGGTCACGACGGGATGAGTCGGCTCGGGTTCAAGAACGAGGACTACGAAAAGAAGCCGCAGTTCAATCTGCTCGAGGCGCTCGGGTTCACCTCCTATGAGGTGGAAGAGGCGAACCGGGTGGTGTGCGGGAGCATGACCCTCGAGGGGGCGCCCCATCTCGAGGCGCGCCATTATCCGGTGTTCGATTGTGCGAACCGGTGCGGGGCGCTGGGCGTGCGGGCGATTCTGCCGCAGGGGCACCTGTTGATGATGTCGGCGGTGCAGCCGTTCATCAGCGGCGCGATCAGCAAGACGGTCAACCTGCCCAATTCGACGACGGCGGATCAGATCGGTCAGGTGTACCGCCAGTCGTGGGAACTGGGCCTGAAGGCGGTGGCCATCTATCGCGACGGGAGCAAGAGCAGCCAGCCGCTTTCGTCCAAAAAGAAGGAAGAGAAAAAGAAGGCGGACCTGACGCCGGTCCGCAGCGGTACGGGCCAGCTCGAGATGTTCCCGGAACTGGTCGAGGGCGAACCGCGCCGCCGCTTCCTGCCGCAACGCCGCGGCGGAATTACGGTCGAGGCGCGCGTGGCCGGCCACAAGGTCTATCTGCGCACGGGCGAGTACGAGGATGGGCGCCTGGGCGAGATTTTCGTGGACATGCACAAGGAAGGCTCGACCTTCCGTTCGCTCATCATGTGTCTATCCATCGCCGTCTCGAAGGGGCTCCAGTACGGCGTGCCGCTGCGGGAGTTTGTGGACACGTTCACCTATACGAATTTCGAACCGCGCGGGGTGTGCGACCACCCGAATATCAAGATGGCCACGTCGGTGATTGACTACGTGTTCCGGGTGTTGGGTCTGGAGTATCTGGGCCGGACGGAGTTCTGCCAAGTCAAGCCCGACTGGGAAAAGGACCGGGACCGCGCCACCGTCACGGCTGGGTTGGGAACGCCCGTCTGGCCGCGGGCCAAGGTGATTCGCGGGCCGGTGGTGAAAGAGCCGGTCCAGCTGCCCCCGGAAGATTCGGGGTTTGCGACCCGACCCGACCTGCAGGAATTGAAGGCCGGCGCGCCGCGCAACGCCTTGGGGGGCTCGAATGGTGGTGGAGCGCAGAGTGAGTACGAGGAGATTGAGAAACCGGACTCCGATCCGTATGTCGAAATCCTGCTCGAAAAGGAAGCGCAGCGGGTGACTTCGCCGGTGGATTACCAGTTGGCCGAAGCGATGGGAGACGCTCCCCTGTGCGATATGTGCGGGCACATTACCGTGCGTAATGGATCGTGTTACAAGTGCTTGAACTGCGGGCAATCGATGGGATGTTCCTGACGGACTGCCTGCGCGGGACGGGGCCTGCGGGCTTCGCGCCGGGTTCTTTGAGAGTTTTGGACGGAAAGAACGGCTGAGAGGGGGCGTTTACGCCTGAGTCGGTCTTTTGCGTCACAGATTTGCCGGGGAAATAGCACGCGATGCCCTCGACTGGTTCCGGCTCGCGTTCCCAATCACTTTCCTTTCACTTTCCCTCCCAAGTGATTTTTCTCATGATGGTTCCTCCTCCTGTGGAACCTCTCAACTATCCCACCTCCCCGGCAATTGGTACCCCCGCCCCCTGTGGTTTTCAAACCCGCAGGGGGCGGGGTTGTATGAGGGGACTGATAAGACAGATCGGACCAAGGATGTGAAAGCAGGCAGAACTCACGAGTCGCCGTAGAGGCATTCGCGGGTTTGGAAAAGGAAGACGCAAAACGACAGGACGAGCGCCGACGCGCCACTGATGGCGACGAAACAGATCCACACCGGGACGGGGGTCATGAGAATCTCGAAGACCTTCGAGCCCTCGGCGACCTTGACCGGCAGGAGCGAATGGAGGTAGAGCAGCACGGTCCAGTACTTGAGCGCCGAGGGGAGGTAGGGCAACGCGGTTTCCCACCCGAACAGGAAGATCAGGTACTGACTGCTTTTGAACAGACTGCCCATGAGCATCGCCACGCTCGTGTAGGCCAACAGTCCCACGACAATTGTGAACGCCTCACGGGCCAGTGTCGGAAAACGCGACGCCTGAAGTACGCTCTGGGAATCGGTCTCCGCGGTCGCCACTTGATGCGCCCCGAGGAACAGGTCTCGGAAAACCTCCTGGGGTCCTGCGGCGCCAATGGTCAGGATCAGATAGGATGCCATCAGGCTGCCAATACAGATCAGCGAGGCGAGCAGGAGACTGGCGGCCAGTTTGCCCACCACCAGGGTCCAGCGTGAGACGGGCTGCAGAATCAGGAAGTGGAGGGTCTGGTCGTCGTGTTCCTGGCGCATGACAGCGAATCCGAGAAAGTTCCCGACAAAGAAGACGGCAAAGTGCAGGTACAGATACCGCAGGAAGTTCTGGTATTGCGCCTGCGCCGAGGCCAGATTGGCGCCGGGATTCAAAAGCGTCAGCAGCGAGATCAGAATCGGAATGAGCGCGAAGAGCAGCGCGGCCAGCATGAACTTGGAGTGGAGGAGGCGGCGCAGCGAGAGATAAAACACCTCGGCGATCGAGCGGGCCTGCCGCAGGGCCCACGGGGATTCTCCCTGGGGTTCGAATTCTTCAATGCCAGCCACCCGGGTCATCTCAGTGGTGCTCCCTTCCCGCCAGATAATCGTAAATGGACTGCACGTTTTCATCGGCCAGACTGACCAGGTCCAACTCGATCTTTTCGTTGATGATGAGGTCGTTGAGCAACAGGTAGAAGCTGTCCGGGTCACGTGTGGCAAGCGAGAGCGTTCCCTCGTCTTCGATCGAGACCTGGCTGACCGAGTCGTGCGCCAGCAGCAGCGCGGCGAGACGGCGCGCTTCCCGGCAGCGCATGAAGACCTGGAAGGGGTGGTTGCGCAACAGGTCGCGCACCTGATGCACCTCGCCTTCGGCCATGACGTAGCCGTTGCTCATCATCAGGATGCGGTTGGTCAGGCGGTCTATCTCGTGCAGGATATGGCTGGAAATCAGGATCGTGCGCCCTTCGCGGGCGTACGTGGAGAACAGTTGCATCATTTCGTGTCGTCCGACGGGGTCCAGGCCGTTGAACGGTTCGTCGAGGACCAGGACCTCGGGCTGGTGGGCCAGGGCCAGGGCGATCTTGACGCGCTGGCGCATCCCTTTGCTGTAGGCGCGGATTTTCCGGTCTCGGTCCGCCGTCAGGTTGACGCGCTCGAGGGCGTCGGCGGCGGCGCGGCGCGCCCAGGCGCGGCCGTGTCCGCGCAGGGCCAGAAGCGCCTCGACAAACTCCTGACCGCTGAAGTTTTCATAGAAGTGATCAATCTGCGTGCAGTATCCCACGCGTTGCCGCCAGCCGGGGCTACTGCTGACCGGCTGATCCAGGACGGTGATCGAGCCCTGACCCGGCCAGATCAGGCCGCAGATGAGGTTCATGAGGGTGGACTTGCCCGATCCGTTCGGGCCGACCAGGCCGGTGATGCCGGGGTAAATGTCCACCGTCACCTTGTTGATGCCGAGCACTTCGCCGTACCAGCGCGAGACGTTGCGGATGCGGATGGAGGGGTCCAGGGGTTGGATGGGAAGAGGAGGAGGCGATTCAATCATGTCAGAGCGCTCTGTTTTCCGGAAAATCGTATGCAGGCATCTCAGTGTTCATAGCGGGCCGCTCGGCTGATGCGCCGGTACAGGATGAAGGTACAGATCTCCCAGCACAACAGGACCCCGCCCCAGGCATCCAGTAAGGAGAGGCGGTAATCGGCCGTATGGAAACAGTACTTTCCGATGTCGAGAACCGCCCGCAGGGGCGAGATTGCCAGATATCCCTTGTTGAGCAGAATTTCTGAGGTGGTGTTGGCGATCAAGTCCAGGCCGATGATCGTAACGAGGAAGATAATCCCCGAATACCGGCGATTCTTTGTCAGACAGGAGGCCGTGAGGATCAGCAGACTCAACGTGACGGAGATCACTCCCCCGTAAAGTATCAGACTTTTCAGTATCCACGCATAGTCTTTCCAGAAATACAGGTGCCAGTTATCCGGCTCCGGTGCGATGGCAATCTGGATGACATAAAGCGCCACTGCCTGAATGATGGTGAGAAACGACAGCGGGAGGAACACGGTGAGGAACTTGCCCGCAAAATACTCCCAACGACTGATCGGTTTGGACATGTAGAGCACGATGGCGTGGTGGATCAGGTCGTCGGTGATGACCGCCGTGAGGGTGAAGGAGAACACGAGCGAGGCGAAAAGCTGGCCGTCGAGGAACCCGCGGAAGTACTTGGCGTCCACATCGGGCAGGTTGGCGCCGATTTTCAGCAGGGCCAGCAATTCCTCGTTCACCCGCAGGTACTGGTAGGCCAGGCGCAGGAGGAACTGCAGACAGCAGAACATGAAGAGGATGATGACCTGGCGCTTCTTGAAGAGGTCCATGTAGGTGAACCGGGGCATGGCCAGCCAGCGCAGGAACGCCCCGCGGCGCTCGCCTTTCCAGGTCTGGTAGGTGTAATCGTAAACCGGCATAGGGACGCACGGGCGGGCCGGGTTTCAGCGGACCGCCGGTTCCTTTCGGTTGGATTGTGGATGGGCCGTTTTCCCGTTTTCTTCATCGAGCAGTGCCTGGAGGAAGATGTCCTCGAGGGTGTCGCGCCGGGCGTAGAAGTGGCGGATCTGGACCTGATGGCGGTGCGCCGTCTCGAAGAAAACCCGGGGGGAGGTGCCCGGTGGTGTTGAAATCTGGTAGCTGTCGTGTTCTCCCGGCGCCATCTGACAACCGATCTGCGCCAGATCCGCCATGAAACGGTCCACATTGCCCTTCAGGCGCAGTTCAAAGACATTGTCGTCCGTCTTCTTCATCTCCTCGATATTGCCCGATGCAACCACCTGTCCCTTCTTCAGCACGAGCACGTCGCGGCAGCAGGTCTCGATGTCCTTGAGCAGGTGCGAGCAGATGACGATTTTCGAGTCGGAGTGCTCGACCATCTCGCCGATCAGGCGCAGCATGTCCTTGCGCGCGTCCGGGTCCAGGCCGTTGGTCGGTTCGTCGAGGATCAGCACCCTGGGGCCGTGGATCAGGGCCTGGGCCAGGCGCACTTTCTGGTGCATGCCGTAGGAAAGGCCGTCAATCGGGCGGTAACGCACCTCGCCCAGCCCGACATAGAAGAGCACCTCGTGGGCGCGTTCCGTTGCGGCGCCGGGAGGAAGACCGCACATTTCACCCATGAAACGCAGGAAACGCACCGGCGTCATGCCCGGCAGGTAGCTTTCGTGCTCGGGCATGTAGCCCACCAGTTCGCGGATGCGCTTTCCCTGCCGGTGTACGTCGAGGCCTTCGATACGCGCCTGACCGGAGTAGGCGGGCAGGAGCCCCAGCAGGGTGCGGATGAGGGTACTTTTGCCCGCGCCGTTCGGGCCGAGGAGGCCGAGCGCCTTGCTTTCCATCGAAAGTGTGACATCGCACAGGGCCAGGCGGCGGCCATAGGCGACGGAGAAGTGGTCCAGTTCAAGCAGCATGTTCGATCAGGACTTTCCATGACGATCACTTTCGGAGATTTCCGAGAAGTGGGTTCCTGTTGCCGGGAGACTCTAATTCCCGGTCACTACTTTAGACGTTCGAGGGGCGAAAAAGTTGGTGAAAAATCTGCACACAATGCATTTTTTCTGGAAAGAACCGGCCCCGAGTGTCTCAGAGTCCGTATGAAACGCTTTCCGTTTGCGGATTAAGCGCTGGTGTATGCCCGAGTCCGGCTTTTCTTTCAGGCGGACGAGGACGCCTGCCCTCCATGAAACCCCCATTTTTTTTGGGGGGGGGACGCCCCCGGACGGCTTTTTCTTTCCCGGGAAAACGGTTCCCGCGGGAATAATCACGTTTCACACCGGCTCTCAGACCATCAGGCCGAAATGCTCGCGCGCTTCCTTATAAGACCGCACCGTGTTCTCGACAATGGAGAGGATCCGGGGGCGGTCGAGTTTCAGGAGATCATTGTAAATACTGTTGATGACGTCGAGGCGCTTGTCCGGTTCGGCCCGTCCCAGGCCGATGCGGCTGCTGATGAGGTTGGCCAGCCCGACAATGGCCAGCCCTTCGGGCGATTCCTCGGAACGGATCAGATCCAGGTCGGTGACGTGGTGGCGGCGGGCCGCCCGGACAAAGAGCGCCGGGAAGCGCCATTTGGCCAGGACGCGGGCGCCGATGGTACAGTGGTCGTAGCCGAATTCGCGCACCTCGAGTTCCATGATTTCTTCCATGCTCAGTCCGTCGTTGTAGCCACGGACGAAGAGGTTGCGGAAGTCTTCACGATAGACGACCGCGAGACTCGTTTTCCCGATATCGTGCAGCAATCCCGAGACGAAGGCTTCGTTGGGGCTGAGCAGACCGGACTTTTCGGCGATTTCCTTGGCCGCGGAGGCCGCGCCCAGCGAATGCTCCCAGAGTTTTTCTTCCATCAGCGCCGCGTGTTTGAAAAGCCCGCGCGTGCAAACCGTAATGACGAGGCTGCGCAGGGCGGCGTGGCCCAGGATGAAAATGGCGCCGCTGATGGACGAAACGCGCTGGCGGGTGCCGAAAAAGGGCGAGTTGGCCATCTGCAGGATGCGCGAGACGAGCGCCTGGTCGGCCGAGAGGGTGTCGGCCAGCATGGAATTGGTGGTGCGGGGGTCGCCGAGCATGTGCATGACTTTTTGCGCCACCATGGGCATGGCGGGCACATCCTGCACCATTTTGTCCAGATCTTGAATAATGGGTGACACGTCGGCGAATCCTTGCGTCCCGAGACAAAATCGGCCCGGTTTCCGATTCCGCTTTTCCGGTTGCGGTGAGCGAATCGTCCGGGCCTGCGATTAGCGGTGAATCTGCGCGCCCTCGGGCGTCCTGCAACGCGACGTTCCCTGTCCCTCCACCGATTTCAGGTCAGGTTGAACTGATCGCGGGCCTCTTTGTAGGTTTTCAGGGTTTTCTCGACAATCTGCAACACTTTTTCCCGGTTGAGGTTCAGGTACACGTTTGCGTTTGTTTCAATTACGTCCACCCGTTTGTCCGGTTCCGGACGGCCCAGCCCCACCCGCATCGCGATGCGGTTGGCCTGAGCCACGACGGCCAGCACCTCGGGATTGTCGTCCCCGGAGATCAGTTGGAGGTTGTCCGTATGGTGGCGTCGGGCGGCGCGGGCGTACATGGTGGGCAGGCGCCAGGCGGTCAGGACGCGCGAACCGACCTCGCAGTGGTCGTAGCCGAACTCTTCCTTCTCGAGGGCGATGTTTTCGTCCATCGTCAGATTCGACTCATAGACTTTGGTGAAGATCGCCCGGTATTCGACGGGGTAGGCGGACACAAAGATCGGTTTTCCGATGTCGTGGAGAAGGCCCGCAATGAACGCATCATCGGGGTCCATGCGGTTACAGGTGGTTGCGATCTCGCGCGCCGCAATGGCCGACCCGAGCGAGTGCTCCCAGAGTTTCTCTTCCATGAGTCCCGGGTTCTTGAAAAGTCCCTTGGTGCAGGCGGTGATGATCAGGCTGCGCAGGGCGGAGTGGCCCAACACGAAGACGGCGCCGCTGATTGACGAGATTTTCTTGCGCGTGCCGAAAAAGGGCGAGTTGGCCATCTGCAGAATGCGCGAGGCGAGCGATTGGTCGGAGGCGAGGGTTTCACCCAGCTGCACATTGGTCGTGCGCGAGTCCCCGAGCATGTGCATCACCTTTTGCGCCACCACAGGCATGGCGGGTACATCGCGTAGCATCCGGTCCAAGTCTTCGATTTGTGGAGACACAAGAAGCCTCTTTCATCGAGTTGTATTTCTCCGGGTGTATCAAACCAGAACCGTCTCAAGAAAGCAAGTCCCGGATGGGGTTTGTGTGGGAAAAATCAAACGGGGAAAGAGGTTTGGGGACGATAGAGAGAGAAGGTCACCCATTGAGAGGGTCGAGAATCGCCCGTTTAATCGGGTTGGGCGGGCAGATTCAGACTCCCCTCGAGTAAGACCCGATACGCCTGACGGGCCGCCCGGTTGCCCGCCGTCTTGATGCGCTCACCCTGTCCCCGCCCGGCCAGTTGGCCCGCGACGCGGACTTCCACCTCGAACATCTTGTCGTGGGGAGGGCCCTGTTCGGAAGTCTTCGCGTACTCGGGCACCGGCCACCCCTGCTTCTGGACCAGTTCCTGCAGGAGCGACTTGTAATCGCGGAAATCTTCGGCTTCGAGGGATTCGATACCCGGCGCCAGGACTTTTTCCCAGACGAATCGGCGCAGAGTTTCGAACGGCACCTCGAAGTAGAGCGCGCCGATGCAGGCTTCGAGCGCCGACCCCAGAATCGAGTCGCGCCGGCGTCCCCCGCTGTTTTCTTCGCCCCGGCCCAGCAGAAGCAGGGGCGAGAGGCCCAATTGCCGACCCCGGCGGCCCAGTTCGAGGCGGCTGACCAGAAACGCCCGCTTTTTCGAGAGGTCGCCTTCGGGCTCTCCCGGGTAACGCTGAAACAGCAGGTCGGCGGCCAGACAGCCCAGCACGGCGTCTCCCAGGAATTCCAGGCGCTCGTTGTCGGGGCAGCCGTCGTGCTCAAAAGCATAGGAACGGTGGGTGAGCGCCTGCACCATCCGCTCAAAAGAGGAGAGTTCCAATCCGTTGCGGGAGAGGAACTCTTGAATCGGCTCCAGGCGCTGTGAGTCGAGCGTCAATCTCAGCCTTCAAACTTGCGCAGGACAATCGTGGCGTTGTGGCCGCCGAAGCCCAGACTGTTGCTGGCCACCACGCGGATGTTTGCCTCGCGGGCCGTATTGGGCACGTAGTCCAGATCGCATTCGGGATCGGGGGTGGTGTAATTGATCGTCGGGGGCACCACACTCTTATAAATCGTCAAAGCGGAAGCCACGGCTTCGACGCCGCCGGCGGCGCCCAGCAGGTGGCCGATCATGGATTTGTTCGAACTGATCATGGTCTTGTAGGCATGGTCGCCCAGAACGCGCTTGATAGCCAGCGTCTCGAGTTTGTCGTTGAGCGACGTCGAGGTGCCGTGCGCGTTGATATAGTCCACCTCGTTCGGCGCGATACCGGCGGAGTCGAGCGCGGCCTTGAGCGCCCGCGCGCCCCCGTCGCCGTCCGACGCAGGCGCGGTAATGTGGAAGGCGTCGCCCGACATACCGTAACCGGCCATTTCGGCGTAGATACGCGCGCCGCGCGCCTTGGCGTGTTCGAGTTCTTCGAGGACCACCAGACCGGCGCCTTCGCCGATCAGGAATCCGTCGCGCTCGCGGTCGAACGGACGGCTGGCGTGTTCGGGGTCGTCGTTGCGCGTGGTGAGGGCGTGCATGTTACTGAAACCGGCAATGGCCAGACGCGACAGACAGGCCTCGGTACCCCCGGCGATCATGGCATCCGCCACACCCCGGCGGATGGCCTCGGAGGCGTCGCCGATGCTGTGCGTGGCCGAAGCGCACGCCGTGACGACGCACGAGTTGGGCCCCTTGAGGTTCAGTTCAATCGAAACAATTCCGGCGGCCAGGTTGGGGATCATCATGGGGATGACGAGCGGGCTGACGCGCTTGGCGCCCTTGGTCTCCATGACCAGCATCTGTTCTTCCATGACGGGCAGGCCGCCGATCCCGCACCCGATGATGGTTCCAATGCGGGGCGAGTTCTCCTCGGTCACTTCCAGCCCCGAGTCCTTGAGCGCCTCGCGGCCCGCGATCAGGGCAAACTGCATGAAGCGGGCGTTTTTGCGGGCTTCTTTGGGGTTGAAGTGATCTTCGGGATTGTAATCGTAGATGGCGGCGTTGATTTTCGACGCCAGCCCCTCGGTGTCGAGATGGGTGATGGCTTTCCCGCCGCTCTTGCCCGCGCACAGATTGGTCCAGAAATCCGGGGCATTCAGGCCAATGGAGGTGATGGCACCCACGCCCGTGATGACAACGCGCCGCTTTTCGCTCATGGTGATTCGCTTCTTTCTCCCGCGTAAGTGATCGGTTTTCCCGTGGTTGCGTTAGCCGTCCGCCCCCGCGTTTCGTTTCGTGCCGCCTGGGGCGTCCGTGACCTAAAGAAGATCGGCGAAAGGACGAAAACGAAGCGTTTCAATCCTAGTCGCCGACTCGGATTTGGTTCCCGACGCCATAGGGAAACCCTGCGCGGCATCTTTCCCGATCATCCGCACAGGGTCCCACAGGTCTGCCCGCCAGCCGTTCGAGGGTCTCAGCCCTGCTTCGACTGGATATAGTCGATCGCCGCACCGACGGTCGTCAGTTTTTCGGCGTCTTCATCCGGGATGTCGAGTTCGAATTCTTCCTCGAAGGCCATGACCAACTCGACCTGATCCAACGAATCGGCGCCCAAGTCGTCAATGAACTTGGCTTCGGGTTTCACGTCATCGGCGTTCACATTGAGCTGCTCGACGATGATTTCTTTCACTTTGGTTTCAATATCGGACATAATGACGAGGGTGACCTCCTGAGATAATTGGCTGCGCTTTTGACTCCCTCCCGGGGTCCACAGGCAACCGTTCTATACTGGATTTGCCCCGCATGGGCAAGTGAAAAAGACACACGGAGTCGGGTTTTCCACCCCCGGAAAACTACATGGCCATGCCGCCGTCCACCCGGATCACCTCGCCCGTGATGTACGACGAGAGGGGCGAAGCGAGGAACAGAGCCGCGTTGGCCACGTCGTCGGCTGTCCCCAGCTTCTGGAACGGAATGTACCGTTCCAACTCCGTCTTGGCCTCCGCGCTCAGGGCGTCGGTCATGGCCGTCTGGATAAAACCGGGCGCGATGGCGTTGACGTTGATGCCGCGCGAGCCGAATTCCTTGGCCAGCGTCTTGGTGATCCCGATCACGCCCGCCTTCGAGGCCGAGTAGTTCACCTGGCCCGCGTTGC
>Ga0116170_10003248_pt1 | contig 15267 bp, 11 predicted proteins | sample AD_JPNHW1_MetaG_FD_89797 | JGI IMG/M metagenome (GOLD analysis project Ga0116170, IMG submission 89797) | Active sludge microbial communities of municipal wastewater-treating anaerobic digesters from Japan - AD_JPNHW1_MetaG | ecosystem: Engineered > Bioreactor > Anaerobic > Digestate | place...
CGGTGGCTTTCCTGGTGCGAACCCGGGCTTCCGCGGATGGATCTTGGGAAGGGCCCTTCCTTTGGCTGCATCGCTACCAGAGGCAAGCGCGGGGCTGGAAGCTGGTGAGCCGCTTCCACACCACGGACACCGAGCAGCTTGAGGGTCTTGTCTCGGCGCTGGCCCAGTGGGGGGTCTGCGCGCTTCCACCTTCCCCATGAAGGGCCTGGGAAACCCCATGGGCAGGATCTCCTTCTGTGCCCGATGGTCCATTCGGACCAACTTGCTGTTGGTGGTGTCTGCTGCTCTGCTGCCCGCTCTGCTCCTGCTGGGATTCCGCGTCTGGCGCGAGCTGAATCGAGAAACGGAACGCGTGCAGCTTGCGGCCCTTCGCGAGGCAGATGATCTCGCCGAGATCGAGGGCAACTTCGCGGACAGCGCCCATCAGCTTCTGTCAGCCATCAGCGCCGTGCCTTCCGTGCGGCACGGTGATGCGGAAGCGGCCTCAAGGCTCTTCCAGGAACTACTCGCTCGTAACCCTCTGTACGCCAACATCCTGGCCACGGACCAGAGAGGAAAACTCTTGGCGTCCGCCGTTCCCGCCGAGGAGGGGATTTCCTATGCGGATCGTCCCTACTTTCAGGATGCCGTGCGATCCAAGGTTTTTGTCGCAGGTGAGTTCCTCATCAGCCGCACCACCAATCGACGCATCTTTCCATTCGCCCTGCCGGTCTTGGACACATCTGGAGCGATCCTCTGCGTCCTCATCGCGAGCCAGGATCTCCAGAACGCCACTGACATGTTCGCGCACCGGAACCTGTCCACAACGACGGAACTGCTTCTTGTCGATCGCGAAGGCACGGTGCTGCAGTCCTTCAATGCGAACGAGAGCCGCATTGGCAAACCCTTGCAGCCATCGGAACTGGCAAGGATCCAGAACGGATCGCGCACCGTCTTCCGCAGCACGGATGAACGGGGCGCTTCGCGCCTGTACGCGGCGAGTACGCTCCGGTTGCCGGGGCAAGAGCCCTTCATGTTCTTCCGCCTGGGCATTCCGGAGCAGACCGCGTTGGCGGGGGTTCGCCGACATTGGTATCTCTCTTTGTGCGCCATGGGCGGCGCCTATGCCCTTGCCCTAGGAACAACCTGGCTTTTGGGGGGAATGCTGGTTCGACGTCCCGTGCGCCAGTTGCTGACCGCGACCTCGCGGCTGGCGCGCGGCGAGTGGGACGCGGCGGCCAATCTGCCGCGCGATCGCAATGAACTGGGTCGCCTGGGGACGGCACTGGGGCTCCTGGGGGAGGACCTAAGGGAGCGTGAGAGGGCCGTGGTCGCCAGCGAAGCGGTGGTCCGTTCGGTTCTCGACGCCATGAATGACGCAGTGTTCCTCTGCGACTTGGAGACGGGGCGGATCCTTGGCACCAATCGACGCAGCCGGGAGCTCTATCTCCACAGCGAGAGCGCTTTCCTGGGCCTTTCCCTGGAAGCGCTGGCAGAATCCCCGACGCTCATCCATGACGCGCTGGAGAAGATGCGCCTCGCCCATGAAAACGTCATCCATCTGTTTGAATGGCAAGCCAAGGCGAACAACGGCCGTGTGTTCTGGGTCGAGAGCCATATGCGCAGGGCTTACATCGCAGGCATGGATCGCCTTTTGATCGTGGTTCGGGATATCCAGGAACGCAAGCTGAACGAAGCCGAGCGCCAGCGTCTGGAAATCCAGGTGCAGCAGGCGCAGAAGCTGGAAAGTATCGGCATGTTGGCGGGCGGCGTCGCCCACGATTTCAACAACCTGTTGACGGCCATGCTCGGGAACCTGGCCATCGCCCAGGGCGAAACAGATGCGGAAGGGCCCTGCGCGAAACACATCCGAAGAGCGGAACAAGTGGCCCATCGCGCGGCCGAGCTCACCAAGCAGCTCCTCGTCTATGCCGGCCGAAGCCACGCGTCCACGCGCGCGTTGGAACTGAACCCGATGATTCAGGACATCTCCCAGCTCTTAGAGGTGAATATCTCCAGGAAGATCCAGTTGAAGGTTCACCTGACCCCTGGGCTGCCGGCCATTCAGGGGGACGCTGCGCAGCTTCAACAGGTCTTCATGAATCTGCTGACCAATGCCGCCGAAGCCATCCAGGATCAGGAAGGCGTCATCACCCTTCAGACATCTCTCTGCACGATCACGCCCGATCTCATCCGCTCCGACTTCCATGGACAAAGCCTGGAACCGGGAATCTTCGTGAGTCTGGATGTCGAGGACACCGGATGCGGCATGAGCCCGGACGTGCTCTCCCGCATCTTTGATCCCTTCTACACCACGAAGCGCACGGGACATGGCCTTGGGCTCTCCGCCATGAGGGGCATTCTTAAAGCCCATCGCGGCGGTATCCGGATTCACTCCGTGGAAGGGCAAGGCTCCGTCTTCCGCATCGTGCTGCCGGTCTCACCCTCGGCTGGGCTCGAGTCCGAGGCGCCCAAGGCCTGCGCGGCTCCAGAGCGCTTGCAGGGAACCGTGCTGCTCATCGAGGACGAAGACAACATCCGCCAAGCCTCTCGCGGCTTGCTGGAAAGGCTTGGCTTCACGGTCCAGGATGCCGGTGATGGGCATGAAGGCCTTGAATGTTTCCGGCGCTCTCCCGATGCCTTCGATTTCGTCTTCACGGATCTCGCCATGCCGCGCATGGATGGCAAGGCGATGTTCCAGGCCATTCACGCACTTCGCCCGAATGTGCCGGTGATCATGTGTTCTGGCTTCGCCGACGAAGACGTCGTGGCACAGCTCGTGGAAGAAGGCCTCGCCGCCTTCATCTCCAAGCCCTACACGCAGGAGGATCTGCGCTCCGCGATCTGGAATGGCGTCTTTCAGAAGGCATGAGAGACTATCCCGTTTGCAAGGATCCTCATGGCCGGAATCGCTCTCAGTCTCGTTCGCGTCACCAAAGCCTTTGGCGCCCAGCCTATCCTTGAGGATCTGACCTTCGGGCTGATGCAGGGCGAGAAGGTCGGCCTCATCGGCCGTAATGGCGCGGGCAAGAGCACCCTGTTCAAGCTGCTGGCGGGCGAGGATATCCCAGATTCGGGCGAGGTCATTGTCACGCAGGGCCTCCGGATCGCGCGACTGTCACAGGATCCCCATTTCAATCCAGGCGCGACGGTACGCGACGCGCTGGAATCGGCGCTCTCCGATCACCGGACGCTCATCCAGCGCCATGGCGAGATCCACGAAGAACTGCATGCGGCCCAATCCCGCGAAGACGGTGTCACTGAAGATCGCTTGTTGGGCGAACTTGAAATCGTCGAGCACCACCTCAACCACATGGGCTGGGATCTGGAGCCACGCCTGAACACCGCTCGGACCACCTGGGGCCTGGAGGACATGGATGCGCTTGTGGAGAGCCTTTCTGGGGGCTGGCGCAAGCGTGTCGCCTTGGCCCAGGCGTGGCTCAAAGATCCCGACGTGCTGGTGCTCGACGAGCCCACCAACCATCTGGATCCCGAGCAGGTGGAACGCCTGGAGGCCTGGCTCCAACGCTTTGAAGGCGCCCTGCTCCTCATCACCCACGATCGACATCTCCTGGATGCGGTCGTGGACCGGATGCTGGAGCTGGAGAATGGCCAGATCAGCAGCTATGACGGCAGCTACAGCGACTACCTGCTGGAGAAATCGGACCGCGAGTTCCGAGAGGCGCGCCTGACCACGCACATGCAGAACCGCCTGCGGCGCGAGCTGGCCTGGCTTCGGCGCGGCGCGAAAGCGCGAACCCGGAAATCCAAGCTCCGGATCCAGGATGTACTGGATCTCAAGGATGATGTGCAGGATCGAACCCGAACGGAAACGCGACAGTCCCTGTCCTTCAAAGGCGGCGACACCCGCGCCGACAACCTCGTTTCCATCGAACGTCTGAACTTCAACTATGAAGGCGGCCCCGAGCTGATCGGGGGCCTGGATCTGCAGATGCAGCGCGGGATGCGATTGGCGTTGCTTGGGCCCAATGGATGCGGCAAGAGCACCCTGCTCCGTTTGTTGCTGGGAGACCTGCAGCCGAAGTCCGGAGAACTCGCGCGCCATCCCAAACTCACCGTCGGCGCCATCAGCCAGGGCCGCGGCGAACTGAATGACAATATGAGCATCCTGGAAAATCTCGCGGATCGCGCTGCGGTCGTGAAGCTCGGTGATTCGACACTGCTGGCCCATGTGTACCTGACCTCGTTCGGATTCCCCGTGGATCATCAGGCACGGGCCGTTTCCACGCTTTCCGGCGGCGAGCGAAACCGCCTGCTGCTCGCCAAAGCCATGCTGCATCCCGCCGATCTATTGGTACTGGACGAGCCCACCAACGATCTGGACATCCCCACGCTTCAGAACCTGGAAGAAGCATTGATGGACTATCCGGGCACCCTGTTGCTGGTCAGCCACGATCGTTTTTTCCTCGACCAGGTGGCGACGCACACGCTGGCCTGGAAAGCTGAAGGCCCCGACCACTGGGAGTTTTACGACGGCAATCCGACCTCCGTTCGCAGCCTGCGCGCGGAGCGCGATGCCGCGACAAGCATTGTCGAGAAGGCTGCGACCAAAGCCGCTGCGCCGACCACATCCCGGTCGGAGCCCAAGCGCAAGTCGGGGATCAGCCAGAAGGAACAGCGCCGCGTCGACGAGATCGAAAAGCAAATGAGCGAACTGCAGGCTCGCATCGCGGAGCTGGATCAGATCCTGGCGGATCCTTCCGCCTTCCTGACCGCCGAGGCCCCAGGCCACCAGGCGTTGAAGGACCAGGCCCAGGCCAAGGAAGCGCTCGAGGTCTTCGAACTGGAATGGCTGGAACTCGAGGAAAAGCGCACGCAGGCGTAAACAGAAATCCAGCGGCAGAGGCAGCGGGATCTCCCCTGCCCTTGCCGCTGGATGACATTTACGCTCTGCGTGCTATGCGTTCTCGATGCGCTTCCTTAGCTGCGCCTTCAGGGCTTCCGCCTGGGCGCTGCTCGTGGCCGGGGTGATGCCAGCCATATCGCCGACCTTCTGGCTCAACAGCAGGCTCAGCAGGCTCTCGATGACGCTGCCACCGCCCTGGGCGCCGGCCATGTTGATCTTGGGCACCACATCCACCTGCGATTTCTCGATGGCTTCCGCAAAGCGGTTCATGACCTGCTGCACCAGCTGGAACTGGGGCCCGCCGTAGGCTCGCACCTGCTCTTCGATGGCCAATGCCTGGGCGACGCCCACGCGGGCAGCCTGCTCGGCCTGGGCTTCCGCCATCACCTTGATGCGCTTGGCCTCGCCTTCGCCCATGAGGCGCAGCTTCTCGGCTTCGGCACCCGCCAGGGTCTGGATCTGGGCCGCCTGCTGCTGGGCCTTGGCGTATTCGGCCTTGCCCGCGTTGCTCTGCACCTCAATGCTGATGGCCGATTCCGTCAGCGCCGTCTGCTGCTTGGCCTTGGCTTCCGCCTCGCGCAGTTCGCGTTCCTTGACGGCCGCGTTCTCCTGCCGCGCGTAGGTTTCCACCTGCTCGTCGGCGATTTGGCGGCTGCGAAGCTGCACGAGGATCTGCTCGATCTGCCCGCCAGGCGCGCCGCTGGTGGGCGTGCCGATCAGCACCTCCTGCAGTTCCAGGTTGTACTGGCTGAATTTCTCCTTCATCTGGACGCCGCTCTGTTCCTGGATCGCGCTGCGGTCCTGGATGAGCTGGATGAGCGTGCGCGTCTGGCCGATGTTCTTGAAATAGGCGCTGACCATCGGGTCCAGCGTCTGCTCCACCAGTTTCTTGATATCGCCAAACCGCTGGATGACGAGTGGTGCCTTGCGGTAGTCGATATGGACAACCACTGACAAAGGCAGACTGGGTTCGAAGGCGTCCTTGGTGATGAGGCTCACCTCCGTGAGGTTCTCATCGAACTTGTGGCTGCCCACCTCGCCCTTCGTCCACTTCAGGATGAAGTTGGTCGTGGGCACCATCAGCACCTTGCCCGCATAGGTGTTGAACGCGTACTTGCCCGGCAGCAAGGGTTCGCTCCACACGCCGCGCTCGCCCTTCCTGACCAGCTCGCCGTGGCGGTATTCCTGGCCGCTGATATCCGTGCCCTGCTGGCCGGTGTAGCTCACCACCACGCCCACGGTGCCCACTTCCACGACCGTCTTGGGAATGGCTTCCACCGTCGCAAAGAGCCGGTTGATGTAATAGGTGCCTTCCACCAGCACCTGGTACTGGCGTCCGCGCAGACCACCCGCCTTCAGGAACTTGTCCGCATCCTGGAAATTGTTGTGGTACGCGTCGACCACGGCTACATCCTGCCCGACCGTGGGGGCGATGATCTCGCCCTGGGGAAGGCTGGGACCGTCATGAACCGTGACGATCCCCACCACGTCGTCCGCGCCCCGGATGACGATGGGGCGGTATCCGCCGCGCTCGGCGATGATGGCGCTCATCTTCTGGAAGGTGTCCAGCTCGCTGCGATCCAGGGGCAGGTAGTACATCTGGTCTTCCGTCAGCACCACGAATTGCGCCAGATTCACGGCATAGGTGCCTTCGCGCAGGATCTGGCGCTGCGGTCCCTTCTGACCACCGTTCTGCAGGAAGATCCGAACGCTCTGGAAATCGTTGGCTTTCACATTGCTCGCCAAGGCCTGGGTCGCTGGCAAGTCCTGCCCGTCTCGGACAAATACATAGCCGATCTTGCCCTGGGGAATCGTCACCAAAGGCATCCTGTGGATGCGATAGACGAAGGGGATGAACAGGTGCCAGCCGCCGCGCAGCACATCTGGCTGAAAGCCGGCCTCACCATTGAGCGCGATGAGCCCCTTCTCCACCGATCCGCGTCCGCTGATCAGTTTTTCTACGATGCCCACGCGATTGTTGGGAATGTAACGGATCGTCTTGGAAATCAAGACGATCAGGACGAGCCCCAGCAGCGCCCAGCCGCCGATGGCCAGGGATGAAAGCCCCTGTGTGTCCGGAATATTCATAATGTCTCCTTTGAACTGTGCCCATTCTAGGCCGACCTGGCCCTCCGGCTTCTCCAAGCGGCCCGTCGGCTATACTTGCCCGATGATCCGCAGGTCGTTCAGGCCCAACGGGAATGGAACTTTCCGCAAGGGTTGGTGACCACCCCATCTTCGGAGACGCGATGCCCCGGCCCTTCATCCATGACGATTTCCTGCTCCATTCGTCCACGGCTTCGGCCCTGTTTCATGAATTCGCACGGGAATGTCCGATCCTGGACTACCACTGCCACCTGCCCCCACAGGACATCGCGACCAACCGCACCTGGGAGAACCTGACCCAGCTTTGGCTGGGCGGTGATCACTACAAGTGGCGGGCCTTGCGCGCCAACGGCGTGCCCGAACGCCTGGTTACGGGCGATGCACCGGATCGCGAGAAGTTCCAGGCCTGGGCGGAAACGGTTCCCAAAACCCTTTGCAATCCGCTGTACCACTGGACCCATGTCGAACTTAAGCGCTACTTCGGCATTGATGAACTGCTCGATGGATCCAGCGCCCAGCGCATCTGGGATCAGACCAGCGAGCAACTGCGTTCGGCCGAGTTCTCGTGCCACGGCATCCTGGCCAGATCCAGAGTTCGTGCCCTTTGCACGACCGATGATCCCATCGACGATCTGAAGCACCATGCCGCCATCGCCGCGTCAGGGAAATCCCCGGCGCGCGTGCTGCCGACCTTCCGGCCGGATAAGGCCATGGCCGTCGAATCACCCGATTTCAAGGCCTACGTCCAGGCGATCGGAGCCGCATCGGATTGCGATATCAGCTCCTTTTCGACATTCGTGAAGGCTTTAGAGAAGCGTCATGACTATTTCCACGCACATGGCTGCCGCCTTTCGGACCACGGGCTGAACCGCCCCTATGGCGAGGAATGCACGCCCGCGCAGGCGGCCCTCATCTTTGACAAGGCCATGGCCGGCAGCGCGCCCAGCGCGGAGGAATCGGCCCAATTCAAGGCGGCCATGCTCTTCGAATTCGGTCGCATGAATCACGCCAAGGGCTGGGTGCAGCAGATCCACTTCGGCGTAATGCGCAACGTGAACCCGCGGACCTTCAAAACGCTGGGACCGGATACGGGGTTCGACACCATCGGCGATGCCCCGGTCGCATCGGGCCTGGTGAATATGCTCGGCCGCCTGGAAAGCGCCAACGCCCTAACCAAGACGATCCTCTACAACCTGAACCCGGCGGATAACGAACTCATCGCCACCCTCATCGGGTGTTTTCAGGATGGCTCCACGCCAGGAAAGATCCAGTTCGGCAGCGGCTGGTGGTTCCTGGATCAGAAGGATGGCATCGAGCGCCAGCTCCGCGCTCTGGGCAACCAGGGTCTTCTGAGCCGCTTTGTGGGCATGCTCACGGATTCACGCAGCTTCCTTTCGTATTCCCGCCACGAGTATTTCCGTCGTGTGCTATGCAATCTGCTGGGAGACGACATGGAGCGCGGATTGCTGCCGGATGATCTCGCCCTGGTGGGCGGCATGGTCCGCGATATCTGTTTCGGCAACGCGGAAGCCTATTTCAGCCTGGGCGCCTGAGGCGTCCCCTCTCCAGTCATCCGGCCGGGAACGCAACATCTTCGCGTTCCCGGCCGGATTTCTTTTGATGGGCGTCGCGTTGACGTTGGTCTGTCCAGGTGCTAATTTCTGGGGGAACTGGTCTGACCAATTTGACCCAGCGTCAGGCCAATCGTCTTGAGCCCTGCCCTGCCCCGGAAGCTCCCTTGCAGACACCTTCTTCGCCCAACCCCACACGGCTCTACCAGCAGGTGGCCGAGCGCATCCTGGAGTTGATCCAGAACGGCGAGTTCAAAGCGGGCCAGAGCCTTCCGTCGGAACGCACGCTGGCCGAGCGTCTTGAGGTGAGTCGCGCCACCATCCGCGAAGCGATCATCGCGCTGGAAATCGGCAACCGCGTCGAAGTGCGCGGCGGGTCCGGCATCTACGTCAAGCCCGCCGCCCAGGCGATGCCGATCCACGAAACGGGTCCGGGGCCCTTCGAGCTGCTGCGGGCCCGCCACGTATTCGAGGGCGAAGTTGCCGCCGCGGCCGCGGAATCCGCCAAGCCCGCCGATATCGATCGCCTGCATGAATCCCTGAACGAGTTGGCTCGCACCCTGGATGACCGCGCCGCCAACGATCTTGCCGACCGCGCCTTCCATTTCCTGCTGGCGGAAGCGACCGGCAACAGCGCCATGTCCCAGGTCGTGTCCCTGCTGTGGGATCAGGGACGGGGCGAGGCCTGGTCGCAGATGGACGCCCATTTCCACACCTCCGAGCTGCGCCATGTGCTGATGGAAGATCACCGGAAGATCTTTCTCGCCATCGTGGAGCGCTCTCCCCGCGCGGCCCGCAAGGCCATGCGCGACCACATCGACCGCATTCAGAAAGAGTTCGCCCGCAGTTGGCGCGCCCTCAACACCCGCTCCTGACCCTCCTTTTTCACGGGAAGCACCATGATGACGATCAAACCCGCCAACACCTGCCGATGGGACATTCTCTCCCTGGGCGAAGTCATGCTCCGCCTGGATCCCAGCGAAGGGCGCATCCACACGACCCGCCATTTCCAGGCCTGGGAAGGCGGCGGCGAATACAACGTGGCGCGCGGCCTGCGCCGCTGCTTTGGCCAGCGGGCGGCCATCGCCACGGCGTTCGTGGACAACCCGGTGGGACGGTTGCTGGAAGACCTGATCCTTCAGGGCGGCGTGGAGACCTCGCTGATCCGCTGGGAGGCCTTCGATGGCATCGGCCGCGCGGCCCGCAACGGCCTGAACTTCACCGAGCGGGGCTTCGGCGCCCGCGGCGCCGTCGGATGCAGCGACCGGGGACATACGGCCATCAGCCAGCTGGGCCCCGATGCGTTTGACTGGGAAGACATCTTTGGCCGCCAGGGCGTTCGCTGGTTCCACTGCGGCGGCATCTTCGCCGCCCTTGGCGAAAAGACACCCGAGCTGGCCATCGCGGCCATGAAGGCCGCCCAGAAGCACGGCACCATCGTCAGCTATGACCTGAACTTCCGCCCCAGCCTATGGAAGACCCACGGCGGAACCCAGCGGGCCCAGGCCGTCAATCGCGAGATCGCGCAGTACGTCGACGTCATGATCGGCAACGAAGAGGATTTCACGGAAGCCCTCGGCTTCGAGGTTTCCGGCCTGAACAAGAACCGCACGGGCCTGGATCCCAGCGCCTTCAAGTCCATGATCGAGAACGTCGTGAAGGCCTTCCCCAACTTCCAGGTCGTGGCCACCACCCTGCGCGAGGTCCATTCCGCCTCCATCAACGATTGGGGCGCGGTGCTCTGGTCCGATGGCGCCTTCCATCAGGCCGCCCAGCGCGATCGCCTGGAGATCATGGATCGCGTCGGCGGCGGCGACTCCTTCGTGTCAGGTCTGGTCTATGGATTCCTATCCGGACAGGGTCCCCAGGCGGCCGTCGAATATGGTGCGGCCCACGGAGCGCTGGCCATGACCACGCCCGGAGACACCTCCATGGCCAGCCTCAAGGAGGTGGAAGCCCTGGTGAAGGGCGGCGGCGCGCGCGTGCAGCGCTGAGTTATCGACATTCGCTGTCAACAATCCAATCTCTGATCCATAAGGAGCATCCATGCTGCAGAGCTGGAGATGGTTTGGCCCCAATGATCCCATCAGCCTTCGTGAAATCCGGCAGGCCGGCGTCACGGACATCGTGACGGCCCTTCATCATGTGAAGTGCGGCCAGCTTTGGACGCCGGAAGAGATCAAGAAACGCATCCAGGAGGTCGAAGCCGCTGGTATGCGCTGGACGGTGGTCGAAAGCCTGCCCATCCACGAAGACATCAAGACCCGCAGCGGCGACTGGCGCTCGCTGATGGAGATCTACAAGCAGAGCCTGCGCAATCTGGGCGAAGCCGGCCTCAAGATCATCTGCTACAACTTCATGCCCGTCCTCGACTGGACGCGCACCTCGGTGGAGATGGAGCTGGCCGATGGCAGCCGCGTGCTGGAATACGACGGCATCGGCGTGGCCGCCTTCGATCTGTTTATCCTGAAGCGTCCCGGCGCCGAGGCCGACCATCCTGCCGAAGTGGTTCAGCGCGCCCGCGCCCGCTTTGAAGCCATGGACGAGGCCCAGCGCAAGCAGTTGTCCGACACGATCCTGATGGGCCTGCCGGGAACCGTCGACGATTTCACCATCGAGGATTTTTCCGCAGAACTGCGCCGCTACGAGCACATCGACGAGGCCACCCTGCGCGCCAACCTCTACGGATTCCTGAACGAGATCATGCCCATCTGCGATGAGCTGGGCGTTCGCATGGCCATCCATCCCGACGATCCGCCGCGCACCATTTTCGGCCTGCCCCGCATCCTGAGCACCTCCGCCGACGTGGAGCAGCTCTTCCGCGAAGTGCCTTCCGAGAACTGTGGCCTGACGCTGTGCACCGGCTCCTTTGGCGGACGCCTGGACAACGACCCGGCGGAGATGCTGGAGCGCTTTGCGAATCGCGTCCACTTCGTCCACTTCCGCAACGTCGCGTTCACGGAAGAAGGAATCCGCTTCAACGAATCCACGCACCTGAACGGCCGGATCGACATGGTCCGCGCGATGACCGCGCTCATCCGCGAAGAAGCCCGCCGAAAGGCCATTGGCCGAACGGACGCCCTAATCCCCGTGCGACCGGATCACGGAAAGCTGGTGGACTGCGATCGCAACCGTGGCTGCTATTCCGGCTACTCGTACGTGGGTCGCCTGATGGGATTGGCCGAACTGCGCGGCCTGGAACTGGGCCTCAAACAAACACTGAACCGCCGTTGAGGCAAGGAGGAATCATGAGATTGCACGGAAAAGTGGCCATTGTTACCGGCGCGCCTGGCGTGCTGTGTTCCACCATGTGCGAATCCCTGCTGCTGGCAGGCGCCAAGGTGGCCCTCCTGGATCGCCGCGAGGATGCTGCCCTCGAACTGCAGAAGCAATTCGCGGAGAAAGGGCTGAATCAGACCCTGGTGTGCGCCGTGGATGTGCTGGACCGCGCCAGCCTGGAAGCGGCCCGCGAACAGATCCTGAAGCAGTGGGGCCGCATCGACATCCTGGTCAACGGCGCGGGCGGCAATCATCCCAAGGGCACCTGCTCCGCGGAGCAGATGACCCCCGAGACGCCCATGGATCAAACATTCTTTGGGCTGGATCTTTCGGGGTTCGAGTTTGTGAACCGCCTGAACTTCATCGGTTCGCTGCTGCCCGCGCAGGTCTTCTGCGAGGCCATGCTGAAGGAAGGCGGCAGCGTCATCAATATCAGCTCCATGGCCGCCACCCAGCCCATGACCAAGGTGGCCGCCTACGCCGCCGCCAAGGCCGCAGTGGACAATTTCACGCGCTGGCTCGCCACGCACCTCGCCCCCATGGGCATCCGCGTCAACGCCATCGCGCCGGGCTTTTTCCTGACCGAACAGAACCGCTTCCTCATGCTCGAAGCGGATGGCAAGACCCTGACCCCCCGGGGCCACAAGGTGCTGGCCAAGACCCCCATGCGGCGCTTTGGCGAAGCCAAGGATCTCTGCGGCGCCCTGACGTATCTATGTTCTGACGAGGCTTCCTTCGTCACCGGCGTCATCATCCCCGTGGATGGCGGCTTCCTCGCCTATTCCGGTGTGTAGCCAATCCTGGTCCTGGAGTCTCCATGTCTTGTTCACTTGAAACCGTCACCACGCGTCTCCAACAGAATCGCCTCGTGCCCGTGGTGGTCCTGCCGGATCCCGGTCCGGCGCTGGGTCTCGCAGAAGCCCTGCTGCGCGCAGGCCTGAATGTCATCGAAGTCACCTTCCGCACCGCTGCGGCAGAGGCCTCCATCCGCGCCATCGCCCAGCGCTTCCCCGAAATGCTGGTGGGTGCGGGCACCTTGCTCACCCCTGAGCAGGTGGATCGCGCCCAGCAGGCCGGATCGGCTTTCGGCGTCGCTCCCGGCTTCAGCCCCCGCGTCGTGGCACACGCGCAGAAGATCGGCATGCCCTTTGTCCCCGGCATCGCGACGCCTACAGAGCTGGAAGCGGCCATGGAGCTGGGCTGCAAGGTTCTGAAGTTCTTCCCGGCCCAGGCGGCGGGCGGCGTGCCCATGCTGAAGGGCATGTCTGCCGCCTACGGGCACACCGGTATTCGCTTCATGCCCACAGGCGGCGTCAGCCAGGGCAACCTGACTTCCTGGCTGGATGTCCCGGAAGTCATCGCGGTGGGCGGCACCTGGTTTGTCGAGAAGAAGCTGCTCCAGACCGAGAACTGGGTCGAGGTGGAGCGTCTGACCCGTGAAGCGCTGGATCTGGTTCGCGCCCACGACACGGGGATCGCATGAAAACCCGCGGCATGACCTCCTTCCGCTGGACCATCTGCGCGTTGCTGTTTGCCGCCACCACCGTCAACTACATGGATCGCCAGATCCTGGGGCTCCTGGCCCCCCAGCTTCAGCACGATATCGGCTGGACCGAGGTCGAATACGCCCGCATCATCATCGCGTTCCAGGCGGCCTACGCTATCGGCCTGGTGGGCTTCGGCCAGATGATCGACCGCATGGGCACCAAGATCGCCTACGCCCTGGCCATGGTGGCCTGGAGCCTTGCCGCCGCAGGCCACGCGCTGGTGGGCACGGTCATGGGATTCGCCGCCATGCGCTTCCTGCTGGGCCTGGGCGAAGCCGGCAACTTTCCGGCGGCCGTGAAGGCCATCGCCGAATGGTTCCCCAAGCATGAGCGGGCCTCCGCCACGGGGCTCTTCAACTCCGGCTCCAACTTCGGCGCCGTGCTGGCGCCTGCGCTCATCCCCTTCCTGGCTGTCACGGTCGGGTGGCGGGGAGCCTTCGTGTTGATCGGCGCCCTGGGTCTGCTCTGGCTGCCCTTCTGGTGGATCCTGTACCGACGACCAGAGGAAAGCCCCCAGGTCAATGAAGCGGAACTCGAGCACATCAAGGATGGCGAAACCAGCACCAGCGAGGAATCCCTGCCCTGGACCAGCCTGATCAGACGGCGCCAGACCTGGGCCTTCATGCTGGGCAAAGCCCTGACGGATCCCGTGTGGTGGTTCTATCTCTTCTGGCTGCCGGGCTGGCTCAACAAGCAGTACGGCATCAATCTCAAGAACCTGGGCATCCCCATGATCACGGTGTACGTGATGGCCATCGGCGGCAGCATCGCCGGCGGGTGGATCTCCTCGCGGCTCATGGCGCGGGGGCTTTCCGCCAATCGTGGACGCAAGATCGCCATGATCATCTGCGCCTGCGCAGTGATCCCCATCCTGATCGCGGTTCGTGCGAAAAGCGTGTGGCTCGCCGTTCCCCTGGTCGGACTGGCCGCCGCCGCCCACCAGGGCTGGAGCGCCAATCTCTACACGACGGTCAGCGATATGTTCCCCAAGCGCGCCGTGGCGTCTGTCACCGGCATCGGCGGCATGGCGGGCAGCGTCGGTTCGATCATCTTCTCGGAAGCCGTCGGGCGTGTATTGCAGAAGACCGGGACCTACTGGCCCCTGTTCGCCTACGGCGCGTTCGCCTACCTAGTGGCCTTCGGCGTCTTCCATCTGCTGGTGCCGAAGATCAAGCCCATCGATCTCTCGGCGGAAGCGGCGAACTGAAGACCGTTTCAGCTTTACCACCTGTAAAACGGGGGCGTTTCTGCCCCCGTTTTTGCATGGCCTTCTACAAGCGGATAAGCAATTGGACGATGCACGGAACGACAAGATCTCGCGTTGTGTCAAAAACAATTCCTACATGATAGTTCTTGTCATTCACAGATAGATTGAATAAATAGGGATTATTACGATGGGCCTTGATCTCGGATAGTGACATTCTCCAGCTCAGCGAAACCATGCCGTTTTGGGTGGCCATGGAGAAATCATTGGGCTGGGCATCCTGGAACCGGATGCTGCATTTCGAGCCGTCTTCAGCGGGTGCGAGCGCAAACTTGACAAGGAAATCATCACCCGATTTTTCGCACACGATATGGCTGGTTACGCCTTTGATACGTGGAGTTACCACCGTGCGCGCGATAGGTGTGCAGCACAGCGTGCCAATAATTGCCAGGGAAGGGATGATCGAGTTGCGGAATGTCATGGGCGCACCCTATGCCTTTGCTTGACCTGGAAGGTTGAAGGATTTGCCTTGCATCGCGCGCAGCACAACAGGACAACGTGCGACAGAAGCCGTTGGTGGAAATCGTCTTTCCTCACCATGGGACGCCACCATGGCTTGATGCAGCCTCTCGTCCCGAGATGGCACCCGCCAGAAGAGCCTTATGGATGTTTTTGGAGAGGTAATATTCAGAGGAGAACCCGGCCTGGAAGGCA
>Ga0116170_10003250_pt1 | contig 15260 bp, 11 predicted proteins | sample AD_JPNHW1_MetaG_FD_89797 | JGI IMG/M metagenome (GOLD analysis project Ga0116170, IMG submission 89797) | Active sludge microbial communities of municipal wastewater-treating anaerobic digesters from Japan - AD_JPNHW1_MetaG | ecosystem: Engineered > Bioreactor > Anaerobic > Digestate | place...
GATATGGATAATCGTCGAATCGATAAAGTGATGGTTACCAAATTAGCTTCCCCACTCGAAGATGACTCCGATAAGACCGATTCCGAAGAATAAGTCAAATCATGAAATGTGAAATTTTCCCAAAGGATAAAAAATGATTCCACGTTTGCTGAAAATCAGCGGTTTTCTTTCCTATAAAGAACCGGTGGAGATTGACTTTACCCGGATCCATGTTGCCTGCATTTCCGGTTCAAACGGCGCCGGAAAATCCGCCCTTTTGGATGCGATGACTTGGGCTTTGTTCGGTCAAGCTCGGAAAAATGACGAGACGATTATCAATAATTCCAGAAATATCGATGCAGCGGAAGTGACATTTGAGTTCGAATATGAATCAAACATTTATCGAATCATTCGCTGTCTCAGACGCGGAAAAACTTCCACTGTCGATTTGTTGATTTGGAATCAGGAAACGGGAAACTGGCATCCGATGACCGAAAAATCCGTTCGCCAAACAAATAAAAGAATCGAAGAGTTGCTGCACCTCGATTTTGAGACATTCATCAATGCTTCCTTTTTTTTGCAAGGAAAAGCGGATCAATTTACAAGTCAAAGCGCCGGTGATCGAAAAAAAATACTTTCCAACATCTTAGAATTGGATATTTGGGAAAAATACCAAACTGCCGCAGCCGAAAAACGCCGCAATCAGACTGTGAGATTATCTTTTCTTGAGAATCGACTGGATGAAATCGAAAAAGAATTATCCGAAGAACCCCAGCGCAGAGAGGTTTTGAACAGGTTGGATGAAGAATTGAAAAAGTCCGAAGAGCAGTTGGTAATCAAACAACAAGCCTGGCAAAATGCAAAATCCGCCGAAACGCTTTTGGAATCCCATCAAGCCGCTTATCAATCTCTTCTGCAGAATTATGAAAAGAGTGTCAGGCAAATCGATGCACAAAAAAGTCGGTTGTCGAAACGGACTCTCGAATCTTTGTCTATTCAGGAATTGCTGAAAGAGGAGCCGGAAATCGAGTCGGGATACCGGCAATTACAGAAAATTCGGGAAGAATTATCCGAATGGAACAAAAAAGCGCTGGAAAATTATCGGATCGACGGAGAGCGAAAAGAGATAACGGGTAAAATCGGTCAATTGCGTGCCGGTTTGGAATCCGAACAAGCCACACTTCGACAAGAAATTCTCAGGCTGGAAAAGAATTTCGAATTAATACCAGAATTATTCCAAAAACAAAAAGAGCTTCAAACACAAATTGAAAGTATTGAAGCATTCCTTTCCGAAAAAGAATCTGTGAATGAATCTCTGCGGAACATTACGGAAATCATTGTAGAAAAACGGGCGGAGAATCAACAACTGGATGCCCAAATGCGGGATTTAAAGAAGCGAATAACGGAACTTCAGGCCGCTCAAGTGGGGACCCCTTGCCCTTTTTGTGGAAGGGAATTGGATGAGGAACATACCCTCACCTATTTACAAAGCATGCAGCTTGACGGGAAAAAGTTGGGGGACCGATACCGAATCAATAGCGAAGAACTGAAAAAGCTAAATGAGGAAAAAGATGCCCTTAATCGGAAATTATTAGAAATCCAAAATGCTGAAAAAAAGCACCTCGAACTTTCACGTATGCTCGCACCGATTTCCGCCGAGATCAAAAAAATTCAGGAAAATGAACCTTATCGCCAAAAATTATCCGATCGTTTGAGCGAAATTCAAAAATTGCTGGAAACGGAATCTTTCTGCGTGAAAGAGCGGCAAAGGTTATCCATGCTCGAAGAACAGGCAAAAGCACTCGGATATAATCCCGCAGCCCATGAGCAATGTCGGGAAAAAGAATCCGAATTGGCTCAGAGCGAAAACCGCTGGCAGGAAGTACAGCAGGCAAAAGCCGCTTTACAGCCGATTCAACGTGAAATTATCGATTTAACCAATCAGATCGCTGTTGATGAAAAAGAATTAAAGCAGATTGAAGGCTCCGTGGAACAGCAAAAAGCAGCGCTGGATGAATTTTCGGCAAACTTACCGGATTTACAAAAGGCGAAGAAGGAATTTGATACCGTTCAGGCTGAAACAAACCGTATCCGATTGGAAAAAGGAGCCGCGGAACAGCTCGTTTCCGTCTTAGAGTCATTGAAAAAGCAGAAACAGGAGGTCATTCGCGAACGGGAGGAAGTCAACCTTCAAATTTCTCAGCTGAAATACCTTGAAAAAGCTTTTTCAAAAAACGGAATCCCGGCAATCTTGATTGATCAGGCACTTCCTGAAATCGAAGAGCATGCCAATCTGATTCTGGGAAAATTGACGGATGAAAGAATGTCTGTCCGCTTTTCCACTCAAAAAGAGTACAAAGATAAGAACCGGGAAGATAAAATAGAGACCTTGGCTATTTTTATCAGCGATGAGACAGGATCGAGAGAATACGAATTATTTTCCGGAGGGGAGGCGTTTCGGATCAATTTTGCGATTCGTTTGGCGCTTTCCCATATTCTTACCAAAAGAGCCGGTGCCCGGTTACAGATGCTGGTAATTGATGAAGGCTTCGGCAGTCAGGATGAGGAAGGGCGCCAGAGATTGATCGAAGCGATAATCGCCGTTCAGGATGACTATAAAAAAATTCTGGTAATTACCCATTTGGATGAACTCAAAGATGCCTTTCCGTCTCGAATCGAAGTTGAAAAAACACCTGACGGATCGCGGGTAAATGTAATCGAATGAAAATCGGCATTGTCCAACGAGTTCTGGCGGAGTATCGCGTCCCATTGTTTGATCTTTTGGCAGAATCATATGACGGGAATGTATCGGTATTTGCCGGTGATCCGCGGAAAGATGAGATGATCGATACCTCGCGGAAATTGGAAAAAGCACATTTTTACTATGCAAATAACAAGCATCTATTTCATGGCAAATTTTATCTTTGCTTTCAAACGAATATCTTTCAATGGATGAGAAGCCAAAATCTGGATGTCTTGATCGTAGAGGCGAATAATCGCTATCCTTTAACCCGATGGGCAATTCATTGGATGCATCGGCGAAACAGGCCAGTAATCGGATGGGGATTGGGAGCGGGCTTTAACCAAAACCGTTTGAAAAGAAGATTTTTTCGTCAATTTGATGCGATCCTAACTTACAGCGGAGCCGGGGCTGAATCTTATCGAAAAATAGGAGTATCTCCTGAAAAAATCTTTATCGCAAAAAATGCCGTTACCGAACGACCGAAAAGGGATTTACCTCCCAAACGAAGTTCGGAAATATCCGATCATCCCGTGATTCTTTTCGTCGGAAGATTACAGGAAAGGAAGCGGGTTGATTTGCTCATTGAGGCTTGTGCCGCTTTGAAAGATTCCGTGAGCCCGATCCTTTGGATTGTCGGCGATGGACCAGCCAGACAACAGATTACAGAATTAGCTGCAAAGATTTTTCCGCAAACATTATTTTTCGGTGCCCTTTATGGGCAGGAATTGACAGAAAAATTTGAGCAGGCTGATTTGTTCGTTTTACCCGGAACGGGGGGATTGGCTCTCCAGCAAGCAATGGCATCGGGCTTGCCTGTTATCGCTGCCGAAGCGGACGGGACCCAAACGGATTTGGTACGGGAAGAAAATGGCATATTGGTTAAGCCCGGTGATTTAGAAATGCTAACAAATGCCATTCGAACCTTGCTGAGCGATTCATCACAATTGCGAAAAATGGGTGACCGATCTTTTCAAATCGTACGAAATGAAATTAATTTGGAAAATATGGCAAAATCATTCGAAGAGGCGATCACATATGCAGCCCAGAATCGGAAAAAATAAAATATTTTCGAAATAGATTTCATTTTGGTCAGAGAAAAAGGTATTCATGAAGATTTTGATCCTTGCGGACGGAAGAAGCCCAATTACGCTGAATTGGTTGCGAAGCCTGAAAAGTTTGAATCATCAGATTATTTTGGTTTCAAGCTATCTTTGCGAAAAACCAAAAGAGGCAGATGAATTTTTTATTCTTCCCGTCGCTTTCTCGGGCTTATCCGGTTCATCGATTCCCAAAAACAAAGCAAAAGATGGGAGTAAATCCGAAGGGTCCGACCGGACTTTTATCAGAAGATTCCGTCCGTTGCTGATCAATTTCAGGTATATCTTGGGACCTTTTTCGTTACCGCTTACCGCCCGGAAATTCAACAGGATCGTAAGCCAAACAAATCCCGATTTAATTCATGCGTTACGAATCCCTTATGAAGGCATGCTGCTTTCTTTTTATCGGGGAAAGATTCCGTGTGCAGTTTCGATTTGGGGAAATGATATCACTCTACATGCTCAGGGTTCCGCAATGATGCGTCAATTGACCCAAAAAACACTAAAAAAAGTCAGAGGACTGGCGGCGGATACAAACCGTGATATCCGACTGGGGGAAAATTGGGGCTTTCCAGCCGATGAGCCGATTTTAGTCGTCCCTGGTAACGGCGGAATTGATTTTACCAAAGTGCGAATAACGGCTGAAAAGGAACAAGTGGGACTGAATTGGTTGCCGGAAAACTGGAATATTGTAATCAACCCGCGTGGTTTTCGCCCGGGAAGTGTACGAAATGACACTTTTTTTCAAAGCATTCCCTTGATATTACGTCAATTTCCCAATACGCTTTTTCTGTGCTGTTCAATGGCCGGGCAGCCTGAAGCAGATGCTTGGTTGGATGAACTCCAGATTCATCGTAATACGATGCTTCTGCCTACGATTCCGCAAGAGCTTTTGTGGTCACTTTTTTCTCGGGCGCAAGTGACGGTTAGCATCAGCGAGCATGACGGGACACCCAACTCTTTGCTTGAAGCGATGACTTGCGGATGTTTTCCCGTGGCCGGGGATATCGAATCCATTCGTGAATGGATTACGCCGGGAGTAAACGGATTGTTGGTAGATCCGAATAATCCGGAACAGTTGGCTTCTGCCGTGATCAGTGCTTTGTTAAATGAAAAACTTCGATCCGATGCCGCTGAAATAAATCGACAAATCATTTTGGAACGGGCTGATTCGGAGATGGTACGAACCGAAATCGAAGTTTTCTATAATCAATGTCTGAGTGATTAGCCATTAACTTTTAATCTCTTTGACTTTTACCCATTCTCCGTCGTTTTCAGCTGATTTCTGAGCGGCGTTGATAAATGCCATATTCCGGGCTGCATCCGTAGCATCATAACGGACCGGTTTATGGTTGATGACACAATCCGAAAAATGTTCAATCATTCGGGTATATTCGTTGGTACTGTCTCGAAATGTGGAACGGATACCCAAGATTTCCTGCGTTACCGTACCGTTTAATACTCCTGTCTGGAAACCGTTATAAGCGGTAATCCAGCCTTTGGTTCCGTTAATAGTGTATCCGATCGGAGCATCTGAAGTGAACCCGCAAAGGATCTGAGCTTGTTTTCCCGAAGGGAAGCGGGCAAAAATTCCCATCCGGTCATCGATACCGGGCTTTCGATAATGGGCAATCGCAGAAACGGCAGTGGGTTCTTCGGCGAAGAATGTCCGGCTGGCATTGATTCCGTAGCAGCCTACGTCCATAACCGCTCCGCCGGCAAGTTTCTGATCCCATCTTACATCTTCCGTATCGGAAAGAATAAATGTAAAACTTGCTTGAAGGGATTCGATTTCTCCCAAAGCACCTGAATGAACCTGTGAAATCACAAATTCCGTTAAGGGATGAAATCGATACATAAATGCTTCCATGAGAACGATGTCTTTTGCTTCAGCCGCCTGCTTCATTTCCAAACAATCTTCCGGAGTAGGAGCCAATGGTTTTTCACAAAGAACGTGCTTTCCCGCCGCAATTGCTTTTAATGACCATTCCTTATGCAACCCGTTCGGTTGGGGAATATATACGGCATTAATATCTTTCTGAGCCAAAAGTTCTTCATAACTCCCATAGGCGGTTTCAATTCCGTTTTCTTCGGCATATCGTCTCGATTTTTCCGAATTTCGACTGGCGACAGCTAACACTTCAGCGTTTTTTGCATTTCGAATAGCCGGGATAAATCGTAATTTGGCAATTCCGGCTGTCCCTAATATTCCGAATCTTATCTTTTCCATAAGTTCCTCTTTTTTTATTCAATCGATTGTTAAAAGTATACTAAAGAATGCCTGGGCATGACTCAACAACAAGAATAAAATCTCAGCAATGATGGACTTAAGGATAAGCTGGCATGTTTGTTAATCAATCTCAAGAAAAATCCCCGATAAATTTAAGGAGGTTGATCCACACTGCTTATGCCCCTCACGCCGCTGAGAAAAATGTTGATCTGTATTACAGAGATTCCAATTCCCTTTGAAAAGCTTCTTGAATTTGATCCAAAATCAATTCAGATTCTTTCGAAAGGTGGCTTTGATTTTGAAATTCTTTGATCTGGTATAGAAAATAATTTGCATTTCCTTTTTCAGTCAGAATCAGATTTTTCCAACGTTCCGCTGTTTCCAAATCATTTTCCAATAAAGCCGCGAAGAAAAATGATTTCATTTCAATCATTGTGGAAGGAATCAATTCGGCGCTTTCAGCTTCTTTTCCGATTTCAACAACTTCCTTCCAATGATTCTGTTGAGCGGCCAATTCACCTTTTTCAAAATAGTAACACCATCCGTGAATAGGTTCAGTCCCCATAAAAGATTGAAAAGTGACTGTTCGGGTCGGATTGGGAATAATCCTTTCAGGCTTCGATCGCCAAAGATTTTTCTTCATTGCAATGTTCAGAAACGGCAAATTTCGATCCGCGGTCGTCAATACTTTCAAACAAGTGGTGGGGGTCGCATAAAGCAGGATGGTATCGGAAATATTTCCGCGAAAATCATTATGTGAAAGAGGTGAATTTGCCGGGAGTGGATCGATCATTCCTTCCCGGGCAGAGATTTGGAAAAATTTATAAAGCTCCCTATCCGGATATTCCGGCGATTCATAGTTCCAATTGAGTAAGGCATTCAAAGAGTTATCCGTAAGAGATCGGAACGGGAATTGATCACCTAAAACAAGCGTATTCGGACTGATATCCGGAGCCCGCCACGCAAGCTGCCAAAAATAATTTTTAGCGAGATCCCATTCTTTTCTGAATTGATTTTGAAGCTGGAATTGATAACCCGCCATAAATGCGATCAGTATCGCCAACAGAACAGGGAAGTATTTCTGACGGAGAATCAAAGCCGACAGCGCCATCACAATGATACATGCGCCTGCCATAAATGATAGAGATAAGCGATCTCCGTATAAAGTCAAACTAATTTTTAATCCCGCAGCCCAAACGGGAATTCCCCCCGTCAGAAAAAGAAATATTCCGATCAGTAAAAAACCACACAATTTTTGATCAGAAAGTTTTTCTTTCTCCTTACCGATAGAAACAATCAGCAACCAGGTTACTATGCCGACGAAAGAAAAAATCGCGAGATAGATCCATCGCATCTTTCCTGGAGAGGGAATTTGGAAAATTCGAAGCCAGGCATCTCCGACTGCAACTTTAAAATCCGATAAGATTTGTCGCATAAGATTCCCTATGAACATTGCCGGATTATCTCGCAGATGAACCGTTACAATTTGGCTCATATAGGTACTGGAAGAAAGAAATGCGCGCCAGTACAGAAAAAATCCAAAGATGAGCAGATAAGGGAAAGCGAATAGTCCGGTTTTTTTGATTTTATTTTTTACGGATTGTGTCGATACTTGAGGAATTTGATGAATCGTCAGCCAAATGATTATTGGCCGAAACAGTTCCAATCCGGCAAAATATTCGCAAATAAAAAGACCGGAAATTTCCGATAAAACAGATAAGAATAAAAAGATTCTCCATCCTTTTCCGCGCTTTATTCCATAATAAGTAAATAAAAGTGAAACAAGAATCAAATCCAATGAGAAAAAATGTAACAGGAACTCAACGGGTATCGCCTGTTCCATAAATCCCGGATAAAGCAGGAAAGAGATACTGAGCGGAACGATTATTTTTTGAAAGTTCGGGAAAGTATTGTTAAAAACCAGGAAAAAAAGAATTGAAGAACCCCAACGAAGAACCAGAGTGGCGATTCGCCAAGAAATGATGGATTCTCCAAAAACAGGTGACAGCAAAGAATAGACGAGATATCCATATTCACGAATCCATCCCATAAATTCTTTATATTCGTTTGGACCGCCCCGGTGATATGCCCACAGAAAATTCGGATCATCCCCATACATCCCCAGTTGAGGAATCAGCAATCCATATGCGAGGAAGGCTATCATTCCGGATGCAACGATAAATGATCGGACAGGATGATCCGATATTCTTTTCCTTATTCGATTAATCATCAGACACCTGATTTTTAAAATATCTCTCAGACTTCGGTCCATTCTCCGTTATTTTCGGCAGATTTCAATGCGGCTTGTATAAAAGCCATATTACCGGCTGCTTCCGCTGCCGTATATCGTAATGGCTTTTGATTTAAAACACAGTCGGAGAAATGCTCGATCATTCGTGTATATTCATTCGACGGATCTTTTAAGATTGATTCTACTCCGTTGATTTTTTGGGTCACCGTTCCGTTCGAAACGCCGAGGTGGAACCCATAATGGGCATGAATATAGCCTTTCCGTCCGCTGATTGTGTAACCGGAGGGATAATCCGAAGTCAAACCGCAGCTCAGTTGAGCTGAGCGTCCACTTTTGAATTTGGCTAAAATATTCATCTGATCGTCCACTCCGTTGGGGTGGTAATGGGCTACTGCCGCAACCGCTTCCGGTTCTTCATTAAACAGAGTTCGAGTAACATTGACACAGTAACAGCCGACATCCATCAGAGAACCACCGGCTAATTCAGCGCTCAAGCGAATATTATTCGGGTCTTTCAAAAGGAAAGAATGGCAGGTTTGGATCGTTTCCAAACCACCTAAAATTCCGGATTGAACATTCCGAATAATCTGTTCATTCAACGGATGAAAGCGATACATAAATGCTTCCATGAGCAGTACATGGTTTTTTTCAGCTTCTCTGCCCATTTCCAGACAATCTTCGGGAGTGATCGCCAAGGGTTTTTCACAAAGTACATGCTTTCCGGCATTGAACGCCTTCATTGCCCATTCTTTATGCAGACGGTTGGGAAGAGGAATATATACCGCTTGAATCTCTTTTGACTGTAGTAAATCTTCATAGGATCCAAATGAAAGCGGAATATGATATTTTTCCGCAAAATCTTTTGATTTTTCTGCACTACGGCTGGCAACCGCAATTATTTCGGCGTTTTCCGCTAAAGCAATGGCGGGGATAAATTGTTTCCAAGCAATCCCTGCGCTCCCCAATATTCCGAATTTTAATTTTTCCATTTTTTCACTCCTTTGATGATTGATGAAATTTTATAACAGACTGCCTATTTCCGAAACGGAAGACCGCTGATGATATCAATTTTTTCGGGACAGATTTCCGCATAAAACTCCGTCCCCGCAGAACAGATGATTTCACCGTCCGCCTGCCCGTATAAACCTGTCGTCGAGAATTCCGCTTTTAACCAGGGTGTCTTAATTCTGAGAATATCGGGATGATCCAAATTCCCGGTAAAAAATCTGGGAATAAGTGGCAGCAACTGATGTAGAGGTTTCCCGTTTCCGATTAAGACGGCATTCAATTTTCCGTCTTGAAAATCATAATCCGGGGCTAATAGGAAGCCGCCTCCTTCACGGGTACCGTTCATGGTTGTCAGCAACAAGATCATCATCTCCGTTTCGCCGTCCGCCCAACTGATTTTAGCGTCATATTGTTTGAAATCTTTTATCAGAGAACCTAATAATCCGAAAAAATAGGAAGGAAATCCTGTGAGATGAGACATGGTAGCCCGGTAATTTATCGCGGAATCAAAACCGATTCCTGCACCGTTACAAAAATATCGACTTTTTTCATTGGTTTTTACATAACCGACATCCATCGGAATCGGCTGCGCTTTTTTTATCAGGGATATTGCCTCCTTCAATTCGTTCGGAATTTTCATTCCGAATGCAAAATCATTTCCTCTGCCGTTTTGAATGACACCTAGAGTCGCTTTCCCAAAGCCTTTCTTTTGCGCTTGAATTAATCCGTTTACAGCTTCGTTGATTGTCCCGTCTCCGCCAACGATAATTACTTGACGATAACCTTCTTTGACACTTTCTTCAACCAAGTCAATAGCATGTTCCGGATATTCGGTTAAAACCATATCCGCAATAATTTCCTCGTCTTTTAATCCTTTTTCAACATCTTGAATAGAGTATTTAAATCTTCCTTTGCAAGCATATCGGTTATAAATTACGAGTGTTTTGTCCATGTCTTTTTCTGTTCCTTTTGCGTAAGGATATCTTTTTGTCTCTGCTTTTGATTAGGATCTTTTTCAACAAAAATATGTTCACCCGTAAATGGATTCGTCTCGGTAGCATACATTAATGTCGACCAGGTGGATGGGGTCGGTGTGAAAATTTGAGTTTGTTCGGGAGCGATATGCAATTCTTCATTCACAAAAGTTTTCAATCCTTGCATATCTTTTATCGTACAACCCGGATGTGCGGCAATAAAGTAATAACTGAGATACTGTTTTTTGTCAGCGTCTCGGTTAATCTGATCAAAATCCCGTTTAAATTGCAGCAACAACTCCTTTCCCGGCTTTCCCATCAGTTGTAATACTTTCGGGCTGTCATGTTCGGGCGCTACTTTCAGCTGCCCCGATATATGGTAATTGCAAAGTTCTCGGGTATAACTCTTTCCGCATCCCGGATCATGCAGAATCATATCGTATCGAATTCCGGATGCGATAAAAACCTTTTTGATTCCCGGAATTTTTCTGGCTTTGTTCAGAAGAGAAAGAGAAGGCTGATGATCAATTTTCAGCATCAGGCAAGGTTGGGGATAAAGGCAGCGTTTGTCTTTACAGGCACCTTGAGCCAGTTTCTTCGGACATTCAAAACCATACATATTAGCTGTCGGTCCGCTTAAATCGGTGATGATTCCTTTGAAATCAGGAAGTTTACTGATTGTCTCTATTTCAGCTAAGATGGATTTCTCGGAACGCCATTGAACAGTTCGCCCTTCATGAACCGCAATCGCACAAAAATTGCATTCTCCGTAACAACCGCGATGAGTCACGACAGAAAATCGAGTGGTTTCTAAGGCTTTGACCGGTCCTTGAGCTTCATAATAAGGGTGCTGTTCCCGAGTGAAAGGCAAAGAATATATTTCATCCAACTCTTGTTGTGAAAGCGTTTTTGCGGGCGGATTTTGAATAACATAGCGCTCATCATGCTTTTGAGCAATTCGATGAGCGGTTATCGGATCACAATTTTCATAAAAAATGCGGAAAGCTTTAATAAACTGCTTTTGATCCGACCGAACTTCTTCCAACGAAGGGATGACAAGAGCATTCTCCGGTAATTCATGAGAAGCAAAAACCAATCCCCGAATATTTTGCGGTGATTGTCCGTTTTTTAGAGCCTCAGCGAATTGGAGAATCGATTTGTCCGCCATTCCATATAAAAGGTAATCCGCTTTCGCATCTAACAGAATAGAACCTCTAATCTTATCAGTCCAATAATCATAGTGAGAAATGCGACGCAGACTGGCTTCGATACCTCCCAAAAGAATGGGTTTGGTATTTTTAAAAGCTCTGCGTATCAAATTTGTATAAACGATTGATGCTCGATCCGGCCTGCGATTGTTTATTCCGCCTGGTGTGAAGTCATCGCGGCTACGCGGCTTTTTCAAAGCCGTATAATTGGAGACCATCGAATCAACGGCGCCTGCAGAAACTCCCCAAAATAAAGCGGGTTCGCCGAGACGGGAGATATCATTTAAATTATTTATGTTGGGCTGAGCAATAATTCCGACTTTATAGCCGGCTTTTTCGAGAATACGACCGATCAGTGCGATTCCGCTGTAGGGTGAATCGATGTATGAGTCTCCATTGATGAGGATGACATCTGCTTTTTCCCATCCGAGTGCGTTCAATTCTTCTTTGGTTGTGGGTAAGAACATTCAAACTGAACCTTTCGGTTTCTTATATATAAAAATTATTCTTCTATTTGATTTTATCAGTCAAAGGAAATAAGGGCATCCGTTTTTTCAGAAAAACGGACAATCTTCCCAATCGATTATGAATAATAATTCAACAGTTCTTTCTGTGGAAATAAAAGCTGGGATACCTGGATTCGAACCAAGATCCACAGATTCAAAGTCTGGTGTGCTGCCGTTGCACCATATCCCAATGCTTGATTGATATAACAAGCGAAGAACATTTTATCATGAAACGTTAAATTCGACAAAAAGAGAGTATTGACGGACTGCGTATCAAATTTCCATCGTCAAGGAAAAAAGACAAAATTTTACAAAATCAAGAAGGTTTTCTTAATCCCTTATAATTATTCCAGATTGCGAAAGAAAAGCGAACCATTCAGAAAAATAACGAAGAGGCCTCAAATGACAGACTTAAAATACCAACGGATATTACTAAAACTCAGCGGTGAAGCGCTTTCCCCCAAGGAAGAAAATGGGATCGACCCCCAATCAGCCAATAAAATTGCTCAACAAGTCAAAGAAGTTTTCGACATGGGGGCGGATCTGGCAATTGTTATCGGAGGAGGGAATATCTGGCGTGGAAAAATCGGAATCGAAGTCGGAATGGATCAAGCAACCGCTGATTATATGGGAATGCTTGCTACCGTCATGAATTCACTTGTCTTAATGGATGCATTGGAACACATTGGTGTTACAACCCGCGTCCAAACAGCCATTGAAATGCGTTCGATCGCCGAGCCGTATATTCGAAGACGCGCAATCCGACACATTGAGAAAAAAAGAGTAGTCATTTTTGCGGGTGGCACCGGGAATCCTTATTTTACAACAGATACAGCCGCAGCTCTGAGGGCTGTTGAGATCAACGCCAATCTCTTGATCAAAGCCACGAAAGTGGATGGAATTTATGATTCCGATCCAAAAATAAATCCAAATGCTGTCAAATTCGATACCATTCGATATATTGATGTTTTATCGCGGCAGTTACAGGTAATGGATGCAACCGCCATTTCTCTTTGTATGGAGAATAAAATGCCATTATTGGTACTAAATCTTTGGGAAGAAGGGGCTCTCAGCAAAGCGGTAAGAGGAGAACCGATCGGGACACTCGTTACTCCTTAAGTGAATCCTCTTTTTTGTTAAATTCGAAATTATTTAAACCTCTCTTTTTTCCATTACGCGAATCTGCCTCAAGAGACTTTTGAGGCAGATTCAATTTCTTCATTTTTCCTTCCGTTATAATAGAAAAAGAATGATTTACCTCTTGAAAGGTAAAAAATAATTAAATGCGAAATATTTTTACGATTTTATTGCGGTTTTTAGGGCTGTGGGTTTTCAATGCAATCTGTCTTTTAGCTTGTGAATGGGTTATTCCGGGTATTACGATCATCCCGTATCAGGGTGTCCCTTATGCGGTAACCGTGATGGAAGTCAGTCTGATTTTTTCCATAATGAACTTATTCGTACGACCGTTGATTTTATTGTTCACTTTACCGCTTAACGGACTGACATTCGGCTTATTTTCTCTGGTAGTTAATGCTTTGGTGCTGTTCCTTGCTTCAAAATTTACTCCTTTCTTTAAAATCGAATTCCCTATAGCTGCTTTTCTATGCGGCTTTTTATTCGCCTTGGTCAACATCATTATCACATCTCTGATTCCGATTGACGAAGATTTTCTTTATTATGATATTTTGGTAAATCGTTTCAAAAAAAGCGGTGAAAAAATTAATAAGGACAAAAAGGGAATTATCGTCATCGAAATCGACGGACTGGCATACCCTCGATTAATCAAAGCTATTGAAAAAAGGAAAATGCCATATTTGAAAGAGTTGATTGATTCCGGAAAATTTATCATTTCCAAATTTGATTGTGGAATACCTTCTCAGACCTCTTCCTGCCAAGCCGGTATTATGTATGGTGATAATCAAAATATCTGTGCCTATCGTTGGTATGACAAGGAACAGAAAAGAATTATTTCGTCCAGCAGCTTTCAAGATACAAATCAGATGGAACAGGAAATCCTGCGCCGCAAAAAGAACGGTCTTTTAGACGGAGGAATGAGCATCAATAATCTAATGTCCGGGAATGCGGATGTTTCCTTATTTACGGTCAGTGCAATCCAACCGAAAAACTCGGAAGAATTAAATAACCGCAATATTAATCTTTATTTTTTTTCTTTAAGACCGTATTTATTGACAAAATCTATCCTATTCGCCCTGGCAGATGCAGCCGTTGAAGTCATCCAATATGTCTGGGCATGTCTCAAAAGAAAAGAACCGAGACTTAATCGTTTGGTTCATTTTTATCCGCTCATCCGCGGATCAACAAACGTCCTTTTGAGAGATACATCCACCGCAATAACCATCAATGAGGCGATGCGAGGGGGACCGGCAAGCTATACCACGTTTTATGGTTATGATGAAATTGCACATCATTCCGGTCCGGATAGTTTTGAAGCATATCATGCTCTGTCGGGAATTGATCATTCGATCAAAAAAATTCATCATACTGCCGAAGAAAACTCAGACAGAGATTATGAATTGTTCGTTATTTCCGATCACGGTCAATCTTTCGGAAAGACCTTTCGCCAGCGTTATGGATATAGTATCAGTGATTATATACGGAAATTAGCCGGTGAATGTGCCCGCTTGAAATCGGAATCGCAAGTTATCGGTATCGGGAACAGTGCGGCTGATAATGAATCCAGCATTCGTGCGGCGATTTATGATCTGACTGCTCAAAAGAAAACGCAACAGATCCCGATTCCCAAACAGACATTAAATAAACTTGATACTGTTCTTGAAGAAAATGCCGATGAAACACGAGCTAAAAAACGACCGGAAGACAATGATATCTGGATTCTTGCCAGCGGGAATTTAGCCAATGTCTATTTTTCATTTTCAAATCAAAAGGTCGATTATGCCGAAATCGAAAACCATTATCCCAATTTATGCTATCGCCTGATTCAACACCCTGGAGTAGGCCTTATGGTCGTTCATCAAAATAAAACGGCGATTGCAATCGGAAAAAAAGGCAGCCGGAATTTATCCACCGGCGAAATATCAGGACAAGATCCGTTGGCAAATTATCAGCCCACCGAAATGCGTTCTTGCCAACTATCCTATTTGGCTGAGTTTCCGAACGGGGGAGATTTAATTCTTTTTTCCACCCTTTATCCCGACGGAACGGTTGCTGCCTTTGAGGAATTGATCGGTTCTCACGGATGGATTGGCGGAGAACAAAAAAAAGCGTTTATTTTTCATCCAA
>Ga0116170_10003251_pt1 | contig 15259 bp, 14 predicted proteins | sample AD_JPNHW1_MetaG_FD_89797 | JGI IMG/M metagenome (GOLD analysis project Ga0116170, IMG submission 89797) | Active sludge microbial communities of municipal wastewater-treating anaerobic digesters from Japan - AD_JPNHW1_MetaG | ecosystem: Engineered > Bioreactor > Anaerobic > Digestate | place...
GAAGAGCTGTTGTCGTATGATCCCCGTGGCGGTACTCCATCTACTGAATCTACTGCCAAGCCGGCTGGCTGAAAGCTGCCCGTCTAAAGACGGGGGTTTCAACCTAGGACAGGAACAATGAATAGTTCTGCGGTTCTTGGTTCCGTAGCTGCTCTCCTAGTGATGTCTTGCGGTGATAGCCGTCAAGCAGGTGGTATGGGTGCTGGAAACCCCGAGCCCATCAAGATAGGGGTAGTGTTGTCAGCGACCCCCAAACAAGGTCATATGCCGTCGCCTTCTGCTGCGCGAATTCATTCGGGTGTAGTCGATACGCTACTTTTGATGCGCGATTCTAGCGGTATTGAATTTCAGATTCATCGGATGTATGCATCAATCGATCATATCGAAATTGATATTCCTACAGACCGAATGTGCCCTGAGAATGCCGAAGGAGATCGCGATTGTCAGAATGGGATAATGGCTCTAGATACCGCTGTAGCCTTTGATTTACTTTCATACCCACCAAGTCAGGGCATTTGGTTCATTTTGCCACAAGGAAAATATAGCGAAGTCAAAATTCGACTGTCTCCTTGGCTTCAAGGCAAAGTGGGAACGGAGCCAGATGCGCTTACGGGGAATTCTGTTCTTGTCGAAGGCATCATGTCACGACTCGGCGTAAATAGGCCGTTTCGATTAGCCCTTCGCTCTTCTCATACCCTAGAATTCAAAGATACCGTGGGTCTTGATATTGGCGCCATGAAATTGCTAAAAGCTAGGGTCAATCCACATAGCTGGATGGACGGAGTTAACGTAGGTCGATGTTTGGATGCTGGTCTGATTCCTTCCGGCACTGACACGTTGTTGCTCGATTCTAGTTATCCATGCGGGAATATCGATACCCCTTGGCTGGAAGATTTGACCGAATCGACTTCGCTTGAAGAGGAAAATTGAGCCCAGCAGTTATCCATAACTGGATAGTGCGGAGTTTCGAAGCGTCGGCGGCGTCACTGCGGCAGGTGCTAGAGTCTAGGCTAATTCGGTCCTAATTGTTCGTCTGTATGTTCTGGAGCAGGCGGATGTTCGCCACACGATCAAGGAAAACCGCATGCTTTCGAGTCGCCGAAATTCTCTTTTGTTTGCTGCGCTTGTTTCAACGCTGTCGCTGCCAGCAGGCGCGATGGCGCAGGCACTTGAAACCGAAGAGTCTGCACCGCTCCATCAAGGACAAATCGAGATCGGAGCCGGACTGGAACACCAGGTTTCGTCGGAAGGAACGGAAACGGCGCTCCCTATGGCCTTCGAAGTCGGACTCACCGAGAAGCTCACGCTTCTCGTCGAGCCAGTTGCTTTTACCTGGATTCGACCGGATGTCGGCCGCCACGCGTTCGGGATTGGCGACCTTGAGGCGTCCCTATTTTACCAGGTCCTGTCGGAGCAGGGAGTCTTGCCAGCCGTCTCGATTGCCGGAGAGGTGAAGTTCCCCACGGCGACCAACACTTTGATCGGATCGGGCAAGTTCGACTACACCCCTTTCCTAGTAGTCAGCAAGACAACGGGAAACTTCTTCACCTCGATCAACTTGGGGTACACGTTCATTGGGAAGCCTCGGGGTGTGGTGGCGAACGATCTTGTCAATTTCGCGATTGGAACAATTTTCCAAGCCAGCGAACGTAATCGTCTATATGCGGAGGTTTATGGCAATACCGCTGCTACCAGTCCCCAGAGGGAGCATCGACAGGTACAACAGAACTTTCAGGAGGAGAAACTGTCGGTGCAATCGCTTATGGTTTCGAGCTTGCAAAGGGGCTAGAGATCTCGATTGGTGCAAGCTACGACAACAATCAAGCAATTGTGCTTCGTCCAGGGTTTAGTTGGAAGTTTGGTGGCATATAAGGGTTTTCAACGGAGCTGTCCAAAGTGCGAATTCTTCTGATTGAAGATGATCTCATGATCGGAGCGGCACTTCAGGTGGCATTAAAAGATGCCGCCTATTCAATCGACTGGTTCCGAGATGGGAGAGAACTTTCCCGTATTGATTTATCCGATTATCTGGCCATACTCCTCGATCTGGGTCTTCCCCACATCGACGGTATCGAGATCTTGCGCCAAATCCGAAATTCGGGTTCGAAAATCCCAATCCTGATCTTGACGGCGAGAGGATCAGTGGATGACCGTATTTTCGGGCTGGATGCGGGGGCGAATGACTACCTGCCCAAGCCCTTCGACGTCAATGAATTGTTGGCGCGACTACGTGTGCTCCTACGTCATCCGGATTTCCCTGTTAGCAATGATTTGAGCCACGGAAATATTGTCTTGTCTCCGTCCACCTTGGGAGTGCGAATTGGCAAGCAATCTTGGCAGCTTTCCGGTCGCGAGTTTTCCCTTTTGTTCGCCCTTATGGGACGTCCGGGAGCGATTCTTTCCCGTACTCAACTCCAGAATAGGATCTATTCCGAGAACGAAGAGATTGAAAGCAATGCAATCGATTTTCTCATCCATGGCATTCGTAAGAAGCTTGGCTCTACGGTCATCCGCAACATTCGTGGAGTCGGATGGTGTTTGAATACAAAGCCGATTCATGAGGATGATAAATGAATCTCGTCCGTTTGCGATGGTTTTACGCCTTGACCTCTACTTCCAACGGATCCCTCCGCCTGAGCATTTCAAGAGCATTTGCCACCACAATCGCAATCGCTCTGGCTATTGCCGGTTCGGCATCCTTTCTTATCGCGTTTGTCGAAGCACGAGAGGTCCAGGATGATTCACTCTCTCTGATCGCATCGATCGCTGCCATGGGGCACGAGCAATTGGACTTGCATGGGGACCCTAGCTTGGGTGACGAAGCTTCGCAGGTCATTGTCCGTCACCTCGGCCCCGGGCCGCATCCCTCTTGGGTACCATCTGATCTAGTCCACGGATTTCAAACCAGGGAGATCGGCGAAAGTGAGTGGCGCATTCTTGTCGGGTCCGACCGCTCAGGGCAGGCGTTTATGGTTGCGCAGTCGACCGGAGAGCGATGGGATCTCGCATGGGATAGCGCTTGGCGAACAATCATGCCTTTGGGCTTGCTGCTCCCGTTGCTGTTGTGGCTCACCCATCGAATCGTGGTGCGGAAAACAACTCCAATCCGACAGCTGGCCGAGTATTTGGATGCCTACGGCCAAGCGCCGCCATCGCGGCTTTCTACTTCTGGAATTCCAAGCGAAATCCTTCCTTTCGTGGAGGCGATCAATTCCCAAATCGAGAGGATCAACAGGCTGCTCGATGATCAGCGTCGGTTCATCGCGATAGCCGCACACGAATTGCGAAGCCCTTTGACTGCGCTTTCCCTGCAAGCGCAAAATGTGAAAGGTGCTCCCACTCCCGAAGCGATGCGTGAGCGCGTCGAACCGCTGATGGAAGGAATCGAACGGTCCCGCCATCTACTTGAACAGCTTATGTCTCATGCTCAGGCCCAATCCGCCTTGATGAAAATGGTCGAAGCGGACGTTGTCGATGTGCTTAGGATGGTCGTCAACGGGCGCATCGAAATCGCGAACTCCCGTGGAATCGTGATCGACTTCATGTGGGGCGACATAAATTGTCACACAAGGAATCGGGCGGGATTTCGATTGATCGTCGAGAATGCATTGGACAATGCCCTTCGCTATGCTCCGACAGGAGGAACGATCACCATTCGGGGTGGGCCATGTCACGGAGGGTTCTGTCTCGAGGTAGTTGATGAGGGTCCGGGAATTCCTGAAGCAGAGCATTCAAAAGTGTTCCAACCCTTCTACCGGATCATCGATCGAAACGATGGTGGTTCGGGGCTTGGTCTTGCCATCGCAAAAGAAGCCGCCAATCAAAGTGGTGGGCGGATCATCTTGTCGCAGGCGACAGATTCTGGCGGATTGATATTCAGGTACGAGGAAGATCCAACGGTGTCTGTTTAGGACAAATTCTTGCAGTGTCAGCTATGGCCCTCTCAGAAAACTGCGGAGGCTGCAGCTCGGGATCGTGAATCAAATACGAAAGGAGATCGAGGATGAACGAGCAAACGAAAATGGTTTTAGCGAAAGTCCCTGCGGCGACGCTAGTGTTCTGGATTGTGAAGATCGCGGCGACCACCCTTGGGGAAACCGGCGGCGATGCGGTATCGATGTCTATGAACCTTGGCTATCTGGTGGGTACGGCGATCTTCGCCGTGATATTTTTCGCCTTCGTCTCCTTCCAGGTTTCTGCCAAGCGGTTCCATCCCGTACTGTACTGGTTGACCATCATCGCGACCACGACGGTTGGCACCACGCTGGCTGACTTTGCTGATCGCTCCTTGGGAATCGGATATGCCGGAGGCTCTTCCATCTTGGCCTTGCTTCTGGTCTTGTCCTTGGCAGTCTGGTACAAGTCGCTTGGCTCGATTTCCATTGAAACGATCCACACGCCCAAGGCCGAAATCTTCTATTGGGTGACCATCATGTTCTCCCAGACGCTGGGCACAGCATTGGGCGATTGGACCGCCGACACCCAAGGTTTTGGTTATGTCGGGGGTGCAATCTTGTTCGGTACGTTGCTAACCGGCTTGGCAGTCTTGTATTTCACCAAGAATGTCCAACCCGCTCTCCTGTTCTGGGCGGCCTTTATCTTGACCAGGCCTCTAGGGGCTGTTGTGGGCGACTTCCTCGACAAGCCTGCCGACGCGGGTGGACTTGCGCTCAGCCGATACACCGCATCCGCATCGTTGATGGCGTTCATCGCGTTGTGCATGTGGATCTTCCCCCAAAAGGCAGCTGTTGAGCGTCAGCAAGTCAGAAATCCCGGTGAGTCGCTATGATCAGGGAGTTGGAGTCACGAAACGATCAAGTCCGGTGGGCACCGACACGACTTCGCTTGTGACGAAAAACTGAATCAAAATATCGAGAGTATGATTCAGTAGAGCTAGTGATAAGCCTGATATAACCTTGCATATCTGGCCTCATTTGAATCATATGCACTTCTGATTCAAATATTTCGACAGCAAGCAAGGAAGTATGTAGTGATCTTCAGTGTCACAAGCGCCGCAAGTCGCGGCGGGATACACGAGGGCACCATGCGTACACGTCCATCAACGATTTTTCCAGTGATGCTGGCTATCGCTGGAAGAATTTCGGCTTCACTCCACGGTCAAATTTTGGATGCGAGGTCGAGGGTGCCTCTTGATTCTGTCAAGGTGACCATCGCCTCGAGTGGGGCCGTGGTTTGGTCGGACGCGCAAGGAATGTTCGACCTCGGAACCACCGGTGTTTCTAGGCGGTCAGTACTGCCGAGCCAGATCTCCATCCGTAGGAACATCCTGATGATCCCATCAGGCATCACCGCGCAGATTTTCGATTTGCGTGGTCGAATGATTCTTCAGGGTCGTGAAGGATTAGACTTGACGCGCCTCGCAACCGGAATCTATCGAGGAAAAGCCGGACTTGAATCCTTCAAGTTGATTCAGTCGGGGCGTAGCCTATCGATCCTTTCATCGCAACTCATGACAGATAATGTCATGAGTTCTGCTGGCCGCTCCATGGCTGTCGTAGACACGCTCCGATTCAAGCATCGGGGATACCCAACGTTAGTGGTCGTAACCGCGGCCACGGATACGGCGATGGCGATCAAACTGACTTGGTCGGCCGAGCAGGAATTCTTTGACTCAGCTACGACGGTCTTGGAGAGAGGACTGCTTCCCGTCATCCACGACACCCTTGCAATGGACACGGCTTCAGCCCTATTCAAGGCCTACCTTGCCAAATGGCCTCATGGCTTGGAGCCCGACAATGCGCGACGCCAGATCGGATACATCGATTTTTTGCAAGGCCGGTTCGCCAGTGGTGCAGTCTGGTTTTCGTCCGTGTTGGATTCGTTTCCCAACAGCGTCTACCGCACCGATGCCACGTACTACCTGGGCCGATGCAAATACGATCTGGGGCTTGCCGACGCCACGCAATATCCACTCGCACGGGCCTTGTTCGAAACAGTTGTTTCGATGTGGCCTGCATCCGTGCATGCCGACAACGCCAGCTACTACATCGGGCGTTGCTGGCACCAAGTAAAGAGCTACGATTCCGCCATCGCCGCCTACCGCAAGTCGGAGAAGCTGTATCCCACGGGGGATTTGGTCGATGCGGGCCTGTACTACACAGGCGTCGCTTTCTATGACCTGAAGCGCTACGACACCACACTTGCCGTAGAGGCATCTTTGCCAATACGCTTCCCTGCCTCGCTGTACCGCGACAATGCGCTGTACGTACATGCCAAAGCTCTGTATCGCAAACCAAATCTGGTGGCTGCCGCGCCAGAATTTGACGCAGTAATCGCCTGGTCTCCTACAAGCAATGTTCTTGATTATGCGCTGTACTACCGATCTCGAATTTGGCTCGATCAAGGCAATTGCGCCAGTGCGAAGCCTCTGATTCAGCGCCTCCGCACCGAGTTCCCGACAGCATCGGCCAGGACCTTGGCTGACAGCTACGCCACCAAACTCAGTTGCATCGTTCCCTGATCTGGCCATGTTACCCAATATTCCGCGATTCATCGCTCCGATCTTTCTGGCGATCGGGCTAGTTGGTTGTGACACGGGCGTTTCCTCACTGCCAGCGCCGCCTGCCATCCCGCCCGCACAAGCTTGGAACGATCTTTGGGCAACGTACGAACGGACGGCGCACGACAGTATCTCTCTGGATGGGATGGCATCGCGATTCTTGGGGTTCGAATCCATGTACCCCACGAATCCCCGAGCAGCCGAGGCTGCGTGGTGGGCAGGCTATGTGACCTATCTGCAAAGGCGTTGGCCCGATGCCGCAACAAATTTCCGGGGGATGGTGCAGCGGCACCCCACAAGCGTATACGTAGACAACTCGCTTCACTATCTCGCAAGGTGCCTGGTCGAACAAGGGATCGGTGATCAAGCCCGAGATTCGATTCGACATTTTCTGGCAAACCCGAAGTATTCGACGAGTCTGTACCGTGCGGCTTCCTGGTACTACTTGGGGCGTGCGTACATGGTGATGGGAAAGAATGATTCGGCGAGACGGATCTTTGCATTGGTTCGGGATAGTTTCCCCTTAGATACGGTACGCATAGCCGATGCCACCTACGAAACCGGCAAAGCCTGGTATTCCGATTCGATCTGGACCACGGCCCAGGATTGGTTCGGGAAAGTCATCGACTCCTTCCCCACGGTGGAGTTTCGCCAAGACAATGCCATGTACTGGTACGCGCGTTGCCAGCATCGGCGCAACCACGAGGATTCGGCGATTCCAGGTTACAGAAACCTGATTGCTCGATACCCGACCAGTAGCTACGCCGACCAAGCTGCCTACCACATCGGGGTCGCGTTCTACGATCTGGCCTTTCGAGTCGGGCCTGCTGAATTCTACGACTCGGCGATCATCTCGGAAGCGAATTTTCTGGGTGCCTACCCCTCAAGCAGCTATCGCGACGATGGCATCTACGAACAAGGAAAAAGTCACTACCGATTGGGACAACCCAATTTGGCCGAGCCGTTGATGGATTCTGTCATCGCTTGGAATCCGGCAAGCAACGTGCAGGACTACGCACTGTATTACAAATCGAGAATCCTTGGGGATGCGGGGAATTGCTCAGGGGCATCCAATGTGGTCTCCCGCCTGCTCGCGGCTTATCCTCAAAGTGCGGCATTGGTGCTGGCTCGGACATACGCCAATTTGAACGGATGCGTGGTCCCATGAAACCGTGGAAAATCGTTTTGTGTGCGATCCTTTTTGGGTTGCTCCCAACTTCAATTTTGGCCTATCGAATTCTTGGTCAAGGAACAAGACTCTCGTCGCTAGTGCCTTGGCGGGGATGGGACGTCCAGTTGGCCATGCAGTACGATGGTCACGGCGATTCGGTGGGGGTTCACACATTCTTGCCACTCGTCGAATCTCGACAGCACACCTGGGCCGAAAGCTACGGTGGATCAGGTGGAAGCATTCATCCTGACTCCCTGGGGAATCGCGAATTTGTGGTCTCTCAGGCGAATGTAACCGGGCATCATCAGATCCTGATCCAGTTCCAGACGCTTCCCGAACGCGTCGTGTACAAACTGGACACCGGCTTGGTTATCGACACAGCCATTCCGGCTGACATTCGTCTCTATCTCGATTCCACCGATGCGATCCAAACCGGTAGCGACGAAATTCGTGAACTTCTGACCCGGATCACACGCGGGTCCAAGGATGAGGCGAAGGTTCTACGGGCGGTTTTTGACTTCACGGTCGACAGCATTCGCTACGCCAACTATTCGGGGTCGACGGATGCGCTAACATCGCTTCGCTTGGGCGAAGCCAGTTGCAATGGAAAATCTCGGTTGCTGGTTGCTTTGTTGCGGACGGCCAAAATCCCATCCCGTCTTGTGGGAGGGCTGATCTTGAATGCCGGCACAAAAAAAACGACGCACCAATGGACGGAAGCATGGGTATGCGGACACTGGATCCCGATGTGTCCCACCAATCGATATTTTGCCGAAATTCCTGAAAATTACTTGGCGCTGTATCGAGGCGATATGGTTTTGTTCCGGCACAGCCCCAATATCAATTTCAATTTCGATTGGACGCTCAAAGCGACCCAGGTAAGCAAGGACGAAATTGGGTTGGCGGAAGAACAGTTGGGTTCGATCTGGAGCCTGTGGAAGGTTTTCGGGAAAGCTGGGATATCCATGGCGTTGCTGAAGACGCTTTTGCTTGTGCCGGTCGGCGGACTGATCACCGTGATCTTTCGGAATCTACTGGGGTTCGAGCCATTCGGAACTTTCCTTCCCGCCCTGATCGCCACAGCTTCGGGAGCAGCTGGACTGGGTTGGGGGCTCTCGGCGTTTTTTGGCGTGATCGCTCTTGGAGCCGTGGTTCGCTGGGCCGTGGAAGGACTCAAGCTCACGCGCACGCCCAAGCTTGCCGTCATCATGGTTTCGGTGGTTTCATCGTTGATCGGGTTGACTTGGCTTGGTCTGTACTGGAATGTTCCGCGTTTGGCCCATGTGTCGGTCTTCCCGTTGGTGGTCCTGACCATGACCATCGAGCGTTTTTCCAGAGCGGTCGTGGAAGACGGTTTGGCTTCCGGGTTGCGGCGATCCGTGGTCACCGCGCTGGCCATTTCTGCCTGCTATGCGGTGGTCACCTTGAAGTCCGTGCAGTTGGTCTTCGTGGCCTTCCCTGAAAGCTTGTTGTATGTGGTGGGATTGAACATCTGGATTGGTCGATGGGCGGGAATCCGTGTCTGGGAGTACTGGCGCTTTCGGCGAATTTTGTTTGTCCGATCCAGGAGTGTCGTATGATGTCCATGAATGTTTCCGCGATGCTGAAGGAGTGGAAAGAATTCAAAGTCCGGTGTTCTGATCTAATGCCGATGAACGCACGGAATCTGGATGTCATATTTCGAGAAAATCCGCGTGCATCGCATGGTTTGGTCAACGACAAGGTTGTGGCCAAAGGAATCATGGAAACTGGCGGTGTGAGTGTTCCCAAAACCATCGCTGTGATCGAAAATTTCTTCGATCTCCAGCTATTAGATGGTGTCATCGATTCAAATTCAGAATTTGTCATCAAGCCAGCGAACGGATCAGGGGGCAGCGGTGTGTTCCTGGCCGCTTCTCCAGCACCTGGAGGAGTGATCACTGCTTCGGGGCGATTTGCATCCCGAGCGGAGATCCAAAGACACGTCACGGAAATCCTGTACGGGAACTTTTCCGGAAACGTATCCGACAAGGCGCTCATCGAAGAAAGGCTTCATCCCCATCCACTGTTCACGGCAATTTGGCCGGTCGGACTTGCCGACATCCGGTTGATCGTGTACCACAAAAAGCCCGTGCTTTCCATGGTGCGCATCCCCACAAAAGCATCTGGAGGAACGGCCAACCTACATCAAGGCGGTGTGGGGGTCGGGTTGGATGTCGCCACCGGGCGCACACTTCGAGCGGTTTGCAAAGGGCGCGAAATCAGGCTCCATCCGGATTCCAAATTCTGTCTGCCCGATATCGAGATTCCGAATTGGCAGGAGGTGTTGTCGACCGGAGTCAAGGCTGCAGAGCTGTTCCCGCTGGGGTATGTGGGAGTGGATCTGATATTGGACAAATCCGGAGCGGTCAAGGTCTTGGAGCTCAACGCTCGACCGGGCCTTCAAATCCAAATCGCTACAGGCATTGGTCTAAGGAGTGCGCTTCGATGAATACCGCTCGGAATTCACTTCTGCCGTTTGTATTGGTGTTCGTTCTTCTTGGCATATTTTTTGTGATGATGGAAAGGCGGATTGGCAACCAATCTCGCAATGCGCATATCATCAAGGTTGGGAATTTCGGATTTGACATCGAGTCCAGTTCTCCCGCGCCAAAATCTGACTCGGTGATGTCGATCGCCAACGAATTGCTTTTACGAGGGAAAGATTCTGCTGCCATCGATCTTTTGTCCGGGTTTGTCGCGCAAGCCCCCGACTCGCTGCGCCCGTCTTTGTGGGTTCAGGCAGGGAAAATTCTGCTCCAATCCGACAAGGATTCCTTGGCGCTCATTGCCTTCAAAAATGCTGTCGCAGGGAAGAATCCGCCTCGGGAAGCAAACCTGTGGCTTGCCATTGCACAAAATGGCAATGGAACGTCAGGAATTGACCGACTTTCGCGAATGCTGGTGTTGGCTCCCGACAACGCTGCTGGGTGGTTTCGGCTGGGCGTACTCCAACGACGCGGGGGTGACCTGGAATCGGCTGCGAAATCATGGCGCAAGGCGTTGGATATCTTCCCTGGATTCAAGGATGCGCAATTCAATCTTGCCATCATGGAAATGGGGAAGAAAAATTGGAAGGAAGCTCAACAAGGTTTTTCTGATTTGGTGAGGGCCTACCCCTGGAAGCCAGAGTATCATCTGAACTTGGCGCAATGCCTTTCGGAAACCGGAAAACGAAAGGAGGCATTGGCGGAGTACCATCGTGCCATCGCGCGTCGTGGTGGGAACTACCCCGAAGCTTGGAGCGGAATGGCTGTGGTGTTTCGCGGTTTGAAATTGGATGATAGCGCACGATACGCCTTGCATCGCGCCTTGGACTTGCGACCGGAATAGCCCGAAGCCCGATACAATTTGGGGATCCAGTACTTGGGTTCCGATCAACTTGATTCTGCGGCGCAAGAATTTTCCGCAGCGGCCACGTCCAATCCGGGCTACAAAGAGGCCTGGTACAATCTGGGGGTGGTGATGGCCAGATCTCATCGGCCCGACAGCGCGGTTTCCGCTTATCGCCGGGCGCTGGCTCTGGACCAGAGCTATACCAAGGCTCGAGTGGGTTTGGCGATTCGCTTGGAAGACTTGGAGCGACATACCGAGGCACTTTCGGTTTACCGTGCCGGAATTCGACTGGATACGGCGAATGCTGAATTCTGGTTCGGTGCGGGTTTGATTTTACGGCGGATGGATTCACTTCCTCAATCCATCCTAGCGTATCGCAAATGCCTGGTTCTTGCACCGGACAACGACAAGGCCATCAATAATCTCGGTATGGCTCTGGCGTTGTCCGGAAAACGACAAGACGCAGCGATCCTTTTGCGGGATGGCATGTCGAGGTTCCCGGACAACGTGAGCATTCGCTACAACTTGGCGATTCAAGAAAGCAAGTTGGGCCATGCCTCCCAGGCCTTGGCGCTCCTTGAATCGGTAAGACGCCTGCAACCTCGCCATGCGGGAGCGCTTCGGTTGTTCGGCGAGATTTTGGCAAGCCAAGGGAAAGCCAAGGAGGCCCGCGAGATGTACGCCAAATCATTAGTGATTGAGCCTGGAAATACCGAAGCTGAATCTGCCCTTGCACAATTGAGGAATCAATGAGCGGATTACTGATTGCTTCGTTGGTGGTACTTTCCAGCGGGCCTAACGATCTGACAAATTCTGGTCAATTTGAAGTAGGTACTGGTTGGAATTCGAACCCACTCTACTTATCAGATTCTTCTGTCCGGAAGTCAGGGTCGGAGTTGTTCCGATTGCGAGTCCAGAACGATACCAAATGGAAAAGCGGACCTTTGCTTGTCCGACTATTGGGCATCGGTGATGCCCAGACCTATCCGTTCAAACGCCAAGCCAGCGATGACGAAATTCGTCTGGAACCAACCGCACGCTTGTCCGGTTCCCACGACCTGCGCCCGTGGATCGAAATCGGCTGGCTTTCGCTGTTGAGCGACAATTCCCTTTTGGTTGGTTCCGAACGATTTGACGCCCAAGGCGTACGTCAGGGCGAAAACCGGCAAAGGGCCATGCTGGAATTCGGTGTGCGGCCCAAAGGACTTGGGAAAGCCAATATGAATTTGGCGTGGCAGCGGCGCGACTTCGAAGAAGTCCCCAATGCGACATCGCTGGATCGCGACCAGTGGGAAGCTGGAATTGCGTGGGATGGTCCGTCTTGGGGGGCGGCTACGCTTTCCGTGGGCGTGGATTACGAGGATCGCCGGTACCGCACCTGGCCTGCGAGGTACATTTGGGGCGATGTAGCTCCAGGTGTAAGTAAGCACATGCGGTCCTGGGGTGGTGACGTTGGGATTGCATGGGAGCCTGTGCAGCAATGGAAGTTGGTTTTGAAACCAAGATTGCTGGTGCGACAAGATTTGGCATGGGGGTATTTCGACGAGATCAATCCATCGGGATCGATCTCCGTTCGCTGGCGGCCCGATTCCTCGTGGTCGTTCCACGTACGGATCCAGGAAGGCTGGGAGTATTTCTCCCACTATCGTGACAGCTACAATCCTCAGAGAGGAATCAAGAGAATTCGATCGGATAACGCCAAATTCGAAATCGCCCGGAGTCTCGGCTCGCGGGAAATCGTTGCAGCTGTCACAGTTTCTGGTGAAGACAACTCGAATCTTCGTTACACTTGGTCTGCGGCATGCGCTTGGCTAGGCATCCGTCAAAATTATTGAATTCCGGCTAACAGTAGGCTAATTCTCCCCGCGTAGGTTGTTGCTCAAGGTGGACGCCGACGCGCGTTCCCGATGTCAGTCACCTCGAGAGGAGCATCATCATGATCGCATTGAAGAATCGCGCAATGGCCTTGATGGCCGTGGTCTTGACCGTGGCAGCGGCGAACGTTTCCGCCTACACCGGACAGGAATTGGCCAAAGAAGCGAAATTCAGCATGAAGCAGGCGAGGCAGATCGCTCTCAATGCGCATCCCGGAAGAATCACGGATGAAGAACTGGAACGGGAGAAAGGTGGAACCGGCCTGCGCTACTCCTTCGACATCCTCCAGGACAAAGTCACGCAGGAAGTGGGTATTGACGCGAAAACTGGCAGCGTTTTGGAAAATGCGCCGGAAGGACCAAATCCTGAGTAGAAGGCCGCTAAGGTCAGAGCTGCTGCTGCGCAAAAAACAATCGTATCGGTATTCACTGGAGGAGATCCCGGAACTTTGTCGAAAGCCTGAATGCTAGGATTCGGGCTTTTTATCGCCTTCCTAGGGAATTATGGATTAGCAGGATGCTGAAAAACTCTCATTTCAGCAAAATTGGCCTTAAAATTTGAGCTGTTTTGCATCGGGAAGTACCAGAAATTGTTAAACGCACCATGTTTTCGGCCAAACACTGAGAAAATCAGCATCCTGTTAAGGGAAATGTGCATTTCAATGATCACACCACTATGACCCTCAAGTTAAGGCTGGCGACAGAATCTGACGATCCTGGATCTCCGAAGAGCCATTGAAATGGCCATCAATGCCATTCGGATTTACATCAAAGGAGGTTTGCGATGAATTTGGAACCACGTACTACAGTCTCGACGATCCTTCAAAAAGTTCCAGAAGCCACATTGGTGTTTTGGATCATCAAAATATTTGGCACGACAGTTGGAGAAACCGCTGCCGATTTTCTCAGCTTTGATCTGTCTTTTGGCTTGGTCAATACGTTAATCGGAATGAGCTTGATTCTTGTGATGGCCTTGGCCTTCCAATTTCGCTCCAATCGTTACGAGCCCTGGAAATATTGGTTAAGCGTGGTATTGATCAGTGTTGTTGGTACGCTTGCTACAGATGCATTAGTTGACATTCTGGGGGTTTCTCTAGTTGCAACAACTGTGTTCTTTTCAGGTGCCTTGATCGCCACATTCGTCACGTGGTATGCAATTGAAAGAACATTGTCGATTCATTCCATTGTTACAAAAAGGCGAGAAATATTCTACTGGGCGGCGATCTTGTTTACATTCGCATTGGGAACGGCCTCAGGAGATCTGGTTTCCGAAGAGTTGCACCTGGGATATGTTATCTCGACGCTAGTCTTTGCCGGAGGGATTGCCATGATTGCCGGTGCCTACTATGTGCTTCATCAAAATCCAGTGACCTGCTTTTGGACGGCCTATATCATGACCCGCCCCTTGGGTGCATCGGTAGGTGATTGGCTCACTCAAGCGCCAAGCGATGGTGGATTAGGAGTTCCTGCATTGGGTGCTACCAGTATAGATCTTCTGATCATATTGGTCTTAGTTGCAGTTTTGAGTTTTCGCCAACGGCGAGATCGCTTGACATAAGTCAACCATCTTGTATATATAAGCATAATGGAAACTCGAATCATGACAAGATATGCCAGTTACACCTCCTCCTCTACGCTTAATTCACTATTCCTACACAATGGGTTGTCAGTACGGAAATGGAAAACTGAACAATAAAATATTTCACATAAATCGTGATCGTGAAAATGCGTTTATTACCATAAGCACAGGGTCATTAGTCGCAGTTTTGGGAATACAAATCATTCAACTATTGCCGAAATTATTCGAGAGGTAGTCGGAAAATTTCCAAATATTTATCATACCTTTTCGTAGGTGTTTGGTTGATTCTCTATAATGGCAACCAAAGCGAGCATTCATTCTGGAAGCTAGCCAGCATGAATGCAAGTTCCGGCTGGTGAAAGAAATCATTTTGGATAACAGATAACTTGTACAAACCAACAATGCCCCCCCCCTAAGCAATGAATTGACGGCAGGAAACTACAGAACAACGCCCCAGCAATGCAGTAGAGTCTATAGTGCCTAACAGTATAATTGTACCCGTATTGGTGTCCAAACGGGTAAATATAGAATAGAAAATGCGGCAAAAACTCAAATAGAAAAACAGCAAATCAAGCATCTAGCAACCATCGTGCCTAACAATGCCGTTCCATGCTGATGCGCTTCGCGCACAGCATGAACAGGCGTCGTTAGGGCGATGCCTTCGGCGAGCAACAATATTGAGCGACAATAAACGGCCTACGGCCGTTGAACAAAAGAACAAAGAAGGAACGGCCGATGGCCGTGAAGCAACAAATAAAGCA
>Ga0116170_10003255_pt1 | contig 15252 bp, 18 predicted proteins | sample AD_JPNHW1_MetaG_FD_89797 | JGI IMG/M metagenome (GOLD analysis project Ga0116170, IMG submission 89797) | Active sludge microbial communities of municipal wastewater-treating anaerobic digesters from Japan - AD_JPNHW1_MetaG | ecosystem: Engineered > Bioreactor > Anaerobic > Digestate | place...
ATACCACGGCGCCTGTGCCGGCTATAAGGAGCAGCCCGGGTTTGCCGCCGAAAGCCGCGCGGTGCGCCGCCTCCGCGTCCGAGATGACGTCGGCCAGGTTAATTTTTCCGGCCAGTGCTTTAACAAGGAACGGCTTTTTCCACCCGCGGCTGAAGGCCCCCCGCGTGGCTATTACCAGCGGGGCCTCCGCGCCTCCCGGCCAGCGGGTCAGCAGCGGGATAAGCTTTCCGGGCAGCGTCCGGAGCGGGCTGGTCCTGAGCCTGGCGGTTTTAAGGGGGCGGCAGCGCCGGTCAAAGGCCGCCACCCTGGTCCAGGTGCCTCCCCGGTCAACGCCTATGGCCGCTATTTTGTTGTTTTCCTTTCTCGGCATATCCGGTCGCCGCCCGCTTCCTTGACGACGGGCACGCCAAATGATAACATATAAATATACAAGCAGTCCTTATGATAAGACAGTCAGACGGCGTAAGCCTCACAGCGATAATCGGCACCGAAAACGTTTTTTTCCTGGACGGCAGGCTTTCCAGGGAGGAAGTGGTGCGCCGGCTCGCCGAAAAGATCCTGCCCCAGGTTTCCGGCATAATAACGGACAAGGCTCTTTTCGCCCGCCTGGCGGAGGTCGAAAAGCTCAACCAGGTGCTGGAGAGCGGCTTTTACATCCCGCACGCCAAGTTCCCCGAACTCGACGGTTTCCATGCTGTGCTGGGTATCAGCCCGGAAGGTTTCCACGACGCGGCTACCGGTTTTACCGTCAAGGTCGTCCTGCTGCTGCTGTCCCCCCATAAGCCGGCTTTTTTTCAGCGGCATCTCAACATGCTTTCCCTGCTCAGCCAGACCTTCCAGCCCGAGCTGATAGAAAAACTGGCCGCGCTCAAAGATCCCGCCGAAGTCCTGGCCCTGATAAAAAGCAAATAGCCGGGCAGGTCCGTTTCCGGGCTGCTCGTTGGGCCGCCGTCCCAAAACATATATAATTGTCTGTAATGGTTCCTAATCCCCATCCCAAATTCAAGCAGGTCTTTGTGCTGAGCACGGCCATGCTCAGTTTTATTTCTTTCTGGAAGGCCGCCTCTATCGTGCTCTGCGACTTCGGCTCCAGCGCCTACTATGCCGGCGGCATAGCTATGAACGCTTTCGGTCCGGCTTTTCCCTGGTTCATAATGGGCGTTATGCTGTTCTCCGGGCTGATGCTGGGCGTTTACACCGAATCCTGCATCATGTTCGTGCGCGGCGGGGTTTACGTGGTGGTACGCGAGGCCATGGGCAAGGTGATGGCCAAGCTTTCTGTTTCCGCCCTGATCTTCGACTATACCCTTACGGGGCCCATAAGTTCCGTTACGGCGGGACTTTATCTGGGCAGCCTGCTTGAAAATATCCTTCCGCTGCTGCATATAAACTGGCATGTGCCGGGGCGCGCTTTCGCCGTCGCTTTCGCGGTCATGGTTACGGCCTATTTCTGGATCGAGAATATCAGGGGTATAGAGGAGTCGGCGGATAACAACGTAAAAATAATAACTTTCGTGGCGGTGGTAGCCGTGGTCCTGATCTTCTGGTCCGGGATGACGCTCTATTCAAGAGGTTTTACCCTGCCGCCCTTCACGCCGGTCTTTACCCCCCAGGCCCTGGGCTGGGCCGTGAACTTCCCCTGGATAAAAACAGCCGGCTTCATAGGCCTTATTATCGCTTTCGGCCATTCCATACTGGCCCTGAGCGGCCTGGAAACGCTGGCCCAGGTATATCGCGAAATTGAAGATCCCAAAGTGGAGAACCTGAAGAAAGCCGTGGTTACCATCTTCCTGTTCAGCGTTTTTTTCACCGGCCTGCTGACCTTTATTTCCGCCCTGATAATCCCCGGGGACCTGATAGCCGGTAAGTATGCCGACAATCTGCTCAGCGGGCTGGCCATCGAACTTTCCGGGCCTTACTGGGCCCGGCTGCTGATGCAGATAGCCGTGGTGCTCTCGGGCGCGCTGATGCTGGTTGGCGCGGTCAATACTTCTTTTGTGGGCGCCAACGGCGTGCTCAACCGCGTGGCGGACGACGGCATCCTGCACGACTGGTTCCGGCACCTGCATAAGAAATACGGCACCACGCACCGCCTCATAAACCTGGTGGCCATAACCCAGGTGCTGATAATCCTTATCTCCGGGGGCGATATCTTCCTGCTGGGCGAGGCTTACGCTTTCGGCGTGCTCACCAGCATGTCCTTCAACACCCTTTCCATGATAATACTGCGCTTCAAGCACCGCGACGAAGAGCGCGAGTGGATGTTCCCTTTCAACATCAAGATAGACAATGTTTATGTTCCTGTCGGGATGATCTCGGTGCTGCTGGTGCTGCTCTCCGCCACCGCCATGAACCTGCTTACCAAGAAGATCGCCACCATAGGCGGCGTGCTGTTCACTCTGACCTTCTTCGCCATCTTCCAGATCTCCGAGAAGATGAACGAGGAGAAGGCCCGCCTCTACGCGCCTGACGAGGACAATGAAGAGAAAATGAACCTGCGCAGGGAGGTGGACATTCACACGGTGGTGCCCGAACTGACCAAGGCCCGCCGGGTGCTGGTGCCCGTGCGCAATCCCGGCAACCTGGTGCACCTGGCCTCGGTGCTTGAAACCGTTTCGGACGAGGACACCGACATCATAGTCCTGAGCGCCAAGATCTCAACGGGTATACAGGCGGGCGGCGAAACCATGTCCGACGAGGATAAAGAGGTCTTCAGCGCGGTGGTGCTGCTGGCGGAAAAATACGGAAAAACGGTAAAGCCTATTTTTGTTTTTTCCAACGACCCTTTCTATTCCATGGCCCAGGTGGCGCAGGCCGCCGGCGCGGATGAAATTGTGATGGGCGTGTCCGGCTCCACCGGCGCCGAAATACAGCTGGAGCGGCTGGCCATGGCCTGGGGCATGCTGAAAAAAGCCGACGGCTCCGGCAAGCCGCTGATAGCGAAAGTGGTGTGGGAAGGCCGTCAGATGACGTACCAGCTTTCCTGAACGGTTCATACTAGCGAGAGGTTCATATGGCTATAAGAAGGATCTGCAAATACGGCGAGAAGATACTTGAGAAAAAAACCAAAAAGGTGGATTTCGACGCGGTCCGCGCCGAGCTGCCGGCCCTGCTTTCCGATATGTTCGAGACCATGGAGGCGGTAGGCGGCGCCGGCCTGGCCGCCAACCAGATAGGCGTCGACCTGCGCCTGGCCGTGATCAGCATAAAGCGGGAAGACGAGCCGACCGTGAATATCGTCATCATAAACCCGGAGATAGTCGAAAGATCCGGCTCCCTCTCCGAGGAGGAAGGCTGCCTTTCTTTCCCCGGCCTGTTCGTGAAGGTGCGGCGGGCCGCGAAGGTGAAAGTGCGGGCGCTCAACGAGAAAGGCCTGCCCATAGAAATAAACGCCGAGGGCCTGTTCGCCAAGGCGCTGCAGCACGAGATCGACCATCTCGACGGCCTGGTCTTCATAACCCGCCTGCCGCTTATTTCCCGGCTGAAGCTTAAGCCCGCCCTGGTCGGCCTGAAGCGGCGGTGGAAAAAGATAGACGAGAGCAAGCTGAAGCCGAAGCCGTTTTAGCGGCCGGTCCCGCCGCGGGCCGGAGCGGTTTAATTATGTCCAAGCTGAAGATCGTGTTCCTGGGTACGCCCGAACTTGCCTGCGGCTATCTCACGCGCATCGCCGCGGCCGGGTATGAGCTGGCCGGCGTGGTTTCCCAGCCCGACCGGCAGGTGGGCCGCGGCCTTAAGTTCTGCTGTTCCCCCGTCTGCGCCCAGGCCGAGAAAATGGGCGTGAAATTTTTTAAGCCCGCCTCAAAACAGGAACTGCATTCCGTTATCGCGGAGCTTAAGCCCGACCTGTGCGTGGTGGTGGCCTACGGCCGCCTTATCCCCCCCGAGACCCTGGCGCTGGCAAAACACGGTTTCCTTAACGTTCACTTTTCCCTGCTGCCCAAATACCGGGGCGCGGCGCCGGTGCAATGGGCGCTGATCAACCGCGAGCCGGTCACCGGGGTTACGCTTTTCTGGCTGGATAAGGGGATGGATACCGGGCCTGTGTTCCTGCGCCGCGAAGCTCCGGTGCTGGAGGAGGACGACGCGGCCTCGCTTTTCCGCAGGCTTACGGCCGCCGGGGAAGACCTGCTGCTGGAAGGGCTGGCGAAGCTCTCCGCCGGCGAACTGATACGCGAGCCGCAGGAGGGCGTGCCTTCCTCGGCCCCCAAATTCACAGCCGCGGACGCCCTGCTCGATTTCTCCGCGCCGGCCGCGGCCCTGCTGGGGCGGGTGCGCGGGCTCGCCTGCGGCCCCAGGGCGCGCTTTGAGCTTGAACTGCCGGACCGCAAGATCTCGGTGCAGGCGCTGGCCGCGGCCCTGCCCCCCGCGGCGGCGGGCGCCGGCGCGCTGCCGGGTACGATACTTTCCGTTGAGGCCGGCGGCGGCTTTATTGTAAAATGTGGCGTTGGGGAACTTCTCCTCAAAAGCGTGAAGCCTGAAGGAAAGAAAGAAATGTCCGGTGCGGATTTTCTTAACGGTCTCCGCTTCAAGCCCGGGGACAGCGTGCGCCGGCACTGAAAGGAGCAGCCGTGGGTTTTAAAGAATTTTACGAGCGCCATTTTTCCGCCTCCGACGATAAGATCTTCAGCCCCGGTTTTATCCTGCGGGTGGGCGGCGTGGGCTTCGCGCTCTTCCTGCTCACTTATTTCCTTTTTTCCTGGACCATGGAAACCGTCATCCATAACAGGAAGGAAGTCACCATCCCGGACATAGCCGGGAAATCCTCGGTCAACGCGCTGCAGGTGCTTTCCGAGAACAACCTGGCCATGAAGATCGAGGGCTATGAATTCAACGAGTCCGTGCCCATCGGCACCGTGCTGCGCCACACCCCCGCCGCGGGCGTAACCGTGCGCGAAGGCAAGATCGTGAAAGTGGTGTTCAGCCAGGGCGGCGAATCCGTTTTTACTCCCAACCTGATCGGGCTGCCGCTGCGCAACGCCGAGCTGATGCTGCGCCAGCGCCAGCTGGGCCTGGGCGAGGTCAGCGAGGCTTATTCGCTTAAGGCCGAAAAGGGAACGGTGCTCGGGCAGGACCCCAAGCCGGAGCTCAGCGTCTCCAAGAACACCATGGTGCAGGTGACCGTTTCCGCCGGCGGTCCCCCCGCCGGGATCATCATGCTGCCGGATTTCCGCCAGAAAAAGAGCGACGAGGCCCAGCAGTGGGCGGCGAAGAGCGGGGTGACGCTTAATATCACCGAAGATTCGGGCTCGCTTTTCCCCGGCGGCACCATAATAGACCAGAAACCGGATCCCGACACCGTCGTCGCTCCTGATTCCAAAATAAGCCTGACCGTCAGCTCCCGCAAAGGCGCTGCCGGCGAGGAGCGCGAGTTCCGCGTCCACTACGAGGTTTCCCAGAGCGGCTCGCAGCGCCACATCCGCGTGGTGGCGCTGGGCAAGCAGGGCGACAGGGAGATCTTCAACGGCTTCCGGGACCCCGGCACAAAGATAGACCTTTCCATTCCTTACGGCGGCGCCGAAAAAGTGCGCATCTTCGTCAACGGCATCCTGGTAGAGGAGCGCCCGGTAAAATGACCGCCCCGGTGAACTTCCCCGCGCCCGACGGGCGCGCCGCGCTGGTGCCCTCCGTGCTGGCGGCCGATTTTACCTGCCTTAAAGGCAGCCTGGCGCCGGTAAAAAAAGCGGACTGGGTGCAGCTCGACGTGATGGACGGTTTTTTTGTGCCCAATATCAGTTTCGGGCCGGGCCTGGTCCCGGCGGTGGCGGCCGCCTCCGGCCTGCCGGTGGACGCGCATTTGATGGTGGCCGAGCCGGGCCGCTTTATCAAAGCTTTCGCCGACGCGGGCGCCGGGCTTATCACGGTCCACGCCGAAGCCAAAGGCGCCGGGGCCTGCATCGGGCGGATCAAAGCCCTGGGCCTCAAGGCGGGCCTGGCGGTGCGCCCGCGGACGCCTATCGCCAGGGTGAAACCTTTTTTGAAGATGCTGGACCTCGTTCTCGTCATGACCGTCGAGCCGGGGTTCGGCGGCCAGGCGTTCATGCCGGAGATGCTGTCCAAGGTCCGGAAGGCGCGGGCGCTCATCGCCGCTTCCGGCCGCAAGATCTGGCTGCAGGTGGACGGCGGGATAAACGCGCGCACGGCGCCGCTGGCGGCGGAGGCCGGCGCCGATTCGTTCGTAATAGGCAGCGCTCTTTTTTCTTCCGGCCAGCCGGCGGCTTTCCTGCGCGGGCTCCGGGCCGGGTTGTAGGCGGCGTTCAGGGTTAAGGGGATGAGGGATTCATATGTCTAAAAAAATACTGATAGTCGAGGATGAAAACCTGATAGCGAAGGTTTTATCCATACGCTTTGAGAACCTGGGGCATAAGGTCTTTGTCGCCGCCGACGGCGAAGCGGGGCTGGCCCTGGTAAAAAAGGAAAAGCCCGACTTGGTGATGCTCGATATCGGCCTGCCCAAGATCGACGGCAACACGCTTTGCGAGCTCATCAAGACCGACGCCGACCTCAAGCATATCAAAGTGGTGATGCTTACGGGCAAGTCCCTGCTGGGCGACATGGAGAACGCTTTCCATGCCGGGGCCGACTTGTACGTCAGCAAGCCTTACGACTGGGCGCGGCTGCTCGCCCAACTGCAGAAACTGCTGCCGTAAAGGCCCGCCCCCGGAAACGGGGGTTCCAAAATCCCTCCGAATATAATATAATAGTTAGGTGCGCAGGTATGCCCTGCGCACAGGCGCTGTTTACTCGCTTTTCGGAAGATCAAGGAGGCTACCTATGGCAGTTGTTTTGAGGCTTCAAAGAATCGGCAAACGCACGCAGCCGCATTACCGTATCGTCGCTATCGAGAAATCCACCGGCCCGCACGGCCAGCCTTTGGAAGTGGTCGGTCACTACAATCCCAAGGCGGAAAAAGACAAAGAGAAAATCGTTATCAATGCCGACAAGCTCGCGCGCTGGGTTAAGAACGGCGCAAAGCCCTCCGATACCGTCGGTTCGCTTATAACCAGGGCGAACAAGGTGGCCAAGGCCGCTCTGGCTGCCGCGGCAGCCGCAGTGAAATAGTCCGGAGGCCCGCAAATGAAAGAAGTTCTAATGTATATAATCGGCTCTTTGGCCGAGAATCCGCAGGCCGTAAAGGTCGGGGTGGCTGAAGACGGCGACGTCGTCCGCTACAAACTGACGCTTGATTCCTGCGACCGCGGCAAGATCATCGGGAAAGAAGGGCGCGTGGTAAAATCCATACGCACCGTGCTCCAGGTGGCGGCCGCCAGGCAGAATAAGAAAGTTTACCTGGACATCGACTGAGTCCGGGGAGCTCTTTGAAAATGCGCGTAGACGCGATCACGCTGTTCCCGGACATGATCGACCGGCCGCTCTCCGAAAGCATCGTGGGGAGGGCCCGGGCCGAAGGTCTGCTGGAACTGGGATTTTTAAATCCGCGTGATTTCACCGAAGACCGGCACCGCACGGTGGACGACAAGCCTTACGGCGGCGGCACCGGGATGGTGATGATGGCCGAACCGGTGTACCGGGCTCTTAAGAAGGTAAAGAGGAAAAGTTCTTTCGTCATCCTCCTCACTCCCAAGGGCAAAAAATTCGACCAGGCCGCCGCGCTTGAACTGGCGAAAAAGAAGCACCTGGTCTTTATCTGCGGGCATTACGAGGGGATAGACGAGCGCGTAACTCCCCTGGCCGACCTGGAACTCTCGATCGGGGACTATGTCCTCACCGGCGGAGAACCGGCGGCGGTAGTAGTGATAGACGCGCTGGCCCGGCTTATCCCCGGCGTATTAAGGAAAGAGGACGCCACGGTCAACGAAACTTTTACGGGCGGCCTGCTGGAGGCCCCCCATTACACCAGGCCGGGCGTCTGGCGCGGGAAAGCGGTTCCGCAAGCGCTGCTCAGCGGCAACCATAAGCTGATAGCGGAATGGCGCAGCGCCAGCGCGCGGGAACTTACCTCGAAAGCGAGGCCGGACCTGGCGGCGCCGGCGGTAAAAGCCAAAGCGGTCCGCCGCAAGGCCAAAATTTTGAAGTGATCTTTTTCAGGTAAAAATTAGGAGGCAGTATGCAAAACATCATCAAGCAGCTTGGCGGCATGAAAAACGTTAAATTCGATTTCCAGCCCGGAGATACCGTTAAGGTCCACACGAAAGTGGTGGAAGGCGACAGCGAGCGCATCCAGATCTTCGACGGCGTGGTGTTGTCCCGCCGCGGCGCCGGCATTTCCGAAAGCTTCACCGTCCGCAAGATCTCTTACGGCGTGGGCGTGGAGCGGGTGTTCCCCATCCATTCCCCCCGCATCGACAAAGTGGAGATCGTGAAAACCGGAAAAGTGCGCCGCGCCAAGCTCTATTACCTCCGCGGCCTCTCCGGCAAATCGGCCCGGCTCGACGAAGTTGAAAAGTTCGAGACCGCCGAAACCGCCGCGCCCGCCCCGGCCAAAGAAGCCGCCGCGCCCGCCGCGCAGCCTGCCGCCGCCCAGCCCGCAGCCGGCAAATAACCGGCCCGGCCGGTTCCTGACTCCCCCCGCCTTCGGCGGGGGCGCGGTAAGATCTAAAGGCAGGCTAAGGCATAATAGTGCCCCTCTGCAGATTTGACCTTGAACTCCTTGAAAACCACAAGCCGGCTTTGCTTGTGGGCGTTGACGAAGCCGGGCGCGGGCCTTTGGCCGGCCCGGTTACCGCCTGCGCGGCCTGGGTCCCGGTTTCAGCCCATCCTCTTATTTCCTCCCTCGTAAACGACAGCAAAAAGCTTTCCCCTTTAAAGCGGCAGCGCGCCTTTAAACTGATGCTGGAATCCGGCGTGCGTTTCGGCTTCGGCTTCGCTTCGGCGGCGGAAATAGACAGGGTCAATATTCTTGAAGCCACTTTTAACGCCATGGGCGCCGCCGTCAGGCGCCTGCTCTCTTCAACGGGCGCCGCGCCAGCCGGGGCCCTGCTGCTCGTCGACGGGCCGTATCCCGTAAAACGCGTGGAAGGCTGCGCCCAGCAGCCGGTGATAGACGGCGACGCGAAATCGATTTCTATAGCCGCCGCCAGTATTTTCGCTAAGGTGCTGCGGGACCGCTGGCTGGACGTGCTGGAGCGGCGCCATCCCGGGTACGGGCTGGCGGGACACAAGGGCTACGGCACGGCCGCGCACCTGGAGGCCCTGAACCGCCTCGGGCCCTGCCCGGAGCACCGCCTGAGTTTCGCCCCGGTCCGCAAAGCCGCCGCCCAGGGGGCCGGCCGGTGAACGACAAGGGCGCTAAGTATGAAGAGCAGGCCGCCCTGTTCTTAAAGGCCGCGGGCTACGAGATAGTGGACCGCAACTGGGCCTGCCCGCTGGGCGAGCTGGATATCGTGGCGCGCAGGGACGATACGGTGGTGTTCGTGGAAGTGCGGGAGCGCTCCAATGCCGGGTACGGCTCTCCCGCCGACAGCGTTACGCCGGCGAAACGGGCGAAGATAATAAAGACGGCGATGGCTTATCTTAAAGCCTGCCGGCCTGAAGCGGAAACTTTCAGGTTCGACTTTATAGGCATAGTGCCGGGCAGCGAACCGGAGCATATCGAGGACGCTTTCACCGCCGACGGGTTCGGCTTCTGACGCTGACCCTTTCAACCAAGGAGCATTCATGGAACCTTCTGAAATACTTGCGAACGTGGAAAAAACCTCGGGCTGGCTTAAAAAAAAGGCCGCCGGCTTCAAGCCGGTTGCGGCGATAATCGCGGGCTCTGGTCTCAGCAACTGCCTGCCCCGCGTCGAGGACAGGCTTTCGGTCCCCTATAAAGATATCCCGGGTTTTCCCGCCACCACGGTAAAAGGCCATGCCGGCGAGCTGATCTTCGGGCGCATGGCCGGCAAGGACGTGGTGATGATGCGCGGCCGCTTCCATTATTACGAGGGCCGGCCGCTGAACTTCATAGCTTTCCCCATACGCGTGCTGGCGGCGCTGGGCGTGAAGAACCTCGTCCTCACCGCGGCCGTGGGTTCGCTGAAGCCGGCTATCAAGCCCGGCGACATGCTGATCCTCAAAGACCACATAAACCTTATGGGCTCCAATCCGCTGATGGGCAATTACCACGAGGCTTTCGGGGCCATGTTCCCCGACATGAACGAGCCTTACGACTCCGCCCTGCGCAAGGAGGTCCTGAAGCTGGCCAAGGGGCTGAAAATACGCGCCACGCCGGGCGTTTACGCGGCCGTGACCGGGCCTTCCTACGAAACCCCGGCCGAAGTCAGGATGTACCGGATGATGGGCGGTGACATTGCGGGCATGTCCGTGGTGCCGGAAACCATCGCGGCCCGGCAGCTCAAGCTGCGCGTGGCCGGCGTCTGCTGGATCTCCAATTTCTGCAGCGGGATCTCGAAGGCCGCGCTCACGCACGAAGAAGTGCTGGAACTGGGCGAAAAAGTTTCGATAAAAATGCGGGCTCTGCTCGAAGGCCTGCTTAAATCTAAAGCAGTTTAAAGGGGATAAAAATCATGAGAATGCTCGACTTGCTGCTGAAGAAACGTTCCGGTCTGGAGATGACCGCGGCCGAACTGGAATTCATTTCCGCCGGCGCCGCCGACGGCTCCGTGCCCGACTACCAGCTTTCCGCCTGGCTGATGGCGGCCTTCCTCAACGGCCTGACCCCGGCGGAGACCGCCGGGCTTACCCGGGCTATGGCGCAGTCCGGAAAAAAACTGGACCTTTCCGCCATTAAGGGCATGAAGGTAGACAAGCATTCCACCGGCGGCGTGGGCGACGGCATCTCCGTTGCGCTGGCCCCCGTGGCGGCGGCCTGCGGCGTGGTAGTGCCCATGATGAGCGGCCGGGGCCTGGGCCACACCGGCGGTACGCTGGACAAACTGGAAGCCATAAAGGGCTTTAAGGTCCGGCTCGAGCCCGGCTATATCGTGAAACAGCTCAAAGCTTCGGGCCTGTCGATGTTCGGCCAGACCGCGCAGCTCGCTCCAGCCGACAAGAAGCTTTACGCGCTGCGCGACGCCTCCTGCACGGTGGAAGCGCTGCCGCTGATAGTGGCCAGCATACTTTCCAAGAAATACGCCGAGGATATCACCGGCCTGGTGATGGACGTGAAATATGGCTCCGGCGCCTTCCTCAAGGATTTCAAGCGGAGCCGCGAGCTGGCCGTAGCGCTGATGAAGACCTCGAAGCTGCTGGGCATACGCTGCGTGGCCGTGATGTCCGCCATGAACGAGCCGCTGGGGCTGGCCGTCGGCAACGGCATAGAGATCTCCCAGTCCGTGAAGATACTGGCCGGCGAAAAGGGGCCCGCTGATTTCATGCGGGTGCTCGAAGTGCTGGCGGGCTGGATGATCTACCTGGGCGGCAAGTCCCGCTCGGCCGAGGAGGGCGAGGCGAAGGCCCGCGCCGCCATCGCCGACGGCAGCGCGCTGGAAAAGTTCCGCCTGATGGTGAAGTGGCAGGGCGGGGACGTGCGGGTGGTCAACGACCCCGACCGCTTTATGCCCAAGGCTAAACTCGTGAAGGAAATAAAAGCGAAAAAAGCCGGTTTCCTCACCGCGATGGAAGCCCGCACCGTCGGGTTCGCCAGCGTGGCGCTGGGCGCCGGCCGCGCCAAGGCCGAGGACGTCGTGGATTTCGGCGCCGGTTTCATCCTTGAAAAGAAACCCGGCGACCGCGTGGTCCCCGGCGACGTTATCGCCCGGACTTACGCTTCCACGCCGGCCCGCCTGGCCGACGGGGTGAAAATGTTCGAGTCCTCTCTGGCTTACGGCCCCAAGGCCCCGCGCAAAGAGCCGCTGATCAGGGAAATAATCAAATAGGAGCCCGCATGAAGAACGTTCATATCTCGAAGCACCCGCTGGTGCTGCACAAGATCTCCCGGCTGCGCGACAGGCGCACCAATGTGGCGGATTTCAGGCGGCTGATGGGCGAGATAGGCATGCTGCTGGGCTGCGACGCCCTGGCCAACGCCAGGGTCAAAGGCGTAAAGGTGCGCACGCCCGTCGGCGTGGCTGATTCCATGGCGCTGTCGCAGGACCTGGTCTTTGTCGCCATCCTGCGGGCCGGCCTGGGGATGGTGGACGGGCTGGTCAAGCTGCATCCCGAGGCGAAGCTGGCCCATATAGGTATTTACCGCGACGAGGAAACTTTGAAGCCGGTAAAGTATTACGTGCGGCTGCCGGAGAACGTCGCCAACGACCTGGTGGTGATAGCGGACCCGATGCTGGCCACGGGCGGCTCGGCGGTGGAGGCCGTGGAGATCATGAAGAGCCGCGGCGCCAAACATATCTGTTTCGTCTGCATGCTGGCGGCGCAGGAAGGCATCCGGCGCCTGGCCGCGGCCCACCCGGAGATGCCTATTTACGTCGGCGCGGTAGACGAGAAACTTAACAGCAAAGGGTATATAGTGCCGGGCCTGGGCGACGCCGGCGACCGGATGTTCGGGACTAACTAAGAGGGTTCGGTGCGCCGCCGGGGACTCTTTCCCGGGGGCCGGGTCGGCTAGCGAGGCCGCCCTTATCCTCCCCCTCCATTGACTGCAAGCCCAAGTCGGGGTCCGGAAACCCCCGGAAAAGAGTCCCCGGCGCCGCACCTCCAAAGAAAAGAAGGGACAGCCTGAAAGCTGTCCCTTCTTCTTTTTCGAGGGGTCGGCTTATTTCCTGGCGCTGTGGGGGTCGGCCACCTTGGTCAGGGTTGCGTAGTCCAGTATCTTTATGGCTTTGGGCTCGCGCTTTATGATGTGGCGCTTTTCCAGTTCAGCCAGCGCGCGCACCACTGTTTCCAGCGCCAGGCCGGTGATCTCGGCGATCTCCGTGCGCTTGAGCCCGTGTATGGCGGGGGTGGCGGTGTCCTTGGACTTGTAAGAGATGGCGTTGATGAGCGCCTGCGCTACCTTTGAGCGGGCGGGTTTGTAGGCCGTGTCGTTGAGCCTGAGGTGCAGCGAGCGCATCTCGGTGGCGATCTTGTGCAGGAAAAGTTTATAGGTCCCGGTGTGCCCGTCCATGAACTCTTCCAGCTTTTTTTTGTCGACGAAAGACAGGATGGTGTCGCCCATGGTCCTGCTGTCGCAGAACTGCTCTTTCTCCGAAAAAAGGGATATCTGCCCGAAAGTCTCGCCGGGGTGGCGTATCGAGGTTATCATCTGCTGGCCCCGGGCGTCGGTGGAGAAAACTTTAGCCCGGCCTTTGCAGACGGTGTAGACGCCGTGCGACTGCTGCCCCTCGGCGTAGATCTCCTCGTCGTCCTTGAATTTGCGGGCGAGCCTGATCTCGTTCCAGGCTTTCTGCGCCTTCGCGTCGAGTTTGCTGTATATACAACTGGTCTTGAAACGGCAGGCGCCGCATTCTGGTGCTTGTTCTTTTGTGAATCCTTCCATATTCCCCCTTCTGCATCTGCGGAAGTACCTATTATATCTTATTTGCCCGTCCGCCGTCATTTGCTAAACTGTAGTTGTCCGCCATGCTCAAAGACCTCAAAGCGCTCGGAAAAGAATCACTGATCTACGGCCTTTCCACGGTGGGCGCCCGCCTGCTCAATTTTCTGCTGATGCCTTTCTACACCCACTGCCTTCTGCCGGCGGAGTACGGCGTGGTGGCCACGGTGTTCTCCTACATCGCTTTCCTCAATATCCTCTACCAGTACGGCATGGACCAGGCGTATATGCGCCATTATGCCCACCGGGAAAAAGCGTTCTCCACTGCCTATTCCTGCGTGCTGGTAACTTCGTTGGCGTTCTCCCTGGCGCTGGCGCTGGCCCCGGGTTTCTGGGCGCAGCTGGGCGGCATCGGGGCCCAGCGCGGCAACCTGGTGCTCTACGCGGCGGCCATACTCTTTTTGGACAGTATCAACGTCCTGCCCTTCGCCGATCTGCGCATGGCGCACAAGCCTTTCTACTTCGCCGGCGTGCGCATGGCTTCTATAACGCTCAACGTCGCGCTTAACATCATCTTCCTCACCCGCCTGCACATGGGGATCGAAGGTGTCTTCCTGGCCAACCTCATCTCCTCGCTGTTCTCCGTGGCCGCCGTGCCCAAGCGTTTCACTTTCACCTTCGACCCGGAACTGTTCCGCAAGCTGGTGGATTATTCCCTGCCGCTGCTGCCGGCCGGCCTGGGCGCCATGGCCGTGCAGGTCATAGACCGCCCCATCCTGCTGCGCCTGTCCGGCGAAGCCGCCGTGGGCATTTACCAGGCCAACTACCGCCTGGGTATCTTCATGGTGCTGCTAGTCAGTATGTTCGACCAGGCCTGGCGGCCTTTTTTCCTGGAGCGCGCCGACAAGCCCGGCGGCCCGGCGGTGTTCGCGCGCGTGCTGACCTATTTCACGCTGGCGCTGGTCTGGATCGGCATGGCGTTCTCTTTCTTCATCGGGGACCTGGCCCGCCTGCACGTGGCCGGCCGCGCCCTCATCCATGAAAGCTACTGGTCCGGCCTCTCCATCGTGCCGGTGGTGATGTTCGCCTACCTGGTCAACGGGATCTATGTGAACCTGCTGGCCCCGATCATCATCGCCAAGAAGACCAAGGTCATCATGCTGGCCACGCTTTCCGGCGCGCTGGTGAACCTGGCGGCTAATTTCATCCTTATCCCGCTGTTCGGCATCTACGGCCCGCCGTGCGCGGCCTTCGCCGCATATTGTGTTATGGCTTTGACGGTGTATTATTACGGGCGCCGCTATTTCCCGGTGCCGTACGAACTCCGGCGCCTCGGTGCGATCGCGGTGCTGGCGCTGGCTCTGGGCGCCCCGGCCCTGGCCGGCTGGGGCTCCGGCTGGCAGTGGACCGCCTACCGTTTTGCGGCGCTGGCCGCCTATCCTTTCGCGCTGCTGGCCGCCGGCTTCTTCCTGCCGGAGGAAAAGCAGAAGGCGTTGTCCTTCTTCGCCCGGTTCCGTTCCGCTCCGGGCCCACGCCCGGCTTAGGTCTTTGGACACTCCCGCAAGCCATTTTCCCCCTCTATAATTTAGCTGATGAATTTCAAATTCCTGCTGTCCGCCCTTTGCCTGCCCCTGTCGGTTGCCGCCGCTGATTTTAAACTGGACTCCACCCTGGCGGCGGACATTCCCGCCGCGTTCTCCCCGGCCCCCAAGGCCGCGCCCGCTCCCCTGGCGGACTGGACCGTCATGTATTTCGTCAACGGCAAGAATAACCTGGAAAGTTCCGCCATGATGGACATGAACCAGCTGGAGCTGGTCGGCAGCACGGCCAGGGTCAACATCGTGGCCGAGCTGGGCCGCATGAACGGCCAGCCGGAAGGCGACGACCACAGCGAGGGCGACTGGACCGGCGTGCGCCGCTAC
>Ga0116170_10003256_pt1 | contig 15252 bp, 11 predicted proteins | sample AD_JPNHW1_MetaG_FD_89797 | JGI IMG/M metagenome (GOLD analysis project Ga0116170, IMG submission 89797) | Active sludge microbial communities of municipal wastewater-treating anaerobic digesters from Japan - AD_JPNHW1_MetaG | ecosystem: Engineered > Bioreactor > Anaerobic > Digestate | place...
ATGAGGCCGTGGATCTCTTTCCGGTTGAGCGTCGTCGATGCGTGGAGCGCTTCTATGAGCTCTGCCTTTGTCACTTTCCCAGCCATGCTCTTCACTCCGGATGGCGAGGGCGGGCTCGTCCGCCCGCGGAAGGCCCGCCTATGCTGTGATGTTGGTCGTTATGCGCCGAGGGAATTGACGAGGCGCTGCATGCGGGACTTCTTCCTCGCGGCGGCGTTCTTCTTCACGATGCCCTTGCGGGCGGCCGTGTCGATCTCGCTCATCATGGTGTGGAGGGCGGCTTCGGCGTTGGCCTTGTCCTTGCCCTCGGCAGCGGCCACGACCTTCTTGGCGGCGGTGCGGATCGAGCTCTTGACCATCTTGTTCGCAGCGCGGAGCTTCTCGTTCTGCCTGTTGCGCTTCTCGGCGGACTTATTCTTCTGCAAAGGATATACCCTCCATCCTGGAGCATTCTATTGTCTTGGGCCGGGGATCACCGGACGATCGACGTCCAAAAAAACTACCAGAATAGAGGGTTACTGTCAATACGGACTCGCTCTTCCCTTACGGCAGCTTTCGTAGTATAAGGAATTAGCGGCGGTACCCATGATAAACCTCTTGATAGCGTTTTCCGTGCTTCTCATCTTCATCACCTACGACATCATGCTCAGGTTCGGGCGTGTCCTGGACCGGAAGGGCTGCGTCCCCTATTCCGAATTCCTCCTCCAGCGGACCCTCGAGCGCATTTTCGCCCTCATCAGGACCTACCGAGGCTTCAGGATCGAGCTTGAGGACAGGGTGGGGAAGGACCTTCCCGAGCGCTTCATCCTCGTATCCAACCACCAGAGCCTCATCGACATCCCCCTCCTCGGCCTTCTTTTCGGGGCTCGCAGGCTGCGCTTCGTCGCGAAAAAGGAGCTCGGGGCGGGCGTGCCCCTGGTTTCCCAGGCCTTGAGGATGCAGGACCATTGCCTCGTCACGCGCAGGGGCGATCCGGGCCAGGCCCTCAGGGCCCTGGACCGCTATGCCCGGCTCTGCAAGGTGAACGGCAAGTGCCCCGTCATCTTCCCCGAGGGGACGAGGTCAAAGGACGGCAGTCTCGGCCACTTCCATACCGGAGGCCTGAAGCGCGTCCTCGCTGCCGAGTCCATCCCCATCGTGGTCGTGGCCCTCGACGGAGGCTGGCGGGTCCGCGGGCTCAAGTCGGTCGTGAAGAACCTGAAGGGCTCCTGGTACAGGGTCCGGATAGCGGGCGTCCTGCCTCCTCCTGAAGGCAAGAAGGGCATCGCGGAGGCCGAGAAGGCAAGCAGGGAGCTGATCGCCGAGGCGCTGAGGGAATGGCGGGGCGGGGCAGCCTGATCCGGCCCCCTTCCGCCCGGCTTCCTGGAAATGAAGCCGGCCCGCCCGGCCCGCCTGCCCAGGGAACCGCCGGGCCGGATCAAGCCCTGGAAAAAAAAAGAGCTGCCCGATCGGCAGCTCCTTCTTTTCAGTAGCGGTGGCTAATCAGACAAAGTCGCTCGGGCGGCGCTCGGTCCGCTTGCACTTCTCGCACTCGGCAAGGTTGCGGATCTTGCCGTTCTCGAGGAGGGTCTTCATCTTTATCTCGCCGCCACAGGGGCAGTAGAAATGCTGGGTTGCGCTGCTTGAACGCGAGTTCTTGGATACCTGTGCCATCGGGGTACTCCTTCTCTTCCGCAAGAAGATACCTTGAAAACCATGCTTCTGTCAATAAACCGCCAGGCCGGCCGGAAGGGCGGAAGGCCAGGGGCAGTCCGAAGACCCTGGCAGGGCCCCAAGGTCGAGGGGCAATGTCGCGGCCGGGCAAAAAAAAAGCGCTCCCGGGCAGGAGGAACCCGGGAGCAAAGCCACATGAAAGGAAGAATCGGGACGGATCGAGTCGTCGGTCGCGCCGTCCGACTGGATAACCTCCTCCTCCCTGTCCAGGTTACGGCTTTTCCTGATTTTCCCTGGCCTTCCCCTCTTCCCCGGGGAGCAAGCCCCGCAGGAAGGACAGCATCCTCCCTCCAAGGGCCTTGAAACGCATCCTGAGCCGCTCGGTCCTGCTCTTGCCGTAAAGCTGGCTGAAGTCCTTGGCCGCATCGGCCACGGGGTAGGCGAGTCCGTACTTCCTTTTCAGGTCGTCCCAGTAGCGCACGATGTAGACGTAGAGGTCCGAAGCCGTCCTCCGGGGAAAGCGCGAAAGGAGGCCGCGCTCGCGGATGATGTCGACTATGGGCCTGTAGACGTTGGCGTACCAGGATTCCAGCGCCGAATCGAAGCTGATCTCGTCCTTCTTCCCCTGGTTGATGTAGTACTTGTGTACGAGGATGTGCTCGAGGATGTCGTCGTAGCGGCCGGGGCTCGTGAAGGAGAGGTCCTCGTCTCCCGTCAGCCTGCCGAAGCCCGTCTTCCCGTAGAAGCGCTTCTTCTCGTAGTCGAGGACCTCCTCCTTGAGCTCCTCGATAGTCATGCCGGGCTTCAGGGAAATCTCGGCGTCCAGGCTCGAGACTTCGGCGTCGAGGCAGTCCTGCCCCCGCATCTTCGCGACCGAGACCCGGTGGTTGCCGTCCCGCACGAAGTAGACCCCGCCGATCTCGTAGAGCCGCACCGGAGGGAGGGGGACATCGGTGTAGTGGGCGAGGTCGACCCTTTCCCACCGCTGCCTGAGGTGGTCGTGCTTGGGAAGGAAGTGGCGGTTGAAGTCCCGGTAGCGTCCCTCCGAGCCCACGATGAGGTCGAGGGGGACGGCCTTGAGGCCCTCGTAGGTCTCCCCTCCGGGCTTGAGGATGGCCTTCACCTCTTCCAGCGAGAGGAGCCTGTCCCTGGACGGATCGAGGAGGCGGCCGATCCGGGAAAGCAGTTCCCTGGTGCGCGCCTTCGAGAAATCCTCGGAGGCGAGATTCTCATACCAGTTGCTCATGCGTGGGATCCTTCGTTTTCCATCACCCAGTGGCCAAAGGCGTTGATGACGGTGGTTTCGCCTACTTCGGTGACCCGTACGTCTCCGAGGTCGTAGAGATGCACGTGGCCGTGGACCAGCCAGCGGGGCCGCAGGATCCTGATGAGGAAGTTGAAGGTCCTGAAGCCCCGATGGCAGGGATCGTCGCGGTCATGGATGGCCCGCGGCGGCGCATGCGTGAGGATGATGTCCGCGGCCCTCCCGCGGAAGATGCGGTTCCAGGCCAGGCGCGGGGCGAGGAGGAGGACATGGAGGAACATGGCTGCCTCGCTGTACTGGTTCGGTCCCTTGTTGTAGCGCATCGAGCCGGGAAGGCCGAGCACGGTGAGGCCCTCGACCCTCACGGCCCTGAATCCTATGTCCATGGCGCCGGTGTCGCGCGCATCGTCGAGGTCGGAACGGAAGCCGAAGAAGGCGTTCCCCTCCCAGGGAGCTATCCGCCCGAGGTCATGGTTGCCCTCGACGTAGAGGAGGGGCTTGTTGAGCATGGAGGTGATGAAGCCGAGGTATTCCATGGGAAGGTCGCCGGCGGCCAGGACCAGGTCGACGTCCCCGAAGCGCTCGCGCAGCCGCGGCGAATAGACGAGGGGGTCGACCTGGTCCGAGACGCAGAGTATGCGCATCAGCGCCTTTTCCCGAAGTCCGTCCTCGTGAGCATTTCCTGGAGCTGTTCCTTGGTAAAGAGCTCCAGCGAGCGGTTCTCGGCGAATTCGACCGCGGCGCGGGCATAGGCCGAACTCGTCACGACGGCGGCACGCACGACGCCGAGGCTCTTCATCTGGTCGAGGAGGGTCCGGACCACGGACTCGTCGATGTTCTCTGACATCCTGAGGAAGCGGATGACCCGCGGTATCTTCTTGGCGCCGAGCCACTTGTCGGAGTCGCCTTCCACGGCGATTATGTCCACGCCGTTGGACACCTCCTGGACATCCCGTATCGAAAGGCCCATGGGACCCTGCACGACGGCCTTGCAGATCTCGGCGAACTCCTCCTTCCCGCAGGTGAGGTAGTCCTTCATGTGGTCGTCGGTCCGGTATTCCTGGTACTGGGTGAGCTTCTCCGCCACGTCGCGGAAGCCGGCCTTCTTCTGGTAGATCTTCTCCCACTGCTCGATGGCCTTGTCGAGGTTGCGGAGCTTCTCGTAGCACATGGCGAGGAAATAGCGGCCATAGAGGGACTCGGAGGCCGTCTCGTCCTTGATGAGCTTGACCGCGCGCTCGAGTTCGGGCACGGCCTTGTCGAGGGCGTTCTGGCTCATGTAGCAGCCGCCGCGCTCCACGAGGGCCTTCACCTTGAAGGCCGGGCTCCGCGTCGCCTTCTCGAAGGAGAGGAGGGCGCCGGTGAAGTCGTTCATCTCCTTGAGGATCTTGCCAAGGTAGTAGAAGGCCTCGTAGTCCTCGCCGTTCCACTTGAGGGCGGCCTCGAATTCGGCCTTGGCCTCCATGGGGTGCTTGGTCCGGTAGAGGATGAGGCCGAGCTCATGGTGGGCATTGGCGTTCTTGGGATCGAGCTCGAGCGCCTTGCGGATGTAGTTGACCGCCACGTCGGTGCGGCCACGGCCCTCGAAGAGCCTGCCCGCGAGGTAGAAGTTGGCGGCATTGCCCGGCTCGAGCTTGGTCAGGAGGATGCGCTCCTTGAGGGCCTCCTCGGTCTGGTTGAAGCGCTCGTAGAGCTCGGCGATGCTCCTGCGGAACTCGATCTCGGGGAGGTCGGGGCCGAACTGGGCTATCTGGCCGGCCTGCTTGAACTCCATGAGGGCCAGCTCGGGCTTGCTGTCGACGAGATAGGCCTTGCCGAGGAGCCAGTGCGCCTCGCCGTTGCGGGGATCCTTCGCGATGAGGGCCTTGGAGGCGCGGATCGCGTTCGCGACGCGGCCCTGCTTGAGCTGTTCCGCGATCGCCTTCGTGTGCCGCGGCGTCGAGACCATGCGGACTATGAACCAGCTCAAGAAGCCCACTGCGACGCCGAGAATCATGATGATTATGACAACGAAGGACATCGGCGCTAACCCGTTCCGTTCCGGGAGTCCGTGGCCGTGCCCGCTACCTCCCGAAAAGTGTGATATCTTGCTATACTATAACCTGTCTTCGGAAATAATGCGACACCCGTTGACGGCCGCCGGGGGAAGGAGGATGCATGCGTTCCAGGTTGCGGCATGAGCTTCGCGCGCCCTGCTTCCTCCTCGCCATGTCGCTGGCCTTCCTGCCCGCCGGCCTCTTCGCCGACGGCGCTGGCCCTGCGGGGAGCCTCTTCAGCCAGGGCGAAAGCCTCTTCCGCGAGGACAAGCCCAGGGAGGCCGCGCCCATCCTCGAGCGGGCCGTCCTCGAGCCCCAGGTCGACGAGAGGGCCTGGCTCTACCTCGCCGCCTGCTACGAGGAACTCGGCCGCTACGACGACGCGGTGAACGTCCTCCGCAAGGGCTCGGCCCAGTCCGTCCGCTTCCGCCACCTCTTCTTCTACAACATGGGCAACGAATTCGTCCTCCTCGGCAAGAACAGCTTCGCCGAGGAGATGTACGGCCAGGCCCTCTCGGCCAACGCGAGCTTCGCCCCGGCCTACCTCAACCGCGCCAACGTGCGCATCATCCTCCAGAACTACGCGGGCGCGAGCCAGGACTACGGAACCTACCTGACCCTCGCCCCCGATACGCCCCAGCGCGCCAGCATCGAGGCCCTCCTCGCCAGGCTCCAGGGAGACCTCGCGGCCGCGAAGTCCCAGGCCGACGCCGCGGCCGCGGCAGCGGCCGCCGCCGAGGCGGCCAAGCAGGCCCTCCTGAGCCAGGTCCAGGCCGACCTCATGGCCTCGGCCGAGGAAGCCACGAGCCTCTCCTCGGGCGCAGGACAGGTCCAGGGCTACGGCGACGACCTCGGCCTCGACGAATAGCGACAGACGATCAAGTCGGGAGAAAGACATGGAAAAACGCCAGAAGATCCTCGTAACGGCGGGCATCGCCGTCCTTGTCGCGGCCGCCGTCCTCGGGGCCGTCTTCGCCTTCCGGGGCGCGGGCAGCAAGGCCGGCCGTACGCGCGAGAACACCCTCTTGCTCGCACGCGACTACATGCAGAAGGGAGCCTACGACAGGGCCCTCGACCTCCTCGACAAGCTCCTCATCGAGAACGCGGGAGACACCGAGGCGGCCGCCCTCCGGGACGAGACCGTGGCCGCCCAGTCGGCCGCCCAGGCAGCCGCGGAGGCCGCGGCGAAGCAGGGCGAGTCGAGCAGCCAGAGCGCCCTCGCGAAATCCCTGGACCAGCTGGGAAAGAAGCTGTCTTCGCCGGGCGCAGCCTCCTCGGGAGGCTCGTCCGGCGCAGCCGCCTCCCAGTCGACGGGCTCGGCCCAGGGCTCGGCCGCCGATGCGGCGCGGGCAAGGCAGGCGGAAGAGGATGCGCGGAAGAAGGCGGAAGCCGAGCAGGATGCCGCCCGGAAAAAGGCCGAGGCCGACGAGCTCGCCCGCAAGAGCCAGGCCCTCCAGGCAGCCATGCGCGCGGTCAACGACCTCGTCGAGAAGGGCAAGGCCGCCGTCGCCAAGGGCGACCTCGGCCCGGGCGAGGACCTCTTCACCCAGGCCAAGGCGGCCTTCCCCGAAGGCGAGAACAAGTTCGCGGGCCAGAAGCTCGCCGAGATGGCGGACAGCCTCTACGATGCCTACAAGCAGGGCTCGGGAGCCTCGGCAGACCAGGCCCTCAAGGACGCCATAGCCACCGCGCGGGACGCCAAGAAGGCGGACTCCCAGAACGCCGAGCCCTATTACACCCTCGGCAAGATCAACGCCGACCTCGCCCAGACCGACAACGCGATAGCCGAACTCAAGCAGGCCACGAGCCTCGACCCCAAGAACTACCTCTACGCCTTCGAGCTCGGCAAGGCCTACTACAAGGCCAGGCGTTTCGAGGAGGCCAGGCAGTCCTTCGAGGCCGCCGCCACCCTCAACCCTAAATTCGAGATGGCCTTCTACAACCTCGGCCTGTCCTGGAAGGCCCTCGGCGACCAGACGAAGGCCCTCGATGCCTTCAGGAAGGCCGTCCAGGTCAAGCCGGACTACGCCAAGGGCTGGCAGGCCATCGGCGGCCTGCTATCGGCCAAGGGCGACATCAAGGGCGCCGTGGATGCCTACAGGAAGGCCATCCAGTACGACCCGAACAACGCCTCCGCGATACGGGAGCTTGCGGTCATACAGGCGGGCTCGGGCCAGCTCGCCGAGTCCGAGGCCCTCTTCATGCGGGCGCTCGGCGTCTCCGACGACGCCCTCACCAACTACAACATGGCAACCGTGAAGATCACGCTCGGCAAGGGAGCCGAGGCCGTGAAGTACGCCGAGCGCGCGGTCAACCTCTCGGGCAGCACCGCCCTCTACCAGTACACGCTCGGGCTCGCCTACGAGGCCGCGGGCAACTCCGACGGCGCGATAGCCGCCTACGGCAAGGCCTGCGACCTCGACAGGAAATACGTGGATCCCCGCGTCAACCTCGGGCGGATCTACCTCGACTCGGGCTTCGTGGACAAGGCCCTCGCCTACCTCGTGGACGCGTATACGATCAATCCCAAGTCCTTCGAGGCGAACAACAACCTCGGGAACGCCTATTCGAAGAAGGGCCTCTTCGAGAAGAGCGTCTTCCATTACGAGGCAGCCATGCAGCTCAACCAGCGGGATCCCACCGTGAGGCTGAACCTCGCGAGGGCCTACGTCCAGGCCGGCCAGAAGGACAAGGCGAAGTCGACCTACTCCGACCTCGTCAAGCTAGCGCCCCAGACCTGGGACGCCTACTTCGAGCTCGGCCAGCTCCTCGCCGGCATGGGCGACAGCGCCGGAGCCAGGCAGGTGCTGGGCGATCTCCTCTCGAAGAATCCCTCGTATCCCCGGAAGGACGAGGTCCAGAAGCTCCTTTCGAGCCTCTAGCGCATGCCTCGAACGCAGATAGCGGCGCCTCCGGGCGCCGTTTTTCTTGCCGCGCCGGCTAGACCAGCCTGCGCACGAGCCTGAAGAGCTCCTCCCGCGACAGGCGGACCCAGATCGGCCTCCCGTGGGGGCAGCGCGGCTCGGGAAGGGCGAGGGCGAGACGGGCGAGCTCGGCCGCCGCCGCGGGCTCGAGCTCGTCGCCGTCCTTGACCGCCGCCCTGCAGGCCGCCGTCGCGAGGGCCGCCGAACGGGCGCCGCGGGCAGGGCCCGTGCCGCGGGCATCGCCGTTGGCCTGGCCTGCCGCCCCGCGCGCAAGCATTTCGCGTATCGCGCCCACGGGATCCCGGTCGAGGGGCGAGGGCAGGGCCGTCACGAGCCAGCTCCCGCCCTCCTTCTCGAGGCCAAAGCCCAGCGCCTCGAGGTCTGGACGCGCCGCCTCGAGGGCGGCTTCCTCGGCGTCGTCCTCGGGCTCGAAGACCGCGGGGACGAGGAGGTCCTGCGGGGCCGGCGGCGCGGCCATGAAGCCGTCGTAGAGGAGACGCTCGTGGGCCGCATGCTGGTCTATGAGGTAGAGGGAGTCGCCTGACTCGACGACGAGAAAGAGGCCCAGGGCCTTGCCGAGATAGCGCGGCACGGAGAGGCTGCCCGAAGGGCCCGGAGGGTCCGCCATGCCGCCGTCCGCGGCAAGCCTCGCCTCGTCGAGGCTCCCGACCCGCTCCCTGAGTTCGCCCAAGCTGTCCCAGGAGGCCGCGGCCCAGCCCGGCCCGGTCGCCCCGGCGACGCCTCCTGTCCCGGCCGGCCAGCCCCTCCCGCTTCCACCCCTGGCTGCCGGGAGATCCGGGGCGCCTCCGGCCGCATGGGGCGCTTCCTCCCATACGAGGCCGAGCTCGGCATCGGCGGCAGGCGCGAGCCGCGACGGCTCCCTCCGCGAGAGCTCGAGGAGGAAGGCCTTCACGGCCCCGACGAAGGCGTGCCTGAGGCCCTGCTGGTCCTTGAGCCGCACCTCCCGCTTGGCCGGGTGGATGTTGAAATCGGCCAGGGCGGGATCGACCTCGGCGAAGAGGAAGGCCGCGGGATGGGTGCCGCCCGGCAGGAAGCCCTCGAAGGCGTAGTCGAGGGCCTGGAGGAGACCCGCGTCCTGCACGCGCCTGCGGTTCACGAAGACCTGCATGAGTCGCCTGTCGTTCCGGCAGAAGGCGGGAGAGGCGATGACCACCGAGCCCGAGCAGCCCGGGCCCGTGAAGCGCACGCGATAGGCGAGCTCCGCGGGTATCTCGCCATAGGCCTCGACCACGCGGGCCTCGGCTTCGGCGGGCCTGAGCGCGAAGGCGAGCCTGCCCTCGCTCGTGAAGCGCATGGCCACCTCGGGATGGGCGAGGGCCTTGTCGACGAAGACCTGCCGGCAGAGCGCAGCCTCGGCCTGGGCCCTCTTGAGGAACTGGCGCCGCGCGGGATAGTCCTCGAAGAGCCTGGAGGACTGGGCTATGGTGCCCCTCCTTCCCGGGACCGCCTGTATGGTGGGCGCTGCATGCGGTCCCGCCGCGAGCCGATGGGCCTCGGCGCTCGTGCCGTCCCTGCTCGTGAGCTCGAGGCGGGCGGCCGCGGCGATGGAGGCCAGGGCCTCTCCGCGGAAGCCGAGGCTCCGGGCGGTGAGGAGGTCGTCTGCCCTCTCGATCTTCGAGGTGGCGTGGGGAAGAATGGCGAGCCCGAGGTCCTCGGCGTCCATGCCCTCGCCGTCATCCACCACCCGCACGAGGTCCACGCCCCCTCCCTCGATCTCCACCGAGATGTCATGGGCGCCTGCGTCGATGGCGTTGTCGAGGAACTCGCGGAGGACGGCCGCCGGCCTGTCTATGACCTCGCCTGCGGCGATGAGGCGGGCGGTCTCCGGCGGCAGGACATGTATCTTGGGCATGACTCTTTTATATCCGCCCTGCAGGGGCGCGGGAAGGGCCCGGAACTGCCATGGCGCCGAGCTTCCCCGCGCTAGCCCTTGGCGCTTGCCCATGTTTTGTGCCTTGCTCCTCGTTTTGATTTCCCTCATCCCGCGACTTGCCGGCGGCCTTATTCTCGCTTTTATCCGCTTGTGTGATTTCGGTGATTTCGGTGTTCCCTTCCTTGAATACTTGTCCGTGCCTTCCGTGTCCCGCACATTATCGATGGTACTGTTTTTTTGGCACTCCCAAGTTCTTGTGGCCTTCGCTCTTATTTTTCGGTGTTTTTGCCTTGATCCTCTGTCCGTGCCTTCCGTGTCCCGCGCCATATCGATGTTCCGGTTTTCTGGCATTCACGAGTTCTTCTGGTTTTCGCTCTTTTCCCGTGTTTTTCCCTCGATACCCGGTCCCTGCCTTCCGTGTCTATGGCCTATCTCCGTTTTTTCTTCCCGCACAAAAAAAGCCGCCCGGGATTCTCTTCCCGGGCGGCCACTTTGCCGGACGAAGCGGCTCTGCTAGAAGTGGAGCCTCGTCTCGAAGGAGATGGAGGGCTTCAGGGTCGGGAGACCGGAGCTGAGGATGATCTCGCCTGAGCTGTTGCGCTCGGGCACTGCGGCGAAGATGACCGCCACGTCGAGCATGGGGGTCTTCGGGACGGGGATCACGAGCTCGCCGCCGAAGGAGGTATTGGCGTCGAGGAACTGGAAGCTGCCGTCCCTGATCGTCTGCACGAGTCCATGCTTGTCGTAGAAGATAGCGCCCGACACGTCGAAGATCGGGATGAGGCCCTTCAGCACCACGAGGCTGGCATGGAATTCGTCATAGGCGTTGTCGAGCTGCCACTCGAGGGTCTGGCCGGGAGCCCAGGGCCACATGTAGCCGAGGGTCATGGAGAGCTTGTCCTTCATGATGGAGAAGGAGCCCTCGCCGTAGATGCCCATCACGGTCGGCGCGTCGTTGTAGCCGCCCGAGGTGATGTAGTTCGAGTAGGCGATGGCGTTCTCGATCCTGGACTTGTCGTAGGTCGAGTCGAAGAGGCTCGGGCGGAAGATGCCCGTGTAGTAGCGGTATTCGAGTCTCCATTTGAGGATGGCCACGCGTCCCATGAGGCCGCCGGCGGCTCCCCAGTTCTTGAAGCTCCCGTCGCTGTAGAGGAGGTCCCAGGCGAGGCCCGCGTCATGGCCCCCGACGGCGTTCCTGAGCCATTCGGTCTCGGCCGCAACGTCAGCGAAGAGGCGGAGGTTCATCAAGTCGCCCTCGATGATGGGAAGGTCGAAGTCGAGGCCGGCCGCAAGGAGGAGGGGATCGCCATAGGTTTCCGGAGAGACCGAGGCGATGGACGACAGCGGGTTGATGTCGACGACCCCCGAGAGGCCGAGGGCGAATTTCGAGTTGGGTATGGGCCTGACGTAGAGGCGGGAACCGAAGATCTCGGGATCGGCGAGGTCGTTGGCCACGAGCTCGAAGCCCACGGACTTCATGTCGAGGCCGAGGTTGAAGCCCACCCTGCGGACGGCGGGGAACTCGCCGTCGTTCGAGTAGTCCCTCATGATGAGGCCATGGCCGAGGGTGAGGTCGTCGAGGTTGCCGAGCTTGATGAAGAAGGGATCCTCGAGCTGGCGGCCGTACTCGAAGTACTTGAACTTGAGGGCGATGTCGCTAACCGCGTCCAGGGCCGCGTCGAAGGGATGGTCCTTCCAGCCCTTGTCCGTGCCGAAGGACCACTCGTCGTTGCCGTTGGGGTGGTACCAGTCGTCAGGGTCGAAGAGGTTGGAGGTGTAGATGATGGGGAGGTAGAGGCCGAACCTGAGCTTGTCGTTGTCGAAGCGGAAGTTGGGCTGGATGACGGCCTTGGAGTAGGTGGTGCCGTCGATGGTGACGGAACCGAGCTCCATGCCCATGACCTCGCGGAGCCACTTCACGAAGCCGGATTCGACATCGGAAGCGGTCATCTTGCCTGCGCCCTCGGCGAGGGTTGCGGCTGCGCCTTCGGCGGTGGTGGGCGTCGTCTCCGTGGTTCCGGGCTCGCCCGTGCCGGCCTCGGGGGCCTGGCCGGGGACGTCGGTCTCGATGAGCTTCTGGAAGCCCATGTCGCCGAATTCGCTCGCGAACTGGTCCTGGCTGTACTTGAAGGCCTCGAAGACGGCGGCGAAGGCGTCGGCCGCCATGCCGGCGCCGACGTCGACCTTGCCGACGGGGTTGCCCGAGGCGTCGAGCTTGTCGAACTGGACGAGGCCCTTGGCCACCATGAGGAGGGCCTTGGCGCCGCCCTCCACCGAGAAGGTGAAGTCGGTGCCGCGGACGCCGCAGACCGCGGTGGCGCTCTTGAAGTCGTACTGGCCGCCCTTGGCCGCTATCGTACGTACCTTGCCGGCTGCGAGGGCGAAGACGTTGGTCTGGGAGCTCGGGGTGGCGAGGGCCTGGGCCTGGAAGGTGGTCGACCGCGCCACCTTGATGATGGTGCCGTTGGGCTTGAGCCTGAGCTCGGCCGTGGTCTTGGCGTCCGTCACGATGGTCGAGCCGGCGGGGATCTTGTCGCCGTCGGTGATCCCGGCCCCGTATTTCAGCGTCGAGCCATCGGGAGTCTTTACCGTGAGTCCGGTCCCGTCGGTGAACTCGAGGACGAGGACCTGGGCTGTCCCGGCGGCCGGGGCCGCGGGCTTGGCCTGGGAGAACAAGAGGCCTGGGAGGGCGAGGGCGATCACCAAGCCGAAAATGATCCGTTTCATGGAGGTTCCTCCTGTGGTTCCTAGAACTTCATCGACGCCGTGATGCTCGAAGTCACGACCCATTTGCCGTTTCCACTGTCGAGGGACGGATCCCATTTCGCGTTGTACGCAAGCGTGAGTACGGAAGCGCCGGTCTTGTAGTTGATGTCGAGGCCAACGATGGCGTCGGTCGGGTCGACGAGGTCGGGGAAGAAGCCGGCGTTCTTGCCGATGAAGTACTTCTCGTAGCGGGCATCGAAGTAGAAGCCGCCGAGGAGTCCTTCGGCCAGGCCGAGGATGGCCTTGGCATGGGGGTAGTCGCCTTGGTAGCTCGAGGCCACGCCAGGGATGGCGGTGAAGGGACCGTCCAGCCTGGTGGAGAAGGCGATCCTGTCCTCGAAGAGGGAGAAGCCCAGGGTCGCGTACCAGCCGGCCTTGAGGTCGCCGCCCGTCGAATCCTGCATGTAGTCGAACTTCGCGGCCCGGTAGATGTCGTAGCCCGTGTCGAAGTAGCTCGGGATGAAGCCGTCCTGGAGGAGGCGCAGCTGGGCCCCGTAGGTGATGAAGCCGAGGAGCCTGCCGCCTGCGCCGAGCATGGCGCCCATGGACTTGTTGGGCTCGAAGGCGATCTCGCTGAAGGCCGCGAGGGGGAAGGTCTTGCCGCCGAGGATGGGGACCATCACGTCCATGCCGTAGACCGCGAGGGGCTTCGCGGCGTACGCGGTGGAGGCGTAGGCGTCGGGGACGTTGTCCGCGACCACGGTGGCGCCCACCTGCATGTTCTTGACGATGGGGATCTCGGTGCCGATGAGGGGCCGGGCGAAGATGCGGCCTCCGACGAGGTCCAGCTTGGCGAGGTTGCCCGTGATCAGCTCGAGGCCGACGTAGGGGAAGTTGAAGAGCTGTCCGTCAAGGCCGATGTCGAGGCCGAAGATCCTCGTCGCCGGCATGAAGTTCATGTTCGAGTAGTCGTCCATGATGAAGCCGTTGCCGAGGGTGAGGTCGTTCATGGAGCCGAGCTTCACGAAGAAGGGATCCTCGCCCTTGAGGCCATAGCGGACGTAGAGGATCTTGGGGAGGTAGAGGTCGAAGAAGTTCTTGCCGTTGCCCTGGTAGTCGGGGACCCAGTCTCCCGGATAGAACTCGATGGCCTGGTCGTTTGTCGGATAGAGCTTGAAGTGGACCGTCAGGTCGATCCCCACGCCGATCTTGCCGAAGGCGAGGTCGGGCTGGAAGGCGAGCTTGGTCCAGGTGTCGGTCGTACCATCGGGCGCCGCGATCACGTCGGTGCCGAGGTTGAGGCCGGCGTTGAAGGCGAAGGCTCCGGGATTGTCCTGGGTTCCTTCGGCAAAGCCGGCGAACGCGATGAGCGCGAGCACCAGCACCGCTGTCGTCTTTCTGAGCATATCGGCGAACCTCCTTGCAGTATCCATTAGTCTAGCGCCGTACTTCAAAGAAGTATACCGCCCGGAGGGGACAAAAACCACCGTTCCGAGCTGGACGCGGTCAGGTGTAAATGCTAGTCTCCATCAAGTCTTCTACCTTCGGAGGAGCCATGGACTTCTTCGCCCGCCTCGACGACATCGTCGCCACCAGGAAAACGGCGCTTTGCGTCGGCCTCGACCCCCGCGTTCCCTCCACGGAACGCGAGCCAGGCGCCAGGATCATCGAGATCAACCAGCGCCTCATAGCCGCCACCGCCGAATTCGCGGCCTGCTTCAAGCCCAACATCGCCTTCTACGAGGCCTTTGGCCCCGAAGGCCTCAGGGCCCTCGAGGCGAGCCTGGCCCTCATCCCGAAGGACATCCCTGTCATCATCGACGCCAAGCGCTGCGATATCGGCGCCACGGCCGAGGCCTACGCCCAGGCCATTTTCGGCCGCCTTGGGGCCGATGCCGTCACCTTGAGCCCCTACATGGGCAAGGACGCGGCCGAGCCCTTCCTGGCCTATCCCGGAAAGGGCCTCTTCCTCCTCGCCCGGACCAGCAACCCGGGTGCAGGCGCCCTCCAGGACATCCAGGTGGGGGAGGGCGACGGCCGGGAACCTCTTTATATACGGACGGCGCGGGAATGCTCCTCTTGGTCGCCCGCGGTCGGCCTCGTGGTGGCCGGCAACGACCTCGAGGCCCTCGCCGCCACGCGCAGGGCCGTGCCCGGGGCCTGGTTCCTCGCGCCCGGCATCGGAGCCCAGGGCGGCGACCCCGCCGCCGCCTTCGCCGCGGGCCGCCGCGCCGATGGCTCGGGCGTCCTGGTCGTGGCGGCCCGCGCCGTCTCCGAGGCGGCAGATCCCGCCAAGGCGGCCCGCGAGCTCCGCGACGCCATGGAAGAGGCCCGCGCCAGGGTCGCGGCCTCCACGCCTGCCCCTGCCTACGGGAAGGGGATGGGCTTCGCGGCCGGGGGCGGACTCAAGAAGGACCTCATCGCCGCCCTCGTCAGGACCGAGTGCTTCCGCCTCGGCGACTTTGTGCTCAAGAGCGGGAAGAAGAGCCCCTTCTATATAGATCTCAGGCGCCTCGTCTCCGATCCCGAGGCCATGCGGCTTGCGGGCAAGGCCTATGCCAGCCTCGCGAAGGGCCTCGAGTACGCGCGCATAGCGGGCATCCCGGCCGCCGGCCTTCCCCTCGCGACGGCCGCGAGCCTCGAGACCGGCAGGCCCATGGCCTGGCCCCGCATGCCCGTCAAGGAGCACGGCACGGGCAACCGCATCGAGGGAGCCTGGGCCAAGGGCGAGAAGCTCCTCCTCCTCGACGACCTCATCACGACGGGCGCGAGCAA
>Ga0116170_10003257_pt1 | contig 15251 bp, 13 predicted proteins | sample AD_JPNHW1_MetaG_FD_89797 | JGI IMG/M metagenome (GOLD analysis project Ga0116170, IMG submission 89797) | Active sludge microbial communities of municipal wastewater-treating anaerobic digesters from Japan - AD_JPNHW1_MetaG | ecosystem: Engineered > Bioreactor > Anaerobic > Digestate | place...
ACGGGCGGAGGTGATGTAGAGATCCCCCAGATCTTCGCCGCCGAATGCGCAACTAGACGTCTGGCTGGCCGGGACCGGCACTGTGGTCAACAACTCGCCCGCGGGATTGTAGCAGCGGATGCAGGAGCCGCCCCAGAGTGCCACCCAGACGTTGCCTTCGGCATCGACAGTGAGTCCGTCGGGCAGCGCGCCTTCGAGTTCGATTTCGACGAAGGTCCGGCGATTGGCGATCGTGCCGGAGACGGGGTCGAAGTCGAAGCAGTCGACGCGGCGGGTCATGCTATCGACGTAATACATGGTTTTGCCGTCCAGCGACCAATCGGTTCCATTCGAGCAGGTGACGTCCGGGAGCATTCTCGATACTTGGCCGCCGGGATCAAGCCGGTAAAGTGCGCCTGCGCCGGGGCGCAAATCCGTGGAAAGGGTCCCGGCCCAGAGCCTGCCTTGCGGATCGCACTTGGCGTCGTTCATCCGGATGAGGGGTCCGATGCCGGGGAATCCACAGAGCCGGGTGACGGCGCCGGTTTGCAGATCCATCTGCGCGAAGCATTCCTTTTGCGCCAAAACGAGGCCACCAGAGGAGCGAAGCACTGCCGCCCCGACGGGCGAGCCGGCGTCGAATGCCCGGTTGACGCCCGACGACGGATCGAGCAGATTGACCCGGCAGGCCATAATGTCGACCCAGACCAACTGGTGCGTTTGGTCGTCCCACACCGGGCCCTCGCCGAGATCGGCCTTCGCATCGAGCGCCAGTTCGGCCTGTTCACAGTTCAACATGGCGAATTCCCTTTCATCCCGCGTACTTGGCGCCCAACCCGCAATCGACGGCGATTTCGGCACCAGTGATGGCGGACGCATCGTCGGAAACCAGGAAGGAGACAACGCTGGCGACTTCGGCGGGCGACGCGATACGCCGCAGCGGCTGCGCGTTGACAACCTGCTGCTCGACGAGCGCGGCATCGGGCTGACGGTGGAACCAGGCATCCACCGCGCCAGTCCGGGTCCAGCCGGGCAGGACGGCGTTTACGCGGATGTTGAATGGCCCGTAATCGAGCGCCAGGCTGCGCGTGAGGCCCGTCAGCCCGGCCTTGGCCGCCGCATACGGGAACATCCCCTCAGTAGTGAGCCGGGCGTGCAGCGACGAAATGTTGACGATGGCACCGCCGCCGCACTTCATCATGGGCAGCACATATTTCGAGCACAACCAGGCGGCCTTGAGGTTGAGCGCCATGGAGGTATCCCAATCCTCTGATGTCATGGTGGTCGCGTCCATGTAGGCGTTGCGCCCCGCATTGTTCACCAGGATCTCCGCCGGGCCGGACCCGGCCGCCACGGCTTCCATCGCTAGACGGACAGAGTCCTCGATGGTGACGTCGGCGTTGAAGAAACGGACCTCGATACCCCTCGATCGCAGATGGTCGTACAGTGCGAAGCCGCGTTCGTTATCGATGTCAAGAAACGCCACGCGCGCGCCATCTTCGGCCAAGCGTTGAACGATGGCGGCGCCGATGCCTTGCGCACCACCGGTGACGACGGCAGTCTTTCCCGCGAGTTTGCCCATGGAGATCAAATACAGGATAGCCGACGATGGCCCATTACGAAGACCAACGGCTAGTCGTAAGCCGGCGTGTCCTTGGCGACGGGCTTCAGATCGAGATGATGGAAGTCGAAGCTGAAGTCGGTCAATGGGGAGACGGCTTTCATGCGGACGTGGTCAATCGCGCCTTCGGCAGACAGTAGGAAGGTCACATATGCATCGGCGTTCATGGTGCGGTCACCCCAACGGGCGATGAAAGTGTCGTACTGGAAGTGCTCCATGACACCGTTAAGCGAAGGGCTATGCGTGAAGCGCATGGTGAGCTGGCCGTTCGATTCATCAACGACGACATCGCCATACCAGGCGTCGCGGTAGCGCCCTGCATATGCCGAAAGCGGCAGAGCCGGTTTGCTTGCCGCGTTTCGTTTGGCTGCCTCGTCGCCAGTCTTCTTCAACGCCTCGGCCCGGCCCAGTTCCAGCGACTCCTTGTGGGCGGCGACCCAGTCAGTGGCTGGCGCGCCCAGGTACTGATCCACGACGGTCCAGGTGATGGCATTGAAAGCGGCACCGTTTTCCTGGTTGGTCAGCACGATGACGCCAAGTTTCTTCGACGGGACCATCGTGACGCGCGACACCATGCCGAACAGCCCGCCAGTATGCGAAACGATTTTCTCTCCCCGGTAATCGGCCAGATTCCAGCCCAGGCCGTAGCCGGCGAAGTTGGCCTGCAACGCGGCCAACGGCTTGCGCGGCGTCACGACCGGAATGATGGTCTGCATCGACCACATCTCGCGCGACTGCCGCTCCGAGAATATCCGCTTGCCATCCAGCTCGCCCCGGTTCAACTGGAGCATCACCCAGCGCGACATTTCCTCAACTGAACTCTGGATGGCGGCCGCCGGAGCGTTGTTGTCCATGTTCGAGTGGCCTAATTGGCGCAGCTTGCCGTCGTCGCCGGGGGCATGGGGCAGGGCGACATCGGTGCGCGAGGCGAGGGTCTTGACGCTGAGTGCGGTCTGGGTCATGCCCAATGGATCGAGGATCCGTTCGCGAATGAAGACATCCCACGGCTTGCCGCTCATCGTCTCGATGACCTTGCCGGCGACAAGGTAGAGGATGTTGTCGTAGGCGTACCGGCTGCGGAAGCTGGTCGAAAGCGGGACGTAGCGCAGGCGGGAATAGACTTCATCCGAGGTGAACGTGCTTTCCGGGAAGTACATCAGGTCGCCTGCGCCAAGGGCGAGACCGCTGTTATGGATGAGCAGATCGCGGATACGCATTTCGCGCGAGACATAAGGGTCACCCATCTGGAAGGATGGCAGGCGATCGATGACGCGGTCGTCCCAGGCGAGCTTCTTTTCGTCGACGAGAATGGCCAGGGCGGCAGCGGTGAAGGCCTTTGTGTTTGACGCGACGCCAAACAGCGTCTTGGGCGTGACCGGTTCGCCGGAGTCCAGCCGCCTCACGCCATAACCTTTAGCGAAGACCATTTTGCCGTCCTGAACGATGGCGACGGCGATGCCCGGCACGTCGAAAGTGGTCCTGGCCCGCTGAACCACGGTGTCAATGTCGGGTTGCGCCAGGACGGGCAGCAGCAGAAGCGGTAGAATGGCGAGTCGCGAAGCGGTCATAACAAATACAATAGAGAGTTCCGATGGCATTTGAAATCAAGAAACGGTCCGTCGACGGTGTGCCCGTTGTTGAGTTCCACGGCCGGCTTGTCGCCGGTCCCGCCATCGAGGCATTCAGGGCCGCGCTCGATGAGCTCATCAGCGGCGGGGAAAACCATGCCGTCCTGGATCTGACAGAGACCGACTACATCGATTCGAGCGCTCTGGGCTGCCTGGTGATGGCTCACACGCGTTTCCAGAAAGCGGGTGGCAAGATCACGCTGTTTGGCCTGTCGTCGCAGCAGATGGAACTGCTGGTGATCACCAAATTGACGACGGTCTTCGCATTGTTCGAGGACGAGATCGATGCGGTGAACGCCTGCATCCCGGGCCGAGAGCCGCGCAAATTCGATCTGCTGGAGTTCGTCAACCGCATGCGCAGGCAGGAAGGCGGCCAATGAGGCTGGTGGTCGTCGGCGGCGTGGCTGCGGGGATGAGCGCCGCATCGCGAGCGCGGCGGGTGGACCCCGGCCTGGAGATTGTCGTCCTTGAAAAAGGTGAGCGGATCGCCTATGGCGCGTGTGGACTGCCATATCTCATCGAAGGTCAGGTGAAGTCGGTTGCCGCGCTGGAAGCGCACTCTCAGGAGTTTTTCGAGCGTCAACGCGACATCCGGGTGAGGACTGGCGCCGAGGTGATTTCCGTCCGCCACTCTTCCCGCGAGGTCGTCCTGAAGTCCGGTGAACGGCTTCATTACGACAAACTGGTCTGGGCCGCCGGGGCACGGCCGGCGCAGCGGTTCACTGACGGCAAGGTCTTTACTCTGCACACCGATTTGGACGGTGAGGCCCTGAAGCAATTCATCGGCGAACATCATCCGCGCTCGGCGGCAGTGGTGGGCGGCGGGTACATCGGACTCGAAACTGCCACAGCGTTGCGTGCCCAAGGACTGAAAGTCACCCTGTTCAACGCCCGCACGGATCTGCTGAACCGTGAGGATCCCTGGCTGACCGGCCTGCTCAAACGCAAACTTGAAGAGTGCGGAGTCGAGGTGCATCTCAATCAGCCGGTCTCCGATCCGGCGGCGCTGCCTTTCGATCTGGTGCTGGCGGCGACCGGGCTGAAACCCAACATTGAAGCCATCGCCGATGCCGGCGTGGAGGTCGGGCGGACAGGGGCCCTCCGAGTGTCCGATCGCCAGGAGACATCGCTCGGCGGAGTCTGGGCGGCGGGCGATTGTTGTGAGACGCGCCACCTGGTGAGCGGCGTCAACGTCTGGATCCCGCTCGGCACCACCGCAAACAAGACAGGCCGCGTGGCCGGCGCAAATGCGGCGGGTAAACTGGAGCGGTTCGAGGGCATTGTGGGAACCTCAATCGTCCGCGCCGCAGGCCTGAGCATCGCAACCACGGGGCTCTCCGCTGCGCAGGCCCGCCGCGAGGGTCTGCGGCCCATCTCGGCCGAGATCACGGACATGAACAGGCTGGATTACTTCCATCCTCGCCGGCTCTGGATTCAATTGGTCGCAGACTCAATGAACGGGCGACTGTTGGGCGGCGCAGTCGTCGGCGAAGACGATGCCTCAGGCCGGATCAACGTGCTGGCAGCGGCACTCCAGGCGCGCATGAAGGTGAGCGCCCTGGAACACCTTGACCTGGCCTATGCACCGCCCTATGCCACCGTCACCGATCCCCTGCTGACCGCCGCGCGGCAACTGGCCAAGTTGTTAGACTGAGGGATGATGGGCAGGGGATACCAATCCACTCTTCGCGAGGGCCAAACCGCGCCCGATGTCGAATTGCGGACTCTTGCTGGAGACGCCGTCCGCCTGTCGGCCCTGACGTCCACGGGCTCTGTCCTTCTGGCGTTTTTCAAGGACACTTGTCCAGTCTGCCAGCTCACGTTGCCTTTCTTGAACCGCGCGCGGCAGGGCCGGCTCCCGGTTTATGCTGTGAGCCAGGACAATGCGGAGCGGACGCGGGCGTTCGCCCGCGAATTCGGCATCCAATACGAGGCATTGATCGATCCGGCTGACGGATATACGGCCAGCAACGCCTTCGGCATCACGCAGGTGCCGTCGATGTTCGTTATCGATCCCGACCTCACGGTTCGCTGGGCTTCAATTGGCTTCATGAAGGTGGATATCGAGTCGCTGGCGGCAATCACCGGGGCGGCGATCCTGACGGAAGCCGACAACGTGCCGGTGGCCAAACCCGGTTGAGGGTCGAGAAACTGAGGGTCCCGGAGGGAACCTCGCCAGAGTAGAGATCGCGACGAGAACGGGCGTCGGAGGAGACTGTAGGAGCGCATGGCGAACATCAACGAAGTTCTTTCAGGCGCGGCGGCGATCGCCAAAGGCATGGGCATCACCTTCAGGGAGATGCTGAACCCGGTGATCACTGACGTTTATCCGGATGCGCCGCCCGATCTCCAGCCCCGATATCGCGGCAAGCATATCCTGCAGCGGGACGAAAATGGGCTGGAAAAATGCGTCGCCTGTTTCCTTTGTGCGGCCGCGTGTCCGGCCAACTGCATCTACATCGAGGCCGCGGACAACACCGAGAAAGCGCGCATCAGCGGCGGCGAACGCTACGCCGAGGTCTATAACATCGATTACAGCCGCTGTATTTTCTGCGGCTATTGCGTCGAGGCCTGCCCGACTGACGCGATCACTCACGGTCATGGGTTTGAGCTGGCCAGTTTCAATGTCTCGACGCTGATCATGCGCAAGGAAGACCTGCTGGCTGCCCCCGCCGAGGGGCAGACGGGCAAGGCCGAGCTGGAAGAACCCATCCCGGCCAGCCACCACTAGCAGGCTGCTAGGCTTTCATCAAAGTTCCGTAAGCGCGCCGCGCCACCACCAGTTCCTCATTGGTGGCTAGAGCCAGCACTTTCACCTTGGACGAAGCCCTGGACACCAGCCGGTCTCCGCTGCCTTGCTGATTGCTCTCGGGATCAATTTCGATTCCCAGGAACTCGAGCCCTTGGCAGCAAGCCTGCCGCAGTTCGGCCGAGTTCTCGCCAATGCCGCCGGTGAAGGCGATCGCATCAAGCCCGCCCATCGCCGCCGTATACGAGCCAATGGTCTTCTTCACTTGGTAGCTGAAGACGTCGAGCGCCAGTTGAGCATCCTCGGAACCTGCCATGGCGGCGGCAGTGATGTCGCGCACATCGCCACCAGTGATACCACTCAGTCCGGCCAACCCGCTTTGCCTCGCCAGTTGCCCCCGTACTTCTTCGGTGGACCAGCCGTTCCGGTCCATCATGTACAGCACCGCGAATGCGTCGAGTTCGCCGTGGCGGGTGGCGTTTTCCAGGCCCGACTGCGGCGAGAAGCCGAACGTTGTATCGATCGATTTGCCGTCGCGGATCGCGCATACTGATGAACTGCCGCCCAGGTGGCAGGAGATCAGCCGTAGTCCCTCTATCGTCAATCCAAGCATCTCGGGTACCCGGCCCGAAACGAATTCGTGCGACGCGCCATGGTAGCCGTAGCGCCGTACGCCATGCTGGTCGCGCCAGTCCGCCGGAACGCCATAAACCTGTGCATAGCCGGGCATGGTGAGATGGAATTCGGGCTCGAAGGCGGCCACGAGCGCAGTCGAGGGCATCTCCTCGGCGAAAGCCGCTATCGCCTCGATGTAGATGGCATTGTGCACCGGCGCGACCGCGAGATACTGCCGCATCGCCTCCATCAGCTTCGAATCAATGATGTAAGTGCCACGGTAATCGGGTCCGGCCATGACGGCTTTGAACGCCACTGCGTCGATGTGCGTCTCTCCGGCGTTGATTTCACGGATCGCCGAACGGTAGTCCGTGACACGTTCAAAACGTCCCTTCGCGGTGCAGGCCTCCCGCGGCATGTCAAGGACCTGATACTTCAGGGACGTGGACCCGAGGTTGGGGACGAGGATGTTCATTTACCTGCTTTAATTGCGCTGAGGTTCTTCGCGCACGGCTGCTGGTAAGGGCCGTCGATCTTCGTGCAAAGTTCGCTGTAGCGCACCGCCTCCGCGCGCAGCTTTGGATTCTTGGCCGACTTCGACAGGCTGTGGTTGGCCACGCCCAGGAAGAAGTAGGCAGGAGCGAGAAGGTCGTTGTTGCTTTCGATGAACGGCAATGCGGCCCGGAAGCTGGCGTCGGTCTCCGTGTACTTTTGATCCTCCTGGTAGGCCATGCCCTTCATCCAATGGCCGAGCCCTGTCAGCGTCGTTTTCTTCTTCTCCCAGTCGGCGGCGGCGATGCCTTGGGGCGCAGCCTTGGACTGCATGACGGCGATCAGCCGGTCGCTGTATTCGATCACCTTGGCCATGTCCTTCTTACTCTGAAGGTAGCCGTCGGCGGCCACCAGTAGCATGTCTTCATTGGTCTTGTCGAACGACACGGCCTTTTCCGCTGCCAATCCCGCGCGCTCGCGCTGTCCGGTCTGCTGCAGCGCCATGATGTAGCGGCCAGCCAGTTGTGGGATGTACTGGCTGTCGGGATGGCGCTGCTCAAGAGTCGAGCCCATATCGACGATCACGGCCGGATCGGTTGCTTGCAGACCGGCGGCGTAGAGCGAATACTCGCAGCGGATGATGACCTGCTTGGCATAATCGATCTCCTTGTCCCACTCCTCAACCTCGGCCGCAACTGTGGGCTTCTGGATTGCAAGCATCTTCTTTGCTGCTTCGACGGTTCGCGCCGACCAGTCCTTCACGCAGGCGATGTCGCCCTTCTTCTCGCACCCCTGTAAACCGTTGTAGGCCGCAAGTGAGTTAGCCGGATCCAGCGCCAGCGCCGCCTCGGCGGACTGAATCGACTTGTCCCACTGCTGGGCATTCAGGTAGATCGGCTGGAGCTGGGTATAGGCCCAGGCCGTTCCGCCATGTTTCGGGTAGGTCTTGACGAACTCTTCGAACAGGGCAAGTTTCTGGGCTTCGTCGGTCGCCAGGTTGGCCACCTGGAGCAGACGGCCCTCGGGCGTCGCTCTGCTGATCTCAAACTTGGGGCGCTGGGCCCACGCACCGGCAGCCAGCACCACGGACAGGAGGGCGATGGGAACGCTCTTCATAAGGATCACCTCCATGCGGATAGGTTTGCTGTTATATAGTACAGAGTTCGATCTGTTCCGGTCGAGGCGGGCTTTCCTATGATGCTACCAACCACCTACGTCATGGCGATGGCGATGACGATTCTCACGATGATCTGCTGGGGCTCGTGGGCCAATACCATGAAGTTGGCGCCGAAGTGGCGCTTTGAGCTGTACTACTTCGACTACGCCTTCGGCCTGATGATCGCCGCCACGATTGCCGCCTTCACCTTCGGCTCCTCCGACACTATCGTTGTCGACGCAACCACGCCGTCGTTCACCTTCCTCGACAATCTCAGCATCGGCAGCCGGAAGCAGATGGCCATGGCCATGGCCGGCGGCGCCGTCTTCAACCTGGCCAACATGCTGTTGGTGGCGGCCATCGCCGTGGCCGGTTTGTCCGTGGCATTCCCCATCGGCATTGGCCTGGCGCTGATTATCGGCGTGGTTTTGAACTACGTCATCCATCCGGCCGGCAACCCGGCGTTGCTGTTCGGCGGATCGGGACTGGTGCTGGTGGCCATCGTGCTCTCCGCCCTGGCTCACGCCGCTCATTCGGCCTCCAAGTCGAAGCCGCAAAAGGCGTCTCCGGGCGGAGTTCGTTTGGTCGGCAAGCCGCAGGCACAGACAGGCAGCGCGCTCAAAGGAATCCTGCTCAGCCTTGGGTGCGGCGTTCTGATGGGCGCCTTCTACCCGCTAGTCGAAATGAGCAAGCAGGGTGACCTCGGCATGGGGCCCTATACCGCGGCTTTCCTGTTCGCTGCCGGAGTCCTGGTGACGACTCCGGTCTACAACCTCTTCTTCATGAATATGCCCGTCCAGGGTAATCCCGTCAGTTTCAGGGACTACTTCCGCGGTGGCACGAAGGAGCACCTGATCGGTCTGCTCGGCGGCATCATCTGGATGACCGGGACTGTAGCCAACTTCGCCGCCGCCAGCGCGCCGGCCAAGGTGAATGTCGGCCCGGCGGTCAGTTACGCCATCGGACAGGGAGCGACCCTGGTCAGCGCCCTCTGGGGCCTGCTGGTTTGGAAGGAGTTCGCCGGCTCGACTGGTAAAGCCCGACTGTACATCGTTTTGATGCTGCTATTCTTCGTCGCCGGACTGGCCCTGGTCTCCATCGCCCCGCTCCATTAGCCGGAACTCCGGACCTGGCTACTGCCGCTGAAGCAGTTTGGCGATGGCGCTCGCCAGTTCGTTCGAGATATGGCCGATCTGGCTCTCGGACGCGGGGATACCATCGGGCCGCAATGCGAGCGGGCGGCCACCATTGAAGCGTTTCTGCAGGGCATCGCGCACCGCCGGCTGGCCGAACTGCTCTACATCGGAGGAGGCCTTGCGGGCGGCTCTGGCCACGGCGCCAGTCGAAACCGCCGCCGGTTCCGTCGCCCGGCCGTAGTAGACCATCGACACGTAGCCGTGCGCATAGGATTGTTCGGCGCCCGGCTCGACGCCCGCTCGCTTGGCGTCTCTGGCCAGTTCGGCCGGCAGATTACGCGACATCATCGCCATTTCGGCCGGCGATGCGATCAGGCCCGCGAAAGAGGCAAACGCCATGCCCGACCCAGCCATCAGGGACGTCTCCGCCTCGCTCGCCGTCACTTCGCCGGCAGCCGACATCTCACCGCCCGACGCCGCAATCCGGGCCATCGCTCCGGCAATATGGCGCGTCACCGATCCACCGAACCGGCGTTTCAGCGTCGCCCAACCACGTGGCGTCGGTCCCAGTTTCAGCGTGACACCCTTCGGAATCCGTACCTCGACCTGCGTCGCCGTCCCCGCTATGGGCAATTCGAACCGGATGTCGGAGCCCTCGATCAGGGCATCGATCAGACAGTAGTGCTGATCCCAGGACGCGCCATACTTCGGGTCAAGCCCGTGGCAAAGGCCCCATTGCCGGGAAAGACCGATCCCTTCCAGGATCCGGCCACCGAACTCGGCCAGGTTCCCACGTTCACAAGCCTCCCGGAGATCGATCTCATCCAGATCAAACTCCAAGTTGACTTCCATTGCCTGAGCCAATAGTGACTCAAAACCCATGGACTCGCCGATGGTCACGTCCGGGCCTGCTGGGCTGTGCAACAGACGCAGATCCACGTCCGCGTCGATCTCGATCTTGCCCTGCAAGTGAGTTCCTTCCCACAAGTTCGACGGCGGACCCGGCAGGGACAGGGCGAGTGTGACCGTCATCAGGTCGTTGGTCAGCGGATCGGCCAGCGCGGCACTCGTGGACCGGCCGCCGGCCCGGGTCACTGGCGCTCGAGGGTCATTGGCCCGGTAGTGATCGAGCAATTCTTGAACTGGATCCGTCATGCTGTGGGAACAGTATAGAGCAGCCGGAGCTAAAACGCGCACGTCACCCCAATTCAGACAAATGCATCTGCATCGTCGGAGATCTTCCCTATGGCCCTCAACCGGCGCGATTGGATGAAGGTGGCCGCCGCCGGGCCGGCGGTTGCCGCCGAAGCAGCCGGCCCAACCGGACGGCCGGGCCACCATGCTGGCCGTCGCGTCCGCGAAGTCGCCACGAACTGCGAGATGTGCTTCTGGCGATGCGGGGCGCTGGCGAAGGTGGAGGACGGCCGGGTCGTCCGGATCGAGGGGAATCCCGAGCATCCATTGACCCTCGGCCGGCTCTGCGCGCGCGGCAACGCCGGCGTGGACCTGGTGAACGATCCTGACCGCCTGATGCGCCCGATGCTGCGGACCGGCGCCCGCGGCGAGAGCAAGTTCCAAACGATCGGTTGGGACGAGGCGCTCGGCTGGCTTGCCGCCAAGATGAACGCAACAAAGGCGGAATACGGCGCAGAATCGGTCGCATTCTTCCCCCACGGCGTGGCTGCGGGCTTCTTTTCCACCCTCATGAAAGCGTTTGGCACCCCCAATAGCGCCGAGCCGGCCTTTGCCCAGTGCCGGGGACCGCGCGAGGTCGGCTATGCCCTGACCTTCGGCCGGGCCCTGGGTTCACCCGAACCGCTTGATTTGATGGGGGCAAAGGCGATTGTCCTCATCGGATCCCATCTCGGCGAAAATGTATTCACATCCCAGATCACGGCCTTCTCCCATGCCTTGGCCCAGGGCGCGAAGCTGATTGTTGTCGATCCCCGATTCTCAACAGCCGCCGGCAAGGCCGATTGGTGGCTGCCGATCCGGCCGGGGACCGACATCGCGCTGCTTCTGGCCTGGATGAACGTGCTGATTGGCGAGGACCTCCATGACGAAGACTACATCGCCAAGTATGCCTCTGGATTCAGCGAGTTAGTCGCCTACGTCAAGGTATTCACTCCCGCCTGGGCCGAGAAGATCACCGAAATACCGGCCCGCCAGATTGTCGAGACCGCCCGCGCCATGGGACAAGCCAAGCCCGCCGTAGTGATTCACCCTGGCCGCCACGTCACCTGGTACGGCGACGATACCCAGCGAGCCAGGGCCATGGCGATTCTCACCGCCCTGCTCGGCGCTTACGGTCGACCGGGCGGGATCTTCCTGCCCACTTCGATTGGTCAGGGCAAGGTCAATACGCCGCCGTTCCCGGTTCCCAAACGAGATCGGGCGGACGGGGCCGGGACTCGTTACCCCTTGGCCAGCGAAGAGCAAGGTGTCACAAACGGGATGATCGAAGCCACTCTGTCCGGGAAACCCTACCCGATTAAAGGCTGGATCGCCTACGGCCAGAACATCCTGGAAAGCGTTCCTCAGCGCGAACGAACCATCGAGGCGATCTCGAAACTCGACTGGTTCGTCGCTGTCGATGTCCTTCCGGTCGAGCAGAACCGCTACGCCGACCTCATACTGCCGGAAGCGACCTATTTGGAACGCTACGACGCGCCGCATGTTGTTGAGACCGCGAAGAAGCCGTTCATCGCCGTCCGCCAACCCGCCGTCCTGCCCGCCGGAGACACCAAACCAGGCTGGTGGATCGCCAAGCAGATGTCGAAGCGTTTGGGGCTGGAAGCCTGGTTCCCATGGGAAGGCCCCGACGACCATTTGAACCTGATCGTAGGGCCGCTCAATGTCAACACCGGCGAATTGAAAGCGCGCGGGGCCGTCTCCTTTGAAGGACGACCCTTCATCGAAGACCGCACGCCCGAAGACGGCCAGTTGTTCCCTACCCCAAGCGGCAAGATCGAACTTCACTCTTCCACTCTCAAAGAACTCGGTGCCGATCCGATCCCGCGCTACACCGAATGGGCCGATCCGCCGCCCGGCTGGATGCGTTTGATCTACGGACGGGCGCCCATGCACAGCTTCTCGCGGACCATCAACAACGCCACTTTGAACGGGCTGATGCCGGAGAACGCCCTCTGGGTCAATGAATCCGTCGCCAAGTCGATGGGACTGTCCAGCGGCGACCGGGTCAGGATCGAGAATCAGGACGGCATCGTCAGCCTGCCCATCTCCATCCTGGCCACCCAGGCCATCCGCAAGGACTGTGTTTACATGGTCCATGGATTCGGCCAGGACTCGCCGCGGCTGACGAAAGCTTACCGCCGGGGCGCATCTGACAACCGGTTGATCAGCCGTGTCCAGGTCGATCCGCTGATGGGCGGGACGGGGATGAGGGTCAACTTCGTCCGCATCCAGCGCGAGGTGGTGAGTTAACGACATGCCACGCTACGCGATGGTCACCGATCTCACCAGGTGCGTCGGCTGCGAAGCCTGCACGGCCGCCTGCAATACCGAATGGTCCGTGGCGCCGGGCTTCGCAAGAACGCGCGTCAAACACACCGGCGCGCTCGGCCAGTTCCCGAACCTGCGATCGGCTTTCTATGTCGCCCAGTGCAACCACTGCGACGAAGCCCCCTGTGTCAAACCATGCCCATCCGGGGCCACTTTCATCGCCCCCGACGGCATCGTCAAGATCAACAAGGAACTCTGCATCGGCTGCGGCTACTGCGTCGAGGCGTGCCCCTACGATGCCAGGCATATCGATCCGGGGACGCAGAGAGCTGACAAGTGCGACTTCTGCGCGTCGCGGCTCGAAACCGGACTCCAACCCGCCTGCGTCACGACGTGCACAGGCAACGCCAAGTTCTTCGGCGATTTGGAGGACTCGTCGGGTGGCATCTTCCGGATGGTCTACGGTCAAGGAGCCAAACGAATTCAAAGCGCGCAGGTTGCCGTCGGCCCCAATGTCTACTACAAAGGCCGGAAACACGAGCCCGAGCTTGTCGCCGAGGTCTTCCCGCCGCGCCCGCCGCGGATGCCAGTGTCCGGCCAGTGGTGGGGGAAAGTCCTGCTGCCGGTGGCCGGGCTTATGGTGGGCGCGACCTTCGCAGGGCAGGCCATCGCCTTCTTCCGGCAACTGGGCTCAGGTGAAGAGCGATTCGAGGAATAGTCATGTACACGATGGAAACACTCCCCGCATCGCCAGTGAAACTGACCGCCGCTCAGGCCGAGGCCATGAGCCAGCGGATGATCAAGAAGCATGATGTCGCCATCATTCTGCTGCACTGGCTCAATGCCATCACCTGGGCAGTCGAGCTTGCCACCGGGGCAGCGCTGATCTCAAGCGCACAATTCAGATTTGCTCCGTCCTGGTATATCGAGATGGTCACCGGCGTCTTCGGCACGCGGCAGAACATGCTGCGATTCCACATCGCCGCCGGCATCGCCTGGATCGCCGTATTCGCCGTCTACGGACTGTTTGGCCGCCGGACGTATCTGAAGCGCGAGATCCTGGAACGCGAAATCGGACTCGACCGCGACGACTTCGATTGGCTGAGAATCCGCTTGCTTCTGATTGCCGGGAAGACGAAGGCGCTGCTGCCTCCCCAGGGCGTCTACAACGCCGGCCAGAAGCTCTTCGCCGTGATGGTTTATATGATGATTCCCGTCGTCATGGGTTCGGGACTGGTCATGGCATTCCATTGGGGCTCGGCGGCGGTTGTCGGTTGGGCGATTGTCGTTCACTTCATGGCCGTCACCGTGGTGGTGAGCGGTCTGATGATCCATGTCTACATGGGCGCCGTCTTCCCTGAAGAGAAGCCGGCGTTCTTTTCGATGCTCACCGGGATGGTGAATGAATTGTTTGCGTACAAGCACCACTTCAAGTGGTGGAGAGAGGTGAAGATGGAAGAGCTTGCCTGGCAGGCCCGGCTGGACTCGGGAGAGCCGCATACGGATGCGGCCAAACCGGCGCCGGGCCGGCTTGCCCGCGCGCTGCGAATGAACGCATACTGGCCCCCCTATGTGGCCGGATTCGGTCTGGGCCTGACGCTTCTGCTGAGTTTCCTGGTCATGGGCCAGGGGCTGGGCGCTTCCGGCGGATTCACCCGTTGGGTGGCATGGGTTCTCACACTCGTCTCGCCGGAATGGACCGCGCAGCACGGCTACTGGGGCCGCTACGCCGGCGGCGACAGGCATATCCTGTTCGATTTCCTTGTCTTTGAAACCATCGGCGTGGCCCTTGGCGGATTCGTCAGCGGCTGGCTCGCCGGGCGATTGAAGCTCCAGGTGGAGGGCGGACCGCGTATTTCTCCGCGTACGCGATTGATGCTGGCCTTCGCCGGGGGAACCATCGCCGGCATTGGCGCTCGCTTGGCCCGCGGCTGCACCAGCGGCCTGGCGCTGTCTGGCGGCGCGACGCTGTCGGCCGGCGCCTTCATCTTCATGCTGCCCGTCTTCGCCGCCGGATTCATCGGCGCTTACTTCCTGAGGAGGATCTGGCTATGACATCCGCCTTCCCCTTCGCCCTGGACGGCTTCGCCTTCGTTGTGGCGGCCGTCGCGCTGGGTTTCCTATTTGGCTTCTTCATTGAACGCGGCGGATTCTCAAGTTCGCGCGTGCTGGCCGGACAGTTTTACTTCCGCGAATGGCGTGTGCTGAAGGTGATGTTCACCGCCATCGCCGTGGCCATGACGCTGCTGTTCGGCGCCGTGGGGCTGGGCCTGATCGACTTCAGCCATGTCTGGGTGAACCCCACGTACCTGGCGTCGGGCGTGCTCGGCGGACTCATCATGGGCGTGGGTTTCATCGTCGGGGGCTACTGCCCCACCACCTCGCTGGCGGCCAGCTCGACCGGCAAGATCGA
>Ga0116170_10003259_pt1 | contig 15249 bp, 11 predicted proteins | sample AD_JPNHW1_MetaG_FD_89797 | JGI IMG/M metagenome (GOLD analysis project Ga0116170, IMG submission 89797) | Active sludge microbial communities of municipal wastewater-treating anaerobic digesters from Japan - AD_JPNHW1_MetaG | ecosystem: Engineered > Bioreactor > Anaerobic > Digestate | place...
CGGCATAAGCATTATTGAAAATGAAAATCTTGACTTTGCAGAGCTGTATGTCTGATATAATACTCAGGGTGATATTATGAAACTATATAGTATAAGAAATATTAAAATCTGGTATAAGATACTTATAATATTTCAGTTTATGATGATTCCGGCAATTATGATATTTGTTGTACTTCTGGTGATCACTCATAAAATGCAGGACCTGCATGGCGGGATACTCCTGAAAAATCTCACAAGTATAACTGCAGCATACAACGTGGAAAATTCTCTTTTAAATCTGAAAGAGCTGAAAGCAAATTATATGCTTGATGGTGAAAAAAAATGGCTGAAAGAGTTTGATCATAAAGTTGAACAATTCAACTTCTGGTATAATGAGGCGTTCCAGGTCGCAAATACTGAAGAAGAGAGGGATCTTCTTTCTGTAATGTCTCTTGAATTTTCAAGATATATGAAAGCCCAGGAAGATATAATATATCTTGCAGACAGCGGCCGGAAAGATCAGGCTATAAGGCTTCTTCTTACTAAATCAATGAAGCATTACAATGCAATTTATGTCGGGTGTGAACAGCTGATTTCCAATAACAGAAATGTAATTACGGAATCCGAGGGGAAGCTCAGGAGGTATATAAATAACAGTAAATACCTTGCTTACATAATAATAGTATGCTTTATCATCCTTGGTGTTCTGCTTGTAATAATTATAACAAAAAGTATTGTTGATCCGATAAAAGAAATTGAACTGGCCAGTAATAACCTGATGCCCGTTAATACAAACAAGGTCGAAATGGAGAGTCTTCGTGAAAGGTTTCAGATGATGATTGATACCCTGACGGCCAACCAGAATAAACTGATAGTATCTGAAAGGCGAGCCGCGGTGGGAGAGATTGCTGCAGGCATATCACACGAATTGAATAATCCTATAGGAATCATCTGCGGTTTTGCTGAATTTCTCCTGCAGAAAAAAACTTTAACAGATAGTGACATGGAATATGTTGAGGATATTCATGGAGAAGCCTTGCGGTGCAAAAAACTTCTGGGCGAGTTACTGGATTTTGCCAGAACACCCGCTCCATGCTACATCCGTAATAATCTTAAAAATGTAATTCAGGAGACAGTTAAGCTTCTGAAGAATCAGGATAAATATAAAGATGTTCAGTTCAAAGTAAGGTATCCATCCGAGGAAGTGGAGATCGAAATTGACGCCGTGCAGATAAAGCAGGTTCTGCTGAATATAATGCTTAATTCATGCGAGTCTATGGAATATAAAGGTACTCTGCATATTGTTCTTGCCTATTCCCCGTTTTCAGCAGAGGTAAAGATCTCTGATGACGGTCCCGGCATAAAGGAGGATGCGAGGAGTAAAATTTTTACGCCGTTTTATACAACCAAGGTCAAAGGGGTGGGGCTGGGCCTGGCGGTCAGCCGGGATATAATTGAAAAGCATAATGGTACAATAACAACCGGCGGAGAGCCCGGGCAGGGAGCTGAGTTTGTTATAAACATTCCGAGGAAAAGAAATGAAAAATAGTGATGTCCGTTTACTTGTACTGGATGATGAAGAGGGGATGTGTAAACTTCTGAAAAGCATTTTAACGGCAGAAGGGTATGATGTCATAACATCAACATCACCGTTGAAGTCTCTGGAGATGGTAAGGAATGAAAAATTTGATGTTGTAATTGTAGATATAAATATGCCGGAGATGAACGGGCTTGAGTTTTTGAAACAGGCGACAGAAATCAGGCCTGAACTGTATTTTATAATGATCACTGCTTACGGAAGTATTGAAAATGCGGTTGATGCGATGAAATTCGGAGCATTTGATTATATTACAAAACCTTTCCAGGGTGATGAAATCCGTATCGCTGTAAGACAGGCCCTTGATCATATAAAACTGGTTGATGAAAATATCCGTCTGAAGCGCGAGATTGAACTGCTGCAGAATCCCGGGGGCCTGAATGTTATAAGCAGAAGGATGCAGGAGATTCTCGCTTTCTGCAGAAAAGTTTCAGACTCACAGCTGAGTGTTCTGATTACAGGGGAGAGCGGTACAGGGAAAGAGGTGATCGCGAAGTATATTCACACAATAAGCGACAGAAAAGACCAGCCGTTCGTCCCAGTTCAGTGCAGTTTACTCCCTGTGAATCTTCTGGAGAGCGAACTGTTTGGTTTCAAAAAAGGGTCTTTCACCGGTGCCGGCGACAGCAGGGCCGGATTGTTTGAACAGGCCGATAACGGGATCATATTTCTTGATGAGATAGGCGATATCGGAATTGATATTCAGGGGAAGCTGCTCCGTTTTCTCCAGGACCGGGAGATCAGGAGAATCGGAGATTCCAAGTCGATGGTTCTGAATGTGAGGATGATATCCGCAACCAATAAAAATCTTGAAGAGCTTATAAAGAAGAAAGAGTTCAGAGATGACCTCTATTTCCGGCTTAAAGTGCTGGCAATTCATATCCCCCCCCTGCGCGAAAGAAAAGAGGATATACCTTTTCTGCTTAACAGTTTTCTCGTTGAGATAAACAATTCCAGAAAAGAGCCTGTCGAGATTGAGAATGAATGTGTCAACTATCTCATGAAATATGACTGGCCCGGCAATGTAAGAGAACTCAAAAACTGCATAGAGAGCGCATCCGCCCTTTGCGAAAACAATGTTATAAGAAGAGGTGATATATCATCTATACTGACAGTCACGCAGGACCCGTTAAGTGAAATTAATATGAATTTCAGAGATTCAAAAGCGCGTGTAATAGAAGAATTTGAAAGGAAATATCTGTCAGGTATGCTTGAAAAAAATATGGGAAATATTGCCGCCGCAGCCAGGGAAGCTGAAATTGACAGAAAGAATTTCTGGCAGATGGTCCAGAAATATAATATTGAGCCGGAAGAGTACAAAAAATGAAGTGGAAGGGTGGTCTATTTACCACATCGCAAAATACTATTACCACGACAAAAACATGCCAGTGTTCATTTTAACCGTCAAAACAGGCATTTTACCGGCATAATCAATCCAATTATTCTGGCACGCAATGTGCGTATATAATATGTAGCATGGCAATAGGAACATTACTTGGTTATAAAAGTATTGTTCTGTGAAAAAATGATAAATGATATAATTTAATGGAGAGATTGTTTGAGAAGATTTATTAATATTTTAATGGCAGTTATTTTTACTGCAGTCTTTTCCAGCTCTCCGGTTTTTTCAGCAGAGGCAGAGATTGAAGAAAACAGTGACAATGTGATCACTGGTATATTGGTTAAAATCGATAGTAAGAATCACTGGGTTTATGTTAAAGAAAATTCGAGAATTGTAAAATTTAAAGCTTTACCTGCTTTATGTGAAAGTTTTAAATATCGGATTAATTCGCAAGTTGAGATTACCTATAAAATAGGAGATAATAAATCACTTCAGATAATAACGATGGTGATTTCCGAAAAGAAAGAGGAGTCAGTTAAATCTAAAGTTTTTCTGAAGAATAAATCAAAGAAATAGGAAGGAACTCCGGTTCTGATTCCGTTAAAAATGCAAATTCCGGTTTACCGGTAATTATAAAAAATAGGAGATTTTAAATGAAAAGACTTGTAAAAGCATTCGTTGCATTTCTAGCTCTCGCGCTTGTTTCTGGTACTATGGTATTTGCTGCTGATACTAAAGTTGCTGATCCTAAAGCTGCAGAAGTAAAAAAAGAAGCTGCTAAAGCAGACACAGCAAAAAAACCTGCAAAAACTAAAAAAGCAAAAAAAGCTAAAAAAGTAGAACCTGTAAAAGAAGAAACAAAATAAGTTTTCTCCCGCCTTTAAAAAGAGATACCGGTGATCACACCGGTATCTCTTTTTTAGGTCCTGCATTTTTATACCCGGATAAGTCAGATAAAAAGCACAGAAAATAAGCCAGCCGGTGAATTCAGGGCATATCCCGTGAATGCATGCTGTTTTAGAATCTATATTTGCAGACGCCGTATTACTTCCCCGATAATATCGTTTATCAGTAATATGGATAGACGCGGTATTACTTATTCGATTTTACATCTTGACAAAAATAATCAATTACAGAAGTTATTCAATGTTTAGTTTAATTGCTCAACGCGTATAATAATTGTTTTCTCCATGTACTGTAAAGCTGGAAGGCATTTTATAACCGGGTTGCGGGCAGTTACAGTTCCAGTAATTTGAGGTAATAATATGATAGATCCAAAAATAATCAGAGATGATATAGATTCAATAAAGGTTCTTCTTGTTAAAAGGAATATGCAGAGTGCAGTAGATGTAGATCTGCTTAAAAGCATTGATGAGGAGAGGAGAGAGCTCTCCCTTAAATCTGATGACCTGAGAGAGAAAAGAAATAAGCTCTCCAAAATAATAGGCCAGCTGAAATCACAGGGTAAAGAAGCGGATGGGGAGATGAAAGAGGTACAGGTTATCTCTGATGAACTTAAAACATTTGCGGACCGGCTTGAAGAACTTAATGTTAAGTTTACGGATCTTCATCTTTCTATCCCTAACATTCTCGATGCCTCAGTGCCTGAAGGTAAAGATGAGAAAGACAATATTGTTGTAAGAGAATGGGGGAAGAAACCGGAATTTAATTTCGAGCCTCAGCCTCATTATGAGATAGGAACAAAACTCGGGATACTCGATTTTGAAAGAGGTGTAAAACTTGCAGGAGCAAGATTTTACGTATATCACGGACTTGCTGCAAAACTCGAGAGAGCGATCATAAACTTTATGCTCGACCTTCACACAAAGGAACATGGCTACGAGGAAACTTTCGGCCCATTCATAGTAAATGACGAGAGCATGACAGGGACCGGACAGTATCCTAAATTTAAAGATGAATACTACAAGATGGAGAAAGACGGGCTCTCTCTCATACCGACTGCGGAAGTTACCCTTACAAATATCTATAGAGATGAGGTGCTTGAAGCGGAAAATCTTCCAGTATATCTTACCATGCAGTCTTCATGCTTCAGGCGGGAGGCCGGCGCGGCAGGAAGAGATACAAGAGGGCTGGTCCGTGTACACCAGTTCCAGAAGGTTGAACTGGTGAAATTTGTTGAACCTGAAAATTCATTTGATGAACTCGAAAAACTTACTCTGAATGCGGAGGAAGTCCTAAAAAGGCTTAACCTCCATTACAGAACAGTTCTTCTCTGCGGCGGGGACACATCCGCTTCATCAACAAAAACGTATGATCTTGAAGTCTGGATGCCCGGGCTTAACAGGTACATGGAGATATCATCATGCTCAAATTTCCTTGAATACCAGGCGAGAAGAGCTATGATAAGATACAAGAAGAAAGGTGAAAAGCCTGCTTACCTTCATACACTTAACGGTTCCGGACTTGCAGCAGGAAGAACAATGGCCGCTATAATTGAAAACTACCAGACAGCGGATGGGAACTTCGAAATTCCGGAAGTGCTGAAGAAGTATATGTAATTTTTTGTTTTTTGCCAGGGGCAGCTCAAGTTTACTTTTAAGCTGAACAATCCCCAATAGCCCCCGCACCCCCGGAGGGGGCAAAGATAAAAATTTGAAGACTATTGATCCTGATTAATATATTGAAAAATGTCATTTGCAAGTCCCCCTCCGGGGGATTTAGGGGGCTGCCCGGGGAGTGATTTGTAAAACGGTTCTCTTTGCGGATGATGTATTCGAATGCTGCATGGGAGCATATATGAAAACAATCGAACTTAAATCTCCAGCATGGCGCCACATCCGGATAGCTCTCTCGCTCGCTCTTATGAAAAGGGAACCTGTTGTAATTAAAAACGGATACGCTTTCATCGAAAAGAATTTTGATCTCATGCCATTATTTAATGATATAAAGAGAATAGTTTTTGAAACCGGTGCAGGAATGATTAGTGATTCAGGGGATGATATCCTGTTTAATCCTGAAGGCCTGTCTTATGGAGTTTATAATTTTGAAACAGATAAGTTTTCCTCTATATCCGAGATCGAACTCTTTCTGCTGCCCTCTCTTTTTTATAATGAATTCCGTTCTGCAGTGAGTTACACCGGTGTAACTCACAGTCATATTTCATATCCTACAACATTCCTCAAAGAGACACTTTTTGCGTTCCTTGAAAGCACCGGGCATTACGCCAGCCTTAATCTCAAACGGTTCGGGTTTTACGGTTCAGGAGGAGGTTCGGCCGAATCAAAAATCTATCCCGCAGAGCCGAAGAAGTGCGGCGATCTTTTTTCTTTTACAGATCCGAAAATTGAAGGTGTAAGGATATTCATGGCAAAGATGAATATGGAGATGGCCGGGCGGGAGAAGGAATTTATTGTCAAAAATACCGGCATTGATGAAAACAGGGTGCAGATCATGGAGATAGTTGATGCTGACGGTTACGGCAATTCGATCCATGTTTATATAAAGTGCGGTGAAGTTAATGTCATCCTCTCCAGGGATATGGAGATTTATAACAGTGCCGGGGACTTTGTCTTTGAAGAGAGCAGGTATTATACAACTCTCACAGGGCTTATCCGGGATACAGAGAGGCTTGTTAGGCAGAAGGCACTCCCTGTATGTTTGCCGGAAGAAGTCCTTCCGTATCTCATTATGAGCGGTTCGGAGATACCGGAGCAATTTAAAAATTCTGTGGCTTACGGAATCTGCAGTGAAATTTTGTAATCTTTCTGATATCAGTTAATATAATTTTTGGACTGCCGGGAAGTAAAGTCTCCTCTGCGTAAAAATATACACAGAGGTTTGTGCTGACTAAATACTATTGCGGTTTTATTTTCTCCCGGTCCATGATACACCCGTTGCCGTCATCGTGAAAACATTTCCCGCATGATGTACATCTCGGTTTTACACTTCTGTCCTTTTCCCATTTGTTTATAAGATCAGGCTCACTTAGAAGCGGGCGTGATATGGAAAAATACCCGATGCCGGAGTTTTGCAGAATATCCTCCATCCGCTCGATGGATCTGTGCCCTCCGACAAGAATAACGGGAACATCAACACTGTCAGCGATTTCTTTTGCGTATGCAGCAAAGTACGATTCTTTTCCAATAGATTCTTCCGGAAAGTTTGAGGGATCTTTATCCGGCTTCGGGGCGCGGAATACGGGGCCTCCGCTTATTTCTATTGCATCGATTCCTTTTACGGCAAGGTTTTTGCATAGAGTTTTACACTCCTCAAAAGTGAATCCATTATCACCCATAAAGTCCGAGCAGTTAAGCTTTATGAGTATCGGGAAATCCTTACCCGTCTTTGACCTGGCATTATCATATACTTCATGGATTATTCTTGCCCTGTTTTCGGAGCTTCCTCCGTATTCATCATCTCTCCTGTTGAAGAGTGGCGTCAGGAACATGTTGAGGAGGTAGCTGTGCGCTCCATGTATCTCAACTCCATCAAAACCGCTTTTCTTTGCCCTGAGCGCCGCGTCGCCAAACGCTTCGGTCAAAGTTCTGATATCATCCCTGGTCATCTCTTCCGGTGTAACATTGGAAATTTTGTTGGTTACCGCAGAGGGTCCCCATATAACACGTCCGGATGTATTAAACCATGTAAATGATCCTCCATAAACGATCTGCAGGATTATCCTGCTCCCTTTTTTATGAACTGAATCTGTCAGTTGCCTGTACTCATTGATGAAGGAATCGTCATATATTCCCATCATCCGCGGGTTGGGCTGCTCATCTTCAATAACATAAGCGTAGCCGGTTATGATCGCTGCAGCTCCGCCATCTGCAAGGTCTTCATAGACTTTCATTAGCGGTTCAGTGAGATGCCCTTTGTCATCGGCCTTTCTTTCCCATGTGGCGGAGCGTATAAATCTGTTTTTAAGTTCAAGTCCGTTTATTGATGTTTTTTCAAAAAGCTGTTTCATTATTTTCCTGCTGATTTTTTTATGAAGGGTAAAAAGTATAATTCAAACGGGAGCAGCATTTATTACCGGCTGGATAAAGGTCACTTTACTGCGTTAATATGAAATTCAGTTTTCCTTCATTTAGTTTAAAAGTAACTGCTCAAAACCGGTAGCAATTGATTTCTCATCTGTGTAGGATGTGATTGTGATAAAAATTTATACCGTTTTTTAAGTAATTATGTTAAAAAATATTTTAATCGGATTTTGTCTATTATTTTTCAATGTTAATTCCTTAACATAAATTTTAGTGTAAAATAAACAATTATATATCCCCGCCGCCTTCGGCGGCGGGGATAATAGTGCATTTTCTATTATAAAAAGGTTCAGGAATTATTACTGATTATTTTTTGATTTTAAATTTTCTGTCTGAAATGGCATAAAACATTAACCCGTTTTTAGTGTTATAGATTTTATAATAATCATTATTTTTTGAAACTTATCTTCTGCTGTATTTCCTTATATAAAAGTCAGGTATTAACTATGTCACATATTGTTATGGAGGGATGATATGAATATTCAGGTCGTTTATCATGATAACAAAATGGGCGAGATCGACAAGGCTTTACTCGATGAGATGATTTCTGTGAACAGGATCAGAATGTTCATGAGGTCAGACGGGTGGGCAATGGTCGGAGTTGCCGACATGAGAGGTTCAGGCGGAATGTATACCGGCCTGGACAGGCGCGAACTATCCGCTAATAAGGATACAGCGGAATATAAAATTGTAGTCTGAATTTATCATATCATTTAATCTGATAGATTTTTAATGAGAAGATAAAGGTTTTAAATTTTACATCTCCACCCGGGTGATTATGCCATGAAGCTTTGTTACCGGGAGCCTGTAAAATTGTACAAAGTGAGGTGTGAGTTTTTTAATAAGTGAATAAATTTTCCAGAAAACATTTTTTGTAGTAATCTCTTCAGTACCGTAGAATATTACCTTCGGTTTTATCCCGGCTTTCGCAATCTCGCTGGTAATGTCAATCTCCTCTTTGTAGCCCGCACTGATTTCAAAAACGTGAAGTCCCGGCCCGATATCATTTATAAAACGGGTTTTGATTCCCACCGGGTCATCGGTTATAGTTACTATTATGAATATATTTCTTTCATAAATTATATTCGCACTTACTATGCAGTGAGTAACATACGGTGATACCACTTTATAATTTCCGACAAAGAAGAGGCATGTTCCGGGAATGGTTCTCCCCTTTTTATATATCTGCTCGTAGCTTACAAGGAATGTTTCAAAGTCTGTAGGCATCAGCTGTTTGTACATCCTCTTGTGGCCTCTGCGCCAGATGATAATAATAGTAAAAGGTATAGACGCAAGTAGTATTGACCAGTATCCGCCATGTGAGAATTTACTGAAGTTTGCTATAAGAAACGAAAGGTTAATAAGAAAAATTACAGAAGCGGTAATGTAGCTTAATCTGTCTTTTCTGATGTAATAGATCAGGATCATCATAATCGCTGTAACACACATTGATCCTGTTACGGCAAGTCCATAAGCAGCGGCGAGTTTTTCAGATTTTTTGAATAAAAGCATTATAAAAATTACGGCTATCATGAGAATCCAGTTAACGCCGCCGATGTAAATCTGTGACTTCAGTTTGGTTGAAGTGAAATCAACTTTCACGCGCGGGAATATCCGTGTTGTTATACCCTGGTAAATGACAGAAAATACACCGCTGATCAGCGCCTGGGATGCAATAATAGTCGCGAATATAGCAACAATAAGAAAAGGAATATATACCAACGCGGATTCACTCTGCACCATGGAAAACAGGACATTTTTAACCGGGGCATGGCTTAATATGAATGCCCCCTGTCCCAGATAAGTAAGGAGGAGTGCAAAAAAGATTATATACCACGCGCGAACAATAGGTTTTTTCCCCAGGTGCCCCATATCCGCATAGAGCGCTTCAGCTCCGGTGGCGCAGAGTATTACTTCAGACAGAATCAGAAACCCGGCAAATCCGTTGTTTTTAAAAAAAATTATAAAGTAAAACGGGTTCACTGCTTTGATTATCTGCGGAAAGTGATAAAGTGAAACAGCACCACTTACCGCCAGAGCCATAAACCATATTACCATCACCGGCCCGAAAATAGCCGACACTTTGTCTGTTCCCCTGGGCTGAAAGAAAAAAAGTCCGAGTGTAATCAATATCGATATTATGATAATATGCGACTGATGTATATTTGTGAATGCCGGTATCAGGGCAAGGCCTTCAACGGCGGATAATATACTGATAGCGGGAGTTATAACGCCATCCCCAAGAAGAAGAGAAACCCCTGCGTAGGCAAGAATTGTAACGATTGCCGCCTTTCTCCCTTTTTTCATGTTTTTTTCAAGAATTTTCTTTAAAATAATTGTGCCGCCTTCGCCATGATCTTCAAGCCGCATGGCAAGCCAGGCATACTCCAGCGTGACGAGTACAATGAGTGTCCAGATAATAAGTGAAAGGATTCCGAGTATATTTGCTTCGGATGGTTTGATGAAGAGAATTATGACTGAGAGTGTGTAAATAGGGCTTGTTCCGATGTCTCCGAACACAAGGCCCATGGCTTTGACAATCTCTTTCCAGTCGTCTTTTGTATAGATTATTTTCATTTTTTACTCATTATAATATCGATTTTATTTTAAATTACGGATAAAAAAATATCAGGAATAACAGAAAAATTTTATCACTAGTCTCCTGATTTATTCAGGATGGCCATTGAATTGTGATGAAGAAAATTCCCGGAAACTGTCAATCCTCGAGTTTCTTCAGTTCGGATTCAAAATACTCTTTTCTCTCATCAAGGGTTATTGTCAGGCGTTCATAATCTTCAAAGAGTGAATCAATCTCCTTCTGCAGAGAGTGTATCTCTTTTGAAAGAGTTTCAATTTCTCTGCTCTTACCGTTACCTGAAGCTTCAATTATTTCAATGTTTTTATTTTTAAGAAGCTGCTCATTTTCAGATATTGAGTTTTCAGTTCTGATTATTTTATCTTCAAGAGGTTTAATTTCTTTAGAACGCTTTGTTATTATATCCGAGCGGAGTTTGCGCAGATCTTTTTTGTTGAGCGGGATTTCATTTTTGGTTTCTGCGGTACCGCTTTCATCACTGATTTCTTCATCCCATCCGATCTTTTCAAGGAATCCGCTGTATGTTCCTTCGTAATGAATTATTCCGTTGCTCTGAAAAACAATGAACCTGTTTGCAAGTGAATGGAGGAACATTTCATTGTGTGTTACCATAATAACAGCACCGGGAAATGCATCAATCGCTGCAAGGAGGGCGTCGCACGATTCCATGTCCAGATGGTTTGTCGGCTCATCAAGAAATATCAGGTTTGCCGGTGTTGCAAGTATTTTACCAAGCAGGACACGGTTTTTCTCTCCACCTGAGAGGACTCCAATTTTTTTAAGAGCGTCATCACCTTCGAACATCATGGATCCGGCGATATTGCGGGCAACCTGTTTCTCGCAGCCGCAGTTTCCGATCTCCTCTTCAACTGTAAGATTGTTGTTGAGATTTATTATATTGGTCTGGGCGAAATACCCGGTTTTTGTATTTCCATGCATGCTCACTTTTCCGCTTTGCGGTTCAAGGTTCCCTGAAAGAAGGCGGAGGAGTGTCGTTTTACCGCGTCCGTTTTTTCCTATTACGCATATCCTGTCATCGCTTCGGACATTCAGGCTGAAATTTTTTACAATCGGAGTATCGTCTTTGTATGAAAAGGAGATGTCTTCTGCCGCCATGAGCATTTTGGCGTTAAACGGTTTGTAGTTGAAAGAAAATTCAAGGTCCTTGATTCTCTCAAGTTTGTCAAGAGTCTGCTGTTTCTCAAGAGCTTTAACCCGTGACTGAACCATTCCCGCAAGACGCGCTTTTGCCCTGAACCTTGAGACAAAGAGTTCCACTTCCTTCCGCTTCTTCTCGTCGTTGATTCTTGTCTTTTCGTAGATTTCTTCTTCCTTGAGGATCTGGTCATATAACTTGTCGGTTGAACCCTCAATCTTCCGTGTTTTCTGCCTGTGGATTCCTATAGTGTGAGTTGTCACGCTGTCCATAAACGATCTGTCGTGTGTTATAAGGATCAGCTCCCCCTTCCACTGCCTGAGAAAGGATTCCAGCCATCTTATTGAAATGATGTCGAGATAGTTTGTCGGCTCATCAAGAAGAAGCATACCCGGCTCCGAGACCAGAACCTTCGTCAGGTTAAGCCTTACCTGGTATCCGCCGGAAAATTCCATAGGACTACGGAGCATATCCCTGGGAGTAAATCCGAGTCCCGAAAGTATTTTCTCGACTTTCCACTTGTCATCCTTATGATCTTCAGGAAGCCCCCGGCATCCTTCGGCAATTACAGTATCTTCCTTAAAACTGATATGCTGGGTTACATGTCCGATTGTGTAGCCTTTCGGGACAACAATCTCTCCTGAATCAGCATGCTCTTCGCCGATAATTATTTTAAGCAGTGTGGTTTTCCCATGGCCGTTTCTGCCGGTTAAACCGATTTTTTCGCCGGGATTTACATTAAAACTGATATCATCAAAAATTACCTGTTTTCCAAAGGATTTGTTCAGGTTAATTACTTTTATCATTTCACATCTCTTCTGTCATTTTATTATATATTTTATCGTGTTATTTGGAATTTCTACCGTATTTCCATGGTACGGAGGATTTCCGGCGGTAAATTCCTGATTTAATCAGTATACTTCGTATACTTTATACACAGCATCCGAAGGTCTCTATTATTTTCAATAAAAATATTTTTATCAAAAATGCAGTTCGGAACGTATGTTATATAAATAATTTGATTCTAATGTAAATTTCAGTAATTTTAATGAGGCCGCACCCCATGTGATGACAGATTGACTGCGGAATTAAATTTTAATAAAAAATTTTATCAAATAAAATTCAGTTTATCTGCTCTTTATTTGAGCCGGATAAAGATTGCTGAATCTGATTTTCCAGTCTTCTAAAAAGTTAAAGAGTAATGAGAGAGATATTTTATGAATGGGAAAACATCCGTTGAATTGGATAGAGATCATCTGCAGTTTAATAATCCGAAAAAAGTCAGGTTTCCCCTGAGGACCGTTCTTCTTGTGCCGTTTATCCTGCAGATAATATTTATTTCAGGATTGGTAGGCTACATATCTTTCCGCAACGGGCAGCAGGCTGTGAATGAAGTAGCGGGCCGGCTGCACTATGAGATCAATGCCCGGATCCAGGAATATCTTAAAGATTTTATTGAAACACCTGACAGGATTATTCAGAATAATTCGGCTGTTATCGGGCACGGCCACATTAATTACCGCGACCAGTCTGCACTTGAACATTATTTCTGGGAACAGATTCAGATTTATAAATCGGTCAGCAGTATTTATTTCGGAAGTACAGCCGGAGGTGTGGCCAATTCAGGGCGGGAGAATATAACCGGCACTCCATATATTTTTTCTTCTGATGGTTTCAGAAGGGGCAATCTGCGTAAATATTCGACAAACATTGCCGGGGAGCGCGCAAGGCTGTTGCTGACTGTTCCGGATTTTGATTCATGTACAAGGCCCTGGTATAAAACTGCCTTGTTAAAGGGGGATACGGCATGGAGTGATGTTTATATTCTTTTTACAGGGCAGGATATGGCGATCTCGGCGAGTAAGCCGGTTTTCGACAATAATCGCAAACTTCTGGGTGTCGTGTCCGTAGATCTTTTTCTTTCACATATAAGCAGCTTCCTTGCCGGAATTGATATCGGGAAAACCGGTTTAAGTTTTATTGTAGACCCGGCCGGCCAGCTGATCGCGACTTCAACTAATGAGACAATTATTACAAAAAAGACCGGAGAGATTGAGAGAAGGCTTGGAGCGGCAGAGAGCAGCATACCTTTGATCCGCAGTGCATCAGAGAAGCTGATTGAAAAATTCGGCAGTATCAGGGGAATCAAATTTAATACATATATGGATTTTAATCTGGAGGGAGAAAAAAATTTTATGTATGTTTCTCACGTCGCAAACCAGCGCGGCCTGGACTGGGCTGTTATTACAGTGATCCCTGAATCGGATTTTATGGATTCAATAAACAGGAATAACAGGATTACAATTATACTTATTTTTTCTGCGGTTTTTATATCTGTAATCATCGGGTACTTTACTTCCCGGAGGATCGCAGGGCCTGTTTTCAGATTAACATCTTCTGTCAAGGCTATGAGTGCCGGTAAATGGCCTGAAATTCCCGGAGAGAGCGGAATCGCGGAAATAGATGATTTAAAAAAATCATTCTTTCAGATGAGCGGACAATTGAAGGAGCTGATTGAAAATCTCACGATTGAAATTAAGGAACGCAGACTTACAGAGAATGCCCTTCGTGAAAGTGAAGAAAAATATAGAGACCTGATACAGTTTTCCAACAGCATTATACTGCGTATGGATAATAGGGGAAGGATTACTTATGTTAATGATTATACCTTGAATTTTTTCGGTTATTCACATGATGAGCTTATCTGGAAGAATGTTGTCGGTACTATAGTTCCATATACAGATAAATCCGGGCAAAACCTTGAAGAGATGATTCATAAGCTGGTTGCAAATCCTGAACTGTATGAAAGAAATGAAAATGAGAATATGCGAAAAGACGGCTCGCCCGTATGGATTGTCTGGTCAAACAGAAGCATAGCCGGTGAGAGCGGAAAGAGTTCCGAGATACTCTGTATCGGTACAGATATAACCGAACGGAGATCCGCCGAGATTGAAATAAAAAAACTTCTGAGTGAGAAAGAGATTATACTTCATGAAGTTCATCACCGCATCAAAAATAATATGAATACAATTGCCGGACTCCTGTACCTTCAGTCAGTTTCTATCGAAAACGTATCAGCTGTTTCGGCTCTTAAGGATGCGCATAGCCGCGTTTTAAGCATGATGCTGATTTATGATAAACTGTTTCGTTCGTCAGACTTTAATACAATCTCAACCGGAAGCTATCTCCCTGAACTGATAGACGGTATAATTTCAACATTTCCTGATTTTGACCATGTCATAATTGAAACCAGGATTGATGATTATGTTCTGGATTCAAATGCGCTGGTACCAATAGGGATAATCATAAATGAACTTCTGACTAACGCTTATAAGTATGCATTCCCGTCCAAGAGAGAAGGAGTGATCAGGATATCATTCATGAATACCGGCGATGGTTCTTATGAAATAATTTTTAAAGATAACGGAGTCGGAGTGCCTGAATCTGTTGCACCGGGCGAATCCGGCGGTTTTGGACTTAATCTTGTTTATCTTCTATCCCGGCAGATGAAGGGTTCTGTTGAAATTATACGTGATGAAGGTTCGGTTTTCAGGATAAAACTATTTGTTTAATAATCAC
>Ga0116170_10003261_pt1 | contig 15244 bp, 11 predicted proteins | sample AD_JPNHW1_MetaG_FD_89797 | JGI IMG/M metagenome (GOLD analysis project Ga0116170, IMG submission 89797) | Active sludge microbial communities of municipal wastewater-treating anaerobic digesters from Japan - AD_JPNHW1_MetaG | ecosystem: Engineered > Bioreactor > Anaerobic > Digestate | place...
AAAGGATCGTGTCGCGCACCACGGGCCAGTTCAGCAGCGCCTCCCCCCCCTGGAACTCCAGGGCGATATCCCTGTTCGGGGAGCGGAAAGCCATATCCACGCTTTTTTTCGCGGTGGAGAGGGTCATCACCGCTTTCGCAAAACCGCCGGCCTTTACCGCCCGGCAGTAGACGCAGGCGTGGTTGCAGCGCAGCGTCACCACCAGGATGTGCAGGCTGGGGCCGCTGAACGTGTGCCGGCAGAGCCCGGCGTAGTCGCGCGCCAGTTCCCCGGCGTCGGACCGCCCGCGGATAAACCCCCCGTCCGCAAGCCTGGCGCAGAGCCGGCCATCCCGGGAAAAAGCCCCGGTCCGCAGGCTGCCGAACTCGCGCTTCGTCAGCGCCAGCCAGCCGCCGAAAGCGTTGGACACCAGCACGCCGCCGGAAAGCGGTTCAAAGCAGAAGGGCGTCAATTTCATTTCGGTCACTTATTATCCGTGGGCGGGCTCAGGCGTACGTGTCGCTCCAGCGCTCGAAGATCTCGCGCGTTTCCGGGTCCTGCAGCTTAGCGAATATAATATCAAATATGCCCTTGTGCACCGCGCAGCGCGGGCTGGAGGCCATGTTTCCCCAGAATCCGCCCTGGACCGAATAATTGTAGGCCGGCATAACGCGGCACCAGGGGCTGTAAACGCAGCGGGCGCAGGCGGGCTGGCACAGCTCGGGGAAAGCCGAAAGCAGGAAGGCGCGCGCCAGCGGTTTTTTCAGGATGCCCCGGAACGTATCGCGGCGCACGTCCCCGAGCCTGAAGAACCCGTCCCCGGCCGCGGCCAGCAGCCGCCCCTCGTCGGAGCCGTAAACGGAACCGTCGAAAGCGTACCCGAGCCTGACGCCGAGGTCCAGGTTCTGGTACCTGGGCCGCCGCCCGGTCAGGATCTGTTTGATGTACATCAGCGCGCCCTTCTCGTAAACGGGGACCCCGCGCCGGTTGAGCTCGAGGATGCGCTCCAGGGCCGCGGCGTAAAAGGCCAGGAACTCCGCGGGCCCGCAGCCCAGGCTGTTCCAGGCCGCGCGGGCGCGCCCCAGCCGCTCCAGCGGGCCCAGCTGCACCCGCAGCAGCCCCAGGCGCACGAACTCGTCTACGATGCGCCGCGCGTGGGGCAGGGAAAAAGCGCTGACGGTGCAGATGGCGTTGGGCATCTCGGCCGCCGGGTCCCGCCCGGCCAGCGCGGCGAATTCTTTCAGCCAGCGGGCCGCGGCGGCATGGGCGGAACCGCCGGCCTTGCGGCGGGCGCGGTCGTGCAGCGCGGCCGGGCCGTCCAGTGAAGTGCAGACCGTGACCCGCCTGGAAACCAGATAGTCGAATTTCTCCCGGTCCATCAGGGTCAGGTTGGTCACTATTGAAAAGTGGACCTTTTTCCCCGCCGCCTCCGCCCGGCGCAGAGCCTCCTCCACGAGGAACCGCACCATCCCGAAATTCAGCAGCGGCTCCCCGCCCTGGAACTCCAACATCACAGAGGGCGTCTCCAGGGAGAACACGAAATCCAGCGTCTTCCGGGCGGTCGCCGGGGTCATATCCAGCCCGGCCGCGCGCCGCCCCGCGGCCGACGCGCCGCAGTAAAGGCAGGCCGAGTTGCAGCGGCGCGTAACCTCTACGATATGGACATGCGGCCCGCGCCAGCCGGCCAGCAATTTATCGGACAGGCCCGCGGCCAGCCCGTCCAGGTCCATCCTGTTCGCGGCGAAACCTTTTTCGGAAAGCTCGCGCGCGAACGGGCCGCCGCGCAGCTTTCCGGAAACCAGTTTTTCAAAGCCGGCGGGCGACGCCAGGCTCCAGCCGCCGAACTCGTTGGAGAGCAGGACTTTCCGGCCGGCGCGCGAGAAATTAAACCTGTAAGGGACGATCGGCGGGATAGGCATGTTATCCTTTTTTGGCGGCGGGGAAATACATGCCGGCGATGTTTTTCAAATGTTTCTCCGCGTACAGCGCGGCCGTCACGCGCAGCCAGTCGCCGCTCTCCAGCGGGCACGCGTAGGCGCTGCCCCGGCGGCGCAGCGCGCCGGCCTTGCTCAGCCCGGCCGCCAGCTTAAGGAAGAACGCGGCCCCGGCGGAGCCGAAAGCCGCGGCGACCGAAGCGCCCGAAACTTCCGCCCCGTGCAGGAGTTCATTGAGCAGGAAATGCCGCAGTTCGTCCTGCGCGGTTATTTTTATGCCGCGCATGACGGGCAGGCGCCCGGAAAGGCTCGCCTCCGCATAGGCGCCGAGCGAGGACAGGTTCTGGTAGCGCATCGCGCCCCAGGCGTGCGACAGCGCGCCGGGCCCGAGGCCGATGAGGGAGGCCCCGACCTGGAACTTATAGTCTCCCTGGATATTATGCGCGCCGCCAAGGCTGGCCGACTCTTCGTCCAGCGCCTTGTAGCCGCGGCGCTCCAGCAGCCGCAGGCCGGCCGCCTGCCAGGCCGTCAGCGCCGCTTTCCTGGCGGGCTCCAGGTTCCCGCGCAGCGGTTTGATCCGGTTCAGGTGTATCTGCGAAGGGCGGAAAGAGGCCAGTTTTTCCACGTCGGAAAGGAAGCTCTTTTCTGTCTGCGCCGGCAGCCCGCAGAGGAGGTCGGCGTTCACTTCTTTGATCCCGGCCGCGCGGATCAGGGAAAAAGTTTTTTTTATTCTTGAGACGTCCTGCACCCGGCCGCTGGCGGCGTTCACGGCCGGGCTGAAGCTCTGTATGCCCAGCATCAGCAGGCTGACCCCGCCGGCGGCCAGGACCCCGAGCTTGGCCTGGTCCAGCAGGTCCGGGTTCGCCTCCATCGAGATCTGCGCGCCGGGGAGGATATCGAAAGAAGCCCTGAGCCCGGCGAGCAGGCGGCCGAGCTGGGCGGCCGTAAGGATATTAGGGGTACCGCCGCCTATGTAAACGCTGCCTATGCCCCCGGCGGGGAAAAGCCCCGAGACCAGCCGCATCTCGGCCTCCGCCGCCCGCATAAAAAGCTCCGTTTGCCGCGCCGCGGCGGGCCCGGAGGCGGGCACGATATCGAGAAAACAGAAGCCGCATTTCGCGCGGCAGAAAGGCACGTTCAGGTAAATGCCCGCCGGCCGCCGGCCGCCTTGCTTTTTAAAGCAGGCCTTCCAGGCGCGCGCGGCGTCCAGCGGGGCCGCGGCGGAAGTCCCCCAGGCGGCGATGGACGGGTAATGCGTGGGCAGGCCGCCGAAGCGGACGTTATGGATGAGCGAAATTATCTTTTCCAGCGGCGCGTCCATGGTTTCAGGGGTAAAGCGGGACCAGCGGGAATTTTTTCGGCATCTTTTTAAGCGGCCGGAATTCCGCGGAGCCGTAGCGGTCCAGGTAACCGGCGTCCACCCCGTAGCAGCAAGCGTAATTTACGCAGCCGCGGCAGGACCCGGGCTTAACTTTCCTGGAGGAATAAAAAACCGGCATCAGGCGGGCCCGGGCGCCGCGGGAAACCCTGGAGCCCGCCTCCGGCGAGGCCGCCCCCCAGTCGCTCATAAGGTTGGCGTATTCCGGCGCCGCGCAAGGAGGGAAATTGCTCAGCATCTTGGACTCGACGGTTATTTTCCTGAGCGCCATATACTCCAGCGCATGCTTCAGATAAGGCAGCGCCTCGGCGTAGGAGACGCTGAGCCCGTTATTTTCTTCGAGCATGGCGCCCGCGTAAAAGCTGAACATGTAGCAGAAGCCCGTCAGCCCCAGTTCGGTGCCGGCGAATCTGGCGAACAGCGGCATCTGCCGGTAGTTGGCCCGGGTGACCGCGAAGTTGAAAGAAGCCTTGACTCCCAGGCGGTTCAGGTTGGCCACGGCCTTCAGGGCTTTTTTGTAAGCGCCGGGCACGCCTACCAGGCGGTCGTGGGTGGCGCTGTCCACGCCGTGCATGGACACCTTGATCTCGTCGAAACCGGCCGCTGCCAGGCGGGCGGCGTAAGCGGGCTCCGCCAGCTTGAACCCGTTGGTGAGCAGCTGCACCGACCGGAAACCGGCTTTTTTAGCCGCGCGCGCCGCGCGCTCCAGGTGCGGGTAGAGAGTTGCTTCGCCGCCGGAGAAAGTGACCAGCCAGGCGTCCCTCGCCCGGGCCGCGTCCAGTTCCGCCAGCAGCTTGCCGTAGGGCAGCCAGGCCGCGGCTTTGTTCATATCCTTGGCGCAGCAGAACAGGCAGCGGGCATTGCAGCGCTCGCCCAGCAGCACCTCGTGGGAAATTATTTTCGAGCCCGGCTCCGGCCAGCCGAACTTCTTTACCGCTTCGAGGATGGTGACCGGTTTTTTCACGGAAGCCATTTATGCCACCGCCCCGTGGCGGCTCTTTATATACTCCCTGCTTTTGAGTTCCGCCAGCCAGCGCGCGTAATCTTTAAAGATCTTTTCGGTGCCGGCGCGCCGCATTACTTCCAGGAAGACTTTTTTCAGGGCGCCGGTCCTGAGCGTGTAGGCGCGCGCGCCCGAGGACAGCCCGCCTATGACATAGTACTCCCTTACGCAGCCGCCGCACAGCCCGCAGCCGGGATAGCAGCCGGCGTAGCGGCGGTTCAGGCCGCGGGCGGCGGAGCCGACGGCCACGGACCGTTTCACCGCCGGGTAATCTATGAACGCGAAAGGGTAAAAAGAAAGGGTCCCGTCCGGATAAAGCTCCAGGTCCCTGTACAGGGGGCAGTCGAGGACCGGCCCGGCGCCTTTCGTACGGAAAAATTCCAAAAAAGGCTCCGGCGCCACGTACCGCCCCGCCCTGACGGACTTCAGGAGCCAGCCGGAAAAAGCCCGCAGCGAGCGGTCCAGGGCGGCCAGGGACGCGCGGCTCCAGGGCCGGCCGTGGACGCATTCGATATTGATGACGCTGAACCCTCCGGCGGCGAGCCGGCGCAGGTCGCCGGCCAGGCCGGCGGCGCCGGCGGGGGCGACGCACTCCAGCGCCACCACGTCCCGCGCATCGAGCCCGGAAAACACCAGCTTCAGTTTTTTCTGCAGGTCGCCGTAGCTGCCGCGGCCGCCGGGGTACACGCGGCAGCTGTCGTGGTTTTCCGCGGAACCGGACACGCTGATGGAAAGGTTCACGCGGTTTTTCCGGAGGAACCCGAGCCGCTCCGCGTCCAGGACGAGCCCGTTGGAGGCCACCGAGACGGACAGCGGCTTGCCCGCGGCGCCCGCCCGCCGTCTGGCGTACAGCGTTATCTTTTTGAGCAGGGCGAATTTAAGGAACGGCTCCCCGCCGTACAGCTCCAGCCTTTTGGAATCGCCGGGGGAGCGGATGAGCAGGTCCACCGCCCGGGCGGCGTCGCGGAAGCTTACGGTCAGCCCGGCGGCTTTGTCTACGCGGCAGTGCCGGCAGGCCAGGACGCAGTCCGTGGTCAGGGCTATCTTAAGCTTCTGGATCTCTTTCAGGATCATCGTCAGGGGCTAGCCGGCGTAAAAAGTTTTGAGCCGGAGCGAGGTCTGCTTCTTCTTGAGCGGGACGAACTCCCCGCCCCCGAAATACTTGTAATATTCCCTTTCGAAGCCCATGCAGACCGGGTCGTAGACGCAGTCCCGGCAGCGCTTGACCTTCATGCGCTGGGCTTCCTTCATCTTGTAAATTTCCAGCGGGGCCTGGTTGGGGACGTAAAGCAGGTCGTCCTCTTTCTGGTATTGCCACTCGGCCATCAGGTTCTCGAAACCGGGCAGCACGCAGGGCACGAAATTGCTCAGGCAGGGGCTTTCCAGCGTCAGGCCCTTTCGTTCGAAGATGTTCAGCGCCTTCTTCAGGTAGGGCATATAGCGGGAGTAGGAGATCTTGTAGATGCTCCCGTTGGTCTTCATCGAACCGAGGTAATGCGGCGAGATGAACAGGTAGGCGTCCAGGCCGAAATTGTCGGAGGTGAATTTTACCAGGCCGGGGAGCAGCTCATAGTTGGCGGGCAGGATGACGTGATTGATCCCGGCCTTGGCCCCGAGCCGCAGCACGTTCTCCAGGCCCCGGGTGGTCTGCCGGAACCCGCCGCTGACGCCGACGATGGCGTCGTGTATTTCCGGCCGGTCCCCGTGCAGCGACATCCGGAAAACGTTTATCCCGGAATCTATCAGCCGCTTCACGTAATCCGGGGCGGCCAGGCGCATGCCGTTGGTGGTGATCTGCACCGCGGTGTACCCCAGCTTGCGGGCCAGCAGCGCGATCTCGGGCAGGTCTTTGCGCAGCGTGACCTCGCCGCCCAGGATATCCGCCAGCCACGCCCCCTCCAGGCGGGAACGCTTGAGCGCGCCGCCGATCTCCTTCAGGCTCAGGCTTCCCTTCTGCCAGGCCGGCTGAGAATGCGGGCTGTAGCAAAAAACGCAGCGGGCGTTGCATTCAAAATTTATGGTGACTTCGCAGATCTTCGGCCTGGTGCGCGGCCAGCCGTATTTCTTCGAGGCGGCGGAAGCGGAAAGGGCTTTGAGCTTGGTCATAGCGGCGGTCTCTTGCTGACGGTGAAACGGGGCCGCGCATGCGGAACGGCCGGGCGCGGTCGGCTTAACCAATTATAGTATATTGCCCGCGGGGCGCCGGGCCGCGCGGACCGGGCGCAGCTCGCCCGTCCCGTAGTGCTGCGCGTATCGCTTCCAGATGCCCAGGCAGGAGCCGGAAAGCGCGCAGGCGGCGCAGGGCCCGGGCTTGCACAGCAGCCCGCTGACGGCCCCGTAGCAGGAATTGCCGTCCTCCAGGGCGCCGTAATTCTTTATTACCCCCAGCTTTTCCCTGTGGTCCTCTATCCTGCCGCCGTCCGCCAGGCACGGGGGGAAACTCCTGGCGGTCACGAACGGGAACGCCATGGCTTTTTCCAGGAAAGGCCGCGCGTCGCTGAAGCGCGGGACCAGCCGTTTAAAGGCGCTGTCGGAGATGGTTTCCACCGGGCGGACGAAAGAGAAGCAGAGCGAAGCCACGCGCCCCAGCCGCGCGACCGCCGCCGCCATGGCAGGCATCTCCCTGAAATTGCGGCGGGTAACCACGTAATTCACGCTTATCGAAAGCGGCCGCTTTTCCGCCGCGCGGCAGGCCGCCGCCAGCCCGCGCATCGCCAGCCGGTGCGCGCCCGGCGCGCGCGTGAGCGCGTCGTGAGTCCCGGGCCTGGCGCCGTGTATCGAGAACGTAACCCAGTCCAGCCCCGAGGCCGCGAGCTTCCCGGCGAAGCCGGGCCGGGCGAACGTTTTCCCGTTGCTCTCGATGCCCGCGCTGGTATAGCCGAGTTTCCGGCAGAGCCTGAGCAGCAGGGGCGCGTCCGGGCGCAGCGTGAACTCCCCCCCCACGAACTCCACGTGTTTGTACGCTTTGCGGTTCAGCGCCAGCGCGGCGGCTATTTCCGCCGTAGTCCTTTCCGCTTCGGGAATGGCGCGCGCGCTGCAGAACACGCAATCGTTGTCGCAGGCGGTCCCCGTCATTATCAGCAGGGTCTTTTCAGCCTTCTGGCCGCGCGCGGCCCTGAACAGGTTAAAGGCGCCCTTTTTTCCTTTTGGCACAGGCATAATTGACATTGTACAAGTTTACGGCGGCGGGCGCGCCTGCCGGGGGCGGGCTATTTTGTATCATAACCTTAACTGCCGGGGGATTTACGCCGGCCATATATGGCTCCAGACATTCACAGCAAAGATCAGCAGGCGCCCGCCCCGCGCGGCGGCCGTGGCTCCGGCCGGCGCAGGCTCCTGCTGGGCGCCGCGCTGGCCCTGTTCGCGCTTGGCGCGGCGGGGGAAACGCTGTACCGGGCTTTCTGGGCCTGCAAGCGCCTCTGGGCCGCGCGCGCCGGGCAGGCCGGGTATTTCTCGCTTTACGCGGTGGGTGAATCCAGCATGGCCGGCGAGCCCTATGACCCGGGGATCACCCCTTCCGCCCTGGTGAACAGCATGTTCAGCGGCCGGCTGCAGGGAAGGCCCATCCGGGAATTCGATCTGGCCAGGCGCGGAGACTCGGTTTATCCGCAGGCGGCGTCCTTTGAGCGCGCGCTCCGCACCCGCGACAAATCCTCGCCGGGCGCGGTCCTCATCTATACCGGCAACAGCGACGCGGGAACGGGCAGGGGAATGCCGGCGCCGGAGCGCTTCCGGGAGAAGGTCCTCAGCCGCTCCATGCTGCTGCGCGACTTGTTGTTTTACGCGGAGAAACGGTTCCGCTTCCTGAGAGTCAGGACCCTGGACACGTACGAACACCACCTGCGCCATATCGTGGAAATGAGCCTGGAGAACGGGCTTGTGCCCGTTATCGCCACTGTGCCCTCGAACATAGCGGATATAGACCCCGGGCTGCTTCCGTGGCCGGACCTGCCCCCGGACAGGGCGGCGTCCATACTGGAAAAAGGGCTGGAACTGGAGAAAAGCCGCGGCGCAGCGCAGGCGCTTTCCTACTACTCGGAGCGGGCCGCGGAATATCCCCGGCTGGGAGCGTACCTCGCGTACCGCGCGGGAAAATGCTGCCAGGCGCTGGGGCGCTACGGCGAGGCCGAGCGCTACTACCGGGAAGCCGTAGACCTTGCGGCTCCCGACAATTTCAGGCGCGCGACGACCCTCCAGAACGATTTTATCCGCGGACTTGCGGCGGAGCTCTCCGTACCCCTGGTGGACGCGGTCGAGCTGTTCGCCCGCAATTCTCCGCACAGGCTTACCGGGAACGGTCTTTTTTCGGACGGCCACCATCCGAACATGAACGGGTACCTGCTGCTGGCGGAAGCTTTCGCGGGCAAGCTGTCGGAGATCTACCGCGAACCCCCGCGGCGGCGGTTCTCCGGCCCGGAAGAGGTTTTCAGCTATTTTTCTTACGGCCTCGACCAGCAGGCCGCCGCCCTGGTTACCAGCGGCAGATGGCTTTTTAACGCGTCCGCGCTGCACGCCCTCCCGGCCCGGAGGCTGGACCTGGCGATCGCCAAGTTTAAAGCCGCCCTGCTGCTGGAGCCCGGCAACTTCTCCGCCTGGCTGGGCCTCGCCCTGGCCAGGGAGGCGAAGGACGGCGGCCTGCTCTCCGCGCAAAGCGGCCTCGACTGGCTGGCGAAACAGGGCGTAGGGGAATACCACAGCGGGACATATTCCCTTTCGGAAACGCAGCTGGAGCAACTGCTGAAAAAACTTCCCCCCGGCAGCATCCCGGAGGCCGTACTGGCGCAAAAGCGGCCGGCCCCGGAGCCCGGGGGCGGCGCGCCCGCGGAACTCCTGGCGCTCTGCTCCCGCCTGGCGGCTGAAAACAAAAAAGAGGCGGCGCTGCGCGCCTGCCGCAACGCGGCTTACGCCGCCCCCGCCGGCGCGGCCGGCGATGGCCCGGCCAACGGCTTCCTGCGCAGCGAAGCGTCGTTTAAAGCCTATGAACTGCTGAGATCCCTGGGCCGGCCCGGGGAAGCGGACGAAACCCTTTTCTGGACGGTAAACAACGCGCCGGCGGCCTGGCCCGGCCTGGCGCGGGCGAAAAAAGAGCTTAAATAACGGAGGGCGGGCGTTGCGGGCGAAAGGTTAAACCCCGGCATTGATACCGCCAGCGGATCCGGAATAGCCCGGCAATTTTCCGGACAGGAATTCGTAATCTTCGAATTTATCCCGGAACTGGCCGGAAGCTTTGAGCGACCGAAGGCGGCCGCGCCCCGGCGGCGCCTGGTCCGCGGCAAGCCCGGCCGCTTCTTCCACGGTCAGCCCGTCCAGGAACAGCCCCTTGAACAGAAGTTTGGAAACGCGGTCCGGCAAAGCCACTTCCGCCAGCGTAGCGCTTTCTACGATCCCCGGCCTTCCCGGAGCATTTCCGGGGAAAGGGCCGCCCCCGGACGGGCCTTTCCTCTTAAGAAAGACATAGTGATACGCGGCAGTCACGGTCTTGTCCTGCAGCTCACGGCGTTCCAGCAGACGAGGCTGCAGGAACAAGCGGCTTCCGGACAAGGAACAGGAACCAGGCGCCTCCAGGTTCCAACGCCGCATGGCGGCCCGCAGTTCCCGGGGGTCGCCCTCCCAGTAAAGCCTGCGCAGCAGCCCGGCGCCGGTCGGGGCGCCCTCCTCCGGCGATCCGCCGCCGTTCCCGGCCTGATAGGCCGCAAGCCTGGCGCGCCCCGTCCGCGTAAGGAACCTGTCCTTATAAAGGCTGCTGCAATAATTAACGGCCAGGCCGCCCCCGCCGTCCAGCGCGGCTTTTATGATCTTAAGAGCGGTTATTTCCGACTCCGGGACGGAAGTCTCGGCTGAAGCTTTCGGGCGGACTACGGCGTATCCCCGCTGCGCAAAGGCCCGGAAATTATGCCTGGTGCACCTCAGCTGGTGAAGATTCAGGTGCTTTACGCCCAGGGAACGCAATTCGGGAAGCAACGCAACCACGGTATTAAGATCTTCCGGGATGGCCGGTATTTCAATGGCAACGGTTTTGACGCGGCGGGCGGCCAGCCGGACCGGGGCGAGGTCGTAATTCCTGGCGCTCAGGTCGAACCGCAGCTCGTCCAGACCGGCCGCAGCGAGGGCCCTGAGGTTTTTATCCGTCGAGAGGTCGCCGTTGGTATAGGCCCAGATATAGATGCCTCCGCCCAACGCCGACCGGATCTTTTTTACGTACCGCAGCAGCTTCTCAAATTCCAGGAACGGTTCCCCTCCCGAAAAACCGACCCCGCGGTAGCCCAGGCACCGCAGGTGTTTTATGCAGTCTTCAGGGGAGGAGAACCGGGAACCGTTCATTATTTCGACGGCTTCATATTCCCGGACCTGCGGCCCGGACCTGTCCTGCAGGCAGAAGAAACAGGACCTGCTGCATTTTTCCGTCAGGAACAGGCACAGGAAAGTGCCCCCGGAACAGCGCAGGCAGCCCGGCGATAATGTCCCGGTGTATATTTTCGAGCGGTTCCCCTGCAGATAGGCGGCGCCCCTTGAAACGCAGGCCCTCAGCAGCCTGTCGCGCGCCGCGGTCAGCCTGCGGTATTCCCCGGACGTAAATTCTTTAGCCATAAGCCCGCCGTGCGGTTCAGCGACGCGAAGAAAAAGCGGCGCGCCGGATCAGAGTTTTACCAGCATGCACTGTGTTCCCGGCAGTTCGATCACGGCTTCAGGCTTGTTCCTGAAAAAAAAGCCGAAGGCTTTTTTAACGCCCGCCAGACAAAGATAGTCATGCGCCAGGAGCACGCCGCCCCTGGCCAGCCTCGGGTAAAAGAATTTCAGGCAGGAGAGGGTTCCCTCATAAGTATCCACGTCCAGATGGACCAGGGAGAAAGCCTTGCCCGCAACCGCCGCCGAGCCGCGCGGGAACTCCCCTTTGAAAATATAAACCCCGGGGTAGCCTTTGAGATATTCTTTCACCTTTTCAAAAGACGCTTTCAGCGCGCCGGCTTTCAGCAACCCCCGGCTGAACCGGCCCGGCGCCGGCAAGCCGTTGAAAGTGTCGAACAAATACAATTTTTTCCCCTTCTTGGCTTCGCAGATAAGTTTTGCGGACCCGCCTTTGTACACCCCCGCTTCCGCGATATCCCCTTTTATCTTATGCGTGTCCCTTACCAGCGTGAGCAGCTGGTTGGCCTCGGAATCGTCCAGCAGCAGTTCCGTCTCCCGCTTTACACGCCGCACAAGGGCCGCCGCCCGTTTTTTATCGCTGTATATCAGCCTTAGCACCGCCAGCCTGTGCGGGTTGGCGCCAAGAACCGCTATTTCCTTTTTTGTCGCGGGGCTTATGGATGTTTTCATTTTCTGCTTCTGTTATGGAGAGCGGCTTGCGGACGTTTCCCCTTCCGGAGGGCACCCGCGGCGGCCGGCGGGTAATTCAGTCTATAATAACAAAAATCGGCGCATTCCCGTAAAGATAAAAGATCATGCGGCTGTTTTTTCAAAGGCCGGGACGGCGGACCGGCGCGGACCGGCGCGGGCAAAGAGATCTTAAATAAAATTTTTGTACAATACAGGGAACCAACAGGCGACGGCGGCGGTCCAGGCTCCGCCGCTGAAAGCAGGCGGCGCCGCACCCGCGCGCCGGAACTTTCCCCGGCCTGCTGAAGCCGCCCTCCGCAGGAATGAACAGGGGCTCTCCCGAAAAATGGCAAAAAAACAAGCGCATATTTTTCTCAGCCTGCTTGTTCTGCTGGCGCTCGCCCCTTTGTCCCGCGCAGCGGATCTTCCGGAGGCCGCCGCGGCCAGGCCCGCGCCGGCGGGCTGTTCAGGGACGGCTGCGCACGGCTATGCCGCGGCCGGCCAATGCCGGACCGCCTTGCGCAGCATAGAATACGCGGAGTGCCTTTCCATAGCGGAGAAAAACCCCGCCCATTGCCGGACGCTCGAGGGTTTGGAAGGCCCCAAGGGGAACAGCGCGGCCGGCGATTGCCTGAATTTTTACAACTTTTCCCTTTTTGTTTTAAATGCCGTGCAGGGAAAGGACCCCGCAGCCGAAAGCGACTTCCGCCTCCCCTATATTCTTGACGCCGGAAAGAATTCGCGGGCTTTCGCGCTGCTCAGCAGGGCCTATCGCGCGGGCTATATGCCGGTGTGCGCCATTTTATCTTACGGCGATTTTCTCCCGCCCGGGGTTAACCCGTATGATTTCAACCTGCTGTGCCGCACAAGCCTGTACGTTCCCGGCGATGCGGCCTGCGAGGAATTAAAAGGCGAGGAGTGGGGCTACGCCAGGTGCCTGGGCAAAGCCGATCTCGCCGCCGGCATTAAAAGCGGCGGAAGATCCTGCCGTTTTCCCGCCTGTCGCGCCGTTTTTTCCGGAGCCGGCGCCTGCTCCGCAATCCTGCAGGCGAATGAGAACGACAGCCGCGGCGAAGCGGGAGGCGCCCCATGAGCCGCCTTTTGGCCGCAGCGCTGCTGGCGTGCGCGCTGCGCGTTCCGGCTTTTTCCGCGGGCCCGCCCGCTTTCCTGCCTGCGATCGCCGGCGAGAACGACTTCCGCGCGATGTCCGGCCCGCCCATAGGCCTGCTGGGGCGGGAGCGGCAGCTTCTCTACCTGATAGACCTCGACGAGGGAGAAAAGACCTACTTCATCAACACCGGCAGGTACCGGGACCACTACCAGTTCATGGCGGACGCTTTCCTGGAAGTGGCGCTGGGCAGGGATTTCAACGAGAACACGCTTTATTCCGCCGCTCCCAGGTTCCTGGCCGGGTCCATAGAGAAGGCGTCTACCGGGAACAGGTACGTCTTCAGCGTCTGGAACAATAAAGGGTTCAGCAGGGGCGGCACCGACATAACTTCCGTGGCCGGGATCCTGCGGCGGAGCTTTCACCTCACGCTGTCCGGGCCGCAGCCCCCGCTGGAATCCGCAAAGATATTGGCGGAGAACACGGTGATCCCCGGCAGGGCGCTGGGCGTGCTCAGGCGCGAGGGCGGCGGAGAAAAAGCCTGCTCCTCCGACATCATTCTGGCGAAAAAAGATTCCGTCGCCCTGCCCCACGCCGGCGGGCTGATCTTCTATACCGCCGTTTCCGCCGCTAGCCACGCGGCGGTGCTTGCCGCCGGTTTTTCCGCGCCCGTAGTGTATCGTGAAGGGGCGGAGGTCTCGCTGGCCCCGCTGGTCGGCAAGGCCGTAAGCCTTGAAGCCCGCCCGGACGGCTTTACCCTCCGCCCGGCCACAGAAGAAGAAGCCGCGGCCCTGACCTGCGAAGTCCCGGTCAAACCGATCTGGCTCCCGTCCGACCTGCGCGACCGCCGGCTGCCCGACCTCTCCCGGCAGCGCGCCCCGGATTCCGTCCGCTGCGGCGGAAAATCCGCGAATCTCGGAGAGGCGGCCAATTCCGGCGTAAGCGGCTTCAGCGTCGCCCCCGGCTTCTGTATCCCCTTCTACTATTACGCAGGATTTATCAGGCACGCCGGCCTTGACGGGCGGATACGCGAACTTCTCGGGGACCCGCGGCTTTACGCCGACGGGGCGTGGCGCGCGGCGGCGCTCGAACGGCTCCGCGACGCGTTCAAAAAAGCCGCTCTGCCCCCGGGGCTGGCGCCGGCGCTGCTTTCCCGGCTCCGGGAGCTGAAAGGGACGGGAGGAGTTTATGTCAGAAGTTCCGCCAATGCCGAAGACCTCCCGATCTTCTCCGGCGCGGGCCTGTACACCACCGTTCCGAACGTAGTGGCCGAAGACGCCTTCCTGGAGGCGGTAAAAGCGGTCTGGGCCTCGGTCTGGAATGAGGCCGCGTTCCTGGCCCGGGAGCGGACCGGCATCAGGCACCAGAGCGTCCAGATGGGCGTGCTGGTCCAGCGCACGGTTTCCGGGGACACTTCGGGCGTCATACTGACGCGCCTCTCCGATTCCCCGGAGAAGCTGGGGATTTTCAGCAAAGCCGGCGCCGGCGCCAGGGTGGTGGGCGGCGGAAAACTGCCCGAGCTGGCCGTCTACGACCGCGCCGCGAAAAGCATAGCCGTAAAGAATTTTTCAGGGGACGGCGTAAAGCTTATCCACGCGGCCGCCGGCGGCCTTACAGAATCGCCGGCGGAGCCGGGGAAAGCCGTCCTCGACGAGAAAACGGCCGGAGCCCTGGCCGCTGTCGGGCTCGCGCTGGAAGACTATTTCGGAGGCCTACCGCAGGATATAGAGTGGACGGTCCTCGACGGCGGGATATTCCTGCTTCAGGCCAGGACTTACAATTTCAGCCCGGCCGCGCCGGAGTAAGTTCCCGGCCGGACCCGCGGGATGTTATTACGGAGCGGCTTTGTCTGCGGCGGGATACTACCATGTTCTATGTATATGTACTGAAATATCCGGGCGAAGGGCGGTTCCGGGCCGGGGTAACGGAAGATCCCCGCAAATTCGGCGCCCGGCGCGGGCAGCGGGAGTCTTCCCGCGCCGCCTCGCGCGACGGCTCCAGGCTCGTTTTTCTAGAGGCCTACCGGGAGCGCGGGCCGGCGCGGCTCAGGAGTTCCGAATTGGAGAGGCGCCGGCTCGCGTTCGCCCGCCTCAGGAAGCACGGGGAAAACCGTTTCGACGCCGCCCGCCGGCGCGGCGCCCCGGCCGGGACCTTATCCGGCTGCCCGGCGGAAATAAAGCGCCGCGCGCAAAACGGGCAGGAACGCATAAACACCGCGTATTACAACATCACCTCCGGCTGCAACCTGAAATGCCGCCATTGCTACGCCGGGAACGCCGAACAGGGCAGCGTGACCGCGGAGGAAAATAAGCGGATATTGTCTTCGCTGAAAAAGCTCGGCGTAGAATCCCTGGTGCTGCTGGGCGGCGAACCTTTCTGCCACCCGGACCTGCCGGGCATCCTGGCCGCGGCCGTTGAAGAGGGCTTTGACGAAATAATAATAGTCACCAACGGCACGCTGCTGCCCGGCGGCGCCCTGGACCTGATCCGCCGCCACGGGATAAAGGTCCGGGTAAGCCTCGACG
>Ga0116170_10003264_pt1 | contig 15227 bp, 19 predicted proteins | sample AD_JPNHW1_MetaG_FD_89797 | JGI IMG/M metagenome (GOLD analysis project Ga0116170, IMG submission 89797) | Active sludge microbial communities of municipal wastewater-treating anaerobic digesters from Japan - AD_JPNHW1_MetaG | ecosystem: Engineered > Bioreactor > Anaerobic > Digestate | place...
AATAGATTTCAGGACTTTTAGATATATGTCCTTCATATCTATTATCTATTTCAATTGCAATTTCTTTTAACAACAATGAAAATACTATTCCTGGATTTACTATAGCTAATGAAGATAAAAACAAATTTCCTATTGATGGATAAAGTTTTAATTTATAAGATATCCTTTCAATATAGTCATTAATGTTAAGTTTTACTTCTTCAATAATATTATATCTTATTAATAGGGGAATATTAGTTTCACTAACAATTACTGAAATGCGACCAAAATTAATTTCATCACCAATATTTATAGCAGATCCGCTTTTTTTAAAAATATATTGTTTTTCTTTTTTCATAATTATGCTAATTTATTAAGTCCCATAGCCATTTCTAACAATCTATTATTTATTTTAGATTTATCAAGTTCTGGTATATCAGGAATAGTTACAAAATAAGGATTAATATCATTATTATTAATAAGACCCGAATAACAGATTTTATCAATAAAATCATCTTCAAAACCATCTTCTATTTCAGTATCAATGATATCACCATTTCTATCAAATTCTACAATACTTACAGGATAATATGCACAAGTTCTCATTTTACCATAATCATCAATGGGTGGAACTGCTACAACATCAGCGGGATTAACCAATACCATTAATCCAACTTCACCGAAATAGTTTTCTTTCAACCACGTTTTGCCAGCAACATGTAATCCTCTACTACAAGAATTTTCTTGTACTGAATCACATTTTTCTCTTGGCATAGATACAATTTCTCCAAGTTTAATTTCAAATTTTCCTGTATAACCATCAGTATATACAGTAGATACTTCTACATCGGATAATTGTTTATACAAATCTGATAAATTACCAATAGTATTATTACATGATGTTTTTGTTAATACATAGCCATCAACTGTTTTTAAAACTAAATAGTCTTTAGGAGATTTTTTACTTATAAATTTAATTCTTGCATATTCTGAAGATACAAAATTAGCAAGTTTAGGATCAATAGATACACCTGCTTTTTTGATTTTTACATTTCTATATGCTACAAATAATCCACTTCTGGATATTGTCATACCATATTTATTGAGAAACCAAAATAAATTCTGTCTGCATCTACTATCAGGATTTAAAGAAACCAATGTCCAAAAATTCAAATAACTTTGAATCAATTCTTCATCTTCTTCTTTTTCAGCTAATAAAATAGCTTCTACTAAATCTTCAGGTACAGATAATTCTGAAATGTCCAACAAATATACACTACTACCTTTAGCAGTAAGATATTGTGAATATTCTAAATCTTCCATAAGATTTTTCTTTTCTGCAACTATTGTTTGTTTATTTTTAAACTCTGGTATAAGTATACTTTTTACATAATCTTCATCTGTCTGATTATTATAAATGTTTAAAAACATTTCATCAGTACATTCACTTGAAGAAATTATCTCTCCGTTGTTAAGTACAACGGTAACTGTGTCCATTACTCTAATTATTTTCATTTTCTTTTTTATTAAAAATTGTTTCTTTTCTTAATTTTTTTACAGCATCTAAATTTGGGGTAAAAAGCTTTTTCACTAAAATATAATCAGTTATAAAATTAACAGTATCATCACTTAATGAACCACTAATTAATGTTAAAAATTTAGAATTTTCTAGTAATTTGTGATTTTTATTAACAAACCCCATCATCTCTTCGTCATAAAAGTTTTTATCTGCACACATTTTATCAATATCTTCTAACAATGAAGATACTTGTTTTTCATAATAAGTTGATAATGTATTAATTCTAATATATTCATATACTTCTTTAACAACATTACTCAATTGCATTGAAAATTGTTTATTAATATGATTGCTAAAATATAAAGTATTAATGTAAGGATATCGTTCTTTCAATAACCTTGCTGTTGCAATCATTCGTAACTTTTTATATTTAATATCCATATAATCATTGATTTCAATAAAATTTGGAAATTGTTTAAGCAAATGTTTTTTTGTAGGAGCAATTTCTACAAATTTATATTTTTTAAAATCATAATTATTTAACTCCTTAAATAAATAATATAATCTTCTTAATAATATATTATCTTTTTCTGCATATATTACTGGAAAATTATGCCATTCAGTTTTTACTTTATCCATAGATACTCTTTTAGCATCAGATGTAACAGATAATGTTCCATATATACTTTTTTCAGAAGATCTTAATACAAATAAATTTAATTCTTCTTTCCAATTAATTGTATCAACAATAGCCTTTGAAGTATTTGTTGAATTTACATTTTTTCTTGTAAGTGTATATGTTTTTGGAACATCATTGTTAGTAAATTCTGGAATAGTACTGAGTTTTTCAAATAAATATTTTAATAATATTTTTAATTCATCTCTTATACTATCAAATGTGAAATTTAGATAACCATCATCAATTTCTTTTTTGATTATTTTAACCAAATCCTTAATAAATTTATAAGGTTTTTCTTTTTTGAAGAAATATACAGGTTTGGTGTAAGTACTTCTTATAAAACTTTTACTTAAATTATTTAAATCAGAATATTTTGCAAATTGTAATCCATTAGTATCTAATAATTGTTTAAATGGTGGCAAATAAATATCATCCTTAATCCATAATTTTTGATCATAATATTTAAAACTATAATATTTTTTAAATTTTCGATTATTATTAAACATAAAATCATATAATTTTGTAACAACCTCTTTATTATATTTTTGGCCACAATATGTAATATTTGTTGCTAATAATTTTTGATAAAACTTAATTATATCACCACCATCATTATATAATATAATTTCTTGATTGCCAGATTTTAAAATATTTATATAATCATTTAAATTTGTACAATCTCTTGATGTGGCAGTTTTGACAATTTCATCTATTTCATCTTGAACTTCATCTAATTTTTCACAAATTGTTTTAACATTCTTTTGAGAATACAATATTTGTTCTCTATTAGGAGTTACATCTAAATCACCAATTTCAAAATTTACAGATATTGGATAATTTTCTGAAAATTTAAATTTTGTATTATGTAAAGAACTTTTATTAAGAGGATATTGAATCTTACCTAAACATAAAGTTGTTTCTGATGAAGAACTAAATGTATTTACTGAAAACGTTTTATATTTTTTAATTTTAAGATTATTAAATTTATTAGCAAATTCTCTTTCAGCTTTATTCCAATACCTATCAAAAGATATATATAAATTTTCAAAATATGGTAATTGTGATGAAATTGCTTTTTTAAAATCATAAATATCATATGATTTTAAATATACAAGTACTTCCAAACCATCTTTATCTGTTGTAACATCATTGAACAATTCATCTATTTTAATATTATTTCCATCTTTATACATTAAATATTTATATTTAACTCCTTGATAATTTGATGTTAAATAAACTGTTCCTGAATAAGCTAAAGCTGAAAATCTTCCTATACCGAAACCACCAATTTGTTTATTATCTCCACGTTTAGTAGAACTACCTATATTTTTATAAATATCATTAAATCTTTCAGGAGATAAACCAATACCAAAATCTTGAATTCTACAATAATCTCTACCTTCTGTATCAGTACCTATTTCTAATAAAATTGGTTCATCATTTCCAATTTCTACATGTGAATCCCAAGCATTTGATACAATCTCTCTTAAAAATGAATCTATTGGTTTAGAATATAAGTTTGTAGAAAGTAATTGTGTTATGAATCCTATATTATTAATATCTATTGATACAGAATTTGTTTGAACATCTCCTATAATTGTTGCGGTACTTTCTGCATTATTTATTATCATTATTTATATTATTTTTATTTTTAATTAATTCAAAAATTACTTCTTTGACAAATTGTCTTCCATAATTTTTACATAAATCTGAAGTATCCTTTGATTTATACTCATTAGGTATTTCTATTTGTATCAAATTAAATTCATTTGCCATCATTTCTCCTAATATTTTACCATGATTCTCATCTGATTGAAAATCATTATCATATAAAATATAAATATTTTTAAATCGGTCTTTTAACTGTTGAACAACATGCTTTTTAGGTAAATAACTCTCAGCTTGTAAAGAAAGTGCTGGTATTCCTGTATTTTCCCATATACAAAGTGCATCTTTTCTTGATGATGTTATTATTAAATTTTCACCTTTTTCAGGTAATTTAGTCCATAAATCCCAAACAGAGCCATCATGTTTATTAGACCATTTGAATTTAGTACTAAAAGGTTGATAGATTTTGAGTGATATGTTTCCATCTTTTCTTTCAACATAAGCATAAGCATATTTTTCTGCAGGTATTGAATATCTATTACCATTTTTAGTTAAGATGATGTATGAAATGGGATATATATCACCAAATTTTAACCATTGCTCGGATATTCCAAATTGTTCCCAATATTCAAAATCATAATCTTTCCAATCTCTTATTTTACATTCAAGATTGGTATCTTTATTATATGTTTTGCTGGAAATATTAAAATCATTTGTTATTTTTATATTATTTTTACATGAAGGTATTTTAGGCAAATCATTACTAATTATTTGTAACATGTTATTATAATTAACATTCCACAATTTCATTAATAGTTGAAAGATACTACCTCTATCTTTTGTTGCAAAATCATGATAGTATATTCTTTCACCATCTCTTGAATAAATACCAAATGATGGATGTCTGTCTACTCTTAATGGACTTTTAATTATACATGGTACATTAGAAATACCTAAATAGTATGAGAGAATGTCAAGTTCCCTCACACTATTAAGTATTGTCTCAAGGTCTACTGTTTTTAAACCTTGACTAAATGCCATAATTAATTATTTTTTTTTATTTTCCAAAAGGTGAACTTGCTGCTGAAAATGGATCTAAATCACCAATAGGAATAGAAGAGAAATCTGTAGCTTCTACAACATACTCTTTTAGTGGACATACCATAAATTCAGTATCTGCATAAGCACCTGCTTCTTTTCTTTCTTTAACTTCTTTCTCCAATTTTGAATAATCAGTAATATTATTCTTTAGGAATTTCTGACTATAAATAGCCTGATATTGTTTACCATCTGCAGTTGTTTTCACACCAAATAATACTTTAACTTTATTATTAGGTTGATAAGAAATAATTCTTTTTAACTCTTTAAAGTCACCTTTAAAATAAGCATCAACGTTATCTAAACGTGCTTCAGCTTCAGCTTTTTCAGCAGGAGTTTTATCAACCCAAGTACCATTTACATAGTTCATTGGATTAGGGATATTCAAATATGCTTTAATGAATTCAGTAAGTTCTTCTTCACCAATAAATGCAGGACGATAATCAGCATCAATATTAGCTGGTCCACTAGCATATTGTGGGATACTTTTTGCTTTAACTTCTTCTGAAGTAGCCCATGCAGTTCTACCATATTTATCAATAATTTGAACTTTAGTTTGATCCTTATTGAATCTATATTCCTGACGTAAGAAGAATACAACTTTAGTAGTTGCTTCAATACCATTACATTTTTCAGGATCTGTTTTAATAATAAAATCAAGTCTTACTTGATTAACTTTCTTTTTATTTCCTTCTGGACCAACTTCAGCAGTTCCCAAATACTCAGGTTCATTTTCAATAACTGCTCCATTATAAAACTTGGATAATTCTTCTTTTGTAGGATTAACCCCAATTACTTGTACTGATCCAACACCAATATATCTTTTAACACTACTACCTTCTGTACTTTCTTTACCTGTTGCAAACGCCATAAATACTTTATTTAATTTTTTAGACATAATATTTTTATTTTAAATTTTAATTAATTCTACTACTAATATGAGAAAATGTTTCCAGATGAAATTACATCTTCCACTTCTTCTTCAGATTGTGCATTTTGAATTCGAAATTCATCCAATGGAGAATCATCTACTGTACTATTTTCTGGAATTTCTTCATTAATAACATTCATTTCACCATTTAATACCTGTTCTGATGTAAATCCACCTGTCATTTTAATAATTGGTTGTTCCCATTCATATACAAATTCTTCTAATTGATTAATTTCAGTTGTAATTTCACTTTGTTTTTCATACAACTTTTCTAATTTGCGTCTCATTGTTTTAACATTTTGCGCTGTTCTTTTAACAGCGGCTAATTCAAATCTACTTAACTCTTTCATACTATTTTTACTATTTTATTTGTTTTTAAATCTGTTATAACGGTTACTTCAAAATATTTAGATAACCCTTCTAAACTAACTGTAAAGTAATGATGTAATAATGGAGGCGCTGAGAGTAATAAATTAATTAATATTGATATCATATTATCATCTTTTTTATTAATTTTACAATATTCTTCTATCACAAGTATAATACTTTCAGTAGTTATTTCGTTGTTTATTAAATCATTATAAATTTTAATAAATTTACTTTTGTCCATAAATATTAGGCTCCATTTTATAATATTCTCTAATTGTTTTATCAACTAATGATAAAGAATTAGGAATTTCAAAATTATTAAACATCCCCAATGGTGTTTTAGCTGATGAATGATTGGCTTTAGTTTGAAACCAATATTCATTATTGCCACTATCTCCATATTCAACTCTTGTCATAAGAATGATAGGATAAAATCCTTCAGGTTGAACTTTAGTTAATTTTTTACCAATTACACTAAATACAACTTTTTGAGTACCATCTGGTTGATCTTGAAGCATAGTATGTCCAAAGATATATGCAATCTGATCATCTCTAAGAAGTGTATTACACATACTATTTAATTCAATTACATCATTAGCTACATCTCGCCATTGATCAAAAGTCATTTTCTTTCTATCATTATATTCTTTCATTGAAAGATATATATTAATAGTATCAATACTTACTGATTTAATATGCTTTTGTCCAGCTATCCATGATAACGTATTCCTGATTCCTGCAAAATCAACAGGTTCAAGATAATTCTTTTTTTGTTCTTCCCACATACCACCTGGAAAAGGTAATACTTTCCTATCTAAATTGAGAATGAAATGATTTTGAGGATTCATTCCTTGATAATCATCAGGTTTATAACTTCCATCAGGATTAATAATTGTTGAAGTAGTTTTTCCATCTCCACTACTTCCTAAAATTGCTACTAATTTACCCATTTTAATTTAATTTGTTTTTTACCCAAGTAAAGAATGATTTACTTGTTTTAATTGTTTTATCCATAAAATTATATATTTGCTGAATAGCTGCTTTATCTGTAGGCAAAGGTAATTCATTGAAATAAGTTACTGCTCCATCTACATACAAAGGTGCAACATTATTACTTTCACCATTTCGATTAACTAATACTTCGAGAAAAGTTATATTCTTTCTAAATTTGGTAATATCATAACCCATATATTCACGTAATTCATAATTATATGGTGTAAATAATGATAATACTAAATTAGCATCTCTGGCAACATACTTTGAATCACTTAATCCTGTTACAGTTGGTTTAAGTTTACCTATTTTAAATGCATCTATAGTTTCATTAAATACTTGTTGTTGAATAACTATTGGTGTGAAATTATATCTATTGCGAAGTAATACCAAATATTCAGATAACTTATTTATAGATTCTCTTAAATCCATTTGTTTTTCAGTACTAATCAAACTAATATGATCAATATAAATAAGATTATATTCATTTTCTTTATAAGGTTTAAAATAATCAAATCCATTAATAATTTTAACTTCACCTGTAAAGTTATCTTTAATTGGAATATTCTTATATATTGTTTCTCCTCTGCTTTGAATAAATCCTTTACAACTATTATAGATTCCTGTTGGATTAGTATCTGTATAAAAATGTACACACTCTAAAAAATAATTCAATATATTTTTATATTGTTCTGATTTCAATAATTCAATTATTTCATCAGGTAATGGTGCATTTTCATTAGTACTTCTAAGATTTTGTGGACTTATTCTAATAGTTTTATTAGATAATGTATATAATAAATAAGACATAAATCTTTCTATTACAGTTTCAGGAGTTTCTTCCAAAGGATAATACAATATATTTACAACTATTTTTCCAGGATTATAATATGAATATAATACACTATTGTATATAAATAGGAAACTTGAAAATTGACTTTTATAACCTTTCGTTGCAGCTGTAACGGCGACATACTGTCCTTGTTCAACACCAATAAAGGTATTACGGTATCTTGCAAATGGTGAGGGGATACAATTTATTCCTCCATTTGTAATAATCTGTTGCCTTTTTTTTAATTTTGATATTACTCTTTCATATAGTTCCATTATTCTACATTTGATGAAAATAACAATATGGTTTTAATAGTTCAGAAATAGGTGCATTTTTTTCAATAACTTTAAAACTTAACCATCGGCAATATTTTTTACTATTATGTTCAGATATATTAAAATTTCTAAAACTCCAATTATTATTTGGTTTTTTATAATCACTAATATATATAGCTAATTCTGTAAATCCTAATACTTGACTAATATATAAAGTACCACCTGAAGCATATACTATTATGTCTCCAACATTTACTTCTGTTCCAAAACTATCTACACTAAATTTAAATTTATTTTTTGCTATCGTACTCATTATTCATATATTTAGCTGAAAACATACAGTCTTCTGTTTTTAATACTATACCTTCAATTATTTCTTTGGTATTTTTCTTTCTTTCAATAAAATAATTTTCACAAAATGTTTCAATTTCTTTTCTTGAATTAAATACTTTATTAAATAATATAGGTACTGTGGGAAAATCCCACATTTTACATAATTTCATAAAATCTTTATGATTCATTTTAGTAGCAATACCATCAATGTATCTATCTGCTCCAAAGAATTTAATATTAGATGGATATTTTAAAGAAGGATTATTAATATTACCACTACCTCTATTTCCTTTTCCATTTAATTCACCACGCAACACAATATCTTTTAAATTGACTAATAACAATAATTGTAAATGAGGATACCCATTTATAACAAATGAATCATTATTTAATTGTGTTTCATATAAATTTAAATCTACTTGTTTCCAAAATAATAGTTTTTCAAAGAATTTTTTATTCCTTCTGCCTATTACTTTATCTACAAAGATTTGTTTATTTATATTACGAGATGTTATAAAGCCATTAGGATATTGAGAATTAATCCCAATAGATATACTACTACCATCAATCTTTTCAGTACCTATTAACCTAACAGGATAAGTTAATACATTTTCAATATGATCCCATAATAAATTAATATTTGTTTCATCAGTTTTATATAAACCTGTTGGAAAAATCATATTAGATTTATTATTTCCTTTACTATCAGTATTAACACTTACTTCTTCAGGTAATTCATATTTTGTAATACCCAATTCATTTGTTAAATTTAAATCATGTAGGTTCATATCCTGAAGATATTCACCTACTTCATAATAACTTAACAATATACCATTAGAATATAAAGGTAAATTGTCTCCTTTATGAAGACTAAATTTCTTTGCTCTTATTCGTCTTGGTTTACCATCTATTTTACCTAAATATGATTTATTTTCATCACCTTTAGGAGCTATAAACTCTTTGAATAATTCATTATCACTTACGCAATAATCAGGCATAATATATATTGCTTTATCTCCGACTTTATATAATCCTTTTTGAGTTACAATATCAAAACCTGCTTCTTCTAAATGAATTAATTCTACATTATTAGCTTTTTCTTCACCTTTATATAAAGGTAAAACTTCTTTAATTGTTACAATACTTACTGCTTCCATTTATTTAATTTAATGTTGATGTCCATTCATTTTTTAAATTTTCTTCTTCATCAGCATTTTCAATATAGCTGATTAATTCTGAATCACCTTCAATTTCTCCATTTGCCCCAACTTTTTCTTTAAATATAAAATATTTTAATAATCTCATATATTGATAACTACCATTAAAACCTTCAACATATTTTTTTGTTGCCTGAATTATTTGTTCATTTGTGAAATTACTACCATATTTTTTAAAGAATAACTTTAATCTTCTTATAACTAAAGGTACACCATCAGACCAATAATAATTAGTACCATCTTTTTTACCTTTTGGAAAAATTGTTTTCAATTTTGTAGCTAAATCAGTAAGTTTCTCCTGTGGTTCCTGGTGTTTATCTGAATCTACAATAATAGCATTTAACATATCTTTACCAGTATTAGTCAAACGCCAACCTATTGGTAAAAATAATTCATTTCTATTTACTGTAATATAACCTTTATTTATTAAGTTCTTTTGAGCCACATCTAGATCAACATTATTTTCTAATACAATCATTAATAAAACTTCATCAATGGTCATATTATATTGATCTATTATTTGTTTATTTAAACATATTGTCATATCATATTATTTTCATAATCTATTTCTTGTATATAACTTTCATTAATTCCTTCCAACACATTTTGTAAATATTCTGTATCTCGTGTATCTTTATAATAAAATATATATTGGGTAGGATCTTCAGCTCTCAATGAACGACCAAACTTCTGAATAAAAGACCTTTCTTGACCATCTAATTGTACAATTACACCAACTTCAATATCATTAAGATTTTGTCCTTCCTGTAACATACCTACAGCATAAAGATGATCAATGTCTTTATTATTAAACTTGCTTATTATTTCAGCAGAATTATCTTTTTTTGAATGAATAGAATTTTCTTTGCCTAATTCATTAGCTTGTTCAATAGAAGCGCAAAAACATATATATCTATTAGATTTTAAATTTTTTAAAAATCGTTTTACGATAGGAGTTTTAAGTTCACCTAAATATCTTTTTCTTTGAGAACCTATTTGAAGCCATTTATTTTTAATAGCTTCATTTTTATTTCTAAAGTAAAACTTTTTAAAATACTCAAATTTCTCTGTTAAATAAATATATTTTTGATATGGAGTGCATGAAATTTCTAATATAACATTAGGATATTTATTTTTATTTTTTAAATATTCCCATCGTTCTGAATAAGTACATTTGTATCTCTTTTTTAATGAAGATTTGCCCCATTCTTCTATTATCACTTCAGTATTATTAACACTGTTTAATCTTAAAGGAACAAGAAATATTTTAGGTTTTGGTAATATATCCCAATCAATTGCATTTTGTAATGTAATTTTATAAGATATTACCTGTACTTTAAATAAATTAGAAAGATGTTGTTTCAATAATTCCCCCAATGTTGCAGATAATAGTAACATTTTATCAAAATTTATATTATCTATTATATCTAATCTAATATCTGAACCAATATGATGTGCTTCATCAAGAATTATAATATCATACTTTAATTCTTTATGTTTTTTCAATGATGCATAAGTTACACAAGTTATGGTATTCCATAATTCATCATACCCCCATTTATTAGCTTCATTTTTCCAATTATCAAAGTGAGCTAATTCAGCTACAACTAATAATATTGATGGTACATTAGTTGTAAAAAGAGTACTAATTATATCTAATGCTATTTTTGATTTTCCAACACCAGTCGCAAATTCTAATGCTACTATTTTATTGTTTGTTGCCAATTTGATGGACTTCTTATTGATTTCATCTCTTGTCATATTATTTAATTTTTATTTTTATAAAATTTCTTTCATAAGGTTCTTTATTATACCATATTAATATACTGCCATTTACATAATCTATTGATGGTCTATATATAAGATATAATATTACTATAAATAGTATTATTGCAAATATTATTAAGCACATAGTTTTAATTTTTAACTGGACATTATTTTACATATATAAGAATATCTAACATCTGAATATTTAATTGTAACTATAACAGCATTAGCATTATTGGCAAATGATAATTTTAAACCTATTCTTCTATATTTTGTATCTGTAGCATTTGCCTCAAATACAGTGTAACCTTTTTCCTCATATGATTTGATTACAATATAATCAATAAGTTGAATATCTTTAGAATATATCGTAAGTGTGCTGGATGATACATTAAGAACCATATCAACATCTGTTTTGCCTTCTTTTGTATCTATACCATCTGATACAACAAGATAATTAGCATTCAGATTGTATGTCTGAGATACTACTGGTAAACTTAATACCAATAGTAGAATTAATAATAGTTTTTTCATTTTAATTTTTTATTAATAAGATTGATGATTTTTTTCCACAAAGATATTTTATGTTTGATTGTATCTTCAGTGTTTTTTCTGTTATTAGAATGTTTGTTTTTACCAACAAGTATAAAAGATTTGTTTAATTTATTCTTTTTTGATAAAAAATACCATCTAATTGAAATTGCGTTTGGTGTTCTATTCAATTTGATTGATAATTCTTTACAAGCTTTTTGAATATTGCCTGGGTTCTTAATGATATAATCCACTATTTCTTTATCTGTGTTAACATCATATCTCACATTTGTTTTTTTGTTTACTTCTTTTTTCATTATTATTATTAATTAGTGTATATTATAGGTATTAAAAAAATAATAAAGGGGGAAGTTTTATTTATCCCCCTTTATTATATCACAAACGAGATGTATCAATCATCTAACACTTTATAAGTAAATGATTTTCCACCTAAATCATTACATAACAAGTGCAAGTTGATCTCAAGTTTTTGATGATCTTTCAACATCATCCAATCATATTTCTTTATGCCTACAGGAGGTTCATCTCCTATAAAATGATTGTATGTAAGTTGATTGAGTTTTAATCTTTGAACACATTCTTTCGATTCAAGATTATAGTGTTTTGTAGAACCCCTTTTTACAATATTTAAACCTTCACCATCTTTCCAATGTTTGGTTGGTTTTAAATCTCTTTCGGTTAAAGACCACATAATAATCTCTGGTTTATCTTGGCGTACCAAGATACCTCCCTCCAAATTAATGGTCAGAAGGATTTTGATTTCATTATTATTCATAATAATACAAGTTGTGGAGGTGTCGGGAGTCAAACCCGAGTCTTCTCCAGAATCCATTATAGAATTTTACAGCTTATCTTTTACAGTTGAATATCTGGTGTTATATTATATTAAACTACAAAACTTTTTTGGGACTGTGGTTTAAACAGTCGCTCCACCAATTACATTATAATTGATTAATGTCCCTATAATGTAATAAATTGGGGACGTTTTTCAACTTTCTGTTCCTAAGTAGTTGACACTCGGCTCTTATGAAGCGATTGCGTAAGCAACTGCAGGAGCGAAAGAAATTACTTTCTTGTCGTTTGTTGTTTTGGTCTTATTTGAGTGGACTTACCAACCACTGCTGTTCTATAACTTCTTTACTGTGAATCAATATCAAGCACCCCCATTATTATAAGTAATTTTATTGTTATAATATTATTTTGGGTAATTTTAAGTTTTATAAGTAAGTTACGCAAAGCTATTTGTGGTTATCATAGAACTCTATCAAATGATAAATACATTTTGCATCGCCGCTACTGTTAAACATATATTTGTTCCGTAAATACTCTACCATTTCGTCAAGAGTAAGTTTATTCCAATCCATCCAACCATTAGGTAAAGCACTACCACTAACAGCACCTATATTGCATTTCTGCTTTAGTGCCTCTAATTCAATTTGCATCATACTTATCTGCTTCTGCAATGGTTCGGTGTAATTTTTAATTACTCGTTCTACATTTGGGTCTTGTAACATAATTTATTTTTAATTTAGTGTTATGTGTAATATTAAAAAACAAGAACGCAGAACAGTGTATAATCAGCAAAATGCTATCACCAAATATATAACAAAGTATAAGCGTCAGTTGAGGCTGTGTGCAGGTAATTACAACTTTTCCCCTATTTGGTTGTACAGGTAGATAAAATGTCATCCCCTCAAATACCCAACCGAACACCTATACTCGTTAGTGGTATAGAATTGTTATAATACTATTTTTAAACAATCCTCTGAATAACCACTATCTGTTGCCATTCTCGCAAAGGGTTTTAACAGCTCACCAAACATATCAGACTTCCAATTTTTATTAAATGAAAGCGAGTACAGTGGCGTTCCATCGCAATCCCTGTCATGTCCAACGACAAAAAGCCTTAATCCTTTTTTGGGACTTTCTAAATAACTGTCATCAAAATCAACTTCCACTAATGTTCCTAATGGAATATTGTGGCTTTTTGCGTTATTTTCTTCCCGATATGTTTTACCTGTTTCGGTATTTTTCAGGTCAGCAATGTTTATTAAGTCCATTATAATAAATAGATTAAAATAAGATAAGAGTGTGGATATTTTCTCTTATCTTATTATAGGTTTTTACTCAGCTTTCAATAAAGCGTATTGTTCCTCTAGGAAAGCAATAGTTTCTTTATGAGCGGCCAGTTGTTTTTCAGCTTGTTTCAATGATTCTTTAGCTGAGATGAGATTGGCAATATATTGATCTCTATCAGAGATTTCATTGCCGTTATTTACCAACCTCTTGGATAGAGATTCTTCAGCCTGAGTAACAGTATCTTCCTTGCGGATTAAATCACCACCAAGAGCTGCAATCTGTACTTTAAATGCACTTTCACACTGGCGCCAAACTTTCTGAGCTTTAGCTTCATTATCGTCACCTTTTAAAATTGCAGAGAATTGTTTTACGAAAGAATTTAATTTGTTCATAATTTTTTAATTTTAATTGTTATTTTAATTTTGATTCAAACCATTTTTGAAATTTATAGACTAAATACATTGCTATTATCATATATAATATATCAGTTGCTATAATAAAATAAATATTCATTAATCTAACTAATGATGGAGTTATCCAAACTACTATAAATATAATAAATGATAAGAAAATTTTAATAAATCTCATATTACTCTGAATTTAATAGTTGTTTGATTGAATTTGTTTTAATAATATTTACCATTGGTAATTCTTCATCATCAACAGATAGTAAATGGCAAGAAGATTTAGGAGTTTCCTCTTTCATTCTATCAAGAATTTCATTAAAATCTTCTGAAACTTCTTTTTTAAGAAAGTCTTCATTCTTTCTAAAATATTCCTGCATTTCCTTTTCAGTAGCATGTCTTATTTTTTCATAACTATTATTATGTCCATCTTTGAATAGTAATCTATAAGGTAAATTATATTTTTTTATTTCCATAAGCTTTTGAGGGCATTTTTCTGAATTGGAATAAAAGTTATCCTCTTCTAATACAACTACCCAATCCCCAACTTTAAACTCTTGATTACCTTGGATTTGTCCAATAGAAATTAAAT
>Ga0116170_10003265_pt1 | contig 15224 bp, 9 predicted proteins | sample AD_JPNHW1_MetaG_FD_89797 | JGI IMG/M metagenome (GOLD analysis project Ga0116170, IMG submission 89797) | Active sludge microbial communities of municipal wastewater-treating anaerobic digesters from Japan - AD_JPNHW1_MetaG | ecosystem: Engineered > Bioreactor > Anaerobic > Digestate | place...
ACAACGGTTCCGCATCCGGCTTGGCCAAGTCGGGCGGCGGAACGGTCGCCTTGGCTGCGGCGAATACCTTCTCGGGAACGACCTCGCTGAGCGGCGGTCCGTTGGTGCTCGCGAACTCCGATGCGCTGCAGAACAGTACCGTCACTCCGAATGCCGCGTCACCCGTGTTCGACGGTTCCGTCGCCAGCCACGTCTTCACATTCGGCGCGCTCGCCGGCATCATGCCGCTCGCCCTTGACGACAACGCGGGTGTCCCTGTCGCGTTGTCGGTCGGCAGGAATAACGCCAGCACAACCTTTAGCGGAATTCTGAGCGGCGGCGGCAGCCTCGTGAAGCAAGGCACCGGCACGCTGACGCTGTCCGCGGCCAATACGCACAAAGGCGGGACTTCGATCGCTGCGGGCGGCGCGCTCTCCGCCGGCAATCTCCAAGCGCTGGGCATCGGACCGGTCGTGAACAACGGCACGCTGAACCTTGCGATGGCTCCGGGTGTTTACTCGGGACTTTCGGTTGCTTTGAGCGGTTCCGGAACCAACAACGTTTCTCTGGTTACGGGGGTCCCGGGCAGTTCCACGACCCTTAGCGGCGACTATTCGGGATTCACCGGCGTGTGGAACATCGGCGTTGGCGCGGGTGCCGCCGCGAACCGCGTCCTGATGAACGGTAAGGACAACGCGGCCGCCTCCATCATTGTCCGCACCAACGCGACACTGTACGTTAGCTCATCCGCCTTTCGCACAATGCCGCCGTCACCCTGCAGGGCGGCAACACCGGCGAGTCTTACGCTCAGCTGCGCCTTGAGAACAACGCGATCTGGGCCGGGCCGGTGCTGCTGGCCGGTCTCATGACCGACGGCAACGACGGCTTGCTCGGCGGCAACAGCGGCAACGGTTATATCAGCGGCCAGATCTCTGATGGCGGCATGAATTTCGCGATGACAAAGGTGGGAGGGGGGACGCTGGTACTTCTCAACACGAACAACACGTTTGGTGGACAGGTTTGGGAACGTGGCGGGTGGCTGCGGGCCTCGTCGATCCGAAACGTCGGCGAAGCCAGCGCCTTGGGCGCGCCCGCGAACGCCGCCAACGGCGTCATCAAACTGGGCGTCGGAACTTCGGGCGCGGGACTCACGTATGCCGGGTACGGCGACACCTCAGACCGCGTGATCGACATGGCCAGTTCCAACGCGACCATTTATCTGGACCACGCGGGCACGAACCTTTGGGTGCTGACCGGCGGTGTCATCAGTTCCGCCCTCGGCAGCAAGCGGCTCCAACTCCAGGGCAACAACGGCGCGACCGGAGAAATCTCCGGCGCGATTTCAGACACCAACGCCAGCTTCACCAACAACATCTGGAAGACCGGCACCGGTGCTTGGGCTCTTTCCGGAAACAACACGTTCAAGGGTGCGGTTTACATCGAAAACGGCGCGCTCATCCTTCGTCATAGCAACGCCCTGGGCGTTGGCCCCAAGACGGCGACGACGGGAGGCAATGTCGTCAACGGCGTGACGGTGAACACCCACTTCCACCTCGACGGTTCGGCCGGCGATTTGACGATCCCCGCCGACATCACCTTCCGCACCAGCAACCAGCGCATGGGCGCGATCGTCAACGATGCCGGCAACAACACGATTCTCGGGCCACTCGTTCTGACCGACGGCGACGGCGATACCGCGCTGAATTCTATCTCCGGAAAATTGAGCGTGGCTGGCAGCTTAACTCCGGACAAACCCAGCCGCCGGCTCCGCCTGTGGGGCGCTGGCGACGGCGAGATTTCCGGCGCCATCGCGAACGGCGTGACGGTCGATCTGCCGGTCTACAAAGAGAATGGGGACGGCATCTGGACTTTGTCCGGCGCGAACACGTACAGCGGAATCACGTATGTCAACGACGGAACGCTGGTGATCGGCGGCACGGACGGCAGGATTGCCGGCGGCGTCGATACCGGCACGAGCGGCGCGCTCATCGTGACCAACGCGCCTGCCGCGAATAACGGCAACCGGCTTTCGGACTCAGCCGGCGTGGCCCTCAACGGCGGAACGCTCCGTTTCGCTCATGCTGGTGGCGCGGCGGACTACGCTGAAACCGCCGGCGCGCTGACGGTCGGAGTCGGGGAGAGCACGGTTGATAGTTCTCGAGCGGATGCGGATCGGACCTCGACGCTGACGTTTGCGTCGCTCTCACGCACGGGAGGCGGCACCGTCAATTTTTCGGGTGAGGCGCTTGGCGATCCGGACAACCGCAACCGGATCCTGTTCACGACGGCGCCGGTGGCCGACAACGCCGTGATCGGCGCATGGGCCTTGTACAACGGCACGAACCTGGCTTCGTACACGGAGTCAAGAGGCGTGATTGCGGCGGATGATTCCGCCTATAGCAACATTTTCGCCAAGGGCCCGTCTCTGCTGCCGAATGACGCGTCCGCCATCGCCCGGATCAACGCGGAAGGCACTTCGGGCGACATCGCGTTGTCGGCCGAAAGCGACAACAGCCTCGGCGCGCTCATGCAGGCCACCGGTTGGGATGCGAAGGTCGGCTTGACCAACGGCCAGAGCCTGAAGATCTCAAACGTGATCATCGGATCCGGCATGGCCGCGCTGACGATCGGCACGAACACGACGGACGGGCTGCTCATGCCGCTGTCGGCGGGCGGTGCGCTCACGCTCGCGAACCATTCCGAGAACGCCAGCCTGTCGATCGAGACGCCTCTTGCAAACAATACGTCCGCCTCCACCCTCGTCAAGTTGGGGGCTGGATCTGTGAGCCTGAACGGCGTCGTCGCGCACACGGGGACGACGCAGATCAACGAGGGTGAATTGATCTTCGCTGCGAACACGCTGACACAGGGTCTGGCAGGCGTCATCAGCGGCAACGGAAAACTGGTGAAGGAAGGCAGCGGAAGACTCACCTTGGTGGCGGCCAACACCTATAACGGTGAGACGGTTGTTCGCGAAGGCACGCTCATGCCGAGCAATAACTTTGCCTTGGGCACGGCGCTCGCAGGAACGACCGTCACAAACGGCGGCACGCTTGATGTCGGCTTCAGCGGCTCGGACAATGCCGCTAACTTTGGCGACGAAGTCATCACTGTAAGCGGAACGGGCGTCAACGGACGCGGCGCGATCATCAACTCCTCTGCCAGATCCCAGTACAACACGTTCCGGTATTTGCAGCTGGCGGGTGACGCGACCTTCGGCGGCGAGCACCCCAGCGCGCGCTGGGACGTGCGCAACACCGCTGCGAACCCCTATTTCGACATGAACGGTTTCACGATGACCAAGGTCGGGTCGAACATGGTCGGCCTGACGTCGACGCCTGTTCTGGATCCCGGAAACATCGACATCCGGGAAGGAGCCTTCACGGTGGAGGCCTCCACCACGCTCGGTGGCGGTCCGGGCAATGTCATGACGGTCCGGAACCAGGGGACGTTCGACATTTGGTCGTTGACCGTGCCGATCGGCTGGAAGATGGTCATGGAGGATGGCGCACGGTTTTACTCACGGGCGGGTTATGGTGTCGGGATCAACGTCTGGGGGGGGCCGATCGAGCTGAGCGGAGGCTCCGCGCGCTTCGATCCGGGGAGCGGCTTCTCGGCGACCCTTTCGGGCGAGATCAGCGGTTCCGGATCACTGGTCAAAATCGGGGCGGGCAATCTTTTCCTTACCGGCACCAACAACAGCTACGCCGGCGGCACGTATGTCAGCAACAGCTGGCTGTATGCCTATAACCCCGGCACGTTGCCCGCATACGCCACGCCTGAGAAAGTCCAGGTCGCGCCTGGCGCAGGCTTGATGCTGTTCGGCGGTGACGGCACGAACGGCTGGACGGTGGAGCAGCTCAACGCGCTCCACAGCAGTGGGGCGTTTGTCGCGAGCAACTCGATCATGGGCGTCGACACGACGTATGCGAACGTGTCTGGTTTGGGCGGCATGAACGGCTTCGGGCTCTATAAGTACGGCACCAACACCCTGACACTCACCGGCGTGAACACGAACCGCGCCTCGCCGTCGGGAGAGCACAGCAACCTCCGCGTCTACGCCGGTAAGCTGGTTTTGGCCAGCGGAAGCTCAAACGTATATGGCCGTTGTTATGTGTTGCCTGGCTCGGTCGGCGCAACGCTCGAGATCAACGGCGTAACGACGTTCACCGACAGCCTGTATGTGGGCAACGGCAACGGCGACCGCAGTACGGTTGTGATCAATACGAATGCCGTGATCAATCGGGCATGGGTCGGTATCTATCAGGTCGCGAGCGGTGCTCTCATCCAGAACAGCGGAACGGTGCTGGTGGCAACGAACACAGGTGGCCAATCGGTCTTCGACATCGGCCGCGATGGCGCGTACGGCTACTACCGCATGAACGGCGGCACGTTGTGTGCCGGCCAGTTTGCGTTGGGCGGCGGCTCCGGCAACGCACAGACCTACAACAACGGCGTTTTTGACCTGTTCGACGGGACCGTCAATGTAACCGCCAGCAGCGGCTGGCTGATCTGGGGATGGGTTGGAGGGAACGGCGTCGGCAATCTGTTCGGCGGGCGGCTCAGCGCGCCGCCGGGCAACTATCTCAGCATGGCGCATACGGCAAACTGTAATTCGTTTGCCATGCTCAATTTGCTCGGGCCCACGGCGTTCTTGGACTCGCTGGGCAGCAGCAGCTCCCGTGAGCTTCGCATCGTGAACTCGGGCGGCAATCTGATGTCCGTCATCAACCTGAACTCCGGAACCATTTTGGCGAACCGTATTTACGCTGCCAGCACGGGGACGCCCTCGCTCTTCAATTTCGGCGGCGGCCGCTTGTTGGCTAACGGCGCGACGACGTTGGCCGGAACCTTCATGCAGGGGCTGACCGCGGCGACGGTTTATCCTGGCGGCGCGGTGATCGACGTCTCGAACGCGAACGTCACCGTCAACCAGCCCCTGCTTGCGCCGACCGGCTGCGGCATCGCGGCAATCCCGGTGGCGTATGGCGGTGCGGGCTACATCGGAGCGCCGGTCGTCATGATATCGGGCGGAAGCGGGACCGGTGCGACGGCGATTGCCACGGTCGACCTTTCGACCAATAGCCTCACGTTCGGCCAGGTCACCGGTTTGATCGTCACCAGCGCCGGCTCCGGCTATCAGGCCGGCGAAGCGTTGACCGTCTCTCTCGTCCGCGGCGGTTATACGGCCCTTGCACAGGCTGGCACGCCGATCCTTGCCGCGAATCAGGCGACCGGCGGTCTGACCAAACTTGGTTCGGGCGTGTTGACCTTGGGAGGCACAAACACTTACGGCGGCGCTACAGTCATTCGCAACGGCACGCTCAAGCTTGGCAACGCCAACGCCCTCCCCGCCGGCACCGAAGTCGTTCTTGACGGCGGCATGCTCAACCTGAACGGATTCACCGTGACGAACAGGGCCTGGGGCAACAGCGGCGCCGTCTCCAACGGCACTCTCTATGCGGAGATCTCGCCCGCGGGCACGCACGTTGTCGGAACGCAGACCATCCCGTTGCGTTCCGCCACGCTTCAGGGCGTTTACCTGGCCGACGTCACGGAGGACGGCTTGAGCGATTTCCTTACGATCGATGGAAATATCAACCTGTCCGGCCTGTCGCTGGAAATTGTTGATGTTGATCAGCTGAGACGCAGCCAGATCTACACGATCGGCACAATTACGGGCACGCAAACCGGCAAATTCGGGGCTACCAACCTGACGGACTCTCGCTGGCACGTGCGGTATGAAGCCGACGGCACGCTCAAGCTGACCTTCGTTGACGGTTCCATCATGATGTTGAGGTAAACGCGGCCTCGGTTTGCGTGCGGCAGCATCTTGCGCTAGGTCGCGCGTTCACGAAATGCGGCGGTTCTAAGGTTTAGGCTAGACGGTAGGGGGTGGGGTGTGGTATAAAACCTCCTCAATTTTTCACCGGCGTAGGTGAAAGGAGTGTTCTCGTACGGGCTATCATGGCTGACTGCCCTGCGGGTTCAGGCTTCAAACAAGGAAGAAGTGAAATCATGCCTACCATGAAGACCAAGAAGTCCGCCACCAAGCGGATGAAAATGTCGGCCACGGGTAAAGTGTTACGCTCACAGGGGGGCAAGTCCCACCTGAACGGCTATAAGTCGCGCGGGCGCAAACGTAATCTCCGTGGTAACGCTGTTGCTGATCAGACGTTTGTTAAGACTGCAGCACGCATGTTGCAGGGCAACTAACAGGGAGATTGTGTCATGTCACGAGTAACAAATGCACCCGCGTCCAGAGAGCGTCGTCGTCGGCGCCTAGAGCTTGCGAAAGGTTTTCGCGGCTCGCGCAGCAAACTTTTCCGTCAGGCCACCGAGGCTGTCAATCGCGCTCAGCGCCTTTCGACTGAGCATCGCAAGAACCGCAAACGCGAGTTCCGCCGCCTGTGGATCGGCCGCATCAACGCGGCTGTCCGCAACGAAGGAATGAGCTACAGCCGTTTTATGGAAGGTTTGACTCGGGCCGGCATCACGATCAACCGCAAGATGCTTTCCGAGGTCGCGATCGCCGATGCGGAAGGTTTCAAGGGCCTGGTCGCTAAAGCGCGTGCGGCGCTTGGATGATTGACGAGCAAGCCGCGTGCGGTTTGCTCTTCTCGCAAGAAGGCCGTCCCCCAAACGGGACGGCCTTTTTTGTTTAGGCAACGTGCAAGAGGCTTCTGCAGGTTTTTAAGTGGCGGCGATGACGGGCCGTTTCGGGATGCACCTGCGAATGAGGAGTTTGTTGTTCTGGTTGCTGGGGCGCTCAAAGGCGCGGGACGAGCAACGCTGCTGTTCCCTCATCTGCAGTTGTCTTGTGCACTCCGCGGTCGGCGCGGGTGTGTGCGTTTTCCCCTTTCTGCTGGACAAAGGCCGAAGAAACCGCCAAAATTTTTTCATACTAAAGATGGTTTAGGTTGAACAGTTTTGAACCTTTCACAACAAGGACAAGGACGCCATGAACAATCAGATTTGGCTGATGACTTCGGCTTTTCCGAAACTCACGTTTGCACAGGTGATCAAAAAGGCCAAGGCCGCTGGGGCTCAGGGGCTGGAACTGTGCGTGTTCCGCCGGGACGGGACGCGCAAGGACCACGTGGCGACCCACTTGGATTACGAGGATTTCTCGCTGGATGATGCGAAAAAGGTGCTCGCCACCTGCGCGTCCGAAGGGGTGCGGTTTTCCGTTGGGGCTTACGACAACTTGTTGGGGGGCGATCCGGCGGAGTGCGAGGCCAACAGAAACCACATCCTGAAGTTGATCCGCATGGCCTATCTGCTGGGCGGCGACGCCAACGACGTCTGTGTCGGCACGTTTGTCGGTTACAACCACGAACTGGGCAAAGAGGATGGGGGCTTCGCCAAGAATCTCGAGCTTTACGCCAAGGTTTTCAAGCCGATCGTGAAATACGCCGAGAGCCTCGGTGTGACGCTGAACTACGAGAACTGCCCGATGGAAGGGTGGCGCCCGGCCTCGGCGCCGACGACGTACAACAACCTGCCCTGCACGCTCGCGGCCCGCAAGCTGATGTACGCGCTGATCCCGAGCAAGGCGCATGGCGAGACCTACGACCCGTCCCACGACGCGTGGCAGAACATCGACCCCGTCGACGTCATCAAGAACACGGACCTGTCGCGTCTGCACCGCGTCCACATCAAGGGCACGCGCAACCGTGCGGACAGCCTGGCCGCGATCCAGTGGGGCCGCCTCTACCCGATGCAGCAGGTCGACGCGAAGCTCGCCAAGAAGGCGGGTGTCTGCCAGCCGGCTTGCGAGTGGGATCGCCACCACTACGATCCCAAGCTGCCCGGCTTCGGCGGCTCTGACAGCATCGACTGGTTTGCTTTCTTCAAGACGCTGATGGCGAAGGGCTACGAGCGGCCGTTCGTGATCGAGAACGAGGCCGACAACTCCTCGCACACCGGCAACGCCGCGGCGACGCTCCAGGGCTTCGCCTCCACGGTGATGTCGATGGCTCCGGCCATCTGGTCGCTGGACGCTGAGAAGGGGTGGTGGTTCAATCCAAAGAATCTTCCGGCCCTCAAGCCTGCCGCGAAGAAAGACATCCCGGTCGTCACGATGAAAGACCTCGTGTAATCGGATCCGCTCTTGCACAAAGCCTTAGAGAGCACGGAACGGTTGTCGTTCCGTGCTCTCTGTTTTATTGATTTCAAAGGTGATTTGGCCTAAACTAACTTCTTCTTTTTACGGAAAGTAAAGGGCTTATGACACTTGCAGAATTGGGTGCGCAACATGCGCAGTCATTGGAAGAGGTGGCCGCCGCTGCGGATGCGGTCGCGTTGGAACAGGTGCGCATCCGTTATCTCGGGCGCAACGGGCTGTTGCCCGCCATCATCAAGCAGATGAAAGAGGTGCCTCAGGCTGAACGTCCGGAGTTCGGCAAGCGTGTGCAGGCTTGGCGCGCGGCGCTCGAGAGCGCGCTCGCAGAGAAACTGGCAGGCGTCGGCACAGCGAAGCGGGAGGAGAGCGGTTTTGACTGCACGCTGCCGGGCCGCTGGTTCGTTCCCGGCGCCAAACATCCGGTCTCCCGCGTCATCGAAGAGACGGCCGCCATTTTCGCGCGCTTGGGCTTTACCGTGGCAGACGGCCCGGACATCGAGAACCGGTTCAACAACTTCACGGCGCTCAACACGCCGGCGCACCACCCGTCGATGGACGCGTCGGACACCTTCTGGTTGACCGACAACCTGCTGTTGCGCACCCAGACGTCGCCCGTGCAGATCCGCATGATGACGCAGTACAAGCCGCCGGTGCGCATCATCACGCCGGGGCGCACCTACCGCCGCGACACGACGGACGCGACGCACAGCGCGAACTTCCATCAGATCGAGGGCCTCTATGTGGACACCAAGCCGGTCTCCCTGGCCGACCTGAAGTCCACGCTCTCGTACTATGCGAAGGAGATGATGGGGTCCAAAGCCGGCGTGCGGTTCCGCCCTCATTTCTTTCCTTTCACCGAGCCGAGCGTGGAGGTGGACTTCTCCTGCCACGTGTGCGGGGGCAAGGGTTGCCGCGTCTGCAAGATGAGCGGCTGGATCGAGATCGCGGGCGCCGGCATGGTCGATCCTCGCGTCTACGAACACGTCAACCGCGCGCGCGGCGACCGGGCATACGCTCCTGAAACGGTTTATGGTTACGCCTTTGGCTTCGGCGTCGAGCGTATCGCGATGGTCAAGTACGGCATCCCCGACATCCGTTGGCTGTACGAGAACGACACGCGTTTCCTGGGTCAGTTGGCGTAGCCATTCGGCGAATAAGCGTTTTTTGAGGCATAGCATGAAAGTACCTGTCAGTTGGTTGAACGAGTATGTGGACGTGTCGGATTTGTCGGTCAAGGAACTGTCCGACAAATTGACTTTTTCCGGCGTGGAGGTCGAGGGGATCGAAGAGGTCGGCGCGAAGCTCGACGATAACTTTGTGGTGGGCGAGGTGCTGACCTGCGTGGCGCACCCGAACTCCGACCATCTGCACGTCTGCAAGGTTTCCGACGGCACGCAGGAATTGCAGATCGTGTGCGGCGCGCCGAACTGCGCGGCGGGCATCAAGGTTCCGCTGGCCAAGATCGGCGCCGTGGTGCCCGACGGCGGGTTCACGATCAAGCAGGCCAAGCTACGCGGGGTGGCTTCGTCCGGCATGCTGTGTTCCGCCCGCGAATTGAAGCTGTCCGAAGACCATTCCGGTCTGATGATCCTCGATCCGTCCCTGAAGGCGGGGACGCCGATGCGCGACGTGCTGCCGCAGCCGGAGACGGTGCTCGATCTGGAGATCACGTGGAATCGTCCCGACTGCCTTTCAATCATCGGCATCGCGCGCGAGTTCGCGGCACTCCTGAAGCGCCCGCTGCGATTGCCCGCCGTGGATTTCGCGGAGACCGGCGAACCGGTGGAAAACTTCGCGAACGTGCGTGTCGAGGATGCGGTGAAGTGTCCGCGCTATACGGCGCGCGTCATGACAGGCGTACAGGACAGTGTCTCTCCCGACTGGATGAAGCGGCGTCTGGAACTGTGCGGCATGCGGTCGATCAGTTTGACCGTTGACGTGACCAACTACGTGATGCTGGAGTGCGGTCAGCCGTTGCACGCGTTCGATTACCGTACGCTGGCCGAGCGCACGATCGTGGTGCGGTGCGCCAAGCCGGGCGAGAAGATCAAGACGCTGGACGGCGTGGACCGCACGCTGGATCCGAGCATGCTGGTGATCGCTGACGCGCGGGTCCCGAGCGCCGTGGCGGGCATCATGGGCGGGGAGGGCAGCGAGATCGCGGCGGGCACGGAACACGTGTTGCTGGAGAGCGCGCTGTTCGAGTCGGCTTCGACCAAGTTCACGGGAACGAAACTTGGGCTATCGACGGAGTCGTCGCGCCGATACGAGCGCGGAGTGGATCCGGACTTGGCCGACTGGGCGAGCCGCCGCGCGGTGTCTCTCCTGGTCGCGCACGGCCAGGCGAAGGTGGCCCGTGGCGTGATCGACGTGGACAACCGGGGGTTCAAGCAAGGCGAAGTGACCCTGCGTTTCAAGCGCGCGAGAGACGTGATCGGCATGTCGCTGTCCGAAGAGGAGATGGTCGGCAGCCTGACGTCGCTGCAACTCTCGGTGGCGAGCCGCGACCAGGAAAAAGCCGCGTTCAGAATTCCCTCGTTCCGCCTCGATCTGACGCTCGAGGCCGATCTGATCGAAGAGATCGCGCGCATGCACGGGCTGGACGCGATTCCCGACAAGCTGCCGGATGCCACGGCAGTGTCGACTCTGGACGACCGTCCGTTCTACGCTCGCGCTCGTTGCCGTCAGCTACTGTTGGGCATGGGCTTTTCCGAGGCGATACACTACAGCTTCCTTTCGGCCCAGGAGTTGGACGCGTTCGACACGCGGAACGCGGGCGCGCGGGCGGTGCTGCCGAATCCGGTGAGCGCCGACTATGGCGTGCTGCGCGATTCGCTGCTGCCGCAGCTGGCGGGATCGCTCGGACGCAACGCCTCGCGCCAAGTGGAGAGCGCCGGTCTGTTCGAGATGGGGCGCGTCTTCTTTGTCGGTGGGGATGGGGTGCCCGCCGAGGAGGAGCGCGTGTCCCTTGGGCTGATGGGACCGTTCGGGCGTTCGTCGGTTGACCGGCGGCGCGCCGTCTCCTGCGAGGAGTCCCTCCTCTGGCTCAAGGGTGCGGTGGAAACCCTCGTGTCGTCGCTACATGCAGGGGACGTCGATTTTAAGCGTTGCGAGCACGCGGCCATGGAGCGGGGGTGGGCGGTGGAGATCTTTCTCAACGGCGCGAGCGTCGGCCTGATGGGGCTGGTGTCCTCGGCGTTGCGCCACCAGTGGCGCATGACCTCGCCCATGCCGCTGGCCGAACTTCGGCTCGCGCCGCTGCTGGCGGGCATGTCGGCGGTTGCGGCGATCACCCCTGTGCCGCAATATCCGGCCGTGAGGCGCGATATTGCGTTTGTCGCTGACTGCTCCGTGACCCATCGCGACGTGGTCACGGCGGTCCGGAAAGTGGCACCGCCGGAATTGACCGGAATCGGCCTTTTTGATATATTCCAATCAAAAGAAATTGGCAAAGGAAAACGCAGTATGGGCTACACGCTCGAGTTCCGTTCGGCGGATCGGACGCTGACGGACCAGGAGGTGAATGCGTCCTTTGCGAAGATCGTTCAGGCGCTGAAAATCGACCTGAGCGTCGAGGTGCGCGAGAGTTAAGCGGATTTGATCTTTGAATGCAGCCGGGCGAGGCAGCAATGCCCGGCGCTGAAACGAAGTGGGCCCTGCTTTGTACGCGGATAAGCAGCATTTCTCTGACCTTCAATTTGTTTCGGGAGTTTGAATGCGGCGCAACACGGAGACCTGCCATTGAGCGGGAACCCGAAGGCGACGACTAGAGCACCCACCTCATGCGTGAGGTTCCAGAGATCCTGCATTACGGCAAAGTGGGGCTTTTTTTTAATCGCGATTTCTGATTAGCAACAAGGGAATGGGGGCTGATGAGTATGTTGCGGACCGGAATTTGTTTTTTGACCGCCGTGTTGTTCTCTGGCCAAATCAAGGCTCAGTTGCCGGAGGTGTCGGAGGAGGCGCTCGCGGAGTTGGGCGACACGTACGGCACGCCTCAAATGAACGGTTTTGTGTTCATTGAAGGACGGTACATTCCGCCGCCCTATACGGTGACACGCAAGGGAAACGGGATCTTCATCAACCGCATCCAGGTGGAACAGCCCGTCCCTTGGCCGGCCCCGGGGTTGAAAGGCGCAGAACCAGTCGAGTCGGCCGCCCGCGGGGAACGCGCGCCGACTAAGAAATCGATTGATGCTGACGGCGACTTCGAAGAGGTCCGCGCAAAGACGAATGCCGTCGCAGAACCCCCTGCGGCTAACGCCGCAACAGAGCCGAACAAGCCGCAGGCGATCAAGAGCATCGATGACCTGTTTGCTGATGACACGGCTAAGCCCGCCGATCAGGCACAGCCCCCTGCCGCGCAGATTCCCGTAGCCACGGCCCCTGCGGCTACGGCAGCTGCTTCGGTTGAGCGGATGCCTGAAGACGTGGCGCGCGAAAAAGAGGCCTTGATCGCGAACCTCGAGCGCACCCGCAAGGGGTACGAGCAGTCGTTGTCGCGGGGCGACATGTTCTTTTTCGGCCAGCGCCACAGCCGCGTGAACGGCAATTACGGGACGGCCCGCACGATGATGACCGTTTTGCCCAGCGCGTTGCGCTATGCCGAATCGCCGAATGACCTCTGGCAGCGTTTGGCGCAGGGGGGCGTATACTTTATCGATATCGGGCTGTGCACCGAACTGTTCCGACACAAAAAAACCTTTCCCTTGCTTGAAGAACGCCTGCGCAAAATCAAAGAGGCAGAAGCGTTTGAGACGCAGAGGCGCAGGCCAGCGAATGTCTGGTGAAGACGCGGACGGAGATTCCAAGGAGACTGTGATGGCTCGCACGAAACACAAGGTCGATGTGAAGGCCTTTGAGACAGTGGCGGAGGTCTTGGCCTCTATTTCCTCTGTGGCGGAGATGCGCTGTTTTCTCAAGGAGTTGCTGACGCCGGGAGAGGTGCGCGACATCACGCTCCGGTGGCGTCTTCTGGAACTGTTGGCGTCTGGGGTGACCCAGCGAAAAATCGCCGAGGATTTGAAGATCAGCCTCTGCAAGATAACGCGCGGCTCCAAGATATTGAAGCAGAAGGGGGCCGTGACGTCCCGCGTGCTGAGGTTTCAGTCGGAAAAAAGCTTATTGAGAAAGAGGTCATAAGATGCAGGTGGTCGCGAGCGAGATTCAGAAACAGATGGCCGGTTCCTCGTGGATCCGGAAAATGTTTGAGAAGGGGCTTGAGCTGAAAAAACAGGTCGGGGCCGAAAACGTGTACGACTTCAGCCTGGGAAATCCGGACATTCCGCCGCCGGCGCACGCCAAAGAGGTGCTGTGTGCGTTAGCCGGACGCGCGGTTCAGCCGTTCGGGATGGGGTATTGTCCGAATGCGGGACTTCCCGAGTTTCGCGCGGCGCTCGCCTCCTATTTGTCGGAGCAACAGCGCGTGTCGCTGCGGGCCGAACACGTTGTGGTCACGTGCGGGGCGGCGGGCGCTCTGACTGCCTTTTTCCGGGCCGTGCTTGAGCCGGGAGACGAGGTGATGTGCCCCTCGCCCTATTTCGTGGAGTACGGCTCCTATTGCGGCCATTTTGGCGGCGTGCTAAAGCCCGTGCGGGCGTTACCGCCAGATTTCCAGCCGGACATTGCCGCCATGGAAGCGGCGGTGACGGACAGGACGCGCGTGATCATCATGAACTCACCGAACAACCCGACCGGCTGCGTCTATTCGCAGGCGACGCTCAAGCGCTTGGCCACCCTGGTTGATCGCGTGAACGCGAAGCGGGAACGTCCGCTGTTTCTGGTGAGCGATGAACCCTACCGTTTCCTGGCGTATGGCGACGCTGTGGTGCCGCCGGTCTTACCGCTTTCGCCCTTCACGCTGGTGGTGGGATCGTTCTCCAAGAACCTTTCGATGGCGGGCGAGCGTGTCGGCTATCTCGTCGCGAATCCCGCGTTGCCCGATGTGGCCGTGCTCATGAATGCGGTGACGATGACCAACCGCACGTTGGGGTTCGTGAACGCGCCCGTGTTGGGACAGCGTCTGGCGATGGAACTTTTGAGCGAGGGCGTGGACATTTCGGTCTATGACCGGCGCCGTCAGGCGATGGCCAAGGTGCTGACGGATGCCGGGATTCGCTTCACGATGCCGCAGGGCGCGTTCTACTTCTTCCCCGAGGCGCCGGGCGGCGACGATCAGGCGTTTGTCCAGGCGCTGCTTGCGCAGAACGTGCTGGCCGTGCCGGGCGTTGGCTTCGGCTTCCCAGGTTACTTCCGGTTGAGCTTCAGCGTGGATGAGACGGTGATCGCGAAATCGGCGGCGGGATTCAAGGCGGCGGTCGCCAGCAAACGGTGGCGGTAGGCCGGGCCTGCGAGTCCGCCTCAACAGAGTGGCGGTGGCTATGAATATTCGGTGCTCGAAACTTGTCGTGTGGCTGTCGGGTGTCGCCGTTGCGGTTTACGGCTCGTGCGCCGCAGAGTTTACGGCCCCGGCGGAATGGCTGCTGGTCAACACAAATGCCGTAAACGCGTGGAACGCGGAACAGCGAAAGATGGCCTCCCCGGACCTGAAGGTGTGGCCGGGGGTCGTCGCTGACGTTCGGAAGCGCGAAGTTCGCTTGTTGGCGGAGGCTGTCGGGCACCGGGCCGGCATCACGGCCGAATTCCTCCTTGCCGGGCCGCTGAGCGACCGCGCCTACGAGTCGGCCGCCATCACCGTCGCCATGCCTGGCGACATTGTGAGGGCTGTCGAAAGTTTGGGCGTGAGGCGCGGCGGCGGGGTTGGCAGCCGTCCCTTTCGTTTCTGGCCATGCGGCGAGCGCATGACGGCGACGGTACGGCGCTTGGACGTCAAGAATTCTCTCGAAAAACCGTTGCAGACGCTCGTCCGTGATCAGGACGAGTCTGCGCCTCTGCTCGGCGAGGGAGGCCTCGTCTTTACGGGGGGGCGCTGGGCGGAAAATGGATGTCTGACCGACACCAACATGCCTTCGTCCGTCATTTCGCTTTACAACGAACCCTCTTCGATCTTTGACGTGCCGTTTCAGGTGGGGCAGAGCGAGGTGTACGGACGGTTGTCTTTGGCCGAGAAGGTGCCCTTCGGCGCGCTGTTGGAGATCGTTTTGCGCCCGCTCATGCCCGC
>Ga0116170_10003268_pt1 | contig 15216 bp, 13 predicted proteins | sample AD_JPNHW1_MetaG_FD_89797 | JGI IMG/M metagenome (GOLD analysis project Ga0116170, IMG submission 89797) | Active sludge microbial communities of municipal wastewater-treating anaerobic digesters from Japan - AD_JPNHW1_MetaG | ecosystem: Engineered > Bioreactor > Anaerobic > Digestate | place...
AAGGCGCGTAAGCTCGACCGCGAGGGAAAGACGGCGGAGCGCGACGCGATCGTGAAGGAGAACGTCGGCGCCTGGGCGCGCTACGTCGTCGCGCTTTCGGGAGGTACGGTCACCGTCACGGGCGAGGAGAACATCCCGCGGGATACCGCGGTCGTGTTCGTCGGCAACCATCAGGGCTACTTCGACATACCGATCCTGCTCGGGTACGTAAACGCGCCGAAGGCCTTTATCTCGAAGATAGAGATCCTCAAGATCCCGGTGCTTTCCGGCTGGATGAAGCTCATGCAGTGCACCTTCCTCGATCGCAAGGATATGCGGCAGTCGGTTCGCGCGATGGCCGAGGCGGTCGAGAGCGTGAAGCGCGGGTACTCGCTCGTGATCTTCCCCGAGGGCACGCGGAGCAAGGGCGGTCCCGTCGCGGAGTTCAAGGCCGGCAGCTTTAAGCTCGCGCTCAAGGCCGGCGTGCCGATCGTGCCCGTCACCATCGACGGTTCGTGGCGCCTCCTCGAGGAGAAAGGCCTCTTCCAGAAAGCAACCGTGCGCGTCACGATTCATCCCGCGATCGCGACGGCGGACCTCGGCCGCGAGGAGACGCAGGCGCTCTCCGAGCGCGTGCGCGCGGTCGTGACGGGAGCGATGGCGAAATAGCGCGATCGCGCATCGGGCACCGAATTTCTCGCGCGAGGAATTGAAGCGGTAGCTCGGGCGCCCGCCTGGCGCGATATTCCGAACGCGATAGGGGAGCCCGCTTGCGGCTCCCTTTTTTCTTTGGCGCCCGACTACAAGCGGAAAGTCCGGCCGCTCGGCCCTGAAGGCGAGCGGCGCGCCCGTTTCTTTTTTTCTTTCGGCGAAACCATTCGCGATGCGTTATACTTTCGCTAGACAAGGCGCGCGTTCGGGCTCGTTCGCGCGGGGAGGAATCCATGAAGACGATTGACGTGGCGGCGCTCGGCGAGATCCTGATCGACTTTACCGAGGCGGGCCATTCCGAATCGGGCGCGGCCCTCTATGAGCGGAACGCGGGCGGAGCGCCGGCGAACGTCGCCGCTGCGGTCGCGCGCCTCGGCGGGCGCTCGGCGTTTATCGGCAAGGTCGGCGCGGATCCCTTCGGCGAGTTTCTCGCCGATACCCTCAAGGGCCTCGGCGTGGACTCATCCGGGCTTCGCGTCTCGGCGGAGGAGCATACGACCCTCGCCTTCGTGTCGATACGCGCGGGCGGCGAGCGGAGTTTTTCGTTTTGCCGGAATCCCGGGGCCGACTCGTGCCTCCGTGCCGACGAGCTCGATTCGCGCGTCCTTGAGTCGGCGAAGATCCTTCACGTCGGGTCTCTTTCGCTCACGCTCGAGCCCGAGCGGGGCGCGACCTTCGCGGCGATCGAGCGCGCAAGGGCAGCGGGCGCCCTCGTCTCGTACGACCCGAATTGGCGGCCCGCGCTTTGGAAAAATCGCGACGAAGCCGTCGAGCTCATGCGGCGCGTGGTTCCGCTTGCCGACATCGTGAAGGTTTCCGAGGAAGAGCTCGAGCTTTTGTACGGCGTGGAACTTGAGTCCGAGGCGGACCTCGAGCGCGGGGCTCAGGCGATTCTCTCCGAGGGCCCGCGCCTCGCGCTCATCACCCTCGGCGAACAGGGGACTTACTGGTATGGTTCGGGATCGGGCGACCTCGTCGCGGCGTTCGCGTCGGACGCCGTCGACACGACCGGTGCCGGAGACGCCTTCGTCGGCGCGCTCCTGTGGCGGCTCACGAGGCCCGAGGCGACGGATAACCCGCTCGCCCGGGGGGAGGCCGCGATCGCCTCGGACGTCCGCTTCGCGAACGCAGCGGCGGCCGTGTGCGTCAGGCGGCGCGGCGCGATCCCCGCGATGGCAAACCTTCGCGAGGCGATGGGCGTCTACGGAAACGGCTAGATTCCTTCGGCATTCCCCTCTGTAAATACTCATTCAAAACTCCGCGGGCGATTGGCGCGTACGGTATAGGAAATTTTATACTTTAGGCGTACGCGGAGGGTAAAATTATGAAAAGAACGCTTTCCCCCCTTATGCTCGCCGTTGCCCTGTTCCTTGGTTTGTTCCTGGCGACAGCCTGTTTTTCCGCGCTTGATCCCGCGGTGAGTTCACACCGCGCGGGCGCCCTTGCGCTCAGTCTTTCCGCCTTGCCCGGCGCGGACGCTTCGGACTCAGTTCCGTCCGGGGCCGTCGCGGGTCGGGCGATCGTGCAAGGAGCGGCGAAACTGTATGTGCAACTCGGTATCGCGCTCGGCTCGGCGACGCTTCATGGGCCTTACGACGCGGCGGCCGGTACCGTAATCCTCGTGAATGACATCCCTCCCGATACCTACCCCTGGGTCGCGCTCATCTATTCCGCATCCGAGTTGTCGCTCACCGCCCCGATAACGGTTGCCGGGTCAGGCGATCAGGCTGTTGCCTTTACTGACGCGCTCGGTTCCTCTTCCGCGATCGCGGACCGCTCGTCGGTGTCGTTTGCCCTGCTTTCGAACATAACGGTTCAGGAGGGGAATACGAATCAGGTTGAGGCGACGCTCATTCCGCTCACGGAGGATACGGTCAGCGTGGGGTATGGAAGCGAGAGCCCGTATGCGTGGACCGCGAGCCAAGGTACCGCGACGCGGCGCTTTATCCGCCTCGTGAACAAGGGAAACAGCGTCCCGACGGGGAACGCGCTTTTTTCGTCGACCTTGAGCCTGCGGAATACCGGTGGTTCCTCGGCCTCCTTCGCGAACGCAGCCCTCTATAGTATTTCGGGCTCCCTCGTCGCGACGGGACCCTCGTCGGGAACCGTAAAACCGGGTGAGAGCGCGACGCTCTTTTCGCTCAGTTCATTGAGCGCGTCTTCCTACTTCCTCTACCTCGAGACCACGGGAACGGGTTTTTCCGTCTCCGCCGACAACAAGCTCGCGACGCGGCTCGTGGCGGTAACCGCGACCGGCACGGCATACTGGAGCGAGGACGGCGCGACCTGGAACGGGCCGTACGCGACCGGTCTTACCGCGTGCACGCAGGCGACGAGCGGCGCGGGCGGGCTTTTCGCCGTCTCGGGATCGCCGGGCGTCGCGACCTCGACGGACGGGATTACGTGGACCGTGCACGCCATGCCGAACTCGCCGACGACCGTCGACCATCTCGAGTCCGATCCTTCGGGGAATTACTGCGCCGTTACCGATATCCCCGCGAACGGATATTCGTACTACTCCGCGGATGGGCTTTTCTGGCCGACCTTCGGCTCGGTCGCGTATACCTCGACAAATGCCGCCTATCTTGACGGCAAGTGGTACGTGACCTCGAGCAACGGCTCGTCTTGGAAATCGTCCCCCGATGGCGTGACCTGGACGGCTGTGACGGGCTCTGGCTCGGGGATGTATCAGCTTAATCGGGTGGTTGGGATTAACGGAAGGCTCATCGCCGGCGGAGGGCAGCCCTCGAACGCCGGTACGCAAATACAGGTTTCAACCGATTATGGCGCGACCTTCGCCGGCGCGATAACCATTCCCCTGAGCACGGGCTATGTGCAGGCCTTCGCGGTCGTCGGGATGAATCGCCTCGTCGTGGGAGGCTCGAGCACCAACGCTACCCGCCTCGTCTCGGTTACCGACGATTACGGCGCGAGCTGGCTTACGGTCTCGTTCCCGGGAAGCGCGACGGTGAACGCGCTCAAGGTTACCGCGCTCGGGCTTTTCGCGGGCGACGCGAATGGAAACCTCTATCGATCATTGGACGACGGACTGAGCTTCTCCCTTGCAGGGACGCTTCCCTCCGCCGTTAGGGGCGTGGCGAGCCGAACGGCGCATTGACCATCGGCACGAAGGCTACGGGGAAGATATGCTCTTCCCTGACCCGATCGCCTGAGATCCTCGTGATTACGGAGAGCATTTGAAGCGCGGTGCCGACCGGGATCACCATGCGCCCATTGGTCGCGAGCTGGGCAACGAGCTTGCCCGGTATCGCCGGAGGGGCGGCGGTCACGATGATCGCGTCGAAGGGCGCCGCGTCGGGGTATCCCTCGTAACCGTTTCCCTCGATCAGGTGCGCGTTCGGGTAGCCGTCGGCCGCGAGGTTCCGCCGCGCGAGATCATGAAGGTCCTTGAGGATCTCGAGCGACCATACCTCGCCTGCGAGCTCGGCGAGGACGGCCGTCTGGTATCCGGTCCCAACCTCGAGCACGCGGCTCGCGCTCGAGAGTTCGAGAAGCTCGGTCATCTTCGCGACGATGTAGGGTTGCGATATCGTCTGACCCTCGATGAGGGGAAGCGCTTGGTCGGAGCAGGCGAGCTCGCGGTATTCCTCGGGGACGAAGCGAAAGCGGTTAACGCGCGCGAGGGCCGCGAGGACACGGCTATCCGCTATGCCGCGCGCCTTGATCTGAGAGTCGATCATCCGCTCAATGGCGTCCCGTTCCGCCGTCGTCATCTCCATGCGCTTTTTCCTTCTTACCCCTTAAGTATAATGCCCGCGCGAAAAGATTTTCGTGCTATACTCCGTTTTATGAAAACTCGCGCGCGGAGACGACTATAATGGCCGAGTGCCGTCCCGGATGCGGCGCCTGCTGCGTCGTGATATCGATAAGCTCCTCAATCCCGGGCATGGGGCGCGGAAAGCCCGCGGGCGTGCGGTGCGTGAACCTCAACGAGGGCAATCATTGCCTGATTTACGGGACGCCCGAATACCCTCCCGTGTGCGCGGCCTTTCGCGCCTCCGACGAGATGTGTGGCGCGTCGTACGAGGACGCCGCTCGGTATCTCGAGCGCCTCGAGCGAGAGACCGCGCCCGATCAGCACTAAAGCTTTCTCCGGCGGATTCCTTGCGAATCGCGCGAAATCAACTATCATGTAAGGTATGGATTCCCAGAAAATCCGCGCGGTCGAGGATGCGGTGGCGCGGAGCTTCTCGCGCATGGAAGGCGAGGAATACGCGTTTCTCGGGCCGGCACAGTCGGTCATCCTGTCGAGGTTGCCCCTTTTTCAGGGCATTGCCGAGCGAATCAGGCGCCGTATGCAGGGCTGCGACCCGGGGCGCGCGGTTGATCCCTGGGCCGCGTTCGTCACGGGCGACGGCGCCCACGCCATGCCGCCAGCGTCGCGTCACCGTACCGTGCAGCTCCACGCCGAGCCTCCCGCGTCGGCGCGCCTTTCGCTCGGGATCGTGAACGGGTCCTTCGATCCCTTTCATCTCGGCCACCTCCTGATGGGGCTGGACGCCGTCGCCGACGGCACGTGCGATTTCTCCGTGATCATCCCCAACGCCGATCGCTCTGCGGGAGGTTCCTCGGAGAAAGCGAGCAAAAGCGCGCACGCGTGGCGCATGCGCACGGCGTTCGAGGGCGGTGTCGACGACTTCTTCCCGATAACGAGGCTTTCGCCGTTTGGTTCACAAGGGGACGCGTACGCCGCGTACGCGCGCCTGATCGGCGAGAATCGCGGATTGCTCGAGCGGCTCGACGAGGTTGAGCTTGTCGTGATAATCGGTTCTGATATTGCGTTCCGGCCGCAATTTACCGAATGGACGAACAATACATATGGACGTATCCGCGAGCTTCTCGGACCCCGCGCGGAGATTCGCTTCAGGATCGTCGAGCGCGCCGGGTTCACCGAATGCGCCGATCGCGCGCGAACGCTTGATTTTCCCGTTTCCGTCGTGCCGGAGATATCATGCGCCTCGTCATCGGCGATCAGGCTTAATCCGGTTTCGGCGGTATGGCTCTATCCGCGCGCGGTATCGCTCCTCGAGTCGTATCTTCTGTACGGGCACGCCGAGCGGTGAACAGTGAACGGAGACTGAGCGGGCACGAGCGCGCCATAGGTTTTTAAATAGGTGATTTGCCGCGCGAGGTCGTGTGCCCCTCGCGAAGCCATGTTCCCCGCGCGGTCTTTAGCTTCCGCTTACCGTGAAGCGGCCGACTTCCCCGCTTACCGAGCTTATGCCGTCGCTATTCTCGTGGCTGAGGGCGACGATCTCGCCGATCGCCTTCCCGATGTCGGCCGTACCGACGCGCATCTGGTCCATCCGTTCCTTGATGTCTTGCGTTATCGTGACGAGCTCGCCCATCTCGTCGAGGATCGCGCGGCTTCCCCCCGAGATCTCGTGCGCGCTCGAGGTGAGGGTTCCGCTCTGGTCGCGCAGGCGGGTAAGCGCCTCAAGAACCCTGCTGTTGCCCGTCGATTGCTCCTCCATCGCCCGGCGAATCTGCTCCTGTTGGGCAAGCACGACGCCGATTGACTCGCGCACGGAGTTGAACGCGTTTCCCGCTTCGGTCGACGAGAGCGCCACTTGGTCGATCGCGTTCTTAAGGGCCTGGAGTTCCTTCGAGATGGACCGGGACTGCGTGGAGGCTTCCTCCGCGAGTTTTCTGATTTCGTCGGCGACTACCGCGAATCCCTTTCCCGACTCGCCGGCGTGAGCGGCCTCGATCGCCGCGTTCATCGCGAGGAGGTTCGTCTGGGTCGCGATGTTCTTAATAGTCGCGTTCGCGGCAGAAAGCCCTTCCGATCTCCCTTCGACGTCATGGACGCGCTGCACGACGTCGGCGATCTTCGTGAATCCCTCGTCGGAGGAATCCTTAAGCGCGACGAACTGCTCGCCGTTTTTTTCGAGGGTCCTCGTGACCGACTCGATGTTCGCGACCATCTCCTCAACGCTCGCCGAGCTGTCGGAGATGTCCTCTCCCTGCTTGGCGATCGTCGCGCTCAGGCGCTCGATGCTCGCGCTGATTTCGCTGATCGTGCTCGACGTTTCGGTGATCCCCGCAGCCTGGTTCGTCACCGCCTGGTTGACGCTTTCGATGTTTTCGTTGATCTGGTACACGGACGCCGAGGTCGCGTCCACGTTCGTGGTGAGCCCTTGGCCTACCTTAATGAGCCGGTCGGTCGCCTCGCGGATGGTCTTAATGATGCTTTCGAGCCGGGCGATAAACTTGTTGAATTCCCCCGAGAGCTTACCGATCTCGTCCTTGCTCTTCACGTCGATGCGCATCGTGAGGTCGCCCTGTCCCTCCGCGATCTCCTCAAGCGCCGCGCTCGCGATCTTGATCGGCTTGAGGAACGAGCGCGCGAGGAAGGCGATGAGCGCGATGATGAGAACGATGCCGACAAAGAAGACACCCGCGACCTTGAGCATCATGACCACGGCGTACTCGAGGGTTTCCGATGTCGGCGCCGTCGCCACGACGATCCAGGGCTCAAGCGCGTTCCCGATAAAGATCGGTATGCACGAGCGCGTTAAGGCCTTTTTCCCCGGCCCTGAGCGTTCCGAAAAAAGGACGCGCTCCCCTTCGAGCAACCGCTCGAGCCGCTGCTTTCCTTCATCGCCCGAGAACTCCGCCGAGGCCGTGCCGATCGCTTTCGGGTCGGGGCTCGCCGCGACGGTTCCCTTCGCCGTGATGAGCTCAAGGTACCCGGTTCGATAGACCTTTTCGTTGAGGATGATGAGGGCAAGGCTGTCGAGCTTGATGTCGACGCCCGCGACGCCAAGAAGCTTTCCGTATCGGTTCTTGATCGGGGTCACGACGCTCGTGATGAGGGCTTCGCTCTTGCCCGCATCGCCTATGTACGGCTCGACGATGAGCTCGCGCTTCGCGTTCCGCGCGAGGAGATAGTAGTCACCCTTTCCGGGGACGAGGTAATCCGAGAGTGCCGCGCGGTTGATCGTGATCTCCTCAACCGTCGCGTCCGAGCCCGTTCCGACGTTCGCGCTTGTCCCCGCCTTCGCGGCGTACTTTCGGTACCAATGGGGAATGAAGCGTCCCGTGGCGTCGTGTCCGCCTTTGTTCCGGTAGTTCGCGTCGAGCCCGTCGAATTGGTCAGGTTCGTAACACGCCCAGAGTCCGCTGTACCCGGGGTTCTCGCTTAGGATTTTCTGAAGGAAGGTGTCCGCGAAGGAGCGCCGTTCGCTCGCGGGAAGGTCGGAGAAGGCCGTCAATGAATGGGACACGAGCCGCGCCGTGGTCATGGCGCCTTCCATGTCTGACTGAAGCGACGCCGCATGGCTTGCCGCGATGGCCTCGAGGTAGTGGCTCGCCGAACGCTTTTCGAGGGTAAAGACCTGTCCGAGGATAAAAAGGGCGCTCGCGAGGAGGACGAGGAAAACCGTTCCCCCGATCCAAAGGACAAGTTTGAAGGATAGTCCCCTTTTCAGCGAAGTTGCGGCCATACGTTTCCCCTCCCTTGGGCATTAAGTGCCCGAGTGGGCTCACTCAAACTATAGTGATCGAGCCGCGCTCTGTCAAATGCCGACGCGGTGGAGGAGGGGGCCTTTACCCTTTCCGAGCCCCGGAGCGCAAAGGATTGCCCGCGTGACGTAGGCCTTTGCGCGGGCGACCGCGTCGGGTACCGAAAGACCGAGCGCGAGGTTCGAGGCGATCGCGGCGGAGAGCGTGCACCCGGTTCCGTGGGTATGCCGGGTCTCGACGCGGGCCGCGGAGAACCAGGTCTCTTTCCCGTCGAGAAGGAGAAGGTCGTCGGCCTTGCCTGAAAGGTGTCCGCCCTTGAGGAGGATCGCCGCGCCCGTCAGCGCCGAGAGCGCCTTCGCGGCGGTGACCATGTCTTCGCGCGAGGCAATCGCGATGCCCGTAAGGACTTCGGCCTCGGGGATGTTCGGGGTGATGACGCGCGCGAGCGGGAAAAGCGCGCCCGCGAGGTCTCGCTCGGCTCCCGTGTCAAGGAGCCGATGCCCGCTCGACGAGACCATGACCGTGTCGATGACGACGTTTCTCGCCTTCCACGCGATGAGCGCGCCCGCGACCGCGGCGATTGCGTCGGCGTTTGGGAGCATCCCGATCTTGACGGCGTCGGGCTCGATGTCGCCGAACACCGCGTCGAGTTGGGCGCGCACGATCGAGGCCGAGGCGGGCTCAACGGCGATAACCCCGAGCGTGTTCTGCGCGACGATGGCGGTGACGGCGCCCATGCCGTAGACGCCGTGTGCCTCGAAGGTCTTGAGGTCGGCGTGAAGGCCCGCGCCGCCCGAAGGGTCGGTGCCCGCGATCGAGAGCGCCGCTTTCATCGGTGTGCCCGTCATCGGTAATCCTCCGCCCGCCGTTCGTTCGCGCGGCTCTCGCCCGCGACCGATCGCGCCGCCGCGGCGAGTCGCGCGGTAGCCTCGCGGACGCGATCGGGTTCGGCGAAGATCGCGGATATCGCGGCGACGCCGGCGAGCCCGAGCCCGCAGAGCCTCGCCGCGTTCTCCGCGGTGATCCCGCCGATCGCCACGGCCGGGATCCCGACGCTTGATGTGATCGCGCGGACCGCTTCCGGCGCGAGAACCGAAACGCCGTCCTTCGACCCGGTCGGAAACACTGCGCCGATGCCGATATAGTCGGCGCCCGCGCGTTCCGCCGCCCGCGCCTCTTCGGCGCTATGGGCCGATACCCCGAGAATCGCGCGTGGCCCGAGCCGCTTCCTGATGGCTTCGGGGTCCCCGTCGTCCTGCCCGATATGAAGTCCGTCGGCTCCCGACGCGAGCGCGACATCGAGCGAATCGTTGATGACGAGCGGAACTCCCCGCGCCGCGGTAATCGCCTTGATCCTTTTCGCGAGCGCGATGAAATCGGCCTTTCCGAGTTTTTTCTCGCGGAGCTGAACCATCGTCGCGCCTCCTCGAATGCATTCGGCGACTTGATCCTCAAGCGTCAACTGATCGGGAACCCCTCCGCGCGGGTTGGGGTTCTCGAGGGCGATCCAGTGTCGGTCGGTTACCGCGCAAAGGAGGAGCGCCTTTCGCACGTCGGGCCGCGCGCGGGCGAACGCGGTCTCAGCGCGCATCGAGCTTCATCCCCTTCAAGACGTCTCTTGATCCGATCTGCGAGAGCGCATCGATGAGCGCGACCCGATAGCTTCCGGTTCCCGCCTTCCCCGCGGTGCGCGCCGCTCGCTCGCCCGCGATGCCCATGGCGCAAAGCGCCGCCGCCGTCGCGTCGATGGCCTCTAGCGGCGCGGCAATTTTCCCGTTCGCTCCCGCGTACGCGCCGAGCAAGGCGGTGAGCATGCAGCCTGATCCCGTGATTCGGCCCATGAGCGGGTGCCCGTTTCTGATCGCGTATGACCTTTTGCCGTCCGTTACGATATCTGTCTCGCCCGTGACGGCGACCGTTGCCTTCGCCTTGAGGGAAAGGATTATCGCCTCGTGCCTGATCGAGTCGAGTCCCGTCTCCCGCGCATCGGCCTCGCTTGCGTCGACGCCGCGCGTCGTTCCGGTGCCGGAGGCGAGCGTCCTGATCTCGGAGGCGTTTCCTCGGATCACGGTGAACGGAATCTTCCCGAGAAGCGAGAGCGCCGTTTCGGTTCTGAAGGGCGAGGCTCCCGCGCCGACGGGGTCGAGCACGATCGGAATGCCGCGCCGCGCGGCCTCGAGCCCGGCGAGCTCCATGGATCGGATCGTCCGCGCGTTCAGCGTGCCGATGTTGATGACGAGCGCGTCGGCGATGCCCGCGATGCAGGCGGCCTCGGCTTCGTCGTCCGCCATGACGGGCGCACCGCCTGAAGCGAGGATCGCGTTCGCGCAGTCGTTGACGGTCACGTAGTTCGTGATGCAGTGGACGAGCGGCTTCGCGTCGCGGACCGCGTCGGCGAGAAGGGCGATGCGCGCTTTCCCCTCGCGGCCGCATCCGCCGTTTTTGTCAGATTGCATCGACGATCTCTCCCTTGAGGATCTTGTTGATGTTTCTGACGGCGCACATCTTGCCGCACATCGTGCAGCTGTCCTCAAGCTCAGGCTTCGACTCGGCTCTGAAGCGCCGCGCCTTCTCGGGATCGATGGCGAGCGAGAACATCCGCTCCCAGTCGAGGTCGCGCCGCGCCTCGCTCATCTTCCGATCGATGTCACGAGCGCCGGGAATTCCCTTCGCGATGTCCGCCGCGTGGGCCGCGATGCGAGACGCGACGATCCCCTCGCGCATGTCGTCGAGGGTGGGAAGCCTCAAGTGCTCGGCGGGGGTGACGTAGCAAAGGAACGCCGCGCCCGCCGCCGCCGCGACGGTTCCGCCGATCGCGGCGGTGATGTGGTCGTATCCCGGCGCGATGTCCGTCACGAGCGGGCCGAGGACGTAGAAGGGCGCGTCGTCGCAGAGCCTCCGCTCGAGCGCCATGTTCGCCTCGATCTCGTCGAGCGCCATGTGGCCAGGCCCCTCGATGATGACCTGTACGCCGCGCGCGCGGGCCCTGCGCGCGAGCGCGCCGAGCCGCATGAGCTCGGCGACCTGTGCGCCGTCGGTCGAGTCGGCGATCGAGCCGGGGCGGCACGCGTCGCCGAGGCTCAGGGTAACCTCATGCTCGCGGCAGATCTCGAGTATCTCGTCGAACCTTTCGTAGAAGGGGTTCTCGTTTCCCGTCATCGCCATCCAGGCGAAAAGGAGCGAGCCTCCGCGCGACACGATGCCGGTGAGCCTCGGCTCTGCCTTGACGAGATCGACGGTCTCGCGGGTTATCCCGCAGTGTATCGTCTGGAAATCGACGCCGTCCTTTGCGTGGCCTAAGACGACGGCGATCCACTCGTCCGCGGTGATCTCGCGGAGCGGCTTAGCGTACTGGACGACCGCGTCGTACGCGGGAACGGTCCCGATCATCGCGGGAGACGCCTCGATAAGTTTTTTCCGGAACGTCCGCGTGTCGCCCGAGGAGCTTAGGTCCATGATGGCGTCGGCGCCGAGCGCGATCGCGGTCCTGACCTTCTCCATCTCGGTATCCTGGTCGCTTGCGTCGCGCGAGGTCCCGAGGTTGACGTTGATCTTCGTCTTAAGCGTGCGCCCGACGGCGCGCGCGCGAAGCGAGTGATGGGCCCGGTTTGCCGGTATCGCCGCCTGCCCGCTTGCGACGAGGCTCGCGAGCGCCTCGGGCGCGATTCCCTCGTACTCGGCGGCTTCGCGAAGCTCGCGCGTGATGACGCCTGCCTTCGCGGCTTCCATTTGCGTGTATGCCATGATTTCCCCCTTAGCATGCCGAACGGACGGTAGGGGTGGAACGGGATGATCGCTTTTGGGCGCGCCTCCGCGGGCCTTAGGGGATTCGCTTGCGCGAAAAAAAAAGCGCTCCCCAATAGCCGGCGGGGAGCGCCTCTAATCAAATACCTTGCAATATTCGATGTGCTTCCCTACGCCAGTGTTAACTGACAGGTTCCAAGGGTCAGGTTTTAACCTTCTCAACCGTGAGGTTCCCCGCAATCTGATAACCGGAATGTCTTGCTGCGTTATAGCACGCGCGACTCGGTCGTGTAAAGGCCTAGCGCCTGCACGCGGCGCAGATGCCTGTAAAATAGAGGGTGTGGCTTCGCACCTCGAGCCCGAGCTCTGACTCGTAGGATGACACGAGCGAGCGAAGCTTGCACGAGCCTAAGTCGGTGAACTCATGGCATCGCTCGCAATGGAACCAATGGCGGTGCGGGTTCGCCTTTCCCTTCTCGTCGGTGCTCGCCGTGTAATAGCGCTCGGTGCCGTGCGAGTCGCAGTGGAGGACGAATGAGTCGGCGAGCCCACTGTCCTCGAGCCAATGCAGGGTTCGGTATACGGTCGCCTGGTCGAACTCCGATCCCGTGCTACGGAATATCTCCGCGGCGGTGAGGGGAACGCGCGCGCTCCTGAGTATGGCGAGGGCCGCCTCGCGCGCGCGGGTCATTTGTCCGCCCCCGCGCCGACGGGCAGCTTGCCCTTCGGCCGCTTGCGCGCGATCGCGCGGATTCCGGCGGCGGCGAGGAACACCGCGCCCGCGATGACGACGACCATGGCGCCGACCGGAGCGTCGAGCGCCCATCCGAGCGCGAGGCCGCCGGCGGAGAAGAAGAGCGAAAGGACGGTGCCGACGACCATCATGCCGGCGAGGTTTTTCGCGCCGTAACCGGCGGTTCCCGCGGGGAGGGTAAGCATCGCGATCACCATCACTATGCCGACGAAGGTCTGCAAAAGGACGACGGAGATCGCGGTGATCGCGAGGAGCGCGAAGAACACGGCGTTGGTGTGCACGCCCCGCACGCGCGCGAACTCCTCGTCGAACGACGAGGCCTCGATCTGGGGATAGAACCGCCAGGCGAGGAAGAGGACGACGGCGTCGAGCGCGGCGAGGAGGATGAGGTCCTGCCCCGAGACGAGGAGGATATTGCCGAATAGATAGCTCGAGGGATCGGTATACCCCGGTGTCTTCGCCATGAAGAGGACGCCCACGCTCATTCCGATCGCCCAGATCGCGTTGATGACCGTGTCCTCGCGCTGCTTCGCCTTCAGCGAGACGACGCCGATGATCGCGGCGGCGAGGATCGCGAACGCGAGCGCGCCCATCATGGGGGTGACCCACGGGACGATTCGGGTCGCGGAAAGATAGAGCGCCATCCCGATGCCTCCGAGCACGGCGTGCGAGATCGCCCCCGCGAGCCCGGATATCCGCTTGACCGTGACGACCGAGCCGAGGACGCCGAAGAGCACCGACGAGAGGATGCCCGCGAGGAGCGCATTCCGGATGAACGCGAGGTTGGGATCGAAAAGCGCCGCGAGAAAACCGTTCATTTCTGTCCCTCCCCGTCGAGCGAGCAGCGGTCGCCGAGGTCGACGTTATGGAGAACCTTGCTTGCCTTGCCGCCGAAGAGCTCGGGCGGCGCGTCCCCGGAGGGCTCCGTGCCGTGCCGCGCGACAGAATGACCGCCGCCTTTCGTGTTCCGGTCGCCGACGCAGAGGACCGAGTCGGTGAGCGCGGTGACGAAGCCCGTATCGTGCGTGACGATCATGATCGTCGCGTTTCCCTTGAGCCGCTCGAGGGTCGCGAAGAGCCGCGCCTCGCTTTCGGCGTCCATGTTCGCCGTCGGCTCGTCGAGGATGAGAAGCTCCGGGTTCGACGCGAGCGCGCGCGCGACGAGAACGCGCCGACGCTGACCGCCGGAGAGGGCGGGGTACGGACGGTCGGCGAGTTCGGCGATGTCCGCGCGCGCCATCGCGTCGTCGACGGCCGCGGCGTCGAGCGGCCCGAATTTCCGAGAGACGGGATGAAGCCGCCCCATCCTGACGACCTCGCGGACCGAGACGGGAAAGGTCGAGTCGTAGTCTGCGTGCTGGGGAACGTAGCCGATGCGGTTCCGCTCCCGCGGAGCCGGCGCGCCGAAGAGCTCGATCGAGCCCGCTGACGGCCGCTCGAGCCCGAGTATCAGCTTGAGCACAGTCGTCTTTCCCGCGCCGTTTTGCCCGACGAGCGCGACGAACTCTCCGCGATGCACGTGAAAGTCCGCGCACTCGAGCACCGGCACGGTATCGTAGGAAAACGAGACGCGCGAGAAGCGCAGGACGACGTCAGTGTCGTGGTGGTCGGTCATTTCGCGCTTTCCGCGCCGCGCTTGGCGGTTTCTTTCGCGTTCTTCTCGAGCGCGTCGCCGATGCGCTTGACGTTGTCGAGCCAATCGGGCGCGAGGGGATCGAGGGGCACGACCTTCGCGCCGACGGAGTCCGCGATCTTCTCCGCCGCGTTGACGGGAAACTGCGCCTGCACGAAGATGGCCGCGGGTTTATCCTGCTTTGCCTCGTCGATGAGGCGCGCGAGCGCCTGCGCCGTCGGCTCCTTTCCCCCGGTCTCGACCGCTTCTTGCTTGATGCCGAATTCGTCGAGGAAATAGCCAAACGACGGATGGAACACGAATACCTTCGATCCCGCAAGGGGCGCGAGCCTTGTCTTGAGCTCGTCGAATTCTCGATCGATATCGGCGACGAGAGCCGCGCAATTCGCGCGATAGAGATCGGCGCCGTCGGGGTCGATCGCGGTCAGGGTATCGCGGATCCAACCCGCCATGATCTTCGCCGGTTCGCGGCCAAGCCAAGTGTGGCGGTCGATGTTGAGATCTGCCGGCATCGCGCCGTTCGGCTCCGCGGCACCGGCGGCCGGCTCGTCATCATCTCGCTCCGCGCCTTCGCCATCATGGGAGTGTTTTTCAAGCGCGCGGAAGGCGACGCCCGCGGTGCCGTCGACGATCCTGAGCGCGGGATATTGGCCTCGGATCTTCGGCTCGAGCGCAAGCTCGAAATCGGTACCCGACTTGATCCACGCGCGCGCGCCTGAGAGCGACGCCATTTGGCGCGGGGTCGGTTCGTATGAATGCGGGTTCTGCCCGGGGCCGACGAGCACGAGCGCGGTTACGCGATTTCCGCCGATGCGCTCGAGAAAGTACTGTTGGGGTAGGATGCTGACCGCGACGACGATGCCGTGCGCGCCCTTTTCCTTGGCCGCGCAGCCCGCGAGCGGCGCGG
>Ga0116170_10003272_pt1 | contig 15210 bp, 13 predicted proteins | sample AD_JPNHW1_MetaG_FD_89797 | JGI IMG/M metagenome (GOLD analysis project Ga0116170, IMG submission 89797) | Active sludge microbial communities of municipal wastewater-treating anaerobic digesters from Japan - AD_JPNHW1_MetaG | ecosystem: Engineered > Bioreactor > Anaerobic > Digestate | place...
AGAAGAAGAGGAAGAGGAAGATGACTCTGAGGGAAAGTAACCCGCTCAGGCAGATGCTGCGCGACCCTTACTAACGCTGGCGGGTATATTCTGCGAATATTTCTGGGGCTTCTTTGCTGACTTCGGGCCAAAAATAGCACAACCGGTTTAAATTTCCGCGCACCCGCTTAAAGCCGCCGAGGGGCCCGGCATGCGAACCCCCGCCAATGATGGCTTCAAAGGCCTGTCTGCCAGAGTAACCATGGCGGTGTCTGAGATATGATGCAATTATAGCACCGGTTCTATCGCAACCCCACATACAATGAACATAGGTTCCAGAGGCTATCAGCTGCATGATTTCGGAGGTCTGGGCGCTGTCTGGAACTTGTTCAGCGTTCATGCGCATTTTGACCAGTCTGATTTTTTCATGGCCGGCAATCTCGCTGAGGCGATCAGTGAATGAATCACGCAGCGGAACATGCAGCAGGAGCAGGGAAGTTGCCCCCATTTTTTTCAGGAAACGAAGGTATTCAGCGACTTTCTCATCAGAATTGTTCTTTTTTACTGGGTTAAAAAGGTAGCCGCCAGCCAACAGGGCATTATCAATGGCCCTGAAATTGTATGGTACCTTGCCGCTTCCGTAAGCGTCGGCATATTTAACGACTGTTGATTGGGCCTGGCAGAATGCGAACGGGAAAATACAAAGGAGCGCGGCAAAAAGAAAACGGCACTCCCGAAGGGAGCGCCGCCAGATATAACAGAGAATAGCCGTCACTCAGACTTTGCGGTAAACATTAAGACCGACTTTTTCTTCGCGGCCGGGAATCGCATAGTTGCCTTCAGTAGAAGCGATAAGAAGTGACTTGCCTGAAGAAGACTTACCAAATTCTTTTGTCAGATCAACTTTAAGGGTCAGAATATTGCCTTCGATAGTCATTTCGACGTTTTTCATAAATTCCTCCTGTGGTGGGCAGACCATTTGTTGCTAGAGAGTAACACACAACAAATCACTTTTCCAGCTTTTTGTCAGATAAAAAAGCAGCATTCTGAAAAATCAGAATGCTGCTTTATTTAGCATTACTGCTGAGGGATTCTCAGGGTCATACCAACTTTGAGAAGCTTGGGATTAGTGATGCCATTGTATTCAGCGATTTTCTTCCACTGGCCAGAGGTGCCAAAGAGAGCTTTGCTGATCTTGCCGAGGGTGTCGCCTGATTTAACAACATACTGGCTGACGCCCTGGTCGGCTGCGGGTTCTTCGGTAGCCTGGGGTTCGGCATATTCTTCGGTATCCGGAGCATCGGCCTGGGGTTCTTCGACTACGGGTTCAGCAACCGGTTCTGGTTCAACATAGGCTTCGGGTTCGGCTACGGGTTCGGCAGCGGGTTCAACAACCGGTTCAGCAGCGGCTTCAACCTGTTCGAGAAGCTTGAAGGTTCTAACCTGAACGGCACCAGAAGGATATTTCTGATCGGGTTTGAAAACATTGCCGAATACTCTGATCTTAACGCTGCGGTTTTCGCCGAGGCTGGCGGCTTTTTCGCCAATCAGAAGCAGGTTCTGACCATCAAGGGTCTTGAACATTACTTTGCCTTCGGCAACAGAATCAACAACGCCAGTCACAGTGGTTGAGCGGCTTTTTTTGCTGAACCAGCTGCCTGGTTTCCACCAGTCTTTAGCAAAAACGCTGTTCGGCAAAGCAAGCATAGCCATGATGACGACAAGAAACAAATTTTTTCTCATTGTGATAAACGCCCCCTGTATGAATTAGTTCACAGAAGGAATGTATATAACTTTCAGTACACAATTTCAAGAGGTAATTTCAGGCTATTAAAGATAAATAAAAACAAAATACTACGAATTCTTCGCATTTGCTCGCGATTTCATCGCCAAATTAAATTTATGCTTTACTGAAGCCTGAAAGATTTAATTGCCTGGTTCATAATCTGGTCATAAGCTGAATCCAGGTCAGACCCGAGAAAAAATCGCAGCAGACTGACTTTCTGCCCCGCAAACACCAGATAATCTACGACTGAAAGCGGCCCACCCGATGCCTTTAACTGCCAGCGAATGCGATAAACCTGACGTTCGCTATCAGTCAGTCTTTCAGGCCCTTTTCTTGACAGCAGTGAAATATCTTCGTTTCTTTCGACTTCGCGGGTTCGCTGGTCAACATATTCGTTCAGGACCTGATCGACAGGTTCGTTATTTTCAGAGACCAGAATGCTCAATCTTTCACGGAAAGGGCCTATCAGGTCAGCCTGCCCGCCTGAGGCGGCATTGTTTGTGGCCTCGCCATGCCAACCGGCCGGCAGGTCGATCGTTGATCTGCCAGAAAAAATAGCAACCGGAAGATTCGCACCAGCATTTCTTGGGTAAAAGCCGCTTTTATTCAGTGAATACATCTGATTAAGGCTGAAAATAGTCAGAATAATACAGCTCAGCAACGAGATCAAGCCGGCGATGCGCTTTAATAAGGGTCGGTTGATGACTGGCACCAGAAAAAGACCGATCAACGCCCCGGCGAACAACCCGCCGAGATGTGCGCTGTTATCGACCGCCTGTTCAACGACACCGATAATCAGATTTATAACCAGAAGAAACACGAGAGTTGAAAAATTATTGCGCCGTTTCAGGCTCTCTGAGCCATTAACATGCAGAAGCTCAAACACCAGTGCGACCGAAAGCAAGCCGAGCACAGCCGCCGATGCGCCCGCCGAAAGTGGCTGGCCAGCATAAACAGCCGCTGCGCCGCCGGCAATACCGCACATAAAATAAATGCCCGGGAAAAGCTGCCAGCCAGCTATCGTTTCGATTGGCGGGCCAAAAAATTTTAGAGCGATAAGATTCATGAGAAGGTGCAACCAGCCAATGTGAATGAACTGGTAGGTGAAGAGACGAAAATATTCGCCATTTTTCACCAGAAACGAGCTGTTAGCGCCGATTTCAATCAGGCTGACCACATCTTCAACGTTGTATAAAGTCATCAGAACAGCTGATACGATCATGGTTACCCAGCCCAGAATACTTGAAAAGGTTTCGGAAAATTGAAGGGTTTCGGCCAGCACTGATTCTTTGCCGATCAGATCAAGAAAGGTCTGACGGTGTTGCTCATACAACTCATTTAAGCGTGGCCGCAGGCGACCCGCAAAAAACTCACGACTTTCGATCAGCGAAAAAAAGCGCTTGCGCATAAAAGGCAGCATGGCTTCACCGGCGGCGGCAGAGTCATCATCGGCACTTTCGTCGGCTTCGGCCGTATTGCCGGCTTCATCTGGGTTGTCTATTGCTGTCGGTTCGCCAAGGGCTCTGATAACGCCAGCCATCGTTTTTTCGCCGGCTGCAAAATCGCCCGAATTGAAAAGGCAGACGCCATGCCAGAAATCTTTTAACGGCTGGGGCAAACGTTCGATACCTTCTTCGGCAGCCTGCATCAGTGCCTCAAATTCAGCGAGCCACCCGAGGAAAGCCAAAAAAATCATACGGCTGATAACAAGATTGGCGCGTTTCTCTGGCGATGTGTCTTCGCCGTCGTTGAGCTGGCTTTCGAGTGCCAGCTGGGCAGCAATGGCTTCTTCATATCTCGAGGTTTCGAGATAGGCGCGAACCAGGTAGAGAAGCTCTTCGAACGAATGCTGCGTAAATTCGCGGGCGTCAGATCGGAGATCCCTGATGAGACCTTCAAAATTGCGGTTATTGAAATGAATCAACCCGAGAAAGATCCGGGTCATCGAATCATAGGGTTCACCGCGATTAAGCAAAGCCCGCAGCCCGTCTTCAAGGCTCTTGTGGTCAGAATCACACTCTTCTGCCAGACGTGCAATATCGTGCATGTGAACATTCAGCTCACTCCAGGCAAGATTTGCTTTCCAGCGTGCGTATGGCTCGATATCAGTAATGCGGTTCTCGGCCATCAACGAGTCAATCCGGCGCTGCAAAAAAATCGGCAGCAAAACAAGAACGGTTATCCCGAGCAGCGAAACGCCAAGCGCAGCCCCGCCGCTGAAGTCGCGGGCTACCATCACAATCATCAGACAGAGAAGAAAAAACAGCTGGGAAATGTAACCAGAATAGTGCCTGAAGCCTTTGCGATACAATGAAAAAATCATGTAACCAACGTTGGCAATCAGAATATAAATCAAAAAGCGGTAGGCGAGTTCCATCAGTCAACCTGCCCAGCTTTACCTGAAGATTTCTCTTCGGCAATTTCGAGTTCAACCGCGGTATGTGCTGCATTCATCTTGAGCCGCCCTGCAACGGTATTGCCGTTCTCGAGAACAAACCCCTTGATCAGCCGGGTCGCTTTGCCCGCAATAAGGCTGTCGATAGCCGCCTGAGATAATTTTTTGCCATAAAATTCTTTCCAGACAACGTAATGACAACCTTCTTTAAACCGGTTGCAACCAAAGCCGCGACTGCCCTCGATTATACCACCCGTTGAACAGGCCGGACAGGGCGCGATAACCACCCTGACCACCGCCGGCACCGAAGATGGCGTTTCTGGCGGGCGAACTTGCCGCTGAGCTTGCTTTCTTTCTGCGGGCTGGCGCGGGTTGTCGCCTGTTGCCTGGCGCGGCTGATGCGGCAAAGCCGCAGCTTTAAGAATCGACGAGGCCTTGATCTGTTCGACAATATTGCAGACAAAGCCGGTGATGCCCTTCATAAAATCGCCATCGTCATCGCGGCTGCGCGAAATATCTGCCAGACGTTTTTCCCAGCTTCCGGTTAATTCTGGGCTGGTTATTTCAGGGGCTGCGAGGGTAACGAGCTGAATACCTTTCGGGGTTGGCACCAGCTTCTTTTTATCACGCAGCATGTATTCAACTTTGATGAGCTTTTCGATTATTTCGGCGCGGGTGGCCGGCGTGCCCAGGCCGCTGTCTTTCATGGCGTCGCGCAGTTCTTCGCTTTCAATAAGTTTCCCGGCGGTTTCCATGCCCTGCAGCAGCGTTGCTTCGGTATAAGCTGCCGGTGGCTTGGTTTTGCGCGTTAATAAAGTGGTATCGTTTATCTGGCGCTGGTCGCCCTTTTTGAGGTCGGGAAGCGACTGATCGTTTTCTTCGTCTTCACCAGAATCTGCGGCCTTTTCTGCTTGTTGCCGCTTCGGATAAACCAGGCGCCAGCCCTCGTCGGTGACAACTTTGCCGGTTGCCTTGAAATTATCGGCGCCTGATCTGACGATGATCGTCGTTGACATGTACTGGTGATCAGGGTAAAACACAGCAAGAAAGCGTCTGACCACCATGTCATAGACATTTTTTTCGGCGGTTGTCCAGGTGGTGGTATCAGTTACTTTTTTTTCGGTGGGGATTATCGCGTGATGGTCTGAGACTTTGGCGTTATCAAAGACGCGTTTGTCTTTGCGCGGGCGGTTCTGCCGCAGCCAGTTCAGGTATTCATCATAATCATGCGGCAGAGTCGCCAGACGTTTTTCGATTGTCGGAAATATATCTTCAGACAGGTAACGGCTGTCGGTTCTCGGGTAGGTAACAACCTTTTTCTTTTCGTAGAGGTTCTGCAACACGGCGAGGGTGTCGGCAGCCGTCATCGAATACTTAGAATTAGCCTCACGTTGCAGGGTTGTCAGATCATAAAGCGATGGCGGCGGCTGTTTTTTGGCGGTCTTTTTGGCGCTATGAACGGTCGCCATGGCACCTTTAACCCGTTTAGCCAGTTCGGAAGCTTTTTCGTGGCTGTCAATCCGGCTGGGAAATTCATCGGCTTCGGGGTTGAACCATAGAGCGGTAAAATCCTGCATTATGGCGTTTACTTCCCAGTAGTCGCGGGGAACAAAGTTTTGAATTTCGAGATGACGGCGCACCACCATGGCGAGGGTCGGGGTCTGAACCCGGCCCACGGTGAACATGCTGTTAAGCTTGCGTGTGTAGGCCCGGGTAAAATTCATACCCACCAGCCAGTCAGCACGACTGCGACACAGAGCAGCCCGGGCCAGCGGGTCATATTTTTCACCGGGTTTGAGATCTTCAAAGCCCTTTTTGATTGCCTCATCGGTCATGCTTGAGATCCATAGTCGCTGAAAGGGCTTGTGGCAGCCGGCATGTTGATAGACGAGCCGAAAAATAAGCTCGCCCTCGCGGCCGGCGTCAGCCGCGTTGATTATCATGCCGATATCATCGCGATTGAACAGGCGGGCTACCCCGTCGAACTGTTGTTTTGAAGATGGCAGAACTGTGAGTTTCCAGTCTTGGGGGAGCATGGGCAAGGATTCCAGGCTCCACTTTTTCCAGGCGGGGTTTTGTTCTTCAGGGTGACCGATGGCAACGAGGTGGCCAAAGCCCCAGGTTATAACATAGTCATTGCCTTCGAGATAACCTTCGCCACGCCGGGCAGCACCGAGAATGCGGGCAATATCTTTCCCGACTGATGGTTTTTCGGCAAATACCAGAGTTTTCATGGCTTAATGCTACTCCATCAGCCTTTTTATGTCCAGTTTTTAGAGTTTTCATCATGATGCTTAAAAATTTGCTCTACTCTTCCGATGCGTAGTATGCTAAGATTGTAAAATAGTTTAGTAATTAAGGGCATGCCCGGCACGCTTTATTGTGTGGCTACCAGATGTCTAAGGAGGGTTTACGATGGCGACCTTCGCGTATAAGGCCAGAAACTGGGATGGCAAAATTGTTTCTGCCGAGATGGAAGGTGAAAGCAAAGAAGTCTGTATCGCGAAACTGCGCGAAAAAGGCTATTTTGTTACCAGTATTGCCGAAAAGAAGGGTGCAGGCGGCATTTCGTTCAGTTTCCTGCAGCGCGGGGTTTCCTCCCAGGAAGTATGTATTTTCGCCCGGCAGTTTGCAACCATGATTGGTTCAGGCGTGCCGCTGGTCAGATGTCTGACCATTCTTCAGGCCCAGGCCGAAAATCCAACTTTCAAAAGAATTATCACGCAGATCAGAACCGACGTTGAAGGCGGCATGACCTTCTCAAAGTCACTCGAAAAGCACCCAAAAGTTTTCAGCGACCTTTTCTGCTCTCTGGTTAAAGCTGGTGAAATCGGCGGTATTCTTGACTCAATTCTCGAAAGACTTGCCGACTACCTTGAAAGTTCCGAGAACCTCAAGGGTAAGGTTAAGGGCGCCCTCACCTACCCGATCGTTGTATTCGGCATCGCGGCCATGGTCGTAATTGCCCTGGTAATGTTCGTTCTGCCGCAGTTCAAAGAAATCTTCCTCGGCATGAACGTTGAATTGCCGGTAATTACCCAGGCACTGTTGAGCACATCAGACTTCATGGTTTCATGGTGGTTCATCATTATTCCCGCAATGGTGGCAGTTCCGATTCTCGTCTGGAACTTTTTTCAAACCAAAACCGGCGCCAGAATCTTCGATACAAACATTCTGCGCACTCCCGCCATCGGCATGATGATGCGAAAAGTTGCGGTTGCCAAGTTCACCCGCACTCTTGGCACTCTTATCGCCTCGGGCGTTCCGATTCTGCAGGCTCTCGAAGTAACCTCGCAGACTGCCGGTAACGTTGTCATCGCCGAAGCGGTCGATAAAACACGCATTTCAATCAGAGAAGGCGAATCGATCGCTGACCCGTTGAAAAACTCCGGCGTTTTCCCGCCGATGGTTGTTCAGATGATCGCCGTAGGTGAAGAAACAGGCGAACTCGACAAAATGTTGTCAAAGATTGCCGACTTCTACGACCAGGAAGTAGATACTGCAGTTAAAGGTCTTACCTCGATCATCGAACCAATCGTTATCGTATTCATGGGTATAGTCATCGGTGGTATTGTTCTCGCGGTTTTCATGCCGATGCTTAAACTGGTTAACGCTTCATAATCTGAAGTTTAAAAGAATAGAGTCACCCGCAAGGTGGCTCTATTTTTTTTGCCGGGGGTGCTTGACTGGCAAAAAAAACAGGCCGCTTCATCGTTATGAGAAGCGGCCTGTTTTGTTGCTCAGTTAATCAGATTTTATCAAGAGCCTGCCAGAGGTCGGCCTTCAGGTCTTCATAGGCTTCACAGCCCACCGAAAATCTTATCAGGCCGTCAGATATCTCGGCTTCTGCGCGTGCTTTTGGCCCCATGCTGGAATGGGTCATACTGGCCGGGTGCTGAATCAGGCTTTCAATGCCGCCAAGTGAGACAGCCAGAGTGCTGAGATGAACTGAATCCATGACGGTTTTGCCGGCCTGAACCCCACCCTTGACCTCAAATGAAATCATGGCACCGGGACCAGACATCTGCTTTTTGGCGAGTTCATACTGCGGGTGTGAACGCAAACCGGGGAATTTTACCCAGGCAACCTTGGGGTGCTTTTCAAGATCTTCAGCTATCTTGATGGCGGTTTCCTGGGCTACTCTGACGCGCATCGCAAGGGTCTTGATGCCTCTAAGCACGAGCCAGGCCTGATGCGGATCAATAGTGCCACCCATCTGACAGATAACACCATGCAGCTTTTTCCACAATTCCTGGGTTTTAGTTACCAGAATACCGGCTACCACGTCGCTGTGGCCATTAAGGAACTTGGTCATGCTGTGAAGAACCACATCAGCACCAAGTTGAAGGGGTTTCTGCAACATCGGGCTGCAGAAAGTATTATCAACCACCAGCAAAGCACCGGCTTCGTGAGCGATTTTGGCGCATGCTTCAATATCAGTGATGCTCAGGGTCGGGTTAGCGGGAGTTTCGACATAAACCAGGGCGGTATTGGCTTTCATGGCCTTTTTAACATTTTTCGCGTCAGAACTGTCGACGAAGGTTGATTCAACCCCAAAGCGCGAAAGTTCCTTTTCGAGGATGGTTCTGGTTGGGCCATAAACCGAGCCGGTCGATACGACATGTTTGCCGGCGCCAAGAAAGGTCATGAAAACTGTTGAAATGGCCGCCATACCTGTCGCGGTGGCGATGGCGAATTTGCCACCTTCAAGCTCGGCAACGCAGCTTTCGAGAGCCGCATTAGTCGGGTTGCCGATGCGAGTGTATTTATAGCCGCTGTCTTTGCCTGAGAATCTTGCTGCGCCCTGGTCAGCGTCTTCAAATGCGAAGGTTGACGACTGATAAATCGGAACGCTCACCCCGCCAAAAAGTTTGTCGGGAGCCTGCCCAGCGTGAATGCAGGCGGTGTCAAATTTCATTTCTGTGTGTTTCATGTCAATCTGTTCCTTTCCATTGAGTAGAAATTTATTGCCGTCATACTAAGCCGCTTTTATTGCTTTGTCCAGAGAAGAGTTTCACTCGCAGGACATTCAAAAACGCGATTTTAAAAAGCGCCTAAAAGTTGAAACCCGCCAACTGTTAAGATGGCGGGTTTCGGGTCGGGGCGACTGGACTCGAACCAGCGACCACTTGAACCCCATTCAAGTACGCTACCAACTGCGCTACGCCCCGATTGGTCGAGCTGAATGAATCAGCTCAAGAACCAGTTAGACTATTCTATCAGAACCGGCAGCAATAATCAACAGAAATTTTGTAACAACGGCGTCCAGAGGTTTTTGATGCCTCAGATTATTGCCTTAGCCCGAAATTCGGTGATCTGCTGGTCAGAGTAACCAAGGCCAGCGAGAATTTCATCGGTATGCTGGCCGAGCACCGGAGCCGGCACATTGATTTCAGCGGGAGTTTCAGACAACTTAACCGGGCTGCCCGGCATCTTTATCAGACCGGCAACCGGATGAGTCAATTCAACCAGCATGTTACGGGCAAGAACCTGGGGGTCAGCGAGCACCTTGCTTATCGAGTTGATCGGCCCGGCGGGCACTTGCCCGGCTTCAAGCTTCTCGAGCCAGTAGGTTGAGCTGTGATAGCGCATGGCTTCATCGAGAATTGGCAGAAGTTCGGGCATGTGTTCACAACGTTTCTGGTTTGAAACAAAGTGTTGGTGGGCAATGAGTTCGGAATGGCCGATAATTTCGCAGAGTTTTGCCCAGAGCTGGTCGTTGCCGCAGGCGATGTTGATATAGCCATCTGCCGTTTTGACAGAAGTGAAAGGAGCGATAGATGGATGACGATTGCCGATCGGAACCGGATCTACACCAGAGCCTGTATATCTGGCCACGGCATTTTCGAGAATCGCAACCATACAATCGAGCATGGCTATATCGACCATCTGGCCGCGGCCGGTCTGATTACGACTGTAGAGAGCGCTGAGAATACCAATAGCCGAGAATACCCCGGCAATGATATCGGCGATAGAACTGCCGACTTTGGTGGGCTGTGAAGCATCTGGACCGGTAATACTCATCAGGCCGCCCATTCCCTGGATGATCAGGTCGTAAGCCGGTCGGCTGCTATAAGGACCAGTCTGACCAAACCCTGAAGATGCACAATAAATCAGGCGTGGATTAGTCTGCTTCAAGGTATCATAGTCGAGGCCAAGCTTTTTCATAACCCCGGGTTTGAAGTTTTCAACGAGCACATCGGCTTTTTCGACAAGCTTGAGCAGAATTTCGCGGCCCTGTTCAGACTTCAAGTCAAGGGTCAGACTCTTTTTGCCCCGATTGATGCTCATAAAATAAGCACTTTCACCTTTGAGGTGCGGGCCAAAAGCTCGTGAATCGTCACCGCTGCCGGGTTTTTCGATTTTAATAATCTCGGCGCCCAGGTCGGCCAGGGTCATGGTGCAGAATGGGCCGGCGAGAACTCTTGTGAGATCAACAACTTTGATACCGTGCAATGGACCGGACATTTATTATCTCCAACGGGTGTTGTAAGGAATGCGCCGGGCCGGTTCAAACGAAGACCGGCCCTGGGTAAGAATACCCACATAAGATGTAATGTTACGATCTTCAAGGTGATCGAAAATCTGGGGAGTCGATGAATTTGGCACTACGGTTCTGATCGGGTCAGGGTCAAGATCGGCCCAGACATACTCATCGCAGGCACGGGCCTGAGACAGTTTTCCGCCGTTGGGATGAACGATCATTGAAGAGCCGAAAAAATAGGCACCACTGGCGTCAGGGCCAACACTGTTGGCAGCGATCCAGTAAACGTGATTATCGTAGGCGCGGGCACGGTTTGTGAGTTCCCAGTGGTCGAAGGTGCGCATAAAAGCCGAAGGGCGGCAGATTACTTCAGCGCCTTTTAGAGCAGTTACTCTTGCAAGTTCTGGAAAGTCGCCATCATAGCAGATAACGATGCCAATTTTGCCGATCGGGGTTTCGATGCAGCATGAATCGTTGCCGGGAGTTGTCCAGCCGCCGCCTTCGAGTCTTTCAGTCGGAAACGGATGGGTTTTGCGATAAACGCCGAGGAGGCCTTCGGGGCCAACGAGGGCGGCGCTGTTATAGACGATGCCTTTTTCGGGGCCACGCTCATAAGTGGGAAAGCAAATATAGCAATTAAATTCTTTCGCCCAGAGGGCTGCCCGGTCGGTAAGCTTGCCGGGAATGGTATCGACGGCTTCCCAGAGGTCTTCGGCCTTGCCGCGCGGTGTGAAACCGGTAGTAAAGCTTTCTGGAAGAACGATCAGATTCGCTTTGGAAGCTTTTGAACATTCAGAAATCAGTTCATAAGCCCGATCCATGTTTCGTTCGACAGCCATAGGCTCGACAGAAAACTGTACTGCTGCGGCAACGATTTTTTGCATACTTCATGTACTCCTTTGAACCATGCGATAAAACTAATTGGTAAGGATAGCACAAATCGCAGAATTTTGCACAACATGGCCAACGGTTGAATTGTTTGTCTTTTTTGGGTTATATAATCGGTAGACTTAAAATGACCGGAGGGTAAAATGCAATTTTCCTCGAAGATAGACAAAGAAATCAAAGCGGGCGGGCAGTTGACCACCTCGGCAGAGTGGCAGGCCCTGGCCGCTCACTATAAAACCATCAACGGGCAGCACATGCGTGAACTTTTCGCCAAAGACCCCGAGCGCTTCGACAAATTCAGCATCCAGCATGGTGATATACTGCTTGATTACTCAAAGAATCGCATCAATTCAGAAACTATGCGCCTGCTTATCGATCTGGCCAAAGCTTCGGGCGTAAAAGAAGCTGCTGATGCCATGTTTGCCGGAGAAAAACTCAACTGGACCGAAGGCCGGGCCGTTCTTCACAGTGCTCTACGCAACCGCAGCACCCGACCAGTTAAAGTTGAGGGTGTAGACGTGATGCCCGAGATCAGGGCAGTTCTCGATAAAATGAAAGCTTTCTGTCAGAAGATCAGGGGCGGTGAATGGCTTGGGTTTACAGGCAAAAAGATTCGCTACATTGTCAATATCGGCATTGGTGGCAGCGATCTTGGCCCGGTCATGATCTATGAAGCCTTGAAACATTTTGCTGACGGCCCTGAAGTAAGATTCGTTTCGAATGTCGATGGCACCGATTTTGTCGAAAAGACGAGTCGTTTAAATCCTGAAGAAACATTGTTCATTGTGGCTTCCAAGACCTTCACCACCCAGGAAACCATGACCAACGCCATCAGCGCCCGGGAATGGCTGTTACGGGTTCTCAAGGATGAAAAGGCAGTGGCCTGTCATTTTGTGGCGTTGTCAACGAACAAAGATGCCGTTGAAAGTTTTGGCATTGATACTGCGAATATGTTTGAATTCTGGGATTGGGTAGGCGGTCGTTATTCTTCGTGGTCGGCCATCGGCCTGTCGGTAGCGCTCTCGATAGGCTTTAACCGCTTTGAAGAGTTTCTTGCCGGGGCTAACGCTCTTGACACGCATTTCGCAAGCGCACCACTCGAAAAGAATCTGCCTGTGATAATGGCAATGCTCGGTATCTGGTACAACAACTTCTTTGATGCAGCCAGCATGGCTATTTTGCCTTATGATCAGTATCTGCATCGTTTTGCCGCCTATTTTCAGCAGGGCGACATGGAAAGCAACGGCAAATATGTGGATCGCGAAGGGCGACCGGTTAACTACCAGACTGGCCCGATTATCTGGGGCGAACCAGGCACGAATGGGCAACACGCCTTTTATCAGTTGATTCACCAGGGTACCAAGCTCATCCCGGCAGATTTTATCGGCTTCATAAAAAGTCACAATCCAATCGGCGACCATCATGTTAAGCTGATGGCAAACTTCTTTGCCCAGACAGAAGCGCTGATGAAAGGCAAGACCGAGGCCGAAGTTCGCGAAGACTTTGCCCGCGAAAAAATAAGCGGCACAAAAGCCGAAATGCTGCTTCCCCACAAGGTTTTTTCAGGAAACCGCCCGACCAATTCACTGCTGATAAAAGAACTCACCCCGTACAACCTCGGGATGCTGATTGCCCTATATGAAATGAAAATTTTCGTACAGGGAGTTATCTGGCGCATCAACAGCTTTGACCAGTGGGGTGTAGAACTCGGGAAAGTGCTTGCCAAAGCAATTCTTAATGAAGAAGAAGCGTTGCTGAAAAACCAACCGGTCGATTTACGGCACCATGATTCCTCAACTACAGGCCTGCTGAAGCATTTCGCCCGCCACAGTTGCTGATTTTGCGGCTATTGCTTTTTTCGAATAAAACGGTTATCTTTTAGTTAGAAGTTAGATAGAAAGGTGGCAGCCAGAATGATTAGTAATTTATCCGGTTACCAACAGAAACCGCTAGAATACACTCGGGAGCCCCAACCCCGAGAAGCCGAAAAGCCGCAGTCAGATACCCGTGAAGTCGAACAGAGGCGCGCTGAAACTCGTGCGGTCGATAATAAACAGGCTGAAAAGAGCAAAGCCGCTGCTGAACAAAGAAGCGTCGAAAGTTCAAAACCAAAACAGGTAATGCAGGAACTCGGGAGTCGCATCGACCTTCGCGCCTGAACTGAGATTAAACCAACCGCCCTTTCATTTCTTATGAACGGGCGGTTTTTCTTTTAGGCGCAAGAATGTTGCGCTTGCGCCGGGAATCTGGTAGATTTTTTTTGTTAAATTCTGAATCAGCAGGTAAAAGCATGTATTTAGGGCGCGTACTCGGTCGGGCTGTCTGCACAGCAAAAGATGCTCTGCTCGACGGTTTGAAGCTCATCATTGTCACGCGCATTGACAGCAGCGGCAAGGCCAAAGGCAAACCTTTTGTAGCCTGCGATTCCATTGGTGCCGGTCAGGGCGAAACAGTATTTCTCTGTGGTGGTGGCGAAGCGGCTTTTCCTTTTGTCAAGAAGCGCCCACCGTCTGATGCCAGTATTCTTGGCATTATCGACAGTATCGAAGGCAGATAATGGAAATAGGCAAAGTAGTAAAACAGGTCGTGTCTACCGTCAAGAATGGCGTTTTTGTCGGTTATCCTTTGTTACTCGTGCAACCCCTGAACATGCAATTCGAAAACAAGGGCTCTGAAGTTCTCTGCATTGATTTTACCGGTGCAGACCTGAATGAAGTGGTTCTGATCATGAAGGAAGGCAGTTCGGTTAATGATCTGATGGGCCTTGAAGAAGCCCCTGCCGATGCTGCCATCGTTGGAATTGTTGACCATGTTACCCTTAACGACCGTCGTATATTTGAAAAATCTGGTGCCTAAGCGGCTTGAGCAGGAGGCTTATAGATGGAATCATCGATTGTTGAACAAATTGCCCGGGAAGTAATGTTAAAGCTGAAGTCAGACTCCGCAAATCGGGGTTCTTCATACACACCACCGCCACGCAAACTCGAAGAGGGCGATTTAAAAACCAGCAGACCGGCAGGCAACACCGCCATATTGCTGACCGCAAACTTCAAGGTCATCGACCAGGTTCTCGGCCAGTTAAAGGCTATAGCGCCACAGGGTGGCTGCCTGATCGTCTCGACCTACCTCTATGAAAACTTTGGCAAAGATAATGTTGGCAAGGGCTTTCAGCTCATTCATTCCGGAAATTTTGCCAGTCACAAGGTTCTTGCCGGTATCGATCAGCTGATCATCCCGGCTTTGTCAATCAACAGCCTTTCCAAGGCGGCCAACCTGATAGCCGATACGTTCATTACCCGGGTAATCTGCCATGCGCTTGGTGATGGCCTGAAGATTACCGTTACTGACGAGTCAATCATTGACGCCGGCAGATATTTTCCGGCCGGAGTGGCACGCAAAATAGACCAGTTGCGACGCGAGCTTGAAGCGATGGGCGTTGTATTTCAGCGCGGCAGCATCAAGATTACGCCCGATCACAAATGTACCAATTGTGCCGCCGGCAAATGTGCAGACTGCACTTCCTGCTCAACCCCAGCCCCGACCACTGAAAGAAAGTTTTCTGATCCGCCGCCCCTTGCTTCGGTCAGTGCAAAATCATCTACCAATCAGGCTGCATGTACGGCTGAAAGCTGTTCAAAAAGCTATGGAAGCTGCGTTTCAGACTGCGCCGAAAAGGTC
>Ga0116170_10003274_pt1 | contig 15200 bp, 8 predicted proteins | sample AD_JPNHW1_MetaG_FD_89797 | JGI IMG/M metagenome (GOLD analysis project Ga0116170, IMG submission 89797) | Active sludge microbial communities of municipal wastewater-treating anaerobic digesters from Japan - AD_JPNHW1_MetaG | ecosystem: Engineered > Bioreactor > Anaerobic > Digestate | place...
ATTTGCAGGGCAAGATCGAGGAGTGCCTCAACTACCGCTTTGTGCACCGCGGCGGCCGGACTTTTGTGCTGGGCATGTTCAAGGGCACGCTCATTTCGGAGCTGATGCCCGACGGCTCGCTGCGGGACCTCGCGCTGATCTCAGACGTGCATTCGCTGTTCTATGGGATGGACTGGAAATACGTGCCGGCCTATTGCGACACGATCGAGAAGCGCTTTCCGAAGGCCCAGCGCGAACGGCAGTACACCGATGACTCCTGCCGCTACGTGGGCGTGCTGTGGGTGGATAAAAACGGGAACGGCGATTTCGACGCGGACGAGTTTCAGTTTCTGCCCGAAGGCTCGCACCTCGGCTCGTTCGGCTGGGGGACGGAGCTGGCGGACCTCACGCTGCGGCTTCCGTACCGAGCCCCCGATAAGCGGGAAGGCGTGCTGACGCTGCGGGCGGAGGCGTTCAACGCCGCAGGCGCGCCGGAGTACTCGTTCGAGAAGGCGCTGGCCCAGTTTGCGCCGCTGCGGGACGAGCTGCCACAGGGCAGCCGCACGGTTCTCGACACCGTCCTCGACGACGCGCGCGGCAACGCGGTGGTGAACACCGACCCCTTCATGTTCAGCCTGGCGGAGAACGGGGCGATCAACTGGTTCTTTCCCAACCGCTGGACCAACGTGCACGGATCGCACAACGCGCCGATGCCCAAGCCGGGCGAGATGCAGGGCGTTCTGTTCGGGCTCGGCACCGCGCCGCTGGACAAACAGGGCGACGTGATGGTGTTCGCGGGCAACCACGGTCGGTTCTTCCTGATGACCACGGACGGAATCTATCTCGACGAAATGTTTCAGGACTGCCGCGTGGCGGAGGTGGCAGGCCCGGGGCTGATCGGCGGCGAGGCGTTCGGCGGCGTGTTCGACTACGACCGCGTGAACAAGCGCTATCTGTTGCAGGCGGGCAACAGCGGCTACCGCATCTATCAGATCAACGGACTCGACCGCGTCGTCCGCAGCGAAGGCAAAGTCAAGGTGACCGCGGAAATGCTGGCCGCATCGGCGCGCCGCTCGCGCGAGAGTGACCGCGAAGCGAGCGGTGCCAAGGCTGCGGCGTTGCCGCGGCGGCTGTTCAAAGAGCGCCCGGATTTCGGCGGGCTGCCCGTCTCGGCCGAATGGGCGAGCGGCAACTGGCACATTCGCGTGCGCGGCGCTTACGACGACCGCAATTTGTATCTGGCGTACGAGGTGGACGACCCCTCGCCGTGGGTGAACAACGGCAAGGACTGGACGCAGCTGTTCAAGACCGGCGACGCCGTGGACCTGCAGCTCGGCACCGATCCGTCCGCGCCCGCCGACCGCAAGGGCGCTGCGCCCGGAGACCTCCGCCTGCTGATTGCACCGTTCAACGGTCAGCCGCTGGCGGTTCGCTACCGCTATCGGCTGAAGGACAAAACGGGCGCTGCGCCGGTGGAGTTTGCGAGCCCGTGGCGCAGCGAGCGCGTGGACGACGTTAGCAAACTGGCGGGCGCGGAGATTCGCGTGCAGACGTGGGGCGAAGGATATCGCGTCGAAGCCGTGCTGCCGCTGTCCGAGCTGGGCTTGGGGGCCGTCGCGGGGCAAACGCTGAAGGGCGATTTCGGCGTCATCTACGGCGACCGCCAAGGGACGATCAATCTGTCCCGCGTGTATTGGTCGAACCCCGCGACGGGTTTGGTGAACGACGTGCCGGGCGAAACCCTGCTGAGCCCCGATCTTTGGGGTGCGGTTAAATTCGGGGAATAGAAAATGAAAAGACAAATTCTGGCGTGTTTGATGATTGTCGCGGGCGCGGGGCTGTGGATGAATGCGCAAGCCGCGCCTGCGCCTGCGAAGCCCCGGCTGGGAATCAATCTTGAGGGGCCGTGCGACTGGAACACGGAGCTGCCCTTTGTGGATGTCTTTCGCCTGTCGCGCGTGTGGATCAGCCAGAAGAAGGGCGAGGGTTGGGGCAAGGGGCCCGCGCTGGAGATCGATGCGCACGGCTGGGTCAAACGGCTTGAACCCGACTGCTGGGCCGAGTCGCCGCTGTGCACGATCGAGGGCGGCCACTACCCCTCGGGCCAGTACACGGTTTTGTACGAGGGCAAAGGCGAGTTGGCCTTCACGGGAGCGGCATCGGTGGTTGAGAAACAGCCGAACCGGACGACGATTCTTGTCGATGCCAACAAGGGCGGCTTCTTCCTGCAGCTCCGCGCAACCGATCCGGCCGACCCCGTGCGCAACATCCGCGTGATTCTGCCGGGTTTCGAGGCGACCTATGCGAAGGAGCCCTTCAATCCGTCGTTCCTCGCGCGCTGGCACGGGGTCGCCTGCTTCCGGTTCATGGACTGGATGCGCACCAACGGATCGAAGCTCAGCGCGTGGGCGGAGCGTCCCAAGCCCGACGACGCCTCCTATGCGGTCAAGGGTGTGCCCGTCGAGGCGATGGTGGATCTGTGCAACCGACAGAAGGCCGACGCGTGGTTCTGCATGCCGCATTTGGCGGACGACGACTACGTGCGCCACTTCGCGCAGTACGTGAAGGACAACCTCGACCCGTCGCTCAAAGTCTATATCGAGTTTTCCAACGAGGTGTGGAACAGCATGTTCGCGCAGTGCCGGTGGGCAGGCGAGCAGGGCGTGAAGCTCGGCTTCGCGGAGAAGTCGTGGGAGGGCGCATGGGCCTTCACCGCCTATCGGTCTGTTCAGATCTTCCGCATTTGGGAAGAGGTCTTCGGCGGGCGCGAACGGCTGGTGCGGGTGCTGCCATCGCAGGTGTCGAACGCGTATGTCTCGGAGAAGATTCTGACGTTCCAGGACGCGTACAAGCAGGCGGATGCGCTGGCGGTTGCGCCCTACATGGGCTTCAGCGTTCCAGAAAAGAGCGACAAGAAGGTCAACGCGTCCACCGTGTCCGCGTGGAGTGTGGACCAAGTGCTGGACCATATGGCCAAGGTCGTGCTGCCGGAGAGCGTGAACATGGTCCAGAAGCAGAAGGCGGTCGCCGACAAATATGGGCTGCGGCTGGTCGCCTATGAAGCGGGCCAGCACATGGTGGGCATCCACGGCGGCGAGAACAACGAGACGCTGACCCGGCTGTTCCACACGGCGAACGCGCATCCGCGCATGGGCGACATTTACCGCGATTATTACGCGGCGTGGCAGGCCGCGGGCGGCGATCTGCTGTGCCACTTCGCCTCCGTCGGCAAATGGAGCAAGTGGGGCAGCTGGGGATTGCTTCAGTACGCCGACGAGCCCGTGGAGGGGTCGCCGAAGTTCATGGCGACGATGAGCTGGGCGGCCTCGTGCGGTCAGCCGGTGAACGTGCCTGTGCGCAACTGAGCGGCACCGAAAGAAATGAGAGCGTCATGCGTGGTATTCTGTCCATAGCCGTGGGATTCTTGGGGCTGGCGGCCGCGGCCGAGACGCTGCGGTTCGAGGGCGTGCTGGGGAACTCGGGCGAACTCGACCGGCCGGTCACGTTCGGCTCCATGGCGCGCGAGACGCGCGGGCTGGGCGCGGCCTACGATGCCGCAGGCGGCGTGTTGTACGACCGGGCCGGGAGCGGCACGCTCAACGCGTATGCCCTCGACGGCCGCCTGCTGGCGCAGTACAAGATTCCGGCGGACGAGAACCACCGCGATGCGATGACGCTCTGCGGCCGCCAGCTGGTGATGCTGCTGGGCGGAAAGCTGTATCGGCTCGGTCTGGGCGCGGCCGACGGCGCCTCCGCCGAGAAGATCGATGCGGCGATCCGCGATCCCGAGGTGCTCTCCGCGTCCGCGCGGGCGGGCCGCGTGGCGGTGTGGAGCCGAACGGGGCAGGTCTCTCTGCTGAATCCGGCGGACGGTGCGTCGGAGCCGTTCGGCGAAGCGCCGGGCGAAGGGCTTTCGGGTATGGACTGGGACGACAAGGGCGCACTCGTTCTGGTTTTCGGCAAAGTTGCGAGCAAGCTGGTGAACGGGCGGCTGGCCAACGATTCGCAGTGGCCGACGCGCTTCGCAGGCGAACGCGAGTCGGGAATCGACGCGCCGGTGCGCTTGGGCGACTTCTGGTACGGCAGCGCGTGGCACGGCACGATCAAGCGGTTCAGCGCCTCATTTGAGCCCGCGCCCGGCGTGATTCTCGGCGGCGCGTCGGGCCATTTCATCGGCCATGTGGCCGGAAACTTCGACGTGGATTTGGCGCGCGGCCTGTGCGAGATCGCGCCGGGGCTGTTCGCCATCGGCGGCTTGCACGGCGTGGTGCAGATCGCCGAGTGGCAGCCGGAGAACCGCCGGATGCAAGTGCTGCGCCGCATCGGGGCGCTGCCCGTGGCCGGCGGCATCGCGGTGGACTCGCAGGGACGCGTGCTGGCGCGGCAGAACATTTGGAACTGGAAGGACGACGCGCTCGCGCCCGCCGCTGTGGGACAGGTGTGCCAGATGCTGCTGCCGCCCGCGTTTGTGGACGCCGACACGGTGGTGGGTCTGGCGGACGTGTACGGCAAGACCTCGGTGGCGGCGGGGAAACTCGAAGAGGATCGGCTGTCGTGCAATCGGCTGGACAATCTGGAACTGCCGGAGCGGCCCGTTGGCGTGGCGCTCTACCGGGAACAGCCGGGTCAAAAAGGGGCGTGGCGGCTGTTGGTTCTGGGGGCGGATGGTCAGACGAGGGTGCACGATTTGTCCGACGACTTTCGAAACCCGTGGCGCGCGTGCCTCGGTCCCGTGCCGCTGCAGACCGCGACCGCCGTCAAAACCTACACGTCCGTTACGATGAAGGATTCCGAGACGCTGCTTGTGGCGGCGGACGGGCAGCTCGTTGAGTTTGCGCGGGACGGCGCGGGGTGGAAAGAGACGGCGCGCTGGAGCGACGGCTTTGGACCGAAGGTGCGGTTGTCGGTGAATGCGGGACGGGTGGCGGTGGCGGACGCGGAGAAGAATCGCGTGGCGCTGTATAGGCTGGACGACCGCCGCAAGCTGGCCGAAACAGCGGTCGTCTCGCCGACCGAAGTGGCCGTCAACGGGGCGTTTCTGGTGGCGTACGATTCGGTGGGGCAGCGGCTCGTGAAATATCGAATTGAAAAGTGAAGGGCGGAACATGAGGACGATGAATGAGTGGGCGCTGGCGGGGGCGTGCTTGGTTTTGGCGGGCGCATGGCCGGGGGCGCTTGAAGCGATTCAGACCGACACGCGCGGCGCGCACGCGGTGCCCGCTCCCGGAAGCGTCGCGATCGACGGCAAGCTCGACGACTGGGACCTCTCTGGCCGCTTTCTTCAGTGCTACGACGTCGAGACGCTGCGGGACGTGTACAGCGGCGAGGTCGCGTTCATGTACGACGCCGACAACCTGTACGTCGCGATCCACTGGAAGGACGCCACGCCGATGGGCAACTGCCACAATCCGCGCTATCAGGCGGATAAGGGCTGGGCTGGCGACAGCGTCCAGCTGCGCTTCAAAACCGATCGCATCTGCCACGTCACGGCGTGGTACTACGCGGCGGGCGATGAGCCCGCCATTCAGATCGAGTACGGAAAGAATTTAAATGAACCGTTCGGCGGCGGAAGCAAGGTGCTGCTCAAAACGGCGGGGCACGCGCTTTCGGAGGGCGCCGAGATGGCCTTCGCGAAAGACGCCGACGGCAAAGGCTATGTGCAGGAGATCAAGCTTCCGTGGGCACTGCTGGCCGATCAGTGGCGGCCCCAGGCGGACGAGACCTTCCGCTGCGGCGTGGAACTGCTGTGGGGCGAAGCCGACTGGCCCGTTCACCGCTATGCGGACAATCTGGACGAGAACGCCAACGACCGCGAGTTCTTTTTCACGGCGCACCGGGCGTGGGGTGCGGTGCGGATCGAGCCCAAAGGAAAGCTCAAGCTGCCGGAGCCGCTTTGGATGCGGCAGGTCGCGGGCGAGGAGGCCGTCGGCCCCGAGCTGATCTCGTACGCGCTTCCCAAAGACGCCAAGGTAACCATCGCCATCGACGACTTGAGCGGGCGCCGCGTCCGAAACCTCTTCGCCGCGCTTCCGCGCAAAGCGGGTCGGCACGCGGAGCGCTGGGACGGCCTCGACGACAACGGCGTGCCGGTGCCGCCCGGCGACTACCGGTGGAAGGGAATTTATCACGACGGCATCCACGTCAGCTGGGAGATGTCCTTCGCCTCTCCGGGCAACCCGCCGTGGGACACCAGCGATGGCCGCGGAGCTTTTTACGGCGACCACAGCGCGCCGCAGGGCGCGGCGGCTGCGGGCGATTACGCGGCGCTCGCCTGCCCGATTGGCGAGGCGGGCAAACATTTGATTGGACTCGACCTTGAAGGTCAGCGGCTCTGGGGGCTCGCGCAGCGCTCGGGCTTGAATTCGAATTACAGAATCTCGCTGGCGAGCGACGGTAAGACACTTTGGGTTTCCAGCGACGGCAGCGAATCCGTCTACCGCGTGGACATGGCCGCCGGCAAATACAGCCCTTGGAAGGCCGTTGCAAAGGACGAAAACGGCAAAGAGTACTCGGTTCTCGATCTGAAGGTTTCAGACTACCCGCATCCGAAAGAGCGCCGCGGCGATGACGCGTCGATCAACGTGACCTGCATTGCGCAGCGCGAGGGCGTGCTGGCCGTGTGCTTGGCGCTTGAAAACAAGATCAGGCTGCTTGATGCGGAGACGGGCGAGGAGCGCTCGTCCGTTTCCGTGGAGCGCCCGGCGGCGTCGGCCTTCGCACCCGACGGCGGCTTGTTCGTTTTGTCCGGCGGCGCGGTGATGAAGGTGGGGAAGGACGGCAAGGCGGTCCGCTTCTCCGCGGATCAGTGGCCGGCCGCATTCGGTTTGGCCGTCGGCCCGGACGGAGCGGTTTACGTGTCGGTCCGCGATCCGGACCACAACGTGAAGGTGCTCGGAGCGGACGGGCGCGCGCTCCGCGAGATCGGCAAACGCGGCGGCCGCCCGTCGGCGGGCCCGTTCGATGACCGCGCGATGCGCAACCCCGGGCAGCTGGCCATCGACTCGAAAGGCCGCCTCTGGGTGCCTGAAGAGACGTGCAACCCCAAGCGCACAAGCGTGTGGAGCACGTCGGACGGCGCGTTCGTGAGGGATTTCGTGGGCACCACCAGCTATGCGGGGGCGGGCGCCTTCAACCCCGCCGATCCGTCGATGGCGTTCTCCGACAACACCGGCTACGCGCTCGACCTGAAGAACGGCACGTCGCGCCCCGTCTACTCCTTCGGCAAAAGCGGCAGTCCGGACGAGGTGTTCTTTCCCGGCTTCGACAGCCATGTGCGGGTGCTCGCCTTCGGCGGGACGACCTACCTGTTCGCAACTTACGCGGGCGATGCGGGCAACGAGGTCCGGGTGATCGCGCTCAAAGACGGGCGCTGGCGCTCCGTGGCGCAGGTGGGCGTCGTCTGCGACCGCAAGCGCAGAATGGACGGCGACAACGAGAAGTACCGCCATCCGGTTTTCGAAGGGCACGACCGCGAGGCTTACGCGTGGGCGGACGCCAACGGCGACGGCTGCGTTCAGTCCGGCGAAATGCGTTTCTGGGCGCCGACGGTCGACGGCGCGCCGGTCGATGTCCGCTGGTACTACTGGGGCGTGCTGCCCGACAACCGCGGCCGGATCACCTACCGCTATGAGCCGCGCGAGCACGGCGGCCAGACGGGCGGCGGTCTCCTGCGCTATGCGATCGGCGGATTCAACGCCTGCGGCGCGCCGGTCTACGAGATCGACAAGCCCGTCGTCCAAAAAATCGAGATCGCGGGCGGCGAGGGCATGGTGGCGGGCGGCCTCGACGGCAACGTCTATTTCAACGCGTCGCCGCTCACGGGCGTCGACAAGGATGGACGGGTGCTGTTCACCTATCCCAGCCGGCACGTCTCCGTGCACGGCTCGCACACGGCCGGCTCGGCGAAGCCGGGCTTTCTGATCGGGCCGTCGTCGGTCCTCGGCGTGGCCGATGTGGGCGGCGAGGCGGGCGAGGTGTTCGACCTGAACGGGAACTTGGGCGAGAACTATCTCTTCACGTCGGACGGGCTCTGGATCCAGTCGCTGTTCAAGGACTGCCGGGGCGGCTTCGAGGTGCTCGGCCGGGCGGTGCGCGGCATGAGCATGGACGCGGCCACGGCGGGCGGCGAATCGTTCGGCGGCTACTTCTGCAAGGCCGCCGACGGCAAAACGCGGCTGGTCATCGGCGGCACGGACGCGCGGGTGCTGACGGTCGAGGGGCTGGATGCGATCCGGCGGTTGTCGGGCTCGTTCACGTACACGCCCGCCGCTTTCGAGCAGGCGGAGAAGGCCGTGAAAGCCCGCGTGGCCCAAACCGCCAAGAAGCGAACCTGCGTCGTGTCAAAGGTGGCGGCGCCTCCGGCGCTGGACGGCAAAGGAACGGGGTTTGCGAATCTCTTCGACGAGGAGAAGCCGGTCGCCGCCGAGATCAAAGAGTCGTGGCAGCGCTTCCTGCGCGTGGCGCTCTGCCACGACGGCGAGAACCTGTGCGCGGCGTGGCGCGTGTACGCGCCGTCGGGCGCGATCCGCAACGCGGGCCAGGAGTACCGCACGCTGTTCAAGACCGGCGACTGCGTCGATCTGATGCTCGGGCCTGAAAAGTCGGAGAAGGGCGAGGGCAACCTGCGGCTCCTGATTTCGGCGATGGGCGGCAAGCCCGTGGCGGTGCTGTACCGCAAGACCGTTCCCGGCACGCCGGAGAAGGAGCGCGTGCCGTTTTCGTCGCCCTGGCGCACCATCGCGTTCGACCGGGTCACCCGGGAGGAGACCGTGCGCGTGACCGTGAGCCCGGCGCCGGGCGGCTACCTCGTCGAGGCGGCGGTCCCCTGGAAGCTGCTGGGCGTCGAGCCGAAGCCGGGGCTGAGGCTGCGCGGCGACTTCGGCGTGCTCGCGGCCGATGCGGGCGGGACGGTCACCGTCTCCCGCCGCTACTGGTCGAACGGCAGCACGGGCCTCGTGAACGACGTCCCCGGCGAAGCCGACCTCGCCCCCGAAGCGTGGGGCGACTGGGTGCTTCAGTGAGCGTCGGAGGCCAGACCCGCGGTGCTGCCCGACGACAGGTTCACTCGCTCAGTGGGAGTCGTCCCGCGGGTCTCATTCTGTCAATAAGCAGGGCGCTGACCGGCGTGATGTTGCCGAATATCTGAAAAGCCGGTTCGGGGTGCCCTGCGGGAGTTGCCGGAGCGACCGAAAGAGGTGCGGCGCGGGGTCGCGCCTGCACCACGGACGAACGCCGAACTCTGAACTCTGAACGCCCAACGTTCAATGGTCAACCCCTGAACCCTGAACCCCGTCCCCCCCCCGAACGCAGAAGTTACAGCGGCTTGACGTAGGTGGCGCGGCCGTCGCCGGACTCATAGTAGTTCTCGAGCAGCTCGCAGAGCGTGAAGCCCATGTGTTCGTAGAAGGCGCGCGTGGTGGCGTACTGGGGTCGGCCCGAGGTTTCGCAGAAGAGCTGCGTGCCGCCCATGGCCTTCGCTCGGCTCAAGACCTGTTGGAGCAGTTGCTTGCCGAAGCCGAAGCCTTGCAGCTCGGGGCGCACGGCCAGCCAGTACCAGTCGAAGCTGCTCTGGGTACAGGGAACGGGGCCGAAGCTCGTGTAGCCGATGACCCGCCCCTCGCACTCGGCAATCACGAACTCGTAGCCCGAGGCCGCGCCTTTGGCGAGGCGCTCCTCGACGAGCTCGACGGCGACCGGGATTTCGTAGTCGTGGAAATAGCCGGTCGACGCCGTGACCTCGCGGATCGCCTCGACGTCGGCAGGCGTGACTTCGTAGCGGAAGGCAAGGGCGGGAGCTTTTTTCTGCGCGGCTCGCGGGGACGCTTGCCTTCCAGGGCCAGAATGGAAACCGAAGGCGGCGTTTACGATGCGCTCCATGGCGTCGGCGTAGGGGATGCCGGCTTTTTCGAGCGCGGCCGCGAAGCCGCTGTCGGGCGAGAGGCACGGGTTGGTGTTGACCTCGAGAATCCAAGGCCTGCCGCACGCGTCCACGCGGAAGTCGACGCGGGCGTATCCGCCGAGGTCGAACACCTCCCAGCAGCGCCGGGCGAGGGCGTTCAGCTCCGCGATGAGCGCGCCGTCCTCGGCCGGGTCGGCGAAGCGCCGCACCGTGTGCGTGTACTCGAACGAGGCCTCGTCCCATTTGGCCTGATAGCTCACGATCTTGGGCTTGTCGGAAGGAAAGTCCACAAACGCGATTTCGGCGGGCGGCAGCACCTCGGGTCCGTGGGGGCCTGCGAGCAGCGCGAGGTTGAACTCGCGGCCATCGACAAAGCGTTCGGCGAACGAGCCGACGGGAATGCGCGCCGCAGCCTCGGCCGCGGTTGCGGCGCGCAAAATGCTGGCGTCGCCGAGGCCGACCGAGGCGTGTTCCCAGACCGATTTGACGATCCAGTCGCCGCGCGGTGCGTCGACCGCGCCATGGACCTGTCCTCCGGTGATCCAGGCGGGGATCGGGAGCCCGGCGGCAAGCATGCGCTCCTTGGAGAGCAACTTGTGGGTGGTGAGGTACAGCGCGTCGGCGCAGCTGCCGGTGAAGCGGAGGCCGTGCGTCTCCCACAGGGCGGGGGCGAGGTGGATCAGGCGGCCGGAGTTGTCGAGCGTCTCCACGAGGTTGAACACGCAGTCGGGCTTGATGAGGTCGAGCTTGCGCTGCACGTTGCCGAGGTCGGTCGTGCAGGCGAGAACCGAAACGGCGTGGCCGTTGGCGGTCAGCGCGGAGCGAATGGCGGCGACCTGGTCCAGCACGTCGCGCTCATCGGCGGACGCATCGGCGGGGACGTGCTGGTGGACGAGGGCGATTTTCATGGAAATCCTTAATAACTTTCAACGCTCAACTCTCAAGTAGAAGCCCGTGGGCTTGGGCTGTCATTCTCTGTTCTCCCGACTTGAGCGTTGAGAGTTGGTCGTTCCTTGATCCTTCGCCGTACGGGGCGTGTCGCTCAACCGCCAAGGGACGACCTTCACGCCTCGCGCTTTTAGGATGGGGACGGCGATCTTCTGCAATTCAACCACAATTCGCACCTTCTCCGGGTAGGGCAAATCGGCCAACTGGCGACGATGCGACTCCTTGCCTCCGACAAACGTGCTTTTCGTGCTTACGACTGCGTCCATGTTTTCCACCTTTCTAGCATGTCGTTAAGGACGGCAATTGCCTGTTTCATACCCCGTCTCCCGTCGCGTTTCCATCTAAGTTGTCGCTAGTATACGTCGGCATTGCTAACGTGTAAATCGCCGATTATGGAACCCCTAACACCCAGCTTTTGATGCTCAACGCACAACTCCCAAGTTAAGGCCGATTTGCTTCGGCAGTCGGCATCTTGAGCGTTGGGAGTTCAGCGTTGAGCGTTCTTTTGCGCTCTCTCCACCGCAGAGTCCATGATTTGGCCGATTAACTGCGTATAACCGACGTTCGCCATGCGGGCCAAGATGGGGAGGTCCGAGTCCTTGGGGTTGAGGCCGGCGAGCGGGTTGACCTCGAGGAACAGGGGTTTCTGGTCGGCGTCGCAGCGGATGTCCACGCGGCCGCCGTCGCGGCAGCCGAGCGCCCGCCACGCGTCGAGCGAGACCTGTTCGGCCGCGGCGACCACGGGGTCCTTCTCGGGGTCGCCGGGGCTGTAGACCACGCGGTCTTCGTAGTGCCCCTTGTTGGAGTAGGAGTAGACGCCCTTCTCGGCGTTCGACAGGAGCACGATCTCCATGGAACCGACGACTTGGGCCGCGCGTCCGGTGCCGGTGATGCCGACTGTGAATTCGCGTCCCGCGAGGTAAGGCTCGATGAGGGCGGGCTGGCCGAAGCGGGCCACGAGTTCGTCGCAGACGGCCGCGAGCTCCGCGCGGTCGCGCACGATGGATTTCGAAGAACAGCCTTTGCCCGTGCCTTCGGCGACGGGCTTGACGAAAAAGGGCGCGCCGAAGCGCAGGCCGTCCAAATCCGCCGCCGTTTCGTAGACGCAGAAGTCGCTGGTTGGGACGCCGGCGTCGCGCACCACGCTTTTGGTCATGCCCTTGTGCAGCGTGAGGGCGAGGACCAGCGGGTCGGAGAAGACGTAGGGCACGCCGTAGAGGTCGAGGATCGCGGGAACCTGGGCTTCGCGGGCAACGCCGCGCACGCCCTCGCAGATGTTGAAGACGAGGTCCCAGCGGTCGCCGGCTTCGAGGCGCTTCACGAGCGATCGGGCGTGGCCGATCCGGTCGGTCGCGTAGCCGAGTTCGCGGAGCGCGCCCTCGATGCCGTCGATGGTCTCTTCCTTGTCGAACTCCGCCGCGTCCTCCATGGAGACGCCCAGGGCGAGGTGTTCGGATTTGAGATCGTAGGTCAGTCCAATGCGCATAGCGTCCTTGTCATTCCGGGTCTTTGCCGTCGAGCGCCGAACGTTTAACGCTCAACGCCGAAGTGAAACACTTCAACGTTGAGCGTTGGGCGTTCGGAGTTGAACGTTTTCTATTCCGCCACATAGTCGGGATACTGAAAGCACTTGCCCTCGTAGTTGGTGAGGTGCAGGTTGCCTTGGGCATCCTTCTCTTGCACGTAGTCGGGGCTGATGGGGATCTTGCCGCCGCCGCCGGGGGCGTCGATCACGTAGGTCGGAACCGCGTAACCGCTCGTGAAGCCCCGCAGGTGGCGGATGATGTCCACGCCTGTGGAAACCGGGGTGCGGAAGTGTTCCGAGCCGGAGATCGGGTCGCACTGGTAGAGGTAGTACGGCTTCACCCGCATTTTCATGAGGGCGTGCACGAGGTTCAGCATGACGTCGGCATTGTCGTTAATACCTTTGAGCAGCACGGTCTGCGAGCCGAGCGGGATGCCCGCGTCGGCCAGCATGCCGCACGCCTTGGCCGTCTCGTAGCAGCACTCGTCGGGGTGCGTGAAGTGCAGGCTCATCCAGAGCGGGTGATACTTGCGCAGCATGCGCACGAGCTGGGGCGTCACGCGCTGAGGCAGCACGGCGGGTATCTTGGTCCCGATGCGGATGACTTCCACGTGCGGAATCGCGCGCAGATTGGAGAGAATGAACTCCAGCCGGTCGTCGCTCAGCGTGAGCGGGTCGCCGCCGGAGATCAGCACGTCGCGGATCTGGGGCGTCTTCCGGATGTAGTCGAAGATCATCCGCAGCCGTCGCGTGTTGGGCGTGATGGCGCCGTGGCCCACAACGCGGGAGCGCGTGCAGTAGCGGCAGTAGGTCGAACAGAAGTCCGTCGCCAGCAGCAGGACGCGGTCCGGGTAGCGATGGACCAAGCCGGGAACCGGGCTCTGGTGCTCTTCGCCGAGCGGGTCGTCGGCCTCGCCGGGGCAGCGGCGCATCTCGTAGACGGTCGGGATCACTGAGCGCCGGATGCCTTGGTCGGGGTCGGTGGGCGCGACCAGGCCCATGTAGTGCGGCGTCACGCCCATCGGCAGCATCTCGCCTGCGAGCTCGAGCGCCTTCTCCTCTTCGGTCGTGAGCTGGACCATGCGCCGGACGGTGGCAAGATCGCGGATTCGGTTCTGAACCTGCCAGCGCCAGTCGGACCACTGGGCGTCGTTGACGCCGGGGAAAAAGCGGTTCCGGAACTCGCGACAGCGGGGACTCATCTTCAAGACGCGGTGTTTCGCCGGCATCTCGAGGACGGAGGTTTTCAGTTGCGTTTTATTGGCAGACTGAACGATTGAGAACAGAGGTTTTGCGCCTTGCGAAGGCGGCTCCTCTTCCTGGTCTTCCAGGTTTAAGCTCAACTGCATCGCGTGCAGAGGCACACTGTACACAGCAAACTCCTTCTTGCTAAGACCGCCGCTCACCTTCATGCGTGACAGCACGGCGTGATGGGGTCTTTTGCACTTTCCTAATACGCCTCTTTGAAAGGCTTGTCAAGGGGGAACAAACAAAAAAATCAAAAAAGTGAAGGTTCGCGGCGCGGGGGGTGTTGGGGCGAGCCGCAAGGGCGGTTTACGTGAACTCAGCTTTCGAGGTTGGCGGCGTCGCTGAAGGGCGTCACGCGGGGCGTCAGCGGCAGTTTGCACAGCAGGCTCGACACGGTGAGATCGTCGCCGGGGAGGCGGTAGTCCGGGCGGAGGTCGACGAGCGGCTGGAGCACGAAGCGGCGCTGGCGCGCGCGGGGATGCGGCAGCGTGAGCTCCGGGCTTTCGCAGACAAAGTCGCCCATGGCGACGATGTCGATGTCGAGGGTGCGGGGCTCGTTGCAGTTGCCGCTCCGCGTGCGTCCGCAGCGCTCTTCGATGGCGTGTGCCTCGTGTGCGAGGGCCGCAGCCGAGAGCGTGGTTTCCGCGATGGCCACGCAGTTGAGGAAACACGCGTGCGCGAAACGCGCCGCCACGCCGACGGGCTCGGTTTCGTAGACCGGGGAAAGCGCCACAATGCGCGTGTCGCGCAGCGCGCGGAGGCCGCTGACGGCTCGCCGGAGCCAGACGAGCCGGTCGCCTCGGTTGCTGCCAAGCGAAAAGATGACCTCTCGGATCTGTCGGGGGGTGTCCGTAGCGGTGGGGCCTGTTCGCGTTAAACCTGTTCGAAGCCGAGCACGTGCCGCATGGTGTAGATGCCGGGCTTGCGGTTGGCAAGCCAGAGCGCGGCGCGCAGGGCGCCGGCGGCGAACGCGTCGCGGCTGTTGGCCTTGTGGGCGATCTCGATGCGCTCCTCGTCGGAGACGAACATGACGGTGTGGTCGCCAATGACGGAGCCGCCGCGCAGCGCGTGGATGCCGATCTGCCCCGCCGGGCGCTCGCCCGTGATGCCCTCGCGCCCGTAGCAGGCGACGTCTTTGAGGTCGACTCCGCGCCCTTCGGCCAGCGCCTCGGCGAGGCCCAGCGCGGTGCCGCTGGGCGCATCCTTCTTGAGCCGGTGGTGCATCTCAACGATCTCGGCGTCGTAGTCCGTCCCGAGGACGGTGGCCGAGCGGCGGACGAGTTCCAAGAGGAGGTTCACGCCCAGGCTCATGTTGGGCGCCCACACGATGGGAATCCGACTGCCTGCGGCTTGAACCGCCTGTTTTTCGTCCTCGGTGAGCCCGGTTGTGCCGAGCACGTAGGCCTGGCCGTTGGCCACGGCGCTCTTGAGGTTCCCTTTGACCGAGGCGTGGAAGGTGAAGTCGATGACGGCCTCGGCCGTTTCCGGCCAGACTTCGGTGTAGCTCAGCGCGTCGGGCAGGCGGTCGCACCGGATGCCCGAGACCTCCTTAACGAGCGCCCCCAAGGCGGGGTGGTCCGGGCGCTCAATGGCGGCGACCAC
>Ga0116170_10003277_pt1 | contig 15191 bp, 9 predicted proteins | sample AD_JPNHW1_MetaG_FD_89797 | JGI IMG/M metagenome (GOLD analysis project Ga0116170, IMG submission 89797) | Active sludge microbial communities of municipal wastewater-treating anaerobic digesters from Japan - AD_JPNHW1_MetaG | ecosystem: Engineered > Bioreactor > Anaerobic > Digestate | place...
AGCCCGTTTTTCAGGATATGACGGGGTATCTGTGATACCATCGGTAAGCATTTCCGGATCATATCCGTCTTCGCGGTCGATTTTTATAAGAGCGTCTTTATATGTTACTGTACATCCCAATGATATCAACTGATCATTATCGAGAATCTCAAGTTCGGCAAGCGAGAATGCAAATAATTTTGTAGGGTCGCCCTGATCTTCATAATCAAAATTTCTGTCATTGTATTTCCTGAGTTTAGTAGCCACAAAACGGACATAACGTGCCTGATGGTTATCAAAGATTAACTCAACAGGATTCCCTCCTGGAGCGGCTGAAGGATTCTTTTCAGTACAGAGTTCCCATTTGTTACCGTCGTTACTAACCTCAATTTTATAAGCAAGTGGGAAATAATAGTCTTTGATTTTTTTAATGTTATTGTATGATGGGAATAACCGGATTTTATTAAAATCTGCAGTTTTCCCAAGATCGATCTGCACCCATTTTTCTTCGTTGTCATTGTTTGTATAAGAGCTTAAATACCCTATATGTTTATAAACCAACGGGTACTTAAGGGGAGCTTCCGGCTTATCTCCTATCCAGCTGGCTTTCCAATCATTTTTGTCGAAAGCACCGGTAATAAAATCAGCTGTTTTGCTCCAGTCTGTAACCTTACCGTCCTGATCCCATACCCTTACTTTCCAGAAATACCTGGTGAAGGAGTTAAGGAGACCTGCCGGCAGTTTAATGCCAAATGTTTCATTGCCTTTTTGTTTGCCGCTGTCCCAGAGATTACCCTTGCCTGCTTCAATTTCTTCTTTTTTATCGCTTACAATAATCTGCCAGGCTGTCTGTTTCTGCCCGTTCAGAGTTGATGTGAATTCCCAGCTGAAACGAGGCGATTGTTTAGCCACCAGGGCTTCGCTCATATATTCACATTTCGGGTCGACAACTGTTAATACGGTTGTAATATCATCTTTACAACTTTCTGTTAAAATCAAAAACAGAACAAGAAAAATGCTAAGAGTTCGTCTCATGTTTAAATCGGGTTAATGTAAAAACCAAATATTGACCCAAAGGTCAATTGATTTGTAAATATAAATCTTATTCACGAAAATGGAGAAGGGTAAGTCTTCAGGAAATACATTATGTTATGTAATTCGACAGGTCAGGCAGGAATCAAAGCGATTTACTGAATTTTGGTATCAATTGAGATACAAAAAGTCATTACTGTAAATTTGTTGCTTTTATCTGTCAGTAATGCTGCATGTTAAACCGTGATCATCTCGATTTTCTGCTGCAGTGAGGATGAGATTCCTCGTTTCACTTCGTTCCGCGACTCCCTGGTTTTTCCTTTTTATTGGTTAATAACCGTTCTTTTTTTGACCGTTGAATCTGATAAAAATGTGATCTTCTACCGCCCTGATTGTCAGAAGTCTGTAAGTGTTATCTGGTCGGGATATAAGAGGATTTAAAAGTCGGCTGTGACGAATTGCAGGAAACGCGATTCTGTTTTCATCCAGTTATATTTTTCTTCAGCCAGAGATCGTGCGTTTTCGCAATGGTTGTAATATAAAGCATTATTTTCCAGGTAGTTGATTATAAGGCCTGCAATGAGTTCTTCATCATTGGGATTGACGGCAAATCCGAATCTGTCAATTTCAACTTCTTTCCGGATAGATTTTAAATCGGATATAATAACAGGTCTTTTCAATGCCGCATAACAGAACAATTTTATCGGCAGACTATATGGGTTCTTATAATTAAGGGACCTCAGATCAAGGAAAACATCTGTATCCTTAATAAGCTCAAAATAATTATTGAAATGTTGTCTGCCAAGTGACAGTATGGAGATATTATTACCTGTAACAGCTGATATATTTTCACAAGCCTTCTTATCTGCGGGATTCTCATACCAGCCAATTATTTTGACTTCAATTTTAAGGTCAGGCTTAAGTTCAGAAACCTTTTTAATTACATTGAAAAAATTCCTGTATCCTTTTTCCAGACTTATCTTACCTGAATAGGTCAGCCGTAGTTTTCCAATCTCTATTTTTGGTTCATTATATTTGAAATATATTAAATTTGGGTAGTATGTTGTAAAACAAAATTTTTTAAATGGGAAAATGGTCCTGTACGGTTTGCTTTTAAAATGTTCCCCAAAAATGAAGGCATCTGCCAGACGGGAAGCATAGAGATTGAAAAGTAGCAATTTTATAAAAATTATCCATCGTAAAGAAATAATGAAACCAGCCAGGTTTTTCCGTGAAGGATACCATTCGGTTATGTCGTAAATTATTCTGACATTCTGCTTATGCTTCTTTGAGTATTGCTTTGCAGCCAGTATAGGAAGAGGTTCAGAACAGATTATTATGTCGGGGGCAAATTCCGATAACCGTTTTATGAATTGGCTTATTTTGTTTCTTTTTGCAAGAATATCTCCACGAAAACAGTTCAGGAATATTCCTTCAGTAGTTTGCAAAAGATCAATTTTACTGCTGACTATTTCAACATTATGCCCGTTTTCGGATAATGATTTTCCCATGTGATAAAATATTCTGTCATCATATGGGTAATGCCCCGATGTAAGGAAAGAGACATTCATTGTCAGAATGATCTTGCGATTAATTGATCTTGAAATTCACAATTGTTTCACGAACTCTTTCCCTGGTTTCATCAGGAGAAGGATTAAGCTCTTCCGTGGTAAAAGTCCCATGCTGTAAATCGATCCTTTCAAAAACCATAAGATACAGACTGAATATTATTTCAAGGCTGAGCTGATACCTGGGTTCCAGCAACGGTCTGATATATTTTATTATATCCAGTGTTTTTTGCCGGTATTCGTCTGCCAGGGAATAATACTCCCTGATGATGTTTCGAAAGTTTTTATCAACAGGCCGTCCCTGTGCAAATTCTTTCAGATCATTGCGTGTAAGATGATTCTTAATTATCAGATCATCAGCAAAATAATTAAGATTATTGAGCTGATCCTTCTGAAAATCACGTATTATATGAACAATGTAACTGAATATGGCGCATGGAGTTGCAGCATCTTTTACACTGAAAGAAGGATCAAAGTATTTCCCGTTTTGTTTTGTCAGACCGCTAAGATGTACAAATATTGAAGCAGGAGCAACAGAGGCGCCCATCGAGTATTCGAGAAAGGAATTCACTGTCGGGAACCCGTCGTTGTTGATGTCGTATATCATCGATTTCGCAAAAGCCTCAAGCGGCCACAGGGGTATATGGAACCTTTCAATGGTCTCGTGGAGCTCTTTTTGAACAGGAGCGGGACCTTCCGAAATCATAATAGTCTTTAACCACTCCTCAACATCTGCAGTGAAACGAGTTCTCTCCTCAGGAGCAATTGTGATATTTGATGCCTTGTAGTCATCAATAAGATCATCAATTTTTCGCATCAGTTTATAACAGACCTTTGCTGCATGGAACCTCTCCTGATCCCAGAAATTTGCTGCAATCAGAATGTTAGGGTGATCTTTTATCTCTTTAAAATCAATTGAATTGAGTATCTCAATAAACTGACCTTTTTGTGAATTCATTTTATTCGCACGTTAAGGTAATGCTATCTTACTTCTTTAATAATTCTTTCTGATACCAGTTTAGCCGACAATAACACATTTGGAATTCCATTTCCGGGATGTGTGCTTCCTCCTGCAAAGTAAAGATTTTTATATTTATCATGACGGTTATGAGGACGAAAATAACCCATCTGAAAAATGCTGTGGCTTAAACTTCCGAAAACAGCTCCTCTTGAGATGTTACATGCATTTTCCCAGCTTTCGGGGGTGTAGCAGACCTCAAATTTGATGTGTTCTTCAAGATCATCGATCCCCATTTTTTTCAGACGGTCAAATACAGCCGACCGGGTGATATCTTTAAGTTTATTCCAGTCCTGATCAATTTTTTTGTCTACATGGCCTGCCCCGACGATCACTGACAAAGTATCCTGTCCGTCAGGAGCTGCAGACCTGTCGGTCCTTGCCGGTGCATGAATATAAAAACTGGGTTTATCATCAACCTGTTTATCAATAAAAATCTTATCAAGACTTTTACTATAACTATCTGACAAAAACATATTATGATGACCTAATTGAGGATAGACTTTATCTACACCCCAGTGGAAACAGATAGCCGAACAGGAATATTTTTTCCGGTCGAGATTGGAAGAGGCCTGTACGTCAGGCAATAATTCCCGATATACATAAGGAAGATCAGCGTTTGCAACAATTATATCTGATTTTATCTCCTTTCCATCATTCAATATTATGCTTTCCACTTTCCTGCCCTTAGTTACAATCTTGTTGACAGGAGTGTTGAAGTGGAAGGTTACTCCCGATTTCTCAGCTGCAACATATAATTTTTGTACAATGGAAAACATTCCTCCTGAAGGGAAAAATGATCCATCCTTCAACTCGACGGCCGGTACCATTGCAAATAGTGCAGGAGAGTTAAAAGGACTCTGGCCTACATATATATTCTGAAAAGTAAAAGCCATCCTCAGATGCGGATGTTTGAAGAATTTATTAGTGTAGTTACTGTGTGTGAGGTGTACTTTCAGTTTTGCCAGGAGACCAATGTTCCTGAAGTTGGCAAATTCAAAGATGTTGTAAAAATTTCTGCCAATAAGTTTGCCAAGGGCTATCCGGAATAACTCATATCCTTCTGAGATATATCTTTGTGATTTCTTAAAGCTGCCGGCCTCAATTTTTTCAAGCTGCGACTCCATCTTTTTTTCATCAGTTGTAAAAGAGAGAGTCTCACCATCATCAAAATAAATCCGGTAGAGTGATTCAAGCGGAGTGATATCTCCGTTCTTGTTAAAATCAACCCCCAGTGAACTAAACACATCTTTATAAATTCCTGGCATCAGTAACATTGTTGCTCCCAGATCAAACCTGTGTCCGTCGCGTATCATCTGGCTGCAGCGACCGCCTGGAGATGAGTTCTTTTCATAAACATTTACATCATAACCGTTTTTTGCCAGATAAACAGCTGTTGTAATTCCTCCTATTCCTGCCCCAATGATAACTACTGATTTTTTGCTTGTCATACTTTTTCTTCAATTTGCGATTAGGTTTATAAAGACAGTGAATATTTTTATATGTTGCGATTTTAGGATTTCTATTTGTATTTAAAAATTTTATGCCTGTTTTGTATCACGGGAAAAGAAAATCATCAAAACTGCAGAAATTAATGCGGTAGCAGCCCCAAAATAGAAAGGGACGCTTGAGTTCACTTTATCGTAAAGCAGTCCTGCAATCACACTGGCCGGTAACAGGGTGATCCCAAGCAATGCGTTGTAAATTCCCATTCCCGTGCCCTTTTTGTTGTCATCTATAATATCGGAGATGAAAGCTTTCTGTATCCCGTCGGTTGTGGCGGAATATAACCCGTACAAGGCGAAGAGAAACACGATAGAGGCAACACTTGTGGTTGCACCAAATCCGAAATAGACGACAGCATAGATCAGAAACCCGGTAATGAGAACCTTCTCTTTGCCTATCCTGTCGGAGAGTGAGCCTATTGGTATGGCCAGTAACACTGAGACAATGCTTGTGATAAGATATACGAGCGGTATAAAGGCAACTTTTACTCCAACTTCATTTGCTTTGACCATTAATAACGCATCAGTTGAGTTTCCGAGAGTGAAGACGAAAATTATGACCAGAAACAGGTAGTATTTTTTGGGGAAATCCCTGAAATGGAATTTCTTAAACAGACTCTCTTTATTCTTTTTAGCCTCTTTAATACCAAACAGGATGACGAAAATACCCAGAACTGAAGGTATTCCTGCAAAAAGGAAGATGCGTCTGTAATCGCCGGGGAAGAAGACCAGTAAGGTAAATGCAATAAGCGGACCAACAATTGCGCCGCTATTGTCCATGGCTTTCTGAAGGCCGAAGCTTTTCCCTGTCTCTCCGTTTGTTACAGATCCGGCAATAAGACTGTCGCGCGGAGCGGTACGGATGCCTTTCCCTGTCCGCTCTAAAAAACGGAGATACAAAACCTGCAACGGAGAAACAACGAAGGAATAAAGCGGTATAATAAGAGCAGAAATTCCATAACCGATTATCATGAAAGGTTTATTCCTGCCTATCTTGTCGCTCCAGAATCCCGATAGTGTTTTAATAAGTGCTGCAGTACTTTCTGCAATTCCCTCAATAAGTGATAAACTGGTTTTTGACGCGCCTATTGAAAGCAGGAACATTGGCATTACAGAATATACCATCTTTACCGAGGTGTCGGTAAGAAAACTGGTCAACCCCGTGAACATAATATTACTGTTAAAACCTAATAAACGTCTCTCTTTTTTGTGAACTTTTTTTGTTTCCATCATAACTAAATTACCCTCTCTTTAACGGGTCAATCAATTTTTTATTCAATCATTACCGGCATTTATTATAACTTCATCAGGGCCGCGGTTAATGCCCTTTTTATTCTTCGCGTATCTTTTCTGTTAACAACTTAATTGTGGTTTAGTTTTAATGTATGAGGTTAACATGCTCTTTTATAGAAGCGGAGACAAAAGTCTGGCTGTCTTTTCCGCCAGTTTAATGTAAACAGGCCGGAGTCTCCATTGGTCATACCTAATCATGTCAGAAGAGGTCAGATCGTTATAGAAAGAGTCTTTTAACTGTTTTGCAAAACCCGTATCATAAATGATAGCATTTACTTCAAAATTGAGGTCAAAACTCCTGTGATCCATATTGGCTGTACCCACTATGGAGATATAGTCATCGATGATCATGGTTTTTGCATGGATAAAACCTTTGTTATACATATAAATTTCCACACCTGCTTTAAGTAACTCACTGTAATATGACCTTGCGGCCGCATTTACCAGAACAGAATCAGAGATTCCCGGGACGAGCAGTTTTACTTTAACCCCGCCCATGGCAGATATCTTTAGTGCATCCATTATACTTCCGCCAGGGATGAAATAGGGTGTTGTAAGGTGTATCTCGTGCTGGGCAAGGTTAATGGCTTTCAGAAATGACAGCTTAATAGTTGAGGCCGGAGAGTCGGGACCACTGGCAGCAATCTGAACACTTATATTGGAATCCTTTTTGGGGGTGGCGCAGAAATATTTTGGTTCAGCTTTGATTTTTTGTCCGGAACAAAAATTCCAATCGCAAAGGAAGATATGCTGCAGGGTTAGAATGCCGGGTCCGTCAATGCGAAGATGGGTGTCTCTCCAATAAGTTTTACCCTCTTCGTCGCCATAATTGATATACCGGTCGCTCACATTTATACCCCCTACAAAACCGTATGTCCCGTCAACTATGATAATCTTCCTGTGGTTCCTGTAATTGATCCGGTTGGCAAGAATCAACAGTCTGATCCGGTTAAATGGCAGAGCTTCAACTCCCGCTTCATTCAGTTCCGATGCAAGGTACTTTCTGAAGGAACTGCTCCCCAGGTCATCATAAATAAGCCTGACTTCGACACCTTCTTTAGCTTTTCTGATCAGTATGTCTTTAATCCTTTTGCCTATGATGTCATCTTCGTAAATATAATATTCGAGATGGATATGATGTTTTGCGTTTTCCAAAACATCAATCACCTCGGGGAATGTTTCTTCTCCGTTTATCAATAGTTTAATGGCATTACCTGATGTAAGAGGGCTGAGATTATCGTTCATCAGCAAACTCACCAGGCTGCCAGCAAATCTGACTTCACTGGCTTTTTTCCTTAGGTTTCTGGCAGATAAGACAACAACTCTTTTCTCCAACTCCTTCAATCGCCCTTCATCTTCTACAAGTTTCTTGCTGTAAATGATACGTTTACGATAATTAACACCGAAAATAGAATAGAAAACTATCCCAATGACAGGGACAAAAATAGCCAGAAGAAGATAAGCAAGTGTTTTGGAAGAGCTCCTGGTATCATAAATAATACGGATGCACACAAGCACAACGATGATAAAATAGATGATTTCTATTAGTCTTATCCAGTTCATGCAAATCAGGTTTAAAGAACCATGATTAATGATGATCAAGCTTCTGTTTCAGTATTTTGTTTTCAGTACTATTTTCTTGTTCTCTTTAACTTCAAAGATCCAGCTGCCGAAAGGTTTCGGACCAAACATTCCATATGCATCATTGGAGAATCCATATCCTTCTGTCGGCATGCCAGTCAGGTTAGTATCCATAGTTCCATTCAGGTTCTCATCGTGAAAATATCTGATAGCATATTTTGAGGTTTTAAGGTTCTTAATAATGATTACACTTTTTTTTTCTTTTATTGTCCCTTTGTGTTGCGATACTATGTTATGTCCTTCATCAAAAAGCTGCAGCATAATTATTCCTTTGTCATTATGAAGTCCTGTTATTTCAACTTTCAGGTCATTTTGTGATATGACAATATTTGAAATCATCAAAAGGCAAAATGCAGGTAAAAAGGCTCTCCCCATAAAAGATCTATTTGTTGAACGGCATTTTAAAGAGATATTCTCCCGAAGATATTGAGCAGTAGGTTTTGCCGTCAGCCTCAGAAATAACTTTTACCTCTTTTGATTCGGTAACAGGTATCCCGTTTTCAGTAACGCCTTGCGGGTCAACCCGGGGAACAGCAACAATTGCTTTGCAGTTTACCGGAATGGTGATTTTCATAGTAAGTGTGTTATCTTCAATTTTCCATGAACTGGAGACCTCACCGTAAACAGTATTGGTTTTTGCGTCGGCCCAGGTCAGATCCCCGACTATTTCAGGTTCTATCAGAATATTGTTGTACGATACTGAATCATTGACCTGGCGTATTCCGCCTATTCCGCTGTAGAACCATTCCATCAGATGGCCAAGCATCATATGATTGTTTGAAACATATTTCAATGCGGCCCATGATTCGGTAAGTGATGTTGCCCCTTTTGAAAGCTGGTATCCGTAACCGGGGACATCGGTCCTTGAGTTCATCTCATATATCAGTTGCGATTGTCCTTCCTGCTCAAGAACCCTTAACAGATATCTGTATCCTATATCGCCTGCAGTGAGAGCCTTGCCATTTTCTTTTATTGATTTTATGAGATTCTCAACAACTTCCTTCCGGATATCGCTATCGGCCATTCCAAAGAAAAGTGGCATTGAATAAGCTGTCTGGCTGCCTGTAGAATAGACTTTTGATACAGGATTGAAGAATTTTGTATTGAATTCATTCCTTATCTCTTCAGCCATTTCACTGTAAAAATGTGCATCTTCATTTTCCCCTAACAAACCAGCCATTTTACCAAGAAGCTTAGTATCGTAATAGTATATCGATGTGGCAGTAACTGCTTTTGGTGTAAGCTGTGCCTCTCCCGGCGTTTTGGGTCCGAGGTCGAACCAGTCACCTAATCCGTGGGAGAGAATATTATTATCCGACATCCCTTTGAGATAGTTTACGTATTTCTTCATCATCGGATAAGCTTTTCTGACAGCTTCAATATCGCCATACCATTCGTACATATCCCATGGAAGAATAACACAGGCGCTACTCCATTCCGGCGAATCGCGGAATCCTCCGACGAACGGAACAAATTCTGGTGCAATATCTGGAACAAGACCATTTTCGAGCTGCGCTTCAATCATATCGCCAATAATCTTGTTGTAAAAGTTATGAATATCATATATGCATTTTATGGAATTTCCCATCAGGTGTGCCTGTTCGAGCCAGCCCAGCTTTTCCCTGTGTGGACAATCGGTGGAAACACTCGACATGTTGCTTTTTATTGACCAGTTGATCAGACTGTAGATTGAATTGAAAAGTTCATTGGAACATTTAAAGGTTCCGATCCGGGGTGATGAATTCCTTGTATGCAGGAACTTAATGTCAGAGATCACAGGAAGATTTTTTGGATTAGGATAGTTCTCCGGCACGGCACCATTTGCCTGGACATATCTTAAACCATAATAGGTGAATCGTGGCATCCAGACCTCTTCCTTTTCTCCTTTTAAGGTATATGTAAAATAGTATGGTTCTCCTGTGGCCTGTTGAGTGACAATGGAATCCTCTCCAAGCAATTCGCCCGGGGTAAACCTGACGGTCTGCCCTTTTTCTCCTTTGACTTTTATTTTAATTATACCTGAAGCATTTTGACCAAAGTCGTATATGAATATGCTGTCCTTTTGTAAAGAGACTTTTTTGTTATCGATAACCTCAGAAATCTTAACAGGGTAGTCACTCTCCGGTTTCAGTGTTCCCAAAGGTTCTTTTACAATAATTGCCTGTTTCCATTCATTATCGTTAAATAAAGGTTTTTCCCAGCCATCCTGTTCAAGTCGAGCATCATAATCTTCACCACCGTATATCCCCGAATAGGTAATTGGAGAAGGGGAAGTCTTCCAGCTCTCATCGGTTACAATAACCTCCTTTGAACCGTCGCTGTATTTTATTTCAAGTTTCATTATGATCTTGGGAGCTCCGTAGGCAATTACAAGTTTTCTGTACCTTTCGCGATTTATATTATAGAACCCGTTTCCGGCAATTACCCCGATAGCGTTGTCTCCACGGGCAATGAATCCAGTTACATCATAAGTGTTATAAAGACACGTTTTCCTGTAATCTGTCCAGCCGGGAGAAAGATAATGGTCACCGACTTTGTCCCCGTTGATATATAGTTCGTACTGTCCCAGCCCGCTTACAAAAACACACGCACTTGAGATCTCTTTTTCAAGCTTGATTTCTTTTCTGAAATATGGAATGACAGTTCGTTTAACAGCAATGTTCCCAAGATTATTTCCATCTCCGTGAACTCCGGGTACAAGTAAAAGCGAGTCAGGTATCTCTTCATAACCTATCCATCTGGCACCACTCCAGTTATCTTTTGCAAACAATCCGGTAATAAAAGTACCTGTTGCGCTCCATGAGGAGACCCTGTCCTGGCTGTCCCATATCCTAACTTTCCAGAAATACTCTGTCCCGGGTTCCAGCGGAGTCCCGTGGTAGCTAATCCAGGCAGACTTTTCTGAAATGACTTTACCCGTATCCCAAATATTCCCTTTTCCTTTATTAATCATCTTATTATCAGTGCTTATGATGATCTGATATGCGGTTTGTGCCTGCCCGCGTTTCTCTGACTTCATGATCCAGCTGAAATCCGGAATGTTTCCTGTGCCAATGGTATTTTCAAGGCCATTGCATTTTATCTGTGAAACAGTAATGGGAGAATTGGCGTTTTTGCAGCTACAGAGAGAGAGAAGCAGAATAACGGGAATAATTGAAATATAAGTTCTCATTTATAACGTGGTTATGAAATTAGTGGTTAATGAAATTCAAAATTAATTCAAATTATGATGTATACATTATTCATTATAATCATTATTTCAACCATTTGGTTTTGGTTCTGCCTGAACCCGCAATTTCATCGCACAAGATTCTACGTCAGTTCCCAATTTCATCGCACAAGATTCTGACTCAATCCTCAGCCCTTTCATGCAAGATTTTACCTCAATTCCCAACCCCTTCTCACAAAATTCTACCTCAACCCCCGGCCCCTTCTCCCAGGGGAGAAGGGGAGGAAGAGGGTATTTGTTTACAGAATAGAATTTCAATTCAGTGAGAGGTGGTTGAGGAAAAAAGTTTTTCTGTTAGTCAAGTCTCTTAAGATCTTCTCCGAAGAGATATGATTTTCCTATTGTGGTATTTTGTATTTCGACCACTTTTCCGGCATAGCTTGCTTTTAAGGGATTGCCAAGTTTTGAAGTGATCCTGGCCTGTTTAAGTTTTCCTTTTTCCCAGTCTATATCAACTTCAAAACCACCGCGTGCCATTATTCCGTGAATATGGCCGGTATTCCATGCTGATGGCAGTGCCGGTAGCAGTTCGACTTCTCCGACATGGCTCTGAAGAAGCATCTCGGTGATGCCTGCCGTACCTCCGAAGTTACCATCTATCTGAAAAGGAGGGTGGTTGTCGAAAAGGTTGTCGAGAGTTGAATTTTTTAACAGCGCAAGAACATTTTCGTAAGCTTTTTCACCATCCTTAAGGCGTGCAAAGAAGTTGATGATCCAGGCACGACTCCATCCAGTGTGACCTCCTCCATGCGAAAGACGGTAATCAATAGTCTTACGGGCGGCTTCAAGATATTCCGGATTATGTTGTTGGGTTATCTGGTTTCCCGGATATAGTCCGTAAAGATGTGAAACATGACGGTGACCGGGTTCCGTTTCGTTAAACTCTTCTGTCCATTCCATTATTCTTCCATCGGAACCTATCCGTATGGGGGCCAGTTTCGCGAGTGTTTTCTCCATCTTTTTCCGGAATACTTTATCTGTATCGAGAACCATGCTTGCCTGAATGGTGTTTTGAAGAAGATCACGTATTATCATGTGGTCCATAGTCGGACCCATTACCATGTTGGCTTTGTCTTTGCCACCTGGTACAAAAAATGAGTTTTCAGGCGATATGGAAGGTCCTGATACAAGGTATCCGGTCTTAGGGTTAACTACAAGCCAGTCGATGCAGAACTCAGCAGCCTCTTTCATTATAGGATAAGACTTTGTTCTTAAATATTCCTTATCACCACCAAAGAGATAATGGTCCCAGATATTCTGACAACTCCATGCAATACCCATTGGCCACATACCGTAACCTATTGATCCGGTTGGTTCTGTGAAGTGCCATGGATCGGTTGTGTAATGAGCAACGATACCGTGCATCCCGTATACCTCTTTTGCGGTACGACGGCCATTTGGCCTGAGAGCATCGATGAAGTCAATAAAAGGTTTCTGCAGTTCGCCAAGGTTTGTTATCTCAGCAGGCCAGTAATTCATCTGGATGTTAATATTTATATGGTAATCGGCGCTCCATGGCGGGCGCATACCATCGGCCCAGATACCCTGAAGGTTAGCCGGCAACCCTCCGGGACGCGAACTGCAGATAAGCAGATAGCGGCCGAATTGGTAATATAACTCAATGAGATCTGTGTCAATATATCCGTTCTGCATAGCCGAAATACGTGCATCTGTGGGGAAATAATTCCCGTCACTTGTACCGAGATCAAGATCGACTCTTTTATACAGCGATTGATAATCAGCAATGTGTGTATTTCTGATTTCAGTATATGACAGGCCCGAAACTGCATTAATCTGAGTCGCAGAAGCAACTGCCGGATCGGCGCCAAAGTAATCTGTTGCTGCAGTAAGGTAAATAGTTACGGAATTTGCATTATCAATCCGGATGCTGTCTCCTCCCGATTTGGTGTTTCCACCATCAGCTGTCAACTTCAGACGGGTAGTCATTTTAACTCCTAAACCATTACCGATGTGTTCCGACATGGTAATATCGTTTCCCGAAACAGTGATTTGAGCTTTGTTCCCTTCACGCGATAGACGTGTGGTGAATGATATAGAACCGGGCTTATCTGCTGTTAGCCTGATCACAATCGCCTGATCAGGTGCACTTGAAAGAAACTCCCTTAGAAATTTTATTTTGTCTGATGTATATGATACTCTTGCTATGGCTTCTTCTATATCAAGCTCACGACGATAATTTGTAATTCTTTTTTGTGTGCCGAAATCGAGGTAAAGATCTCCAAGGGCCTGATAGGTAGCAAGCGGATCACTTGGTTTTTGTCCCATTATGCACTTCTGTGCCAGGTCCTGGGCTTCTTTATACTTTCCTTCAAATAGAAGTTTTCTTACCAGCGGAAGAGTTTTGAGAGCCTCAGGGTTGGCATCCCATCTTTCTTCTCCTGTCCATACACTCTCTTCATTCAACTCAAGTCTTTCTTTTCCGGCATCTCCGAAAACCATAGCCCCAAGCCTTCCATTGCCAATGGGAAGAGCTTCATTCCATGTTGCTGCAGGTTTACTGAACCATATCTTCTTTTCAGATGGCCGGTCCTGACTAAACGAATATGTACATTTTAAAAAGAGGATAACATAAAGCAGTAATCCGACTGAAATATTTCTGGATTTCATCATAGATAGAATTAATGATATTGTAAAATTATCAGATTTAAATTAAAACCATAGGTTCGATAATAAAAATATATGCTTAAATGATTGTATAATATTTCGGGTCAAGCCAAAAGTCGTGTTGAAAGGATGAGACTAAATATTTGATCAGGATAGAAAGTAATTTTTCCGGCACCGGACGGTGCCGCTTATTATTAACCATCGGCGACAGCCGGTGGAGAGACACTCACCCAACAGCAATACAGCTCTGAAAGAGCGTAATAGAGACCTTTGCTTGTGTTGTTGCTTCTGATTTATAATATATTAATAACCATATTCTTGTCCAAATATAAGCAGAGTAAACTACGATAAATCATATAAGAAAGTCAAGTCTTATAACGCCCTTTCCGGGCTGATGTTGAGTGTGTTCATAATTTCCTCCGGCTATCGCCGAAGGTTAATTATGTAACGCCACTATTGTGGCTTTGATTGCTACATATTTAGCGTATCAAACATAATAACTGAAATACTCACAAGCAAAAAGTAAAATATAAATATGGTATTCTCTCAAAATAATAAGTCGTTCTGTATTTATCCACCAGCTTTTCGACTTGACACAATATTTCCTTATTTGCAGTTGATGTCTGCAAAAGCTATAGTGTCCACATCCCTGATTCTACGGTCTGACAATCAGGACAGAATAAAACCCATATCAGGGCAGGAGATGAAAAACCAGAAAAACTGATACAATATGCTAAATGATACTGAATTTACAGTCAGTTGATTTTATTTCTTCAGCAGGTCACGAATCTCGGTAAGAAGAGTCTCCTGTTTCGACGGAGCAGCAGGAGCAGGCGGAGCTGCAGGAGTTGCTTCCTCTTTTTTCTTGGCAGCATTGACAGCTTTAATTACAAGGAACACTGCAAAAGCCACAATCAGAAAATCAAAGCATACCTGTATAAAATTCCCATAGTTCCATGTCACGGCAGGTGCTGTGTCTGTAGCACCTTTCATTACCAGTTTCAGATCAGTAAAATTGACGCCACCGATTAATAATCCGATAGGTGGCATAATGATGTCGCTTACCATAGATGAAACAATTTTCCCGAATGCTGCGCCGATAATTATACCAACAGCCATGTCAACTACATTGCCTTTCATGGCAAACGCTTTGAATTCATCAACTATTTTCATAATGTCAGGTTTTAGTTATTTAGAATTTATATGAGAAACCAACTCCGAAGATCTCCTTGAATTGAATCTTTGATGCGGAACCTTCTCCGTCATCAATAGTCCCGTCATCATTCCTGTCATATATGATC